>VFQP010004274.1_pt1 | contig 13470 bp, 6 predicted proteins | sample 3512351 | NCBI WGS metagenome assembly VFQP01 (sample SAMN10412372, study PRJNA504923) | tailings metagenome | isolation source: Relicate 1 Philex TSF1 revegetated site | place: Philippines: Tuba, Benguet | collected 2017-08-29 | reverse complement strand
CAAAAAATCTACCAGCAATATCTGGATGGCGAAGTGAAGGCGGGCCGCATTCCGGACAGCGCCGATGATTTCTTCAAAAAGCGCGAAGCCCAGCAGCGCCAGTCGCAGGCAGAAGCGCCGAGACCGAAGAACTGATCGCTTTTCCACATACGATTTTCGTAGCCAGAAAAACCTCCCCTCAGACACGGGGGAGGTTTTTTGCTATTCTGGCATCTCAATGATTAAAAATATGGAAATAGATATTGACCTGCGCGTCCATTTAAGATAGTTTCCAACATCAAACAAATTTCAGAATTTTCGTTAAGCGAGAAAAGAAGAGGTCATTACATATGGAAGCCAAGAAAAACGCGCTCATGCAAGAATTCGGTAAACATGCACGCAAGATCGCTATGGGCGGCCTGCTGGTTGCATCTTCGATGGGGCTCAGCGGCTGCTTAGCAACCACGGGCGGCGGTTATATTTCCGCGCCGTATGCAGCGGGCGGCCAGTATGTGGATCCTACCTACGGCCACAACGCCGGCGCGAATATGCAGCGCGGCTATGCCATCACCTATACCCCGCCGCGCGCGCCTTGGGCGAACGATCCTTCTTTCCGCAACGAGGTCAGCGTCCAGCTGCAACTGGCGAACAACGACGTGCGCCGCGCGCAGTCTACCTATCAAACCCGCATGGCGGCTTGCAGCTCGCGTTTCGTCACCTCGACCAGCCGCAACAGCGACCGTATGGAACGCCAGCGTGAACGCGGCGATCTGGACTGGACCGATTACATGAACTCCGGCGCGCGTATCAACTCCACCAACGCCGCATACAACCAGTGCCGCGTGAATGCGCGAACCACCTTTGAAACCGCCGTGCTGCGCGAACAACAATCGTTCAACCGCAGCGTTGACCAGCTCAACAGAAAATACGCCCGCCAGTACGGCGTGAAGTGGTAAGCCGATAAGGCCGCCATAAAGCAAAGATGAAAAAGAGGAGCTTCGGCTCCTCTTTTTTTTGCGCGTGTACCGGAGGCGGATTGCCTGGCTGCTGAAGGGTGGATATCCAGATAATCCGGCTTCTGCCTTTTGTGCAGTTTTGACTTGCATCGAATATCGAAAAGCTAACAGTACAGGGCGAGGGTTGCTAGGCTGTTGAATGGCTAGTAGGATACAGCCTGATTTAAATATTGATTTATAAAAGGGATGGCGATGAGCAGGGGCATTTTTCTGTCGTTTGCGGTTTTTGTTGCGGCTTTAGCTTGCGCTTATTATTTCTATACCAACGATAGATTGCTTGCCGAGCAGCTAAGGCAGGATAAGCTGCCTGTTTGCGAAAACCCTAACGGGCGATTTGCGCTTTTTTATAAACCGGAACGTCTTGTGATAGATGCTTCAATCGGCGTAGAGAATGAGGTGGCTCCAGACTATCCGGCGTTTTTAAAATACGATGCCTTGAGCGAGCGAATTTTAAATACTGCAAAATACAACTTTGCGCGTTGCTTACAACAGGGGCAGGCTGGCGTCGTTCTTCATGACGGGCGTAATAATAAACGGCCTGAGGCTGAGTTGATCAAAGATGAAAATCTCATTCTCCGTCTATACGTACAGTATAAACACCATGCTGAAGGCTCAATCAAGGGATTGGTGTCTTGTCAGTTTTTTAGATCCGGTCTCCCGGCGCAGACGATGTATTTAAGCACGGTCTCGGGTAGTACAAAGATTGAGCTTATCGTGGGAGACCGGACTGATGCTATCCAGCTTCTGGAGGGGCAAGTCATATCAGCTTTTGATGCGTGCCTCGCCCCAGCGGGCGTGTGGAAAACGCCTGCCACTTTAGAAAAGAGTTTCCCTTGATTAAGCAACCGTGACTGCCTTCGCGCTCTTTTGTGCAGTTTAGAGGCTGATAGCGTATATCGCAATTTTAAATACCAAATTTCGACAGGTGGATTGTTACCGCAGTTGGGTTTCACCTTTGGATATTAAATAACGGAGGGGGCGATGTTATATTTAGCTTTCTGGTCTTGGATTATCGTGTTCATGCTGGGCGTATATACCCTGTACAAACGATATAACCCGACCTATGCCATCAAATTCCATTGGGTCTTTTTTATTGTTACCGTATTCGCCTGCACGGCGGCGTATAGGTGGTATTGGTGCTGCGTTTCGCCTACGCGCTGGACAGAATTACCCGATATGCTGATACCAATGACGTCTTATCTTGTGCCGGGCGCTATGTTGTATGGCCTTGTCTTATATGTACCCGAAAAATTTAAAAAATATGTGAAGGGGCTTTTGATCCTGTCTGTGGCGGGTGTTGCGCTCTTTTATGCAATTATGACTTTCAGCGAATATCGAAGGCTAACAGTCCGCCTTCCTTGCCCAACGCCAGAAGAAGCTCGTTTTCTTTTTCATGATAGTGGTCCGCCGAACGAAATGCAGAACCTTTTTAATATATATGCTGCTGAGTGTATCCCGTCTGAAACGCAGACGGAAAATTGAAGATGTGTAGCAGGCGGGCTCTCGAGGTACGTACTCCGGTATGTCTATGGGCTGGCCAGGAGGTGGGGGGCGTCTCTTTCTTTTTTATGTTTAAGTCCCTTCGTGAGGGCTTGTGCGGTTGATTGTTGGGTGATAACTTTCTAAAGTTCATATGTGTTTTAGGTGACGACATGTACTTTAGAGAGCTCGCGTATGTATTTTTTATTTTGCTGTTTATAGGTGCATACTTTTTGTATGAAAAAAAAACGTGGGTGTGATGCGGCTAAATCTAGTCGGCCATATTTTGTTTTATCTACTTTTGTCTGCTGTTTACTTGTAACTGCTTTATACTTTGGTGTATTCCCTTCTCATAGTGGAGGGGGCAAGGTATTTTTATTCTCGCTTGCTGCTTATGCTGTTTATCGTATCGTTATTAAACTCCCTCCTAACCGTGTAAAGTATGCGCTTGCTCCTATAGTTGTTGGGTTACTGTCTCTGTTGATGTACTGGGGAATTGCCAACATTATTCTGTTTAAAGAGTTGATGTATCCCCCCCTCTGTCAGGAGCCTTTAGATATGCCGCCATTTACGGTAGGGGATACGGATATGCACAAGCTATTGAACATAGAGCCTGTCCCGATGCGATGCAGAAATCTGCAAACGGGCGAAATTCAACCTTATTAAAGAATAGTGCGTACTCAGGTATGCCTATGGGATAGCCAGTAGGAGGGGGCGTCTCTTTTTTTTGCGCGGTGTACGGGACGAGGATTGCTAGGCTGCTGAAGGGCTGATAGGATACAGCGTAATTTAAGTAATAATTTTAGGGGGTGGTCATGTTATTGCGTGAGCTGGGTTTTGCCTTTGTTTTGCTATTGGCTATTTTCTCTTACTTGTTTTTTAGAAAGAAGAAAGCTGATGTTGCCCTCAGCAATAGATGGTTGTTTGTTTTAGGGGCTCTATTCTTGGGATTGGTTATCGATTGCTTGGATAAGTATTATATAAAACAAGATTTCGTCCTCAGTAGGTTGCAAGATTATTTTTATATCACGGCAATATGCTTTTTCCTTTATCTGCCGGTATTGTTACTTCCGCAACGATTTAGAAAATATCCTCTTGCTGTATATACGTTCGCGCTGTTCTGTTTTTTGGCTTATGGCGTCTATGGTAATTTTAAAGAGTACTATGAGATAACATCTCGTCCAAAATGCGTACCAGAGGCTTTTGCCAACATGTCGCGCGAAGCGCCGCCGTCCGAAATGGAGAGGGTTTTTAAAATTCAGCGACCACGAGGCTGTAAGAGATAGCGGTCTATATGCCTTAATTTCAGTCTGGTAAAAAAAATATAAGCGGGGGCGATTATGTTGTCTTATACGGCTTTTTATGATCTTTTGAATGAGCAAAATTTAAACGCAAGTTCTTATCCAGATAATCCAGCTGCTGCAATTAATGCCATTGCTGTTTTGCCCGTAGATGGCAAATATCAAATCACATATACAATCTTTCAAACAAAAACCGATGTATTAAGTTCCGGCTATTATGGCTACGCAGCTAGTGAATATACGGTCGATGAAGCGCATTATATTCATGCAATTGAAAATGCTATTTCTTATATTCTTGGGGGAGACAATAGTGGTTATGGGGCGCTTTTTCAAAATGTCGCAAATATAGAATTTATAGCGCCTGCATCAGGTGTGGGCGTGATGACGTTCGCGCAGGCTCACAATGAATTCCCTGGATTTCAGGATGTAAGAATAACGGGCGCAGTCTATACGCAAGCGCATTACAATAATGCCAATTTGTATGGAGATATATGGCTTAATGTTGATAACAGTATCGGGAAGTACAATCCTTTCAACACATGGGAACATGATGATGTTTTAGCGTCAGGTACGCGCGGCTTCACTGTCTTGCTAGAAGAGATTTCCCATGTCCTGGGTATCGACATCTATGGCCGATCGACTGATGGATTTACGCCAATACGCAATCAAAGCATTAATAATCTTAAATATACAGTAACTGCTTATAACACGCACCTTGATATGAAGACGCATGCGCCTTTTTATACCGGAGAGGGGCATGCTAATGGAGCCTATCCGAAAGGCTTGCAATTAATGGACATTGCAGCACTACAGGAAATTTATGGGCGTAATTATGAAGAGAGAAAAGCGAATACCCTCTATTCAAAGGTTACAGCTTTTTCGTCCGAGGAGATATCTAGTGCCTTCATTTATACGATTTGGGATGGCGGCGGGGTCGATCTTATTGATGCAACGGATTATTTGAGAGGGGATGGACTTACTGAGGCGAAACACCAAATAGATCTTCGCCAAGGTGCTTTTAGCTCTATCGGGTTTAATGGAAATATTTCTGATATGTTTGGCAACGCAGCATATGAAAACGTGCCAATGGATAGTATTAGAATGGGGCAAGTCTACGATGCAGGTAACCTTGCCATCGCCTACTACACCGTCATCGAAAATGCTATTGGTGGGAATAACAATGATAGGCTGATCGGAAACGCGTGGAGCAATATTCTCTACGGTGCAGGCGGCAACGATGTGATCTTGGGTGATAGCCAGACATATAGCCGTCTTTTAGGGATCGAGGATACAGAGTTTACTGGTGACGATGATAGGTTTGCCAGTGATCGTGCCAGCGGAAATGCATGGAAGCCGTCAACAGACGCTGACAATAAAAATGATATTCTTTTAGGCGGTAAAGGGAATGACCATCTTTTCGGCGGTGAGGGCAACGACGTACTGCACGGTGGATACCGGCAGTCGGATGTAAGCTCGGGCAGTGGAAATGTTAACTGGGATGCGGCGGGGCAGTTTACGGGGGCTAACAATGCTTCGGGCGTTGCAATTGCAGACATTGACTACGCGCTAGACGGACGTGATACGGCTAATTACAGCAAGCTGGCAGAAGATGTCGGCATCGTTGCCGAGTTTGGATACATAAATACTGTAGTCAAAGGCGTCAGCGGCGCACAGGGCACTGACCGTCTTTTTTCGATTGAAAATCTGATCGGCACGGCAGCTGATGATAGCGTTACCGTCAACGTTAATCAGGGCGGAACGCTGAGTGGGTTTGATGGCGTGAGTGGCTACGATACGCTGCAGTATATTGGCGGCGTACGGAAGGGGACGAGCAACGACAAGCTGTATGATTATTCAGGTAACTTGATTTACGACGCGCAGAAGATGAACGATTTCAAGAATATTGATAGCGTCACGCTGACCCAGGCTTCGTATCTGATGCATGACGAAGCGACGAATGCTTTCGTCGGGTATATGCCGCAGGCAATCTATAGCCTGCATACAGAAGGACTCACATCGAATATTTCTCAAGCGCTTTCTTCTTTCCAAAGCAGCGGCATCTGGTATGGCAGCGAAAGCTTTAGTAACACGGTTACGGCTTCGGCGTCGGTTACGCATACCTATACCGATATGAATAGCCTGCTGGGTACAGATTATAACGATACGTTTAATATTTCGTCGAGCGGGTCCGGGCTTGGTTACAATGGCTCTGTCCGTCATCTCTATATCTTTGGCGGCAAGGGTGATGATACGATTAACGTCTCCAACCTGACCATACATATGGAAGCGCACCTGACCTATCATAGCGGCAATGACGTTTACACGATTCAAGGCGCCGAAGATGTCACCGTATACTTCGACGATGAGATCCTTGTCTCGCAAGTCAGCGTCAGCAGCACGGTATATGATATTGATAACAAATTGACGCAGGTCGTGTTCCTGATCGGTAGCGATACGTTGACCTTGAACGGCCCCAATTTGCGCGGGCTGATGGTTGAATTCCAAAGCGGCGGCTGGGTAGAGCTGGGGGATGATGTCAATATCTATGGCATGACGTCATCTTCTCGCAATGTGACGCTGGATTGGGGCGATGATGTTTATCACTCGTCCACGGCGGATGAAACGCAAACCATGTCCATCAAAGCACTGTCGGGGAACGATACGCTGTATAGCGGCCTTGGCCGCGATACCTTTTATGGTGGTGCGGGCAGCGATACCGTGATTAAAAACGACACGGGCGGTGACTTGCATTTTGTGGGCGGCGAGGGTGTGGACAGCGATATCGATACGCTGGATTACCGCAGCATTTCCGGCCCGATGGATTACACGATTGACGGCGATAAAATTACAACCGTGCTGGGTGTTGATACGTTCAGCGGTGTCGACCGCGTATTCCTGAGCAACGGCGGCGGCAGTGTGACCGTACTTAATGCGTCTTCGGCGGTGATTACGCCAGGCACGGGCGGCAATACCGTATACGGCAGCAACGGCAACGACACGATCCAAAGCGGCACGGGCAGCGAAACGGTTTATGGCGCGGACGGCCATGATACGCTTTACGCTGCCTTCGGTTCCGACAAGGTTTATGGCGAGGCTGGCAATGACACGCTCAGTGTTTTTGCAGGTAACCACACCGTAGATGGCGGCGATGGGGATGACGTTATCATCCTACAGGATTTCTTTACGGGTTATCACTCCACCATGATCGGCGGAGATGGTTTCGACACGCTGGATCTGACCGATACGGGCGCATCCAGTATTACGCTTTCCGGTAATACAGTCACCACGCCGGAATTTGGCAGCTATGCCATTGACAGTTTTGAAGCCGTGCGCGGTTCGTATGCCAATAACGTTATTCGCGGTGATGATTACAAATCGTACCACCTGTATGGCGGTGCCGGCCATGACCTCATTTACGCGGGCGACATGGGCGACCACGTGTATGGTGATGCGGGCAATGACATCCTTATCGGCGGCACGGGTGATGATACGCTATACGGCGGCGACGGCCAAGATACGATGGCGGGCGAATCGGGTAACGATACCTATGTCTATAATGGCATGGGAATAGTCGACACGATTTCGGATACGGGCGGAGATGCTGACCGCATTTTGTTTGGCGGTGGTTTGAAAATCGAAGATATGCAGCTGTCGTATGACGGGTCTACGCTGGATATTCTTTTTAACTGGCAGCGTTTGCTCGAAGTTCTGAATGCGACGGGTACGGGCGCGATCGAGCGCATCGATTTCGAAGGCGGCAGCAGCTATGACGTAGTGAATGAATCCTATCTTTTGCATGGTACGGAAAACGGCGAGACGATTGTCGCAATAGGTTGGCAAAGCCGCCTGTTTGGTTTTGGCGGCGATGACGTGCTGGATGGTTTGTGGACCAATGCAATTTTCGACGGCGGCGCCGGTAATGACACAATGATCGGTGGCGACGGATGGGATACCTATCTGTTCAGTTCCGGTCGAGATATTATCGAAGAAAGCGATAGTATGTATAGCACTTACGATGTGCTGTTCTTCGGGGAAGGCTATCAATCTGCCTATCTACAATTCTACCGCGTGGTTGACTTAGATGCGGCAGCTCACGATGACCTGATTATTGATGACGGTATAGGGAATACCGTGACCATAAGGGGGCAGTACGCCTTGGTGCCATCCGCGATTGAGGAGCTACGCTTCTCTGATGATATCTGGACGAAAGACATGCAGGATGGCTACAGTCTTATATACACCGAATTCCTCTCGACAGCAGGGTTGTCTGTTACGACGTATGGTTCGGAAAACAACAACGTATTGCACGGCCTCCAAGTTGGGGCTTCGCCGAACGACCAAATTTATGGCTTTGGCGGGGATGACACGATCTGGGCGTATGATGGTGATGACGTGATTGCCGGCGGTGTGGGCGATGATACCCTTTATGGTGGCGCGGGCGATGATATGTATGTCTTTTCCAGGGGGGACGGCGTTGATCTCATTTCCGATGAAGACGGTGATGATGTTATTCGTTTTGATGAAACGGTAGATTCCGCATCTGTTGTTTACGCCAGAGAAGGAGACGATCTTGTCATCTCTTATGGCACGGGTACAGATACTCTCATGGTTACGGGCTTCTTCAACGACTTGAATGCAAGCCTTCGTATCGAAAAAGTCATTTTTGATATGGACGATACCGAACATACGGCGGATGACATTATTGCCTTTGTGGATACGTCCGTTGAAGATTTGACGCTGACAGGGACAACGGGAGTTGATACGTTAACCGGCGGCGCAGGAAATGATACGCTGGACGGTCTGGCAGGTGCAGATACATTGACCGGCGGTGCCGGTGATGACACCTATGTGGTTGACGATGCGGGAGATGTTGTCGTTGAAAATATAGACGAAGGAACTGACCTTGTCCAAGCTAGCGTGACGTATTCTTTATCTGCGAATGTTGAAAACCTGACGCTGACTGGTACATCCAATATTCATGCGACAGGCAATGCCTTGAACAACATCCTTGTCGGAAACACAGGTGCCAATACCCTGAATGGCGGTGTAGGCGCGGATACCATGTTTGGCGGTATCGGCGCGGACACCTATATTGTCGACGATGCGGGCGATGTAATTGTTGAAGAGGCTTCTCAAGGGATTGACACTGTCCACGCATCCGTTTCGTATACGTTGGTTGATCATGTAGAAAACCTTCTGCTGACAGGCGCAGGGCATATTAACGGTACGGGCAATGATCTTGGTAATGTGATCACTGGTAATGATGGCAATAACCAGCTGTTCGGAAACGGTGGTAACGATACGTTAAACGGCGGATTGGGCGCTGATACGATGGCTGGCGGTACGGGCGATGATTTATATATTGTCGATAATGCCGGGGATGCTGTTAGCGAAAACATATCCGAAGGAACCGACGCTGTGCAGGCAAGCGTGAATTACTCACTCGGCGCAAACGTTGAAAATCTGATCTTGACAGGTACGGCAAATATTAACGGCACGGGCAATGCCGGCAATAATACGTTGAGCGGTAATAGTGGAAACAACACGCTTGCCGGCGGCTTGGGCGACGATACGTATATTTTTACGTCAGCAGGCGGTAATGATGTCGTTTCTGAAACGGGCGGCAGCGATATTATCCGTTTTGATGCAACGGTCGACGCGCTTAGTATTACCTATACGCGCAATGGCGATGATCTTGTCATCGCCTACGGCGTCGGCACCGATAAGGTAACTGTGGTCGGATTCTTTGACGAGAACAGCACTAGCGGACGTATAGAAACGGTCATCTTTGACGAAAATGAAACGTCTGATTCATATGCAGATATTCTGGCTGCGGTGGACACACCGGAATCCGGGCTAACGCTGACGGGAACGGCAGGCATCGATACGCTGGTCGGTGGCAGCGGGGATGATACACTGAATGGCCTGGCAGGAGCCGATACGTTGATCGGCGCTGCGGGCAACGATCTTTATATCATTGATAACATCGGCGATGTGGTCGTTGAAAACGCATCAGAGGGAGAGGATACGGTCCTGTCGAGCGTGACCTATACGCTGTCTTCCAACGTTGAAAACCTCACACTGACGGGTACAGCGGCTATTCATGGAACAGGTAACGCGCTTTCCAACGTCATCACGGGTAACAGCGGCAATAACTCGCTCAACGGCGGCGCCGGTGCGGATACGCTGATCGGCGGTGCGGGCGGCGACACATATATCGTCGATAACACCGAAGATGTCGTGATCGAAAATCTGTCCGAAGGTAACGATATTATCCTGGCAAGCGTCAGCTATACGCTGTCTGCCAACGTCGAGCGCTTGACGCTGATGGGGGCGGATCATATCAACGCGGCAGGTAACGGACTCGCCAATACCTTGATCGGCAACAGTGGCAACAACACGCTGGACGGCGGCGCGGGGGCTGACCGTATGGAAGGTGGCGCAGGCAACGATGTATATATCGTCGATAACGCGTCCGACACGATTGTAGAAAACGCAAGTGCGGGTGCGGATGTGGTATATGCAAGCGTTGACTACACGCTTGTCAATAACGTTGAGAATTTGATCTTGTCGGGCACTGGTAATATCAACGGTACAGGTAACGGACTTAATAATACACTGATTGGAAATACCGGCAACAATACGCTAAATGGTGGCGCAGGCGCGGATACCATGATTGGCGGTGCGGGCAATGATACCTATACCGTCGACAATGGCGGCGATATCGTGATCGAGCTGACGGACGAAGGTGAAGATACGGTGCGTTCGTATAACTCCTATACGCTGGGTAATCATATTGAGCATCTGACCCTGATCGGCTCGGCCGCGAACCTTGTTGGTATTGGCAATAGTCTGGATAACTCTCTGGTCGGCAGCACTGGCGTCAACACCCTGATCGGTGGCGCAGGCAACGATATGTATGTAGTCGATAACGTGAACGATATCGTGATTGAAGAGGTGGGAGAGGGCATCGATACGGTCCGCTCCAGCGTGAGCTATACGCTGTCTGCGAATATCGAAAACTTGATCCTAACGGGAATTTCAAATCTCGCTGGAACAGGCAACGTGCTAGACAACACAATCACAGGGAATACCGGAATAAATACGCTGGATGGTGGTGAAGGTGCAGATATCCTGATCGGTGGCGATGGTAGCGACAGATATATCGTTGATAATGTAGGCGACGTAATAGTAGAGGCTTATAACGAAGGGATGGATACGGTTCTATCTTCTATCAGCTACACTCTATCTGCCAATGTAGAATACCTTACATTGACAGGTACCGCTAATATAAATGGCTATGGGAACGAGATTAATAATATCGTACGTGGTAATGCCGGTAATAATACCCTGATGGGCTATGCTGGCAACGATACGTTGGATGGTGAGCTGGGTGCCGATACCATGATTGGTGGAGAGGGGGGCGATACATATATCGTCGATGATATCGGCGATACCGTGATCGAGGACGGTAGTTCTGGCACCGACACCGTTGAGGCGAGCATTTCGTATACATTAGTGGATAACATTGAAAGGCTGTTCCTGACCGGTACGGCCAATATCAATGCTACGGGTAATGCTCTGAATAACTCAATCGTTGGTAACAGTGGTAATAACACGTTGATTGGTGGGGGTGGAAATGACCGTATGGAAGGCGGCGCTGGCAACGACCTGTACTATGTTGATAGCGAAGGAGACGTCGTTATCGAAACGAGTGGCGGCGGTACGGATCATGTAATTTCAAGTATCTCCTATGTTCTTGGATCTTACGTCGAGAATCTGACGTTGACGGGGACGGGAGATTTTACAGGTGGTGGCAATAACCTGCACAACACGATTATTGGAAACATTGGCAATAATATTTTAGGTGGCGGCGGTGGCGGTGGTAGCGATACGCTAATCGGTGGTCTTGGGAATGATACTTATTCTGTGGATCATGCGAATGATGTGATTATCGAACTTGAAGGTGAGGGTATTGATAGCGTTATATCATCGGTATCGTGGGCATTGGGAGAGCATTTCGAACATCTACAGCTGGAAAACTCCGCTCTGTATGGGATAGGCAACAATCATGATAATACCTTACGCGGAAATAATTCGAGCAACACCCTGATCGGCTATGGCGGTAATGATTATCTGGATGGTGGGTCGGCTGGCGTTGACACCCTGATCGGCGGTACGGGCGACGATCATTACGTTGTGTCACATTCATATGATGTTGTGATCGAGGAGGAGGATGAGGGAATTGATACGATTCAGACCTCTGTTCATTGGACGCTTGGGGCGGCATTCGAGAATTTGGTGGCCGGCGGGGGCACGGGATTAACCTTGATCGGAAACAACGCTAATAACATTATCATCGGTTCTACCGGCAATAACTACATCGATGGTGGTGCAGGCGCAGATACGATGAGTGGCGGGGTTGGAAATGATACCTATTTTGTAGACAACGTGGGTGACGTAGTGATTGAACAATCTCCTGCCGGGTCAGGAACGGATGACACGGTTATATCCTCTGTATCCTACACTCTAAGCGAGAATATCGAGTTTCTGACACTCACTGGCACGGATGACCTGAATGGTACCGGTAACAGCGGCCAGAACACAATTACGGGCAACAGCGGTAATAACACGCTTGACGGCGGTGCCAACTATGATCGTATGATTGGCGGCGCTGGCGACGACGTGTATATCGTGGATGACCTCGGCGATGTCGTGATAGAGTATGATGACGCAGGTGTAGACCTTGTCATGTCTAGTGTTACATACACGATTAGTGGCGGCGTTGAAAACCTGACGCTGACCGGCACGGACAATATCAACGGCAGTGGTAACAGCTTGGCTAACATTATCATCGGCAATAATGGCAATAACCTTCTCAGCGGGCTTGGTGGTGACGATATCCTGTTCGGCGGAGCGGGGGATGACTCCCTCAACGGCGGCTTGGGGAATGATACGCTGCATGGCGGTGCGGGAACCGATACACTGACAGGTAGCTCGAATGCCGATATTTTCGTGTTCGGCGTCGACAGCTACGGATCGATTGATGTCGTGACCGATTTCAGCGCAGGCGCGGGCGATGCGATTGATATCCGCGATCTGCTGGATAGCTATGACAGCGGTACGGACGATGTGACCGAATGGGTGCGCATCACCACAAGTGGCAGCAATAGCATTGTCGAGGTTGACCGTGACGGTACAGGCACCGGCTACGGCTGGACGCAAATCGCGACGCTGAACGGCGTGACGGGGTTGACGGACGAAGCTGCGCTGGTCGTCGCTGGCAATCTTCTGGTCGCCTGACGTCGGGTTCTACATCAAAGAGCAAAAGGGCAGCCCGCAGCGGCCCTTTTGTCTTTTGAAGGCATCGGGGCTTATCCGAAATACGGAAAAAGGGGCGGCACGCGTCTTTTTGTATGGCTTTTTACATGAAACCACGATAAATCGGGGCGGGAAGCGGGCTAAGCGCCCGCAAATCCGCATTTAGGCCTTGCGCCCACGGCGCATTTTTCTTATGTATGTCGGGCTATTCTAAAGGCGGGGGAGCGGAGGGCTGCCCGGCCGGATTGGCGCCTTGCGGGCGTGGCGGAATTGGCAGACGCGCCGGATTTAGGTTCCGGTGTATATATAAAAATATCATTATAAATCAAATATTTATTATTCATGTGTTTTTACATGTGTCCAAAATTGTGTCT
>VFQP010004273.1_pt1 | contig 13470 bp, 12 predicted proteins | sample 3512351 | NCBI WGS metagenome assembly VFQP01 (sample SAMN10412372, study PRJNA504923) | tailings metagenome | isolation source: Relicate 1 Philex TSF1 revegetated site | place: Philippines: Tuba, Benguet | collected 2017-08-29 | reverse complement strand
CGCGCGCCAATATTGCGATTTCCCCTCCGAAGCGCACTACTTAATCAGAGATTCCCTAGTGTACACCCGAATATCGGCAACCACAGGCGAGCTGAGGCGTAAGTGAGCTGAAGACGCTACGAAACGCCCTGCATACATGCCCTCATGGCGCATCACGCTTTCCACCCGCCTCTTCCCCACGCAATCACCTATCTCCCGTAGATCCTAAAGAATGCGCGTCTCCCTATTGGATCCATCCGAGCGCCCGTGCTCAGCTCGAATGACCACCGTCAAAACCACCTCCCTCTGCGCGGGCGCAGACGGCCCCACACTTTGCAAAAGCGTAGCACCCACTTTCGGAGACCCCGAACACCCGATACGTCAACGCGACCGAAGCGATGACCTGATACTCGCTCACGAACTCGAAGACTGGTGCGGGATAGTAACCGACTCCCGCGAGCTGCAGGGCACCGCTTCTCTCAGAATGCGGCGCTCAACTTTTGGTTGGCAGTTTTCGCGACGAAGATGCTGCAGCTCCGCCCGCTCATCCGTGGTTACCGCCTCCGATCGCTCCCCGCAATCCGCTCCATTCTTAAGCACCTAGTTGCGAACGGTCTGCTCAGACGAATCGAACTCTTTCGTTAGCTCCTTCAGACTGCTTCCGGCATGTGGCAGGGCGATGATCTTGCCACGACCGGCCGCAGGATTGGCGCCAAGACGACGAGGTATCACGGAATGTTCCTCTCACGCAGAAGTGAACGTTTCACCGAACCCCGGCAAGTTCAGTAGCCTTCGTCGCGATGGTAGCCGACGGCACGCGCCGGGCCTATTTTCTGGTTGCGAGCGACTGGGTGGAGCGGCTACTGGGGGGTGGCCGCGCAAATTTGGGGGGGCTGGTTCGCTCACCTCGTTTGTGACGCAGTTACTGTCAAGTCGCTGCGCCTGATCTGAGTTCCGAAGATCAGAGCTGTCGAAAAACCGGGGCTTGATGCCACTAGGTTGCGTGAACATTTGGAATAACAAGGAGCACATGTGGAGGAGAAAACGCCCTTTAGAGTTCTGTGCCTGGATGGCGGCGGCATGCGCGGCGCCTACCAAACCGCCTATTTAGCGACGTATGCGGAGCGCATCTGCAATAAACTGAAACTAGAGGGCCCGCTCGACGTTGGATCAGCCTTCGATCTCGTCGTCGGCACGAGCACGGGCGGCATTGTGGCCTGCGGGCTTGCGGCTGGTGTACCGTTAACACAAGTGCAAGAGCTCTATGCCTCGGCAGGGAGAAGAATCTTTCCGCTGCAATCGGTTCGAGCGATGCCATTCCTCGGGAAGCTCGTACGCGCCCTTGGCATCGGTACCATCTGCGGAGACAGGGCACTGCGCAAGACCCTGACCGACACGTTTCGAGACCGCACGATCGGGTCGGTCTATGACGATCGCAAGATTGCCTTGGCAGTGCCTACGCTTGATCTGGCTCGCCATGCGGCGGTCGTTTTCAAATCTCAACACCTGAAGCGCCTGAATGGACGCGATAACAGTCGCACCTTGGTAGACGTATGCATGGCCACCAGTGCGGCACCTATCCTCCGCTCAATCGCTCGCCTGCAGGAGCCAGGCGGCTCCGGTGCCATCGCCAACTATGTCGACGGCGGCCTGTGGGCGAACAACCCCGGTCTGATCGGCATGATGGAGGCAACCGAAATCCTGAAGGACCGCGGCGAGAACCGTCCCATCCACCTCTTTATGCTGGGCACGTTACCTTCCCAAGGTGGCGAGGAGATTCACTGGTGGCGGCATCGGGCCGCGTGGGGCTGGGGCTTCGGACTCAAGGCCATCGCGGCATGCCTGAATGCACAAGCCGTCGGTTACGACTATCTCACCAGCAAGATGGCTGAGATGCGTGGTGACGGTAGCTTCGCATATCGACTTCCGGCTCAGTGCCCGTCTAATGAGCTGCGTCACTATTTGGCCAACATGGACGACGCCCGGGAAAAGGTGCTCAACGCGCTGGCTCGCCAGGCGATCTCAGATGTCGATTTCGCGTTCGCCTCGATGGCGACCGAGATGCAGGCTTTTCGTTCTACTTTGGCAACCGCCAAGCCTCACCCATCAGACCTCAAACTGGAGCGGAACACGAATGGCTGACATCGACTGCCACAGCGAGATGACAAAATTCCATCGAGAAAAGGTCACGCTCTCGAACAAGCAACAAAATGAAATGCGGACGCGACGTGACGCCGGACGCACGCGCCTAGAGAACGGTCTGAACGAGGCCAAGAGGCCTCAACCCAGAGAGGTTAAGTCGCAAGGGTCGTACCAGATGCGAACCATGGTACAGGATGATGCCAACGACTACGACATTGACGACGGGGCCTACTTCGCGTCCGAGGACCTCAAGGACGACGCGGGCGTTGAGCTGACGCCGAAGGCTTCGCGGCAGCGGGTTTGCGATGCGCTGTTGTGGGATGGCCGCCTCAAGCAGGAGGCAACCGTCAAGCGCAACTGCGTTCGCCAAGTCTACGCTGCGGGCTATCACATTGATATCCCCGTATACCGAATCGTCATCACGAATAACCAAGATGGCAATCCTGTCAGGCACTACGAGCTGGCAAGTGGTGATGAGTGGACCCGATCCGACGCACGGGCAGTGACCCGCTGGTTCAACGAACTCGTGGGCGAACTGAACGCAGGCGAGTCCGACGGTAGCCAGATGCGGCGCGTCACCAAGTTGACAAAGAAGTTCGCGCGCCGTGCAGACTGGAAGGACCAGACAACAACCGGGATCTGCATGACCAAGCTCGTCGTCGACAATTTTAAGGCCAGCGCCGATCGCGATGACAAGGCGTTGCGCGATACGTGGAAGGCCATCGACAAAAAGCTCCAAGAGTCGACCGAGATCGAACACCCCGTGCTAGCGAACAACCTGGCACCGGCGGGGGACGCGGCCGTCACATTCTTCCGCACGTGCTTGAGCGGTGCGCTCAAGTCGCTGGAGGTTCTGGACTCGACTGACTGCACCCGTAAGGATGCGCGAGATGCGTGGGACGACGTGTTTGACACCGACTTCTTCGGCAATCAGCCGGACGACGACGGCGAAGGCGGTGGCGGCGGTGGAAACAACAGCGGCAAGGGCTTATCCATGACCGTCACGTCGGTCGAGACAGCCCGCCGCAACGATGGTGGTGGGAGGTTCGGCTGAGGATCGAGGAAGAAGTCGCCCGGACGGCAGTTGAGATCGAAGCCAGCCTCGTGCACCTCCGTCCGGGCCAGTGGCACCGTCTGACAGCTGCCGAGCTGAAAACGCTCCCCAATGGCTACAAGGCTGGCTGGCGTATCAAAATCGCCGCTGGATCGCTGGAACTGAGAACGGCCGACCACTTGGTGCTGGCCATTGATGACGCATTTCCTAACTCGCAGCTCCGGGTCTTCGCGCCAGCTGCGGGAAGCGACTACAGCTGGCCCCACGTCGAACAGGGGGGGCTGCTGTGTTTGCGGTCCAGCAAGAACACCGCGGCGATCGCGGACCGAGTTGCGATGCATCTACATGATGCGCTGGAGCTGCTCAACTTTTCAACGCTCAGGCGGCGTGAGGAGTTCGAGCGCGAGTTCACGGCCTACTGGTCGCATTGCGCTACAGATGGCGCTGACCGAGCGCGAGTTTGGAGTCTCGTTACCCCGCGCCAGAATTCACGCGAAGTGGCGTACTTCTTCGATGCTAGCTCGGATCGCTATGTAATCGCCGACGACAAGGACTCACTCAAGCGTTGGTTGTTCAATATCGGGGTCAATGCAAGTGACAAGCAAATCTACCGGACGTGGCTGTTCCGTCTTTCGCGACCTTGGACGCCACGCGAGTTTCCGGAAACCGGCGACGAAATCACCAAGCTGCTCCCGCCCGACATGGTGCGTAGTTGCCTGGAACCGGGGCGGCGGTCGCCGTTTCTCTTGGAGGTTGTCACCCAAACAGGAACCGCGTTTGCGGCAGTGCTGCTGCGCGGTGCGGAGCGTCGTGACGTGATACGCGGGTTCCGGCAAATGTCGAAGGTGCCACTGTCGCGGATCCTCAGTTCCTATGCGAGAAGGCCAGTCGAGCGCTGCAAAGTTGCGCGTGTCGACGGCGCATGGGTTCACGGCAGAGATCACCCTTCAAGCTTTGCGCTGGTCAATAACCGCAGGGTTGCCATCATCGGCTGCGGGGCCATCGGTGCAGCGGTGGCGCGACTTCTTGCCCAGGCTGGTGTGGGCGAGCAGATCTTCATTGACGGCGACAGTTTGACGACGGCCAACATCTCTCGGCATCCGCTGGGCGCGTCCCATGTCGGTTTCAACAAGGCCTCCGCCCTGCAGGCGCATCTGCGACGTGAGTTTCCGCACCTATCGTTCGAGCACGTCTTCGGACGCCGCTTTGAATCTCTCACCGCGAAGGATCTTGAGAAGGTGAGCGACACAGACTTGATCATCTCGGCGGGTATCGACTTCGATAGCGAGGCTGCGTTAGACTCTTGGCGGCGAAGTCTGACACGTCCGCCAGCCTACCTCAGCACCTGGGTGGAGCCTTTTGCTGCTGCGGGGCATGGCGTCTTGCTCTATGGCGGAGCGTCGATCTTGGTTGGCTTTGACAGCGAGGAACGTCCGAACTTCCGTCTAACGGATTGGCCTAGTGACTCCGGTACACTCATCGTTGAGGCAGGGTGCGGAAACAGCTTCCAACCCCATGGCGTGATCGATCTGTATCCGACGGTCGGAATGGCGGCGGGGCTGGCTCTCGATACTCTGCTGGACAAGGTGCCTGCCTCGTGCCGCCGCGTGTGGATGGGCGACCGTGCCGTGGTCGAGGCCAACGGTGGGCTACTGAGAGATAGCTTTACCGACCATCTAGCAATGCGTGAGTTTGTCTGGCCATGATCTGTTGGTTTGGAGAGTCGATGCCTATGCACGCCATCATTGGGCATTTAGCCGACACCCCTCAAACTCTTTCGATTGCCGGACAGGTTTTGCAACACGTCGGGCGATACCGTCAGTCCGTCCCCTGGGCGAAAGAAGCTGGCGGCCAGCTGTTCGGCACGGTCAATACCGCTAAGATCTGCGTAACTGACGCCTCAGGCCCCTATCCCGGCGACGAGCGCACCAGATTTCGATACCGCTCCAACCCTGCCGCCGCCCAGCGCGCGATCGAGGACCGACACAAGCGGGGGCTGTTGTACTTGGGCGAGTGGCATACGCACGCCGAGAACTACCCTGTCGTCTCGGGGCTCGACGACGACGCCATGCGTCGCCTGATCGCCAGTTCACAGCTGAACAGTAACGCGCTGCTAATGATGATCGTGGGTCGGGCACGAACTTCACAAGGTCTCGCGGTGTGGAGCGTCTCCCGGGAGGCTGCTAGCCCATGGACGCTCTGCGCCAACCCGGAAGGAGCCTGACCTAAGCAAAGGAGCTGCACGTTCCAAAGCGAAGTTTCGCCAAGGCCTGCCAACTGTGCAGTTTGGAGCCGGTTGACAAAACCCGGTTGAAAAGCCACTCACCTGAATCGGAGTGACCGCCCCGGTGTTCCGCAGCAGGTAGCCATTCGAGCGCAGAAATTCGCAATCAGTCTTCCATTCAGATTTTCCGTTTGATTCACTGTTTCACGACGAATGATGCATCGCATGTTGCACCCACAGGACATCGACCGCCTCTGACAACACGTGATCCAACATCACATCCGCACGCATTTGACGACGTCGCGATTGTCCGGGTAGGATCACAAGGCGGTGGCGTCCCCAACCTTCATCGGGATGTGTCGGAGAAAACTCTGCGCGGCGTCCGTAGGTGTGTTGGCCACGTCGCGTCCAGCAACGAAGTCCGCATTCGCGGCCGCTTCAGGAGGGACCAACCAACCGATATTGAGCTGCTTGATCTGGTAGTTGATTCGATCTCGATGCGGCCGGCTTGGTGCGGAATACGCCGAACTCTCCAGCGGACACTCAAATATGATGCACGCAGAGCGGGCTTCCGAGTTCGTCCGACCAAAGAAGGCATCGTCATGTGGTGTGCGCAAGTTCTACGTGAGCTTCTTCACGAGGGCAAGGATCAAGGCATCAAATGCGGTTTTTCGCACCGGCAACAGTGCGGCGCCGGGGTTCTTCGCAACCTGTTGGCCAACCACGCGCTTGGCCGCCGCCTCTAGATCTGAGTCCCAGCCCTTCCCAGATGCGAGGAAAAGGTCCTTCATTCGTTCTACCCACTTCTTCTTCGTGCTCTAATAGTGAGGGCTTGCAGCGGGCACTCCAAACTGGGTCGCGAATTCCGCTGAGTATACACTCGGATCAAACCAGTCCTCTAGTTCAGACTCGTTCATGCCTAGGCAACTAGTGTATGTAACGTCAGCAACAGTGAGCAAACCGTTCTTTACGGCCTTATCTACGCCAGCTTTTCCGGATAGATCGTAGTCCATCAATGCATGTGGAGTACAGACCGCGTCTCGCGCCGCGCCTGCCTTGTAGGCAAGATTCGTCCCGCCCTGCAGACTGTCAATCGCGAGCACACCAGCAGACAGTGCGCTTTTCAGTTTTTGCGAGTGATGCGCAAGGAGGACGTTCATCGCAGTGCGATCCTCTTCGCCCTCAACAAACAGTACAACCTCTGCAGCCTGGAGGTTGTCTGAGACACGAACCCCCAAACTATCGCGAATCGCCTTTACCGAGGACGCGCGTATCGCCCGATTGTTCTCCACAAGGATGTTCGACGAAACATCCCGGCGGTCAACAAACAATGGACAGTGCGTGGTAATGATTACCTGGTGCTGTGTCGCCACATCTGAAAGCACCGCGCGCAGCTGGTGAATAGCACGAGAATGAAGGTGCGACTCAGGTTCTTCGATCGTAAGAATGAGATGCTTTCCTCCTGCGCTGGTTTGAGAGGCGTGCCTAAGAAGGCCTAGCGCCGCTAGACTCTGGACGCCGTCTCCCTTCTTTTCGAGTCCGGTTGGTATACCATCATCTACGATGACCTCGCAGCCACGAGTCCAAGCTCGATACCGAGCCTCGGCCGCAATCTCCACTGTTACGTCTTTGACGCTAGGCAGGAAGACTTTGAGGGTGTCGCGGATGTTGCTGGAGATGCGAGCAAGGATTGGTTGTTGAAGTGCACTAATCTGCGCAACGGCTGCCTTATAGTCAGGATATTCATTGAGCGCCTGCAGTTCGCGCGAAACAATTGATTCGACAACTCCCTCAGCAGTACTTGCGGTCCGCACGGCAGGGATGTACACGAAGTCGATGCGCTTCCCAATAAAGGCGGCAATCTTCGCTGCCTTCTCCGAGAGCGTCTTTGCTCCGCGCCCCCTCTTGATCACCTTGAACGTCGGTTCCTCGCGACCGATCGAAAGTTGAATCGGCAGCGTGCCGTTGAGTGAACTGCCAACTTCCGCCTTGAACTCGAGGACCTCTTTGGGAGATAGTGCAAATTCCAGGTCGAACTCTGAGCGGCCGTCCGTCAGCTTCTGCTGGAGGTTGAGGGGAAAGTCTGTTTCCCATCGGTAGTAGCCTTCCTCCCCGCGAGACCCTTGCCGAAGTCGTCCGTACCTGCCAAACCGGAATCGATCGAGCTGGCTCGCGATGCTCAACGCCACTACCAGCGCCCTGAGCACATTCGACTTTCCTTCGTTATTTGGCCCGATGAGCGCGGTAGTGCTGTCCCTCAACCGTATTTTCGAGCTTACGGTGATGCTGCGATAGTTGCGCACCGCGAAGGAGACAAGTCGCATTCGATCGGAGACTAAGGGTTGTAGTGTATGTGCCTTCGGCCATCAAAACGAGAAATTGCCAGTATGACGATATTGCACCTTAATTTTCTGGCCGAGGCCCACGAAGTGTAGCTTGCAACCCGGTCGACCGCATCCATATCGTGAAAGCGTCATCCGATTTTCGGTTGCGCCCCAACATTGCCAGGCTCAACCGTAGTTTACTTCTAAACTGGATGCTGCTTCACCAAGCGCCGATCTCAAGCCCCGCAATCGCTTCTCAAGTCACCCCTTTCCCTACCGTGCAGGGGCCCGCACAAAGAATCCTGCCCCAATTCAGAGCGTGCTTTGCTGATGGTGGTCGACACGTCCCGATGACTAGGCTGCCCGTGCATCGAATCAACTTTGCTCGGCTAATTCTTATGCCGGAACGTGATCCGCCCTCTCGACAGATCATAAGGTGAGACTTCCACCGTGACGCGATCGCCGGCCAACACGCGAATGCGATTACGTCGCATGTTGCCGGCCAGCGTGGTGAGCACTTCGTGTCCACTCGGCACGGTCACCCGAAACGTGGCGCTCGGCAGCACTTCGGTGACGGTCCCCTCGAGCTCGATCGCGTCCTGCTTCCCCATCGGTAGATTCAGTGGCGCTGTGTCAGCATGGTCATGCCGGCACGGGGTTCGCGCCAGCCCGGTGCGAAAAATTTACGACGTTTTGTGGACGTGGCCAGCGGCCCGTTCACCGGGGACAGGACGTGGCGCAGCGGATCATGGTGGCAGGACCCGGGTGGCTGGGGGGCGCGGCCGCCGAACGGTGGGCGCAGCAGGGCCATCAGGTGTGGACCCTCCGGCGGAGCGAAGGCCCGGCCCCCGCCGGATGCACGGGGCTCGTGGGAGACCTGGCGCAGGCACAGCCCGCGCCCGATTGGCCTGATCGCATCGACCACCTGGTGGTGGCGGTACCACCGTCATCGGCCACCGAGGGTGGACAGCCCTATGCGGCCACTGCCGCCGGTGCCGCACGACTGGCGGCAACGCTCGGCGCGCGAAGCCTGACCTGGATTTCCAGCACCGGGATCTATGACCAGCACGATGGGCGCGTGGTCCACGAGTCCACGCCCATCGACCCGACGGCCAGCCCACGTGTCCGCACCCTCTGGGAGGCCGAGCAGGCACTCATGGGGTTTGACGACGCGTCGCTGGGCGTGACCATTCTGCGCGCGTCGGGACTGTATGGGCCGGGTCGGGATCCGTCCCGCCGATACACGCCCTCACTACCCGATCCCGAGCGCTGGACCAACTTCGCGTGGCGTGATGACGTCATCGCCGCCATCGAGCAGGTGGGCTTTGCCGCAGCCGCTGGATCCCGCCGCTGCTTCAACTGCAGCGACGGCCAATCCATGCGCGCCGGCGACATCGTGCGTGCGCTGCACGGGGCTTGGCCGCAGGCTGCGGCAAACAACGCAGCAGCCGCGCAGGCATCGGCTGCTTCGGGCCCACCGCGCACGTCCAACCAACGGGTGGCGGCCGCCGCACTCCGCGCCGAAGGATGGAATCCGAGCATGCCCACGGTGTTGCATGGGCTCGAGGCGCTGGGCCACACCCTGCATCACGAGGCCGAGTCGTGAGTCAGATGCCCTACGGGCCCAACACGCCCGCTGTGCGACGATTTCTCGTGGACTTTGCTGGGCTGAGTCAGTCTGACCGCGCGGACGTCGTGGCGCAGTACACCACGCTGTCTGCAGACAGTGCCTGGCAACTCGCCGAACGCGAACTCGGCCGCGTGATTGTGGCCAGCGGACGCGAATCCGCGCAGCAGGCGCTGGCCGGTCCGCTCATGCAACTCGTGCGCCGCGCGTCATCGCACAACAACGCAGAACTCACTGAAGACGCCGACGTCGAACTCGATGAAGTCGCCGAAGCCGCGCTCGCCGCACTACTCACGCTACTCGCACAAGACCTGTTGAGTGTCGAGCATCGCCGCACGCTGCTCGCGCCATTCGCAAACGTGCTGCCCGCGTGGCGTGTAGAGGACTGAGCGCGCGTGGCGCTCAGGACACCCACGCCGAAAACCCGCTCAGCTCACCGTATCCGCGCGCGGCTCGGCTGCCAGCACAAAGCGCGGTATGGCCGCCTGAAAACTCGAGCCGTCGTCGCGCACAAACCGGTAGCTGCCTTCCATCCAGCCCGTGGGCGACTTGAGCACGCAGAACGAACGGTACTCGTGCACCTGACCCGGCAGCAGATGCGGCTGCTCGCCCACCACGCCCTCACCCTCTACGACGGTGTCACCCACGGCGTCGTCGTGAATGAGCCAGCGACGTGAACGCAGTTGCGCGGCCTGCTCACTCACATTCTCGATGCGGATGTGGTAGCCGAACACGAACTGGCCGAGCAGCGGATTGGAGCGCTCGACGAGATACGTGGGCCGCACCGTGATGCGAATGCCGGCCGTAAGGCGGTAGTAGAACGGAACGCGGGACGTGGACATCTGCAGTACGCGTGAATCGCCGATGAAGCGTCGAATCGTCGTCAGGGGGTCTCGGGATTGCCCGACCCGCCACCACGTGCCGCGGGCCCCGTCTCACTGCGTGTGGACGAGCGCGCCGAAAGCGGCAGGGTGACCGATGGGCTTTCCACTCCCACCCGATTGAGTGCCGTGACGGTGGCAGCCGTGGCCCCAAGCGCCCGGGGCACCGGCAGCCGGCTGGTCCCGCCCGGCACTATCATGGTAACCCATGCGCTGTCGGTGCGCAGCCGGACCACCCACTGCCAGGGCTTGGCGGCCGCCTGCAGGTCAAGCTGCCAGCCGTCGGCCACCGGGGTGGCGGCCAGGGTTGGCACGGGCGGCTTGGCCACCGCCAGCCAGGGCGACGCCGGTGGCAGGGCCGGATGCGCATACGGGCCAATACGCAGCGTGTCATTCATGCCCGCCTGATTGCTCAGGAAGGACTTCATGCTGAAGTGCACGTTGCCGGTGGCGCCCGGATTGACCCGCGTGATGCGGATCTGCTCCATGAGCTCACTCACCGGGAAGGAGCCACTGCCCCGCCCTCCCGCCTGCGAGGTGAAGTTGCCCGGCCAGAGGTGCCGCCCGTGCACGTTCTCGCTGGCCCACCAGTCCAGCAGCACCGGATACGACTGCTGCGGACGCGTGGTGGGCCAGTAGAGCTGCGGCGTGAAGTAATCCAGCCAACCCTCACGCAGCCACTTGCGCGCATCTGCATAAAGCTGCTGATACGCATCAAAGCCACGCACCGACTCGGGATAGCCCGGCCGCCAGATGCCAAACGGGCTCACGCCAAAGCGCACCCAGGGCTTGGCCTTGTGCACACTGTCGTGCAGCGCCTTCACCAACTGATTCACGTTGTCTCGGCGCCAGTCGTCGCGCGCCAGCTTGCCGCCGGCGGCCCGGTACTTCTGCCAGCTGCGTGTATCCGGGAAATCCACGCGCTTGCCGCGCCGCGTCACCGGATACGGATAGAAGTAGTCGTCGATGTGCACACCATCGACGTCGTAGCGCTTGACCACGTCCATCACCACGCGCAGCGTGCGCGCGCGCACCAGCGGCTCACCCGGATCCATCCACAGGTAGCCGCCGTAGGTCTTCACCAACGACGGGCTGGTGCGCGCAATGTGATTGCGCGCGAGCGGCGACTTGCTGCCGGTAAACCGCGCACGATACGGATTGAACCAGGCGTGCAGCTCCAGGCCACGCTTGTGCGACTCCGCAATCACGAATGACAGCGGATCCCAGAACGGATCGGGCTTCTTGCCCTGTGTGCCGGTGAGATACTCCGACCACGGCTCGATGCTCGACGCATACAGGGCATCGGCCGCGGGACGCACCTGGAAGATCACGGCGTTGAGCTTGAGGGCCACCGCACGATCGAGCAGCGCAATCAACTCGGCCTGCGCCTCGGCCGTGCTCAGCCCACGCTTCGACGGCCAATCCATGTTGCCCACGGTGGCCACCCACACGCCGCGAAATTCACGCGGAACAGGTGGCGCCTCGGCGGGCACGGCGGGTGCGCTCGGCGCCGGCGCTGGCCCTGTAGCAGCGCGGCGCGGCGCACGCGTTGCATTGCCGCGCACGGTGTTGGGTCTGTTCTCTCCCTCTGTCTCCCGCTTCGCCTCACCGTCCACTTCGGGTGACGCGTTTGCCGATGGACGCGCCTGCAACTCCGGCGCCGGCGGGTTGGGCACAGGACCGCCACCGCACGCGCCGAGTCCCATACCGAGACCGAGCGCGAGCACGATGGCTCGGTGGCCGGACCACGGGCGCGGCAACCTCACGATGCCCCTCGCTCCTGTACCAAATCCGCCGTCATCGCACGCAACACCACACCCGCCCGACGCGCCGCTTCGGCAATGCGCTCCGGCGACTGGATGAACGACACACGGAAGAAGCCTTCGCCACCGGCGCCAAAGCCCGACCCCGGCATCACGATGACGCCCTGCTCTTCACGCAGCCTGTCGGCAAACGCCGCACTGGCAATGCCCTCCGGCAGCGGAATCCACAGATACATGGTGGCCCTGGGCACCTCGCAGGCAAACCCCTCCGCCGCAAAGGCTGCCACGGCCGCATCACGACGCGCGGCAAACACCGCGAGGTTGGCCGGCACGAACTCCGCCCAACTCTCGATGGCCGCCACACCTGCCGCCTGAATACCCATGTACTGCCCCGTGTCGGTAAACGACTTGACCTTGGTGAGCGCGCCCGCGATGGCCGGTGAGGCCACCGCCCAGCCGCAGCGCCAGCCGGTCATGTTGTAGGTCTTCGACAGCGAATGGAACTCGATGGCCACGTCGCGCGCACCATCGATTTCGAAGATGCTGGGCGGTACGTAGCCGTCGAAGCCCATCTCGGAATACGCATTGTCATACACCAGCAGGATGTCACGTTCCCGACAGGTGCGCACGACGCGCTCGAGATAGTCTCGCGGCGCAATGGCCGCCGTGGGGTTGTTGGGATAGTTGAGATACAGCACCCGCGTGCGCGCCATCACCTCGGCGGGAATCTCGTCCAGATCCACCAGGAAGTTCGTGCGTGGGCGCAGCGCGTACACGTAAGGCGTGGCGTCACTGAACAGCGTGCCACCCAGATAGGCCTGGTACGCCGGGTCGGGCACGATGGCCACGTCGCCGCTGCCCAGATAGGCAAAGGCCACATGCGCGAGCCCTTCCTTGCTGCCCAGCAGCGGCACGACTTCGGTCATGGGGTCGACCTGCTGCCCGAATCGCCGATGCATCCAGGCCGCCACCGCCTCGCGGTACGGCACATGCCCCAAACCAAAGCCATAGCGTTGCATGGCCGGCACCTCGGCCGCCTCCTGCAGCGCCTTCACGGCAGCCTGTGGCGGCGCGAGGTCGGCGTCACCGGCCCCGAGGTCGATGACGTCCACGCCCGCTGCAATCAGCGCCTTCTTGCGCGCCGGAATGTGGGCCAGCGGATAGGCGGGGAAGCGCGAGAAGCGGGCAGACAGGCGTGGCACGATGTCGGGCTGGGGTGTGATTACGACGTGGGTGGGTTGAACTGCGCGTGTTGCGACTCGATCCAGCTCTTGTGATAGGCCGGGTCCTCGATGTCCAGCGCAGCCCTGGCCACCTTGAGCGGCCGGAAGCTGTCCATCATCACTGCCAGCTCGTTGGTGTGCGTGGCACCGATGCTGGCCTCCGCGCGTCCCGGATGCGGCCCATGCGGCAGGCCGTCAGGATGATGCGTGATGGAGCCGTACTCGATGCCCTTGCGCGACATGAATTCGCTCG
>VFQP010006271.1_pt1 | contig 13471 bp, 17 predicted proteins | sample 3512351 | NCBI WGS metagenome assembly VFQP01 (sample SAMN10412372, study PRJNA504923) | tailings metagenome | isolation source: Relicate 1 Philex TSF1 revegetated site | place: Philippines: Tuba, Benguet | collected 2017-08-29 | reverse complement strand
TCTGCACGAAGTAGTAGATGCCGTAGTCCACCGCTTCGCCGATGAGCGCGGCACCGAAACCCGCGGTGATGGCGAACACCGCGCCGTGCACCTGCCCCACCACCACCAGGCCCGCGAGCGAGCCGCTGATCGCGGGCACCATGGTCAGCAGCAGCGGGCGCCAGCGGCGGAACATCACCCACAGCAACAGGCTGATGCCGATGGAGCTGGCCAGCGTGAGGCGCGTGACGTCGGCCTGGATGGCCGCGCGCGTCTTGATGGCGAACACGCCGGGGCCGGACACGTCGAGCTGCAAGGCGCCCGGGCTCGCCGCCGAGAGTTCGTCGAACGCCGACTGCACGCGCGCCACGGCTGCGGCCTGCCCATCGGTATCGGAACCCTGAGCCCGGGTCTGCAGCAGCAGCAGGGCGCGATCGCCATCGCGCGACATCCACACCCCGTCGGCCATGGCGGGCTGCCCCTGCGACTGCCAGCCCATCAGCACCTCGAAGGCCTCACCCGTGGGGTCGGCCATGAACTGCGCCTTGAATGGCAGGCCGGCGGGCGACGACACCAGGTCGATCGTGTTGAGGATGGCGTCGCGCAGACCGTCGACCGTGAAGCGCTGCTCGCCCACCGCAGGGCTGAGCACGTAGCGGTGGCGCTGCAGCAGCGCCAGTTCCTGGTCGAAGGCTTCGAGCTCGCCGTTCTGCACCGATACGAAGGCCTCGTCGCCCGCGAGCTGCGCCCGCAGGGCTCGCGAGCGCTCCGCGCGGGCAGCGCTGTCGCCGCCTTCGATGGACACCATGAGCAGGCGCGAGACCACGCCGTCGCGCAACTGGTCCACCAGCACCTGCTGTTCGGCGCTGGGGTTGGCGGGCAGGAAGAACGACAGGTCGGTGGTGAAGCGCGTCTGCAGCGCGAGCAGCCCACCCACCACCATGGCCAGCGCCCAGGCCAGCACCGGCAACCAGCGGCGCGGCATCACGGCTTGCTCACCTGCTCGAGCCACATCTCGGTGCGGTCACCGTCGGCCTGTGTGTATTCGATGCTGTCCACCAGCGCGCCAGCGCCCGCGATGTCGATGCGCGAGACGATGTTGCGCAGACGCGGCTCCTGCGGGCGCAACGTGAGCGTCCAGCGCTGTGGCGTGCGCTGCAGGCTGAGGCGGTAGTAGCGCTCCAGCGCGGCGCGGTCGCCCTGCAGGGTGCTGCGCACGCTGGCCACGAACGCCTCGACCTCGGGGCGCTGGTTGATCGGCATGCTCATGCGGCGTTTGTCGCGCTCCAGTGTGAGCGTGTCCTTGTCGAGCAGCAGCCGCTCGGGCCGCGGGGTGAGCGTGCGGCGCTCGAGCCAGTCGGGTGCGCGGTAGGTCATCTCGCCTCGCGCCTCCAGCGGGGCGTCGAGGATGGCCATGTGGCGGCGTTCGACGAAGCGCACGGTGCCGCCGGGGTTGGTGGCGAGTGTGGCCATCAGGCGGTCGATATCGTCGGCCGCGCGAGCGAGCGAGAGGGGCAGCGTCAGCGCCAGGAGCCAGAGCCAGCGGAATTTCATGGTCGCCAGAAATCGAAGAAGTTGAACCAGTTGTACGGCGCCTGGCGGCAGCAGGCCTCGAGCCGCTGCGCGTAGGCCACCTGGGCCTTTGCCAGCGCCGCATCGCGTTCGCCACGGTCCACCGTACCAAAATCGGCCAGCGGCTCGAACACCAGGCGGTAGCGGTTGCCACCCAGGTAAAGCCCAGCCATGAAGAACACCGGCCGGCGCAGCACCAGGGCCAGGCGCCACGGCGCCTTCGCGAAGCCCGCAGGGGCACCCAGAAAGTCGATCATCACGCGCTCGTCGTCACCGTGGATGGAGCGGTCCGCCAGCATGCCCAGCAGGTGCCCCTGTTCGATGCGCCGCGCGGCCTCGATCATCGAATCGGGCCGGCCCAGCGGCACCACGTCGTGACGCGCCTGCGGGTTGATGGCCTGCAGCGCCGCCGCCACCTGCCGCGCATTGTCCTCGTACATCAGCATGCCGATCTGCAGGCCGGGGTGCTGGCGGCCCACGCAGCGCAGCGCATCGAAACTGCCCAGGTGCGCGCCCACGAGCAAAACGCCCCCCTGCTGCACCGCCTGCAGCAGCGCGTCGGCACCCTGCACCTCGATGTCGAACAGATCGAAGCGGTCGTTGAGCAGGTAGATGCGGTCGTGCACGGTGCTGGCAAAAGCGAGCACGTGCCGGTAGCGATCGCGCCAGCCGGGCTCACGCCCGAGCGCGCGGCGCAGGTAGGCGCGGCTGGCTTCGCGTGTGCGCGGCGCAAAGCACACGAAGTACAGCGTGATGGCGTGCAGCACCACGCGGCTGAGCCGGCGCCCGACAAGCAGCGACAGGCGCACCATGAACCGCAGCAAGCCCGGCGTGCCGCGCTCGGACCGCTGGCGCCATTCGGGCAGAGGCGGCGAGCTCATGCCCGCTGCGGGCGCAATTGCCCGCTGGCCACCACGGCGCCCGCGCGCCGGAACTCGAAGGCGAAGCCCGGGGTGGCCAGCGGGGTCAAACACAACAGCAGGTGTTCACCGGGCAGCACGGGCTGCAGGAACTTTGCCTGCGGGATTGACCAGCCCGTGGCGTCGGGCGCCAGTTCGCGCGCGGCGCGCAAGGCTTCGTCGAGCAACACCACGCCGGGCAGGATGGGCCGGCCCGGGAAATGCCCCGCGAAGGCAGGGTGGTCGGCGGGCACCACCCAGGCGCGTTCAACCGGGCTCACGCAGCACCTCGCGCCGGTAGAGCGTGGCCAGTGCGTCGCGCGTGAGCTTGCCGGTGGCGTTGCGCGGCAGGCTGGGCAGCAGCACCAGCGGGCGCGGCAGGAAGATCGCATCCACCCGCTCGCGCAGCGCGCTCATGAGCGCGGCCACGCTGCCACCGGGCGCCACCGCGAAGGCCACGAGCCGCGTGACCGCCGCGGGGTCGTGGGCGTCGGCAGATTCCTCGGGCAGGAAAAAGGCGGCGTCCTGCACGCCGGGCAGGCCCGCCAACTGGCGGTTCAGATAGGCCAGCGAGGTGCGCTTGCCCGCGATGTTGATCAGGTCGGCATGGCGGCCATGCAGCACGAAACGGCCTTCGCCATCGGGCAGCGGCTCGATGAGGTCGCCCAGCGGCACGCTGCCTTCCACGTGCCCGCCCTCGGCGCTGGCGACGTCGCCCGCGAAGGTGAGCCGCACGCCGCCCGGCAGCAGCGACCAGGCCGCGCCGAGCACGGTGCGCCGGCTCGCCAGCGCCGACGATTCGGTGGAGCCGTAGATCTCGTACAGCTCGGCGCCGCACGCGGCCTCGGCCTGCTGCGCCAGGCCCTCGGCCAGCGGTGCAGTGGCCGACAGCAGGCGCTGCGGCAGCACCGCGGGCTTTGAGGCCAGCCAGTTGGCCAGGTGGAAAGGCGTGGTCACCAGCAGGCGCGGCGCGGGCACGGCCTGCAAGGCGTCTGAAATGTCTTGCGGGAAAAAGGGCTTGCCCGACCAGAAGCTGCAGCCCCCGTGCAGGGCGAGCAAGAAGGTGGATTCGAAACCGTAGCTGTGCTGCACCGGAACGGTTCCCACCAGCACATGGGGTTCGCGATCCATCCCCAGCGCCGCGCGTTCGGCCCGGCCATTGCGCACCAGATGGCCCCAGCGTTTGGGGTGCGGTTGTGGCCGCCCGGTGGAGCCCGAGGTGAACAGCACCGCGGCCACCAGCCGGTCGTCGATCAGGGGCACCTCGGTGGGCAGCGGCCGGCCCAGGCCTGGGCGCGAGGGCACGGGCAGCAACGGCAAACCCGCGCTGGGCGCGTCGGGCGTGTCGACGAGGCAGGTGGCGCCGGGGTGGTCTTGCGCGACTTGCTGCAGGCTTTGCGGGGCCAGCGACGACGGTTGCAGGCTGGTGCGGCCACGCAGCAGGCCGGCCGCGAAGCCGACGGCAAAGCGGTAACGGTCTTCGCAGAGGTTGATGAGATCGCCGTGGGCGGGCAGTTGCCCGGCAAAGGCCAGCGCGTCAGCGAGGAACTCGCCCACACGCACAGGACCCTCGGGGCGCCAGGCCAGCACGGCATCGAGCCCGTGCAACGAAACCAGGGGCGAGCGGCTCACGGCAGCCCCCGCACCGCGGCCTGGCGGCGCTCGCTGTCGGCGCGCCAGGCGCGAACCACGTCCGACAGCCGCGGGCGCTCGTGCGGCAGCAGCACGCAGCGCCGCCACACGGCGTCAAGCAGGAACACCAGGCCCAGCAGCGGCCCGGTGAGCACATTGGCGTGCAACGACCACCATTCGCGCGGCGCGGCCACGAACAACACGGTGGACACCAGCGCATTGAGCAGGAAGAACACCGTCCAGGCCAGGGTGGACTGACGCGTGTAGCGCAGGATGCGCGGCGACAGTTCGCCCTGCACGGCGCGTGCCATGCGGGTGATCAACGGGTCACCCGGCCCCACGAGCGTGGCGCCGAACAAGGCGGCCAGTGCCAGGTGCACACCCAGGTGCTGCAGGTAGTACAGCAGCGCCACCTGCGTGCGCAACAGTGGCCACAGGCCTGCGAGCAACAAACACAGGGCGAGCCAGGCCAGCCACTTGAGGGCGGGCCGCGCCAGGCGCGCGAACACGATGGCCAGCGCCGCGAGCAAGGGCGCCACGGCCACCGCCACGTGCAGGTCCATTGGCCCGTGGCCGGTGCTGCCCAGGTGCGAGGCGACGATCCAGCCCAGCAACAAAAGGCCGGTGGCCGCAGCGCGCAGCAGGCCGAAGCGGCTCATTGCGTGCGGTGCTGCGCGATGTGGGCCGCCAGCGCGCGCGGGCTGGCGAAGATCTTCTGGTTGTTCTCGTTGTCCGAGCGCATCTGGAAGCCGTAGCGCTTGGAGATGACGAGCGCGATCTCGAGCATGTCGATCGAGTCGAGCCCCATGCCTTCGCCATAGAGCGGTGCATCGGGGTCCACGTCCTGCGGCTGGAGTTCGAGGTTGAGCGCTTCGATGATGAGTTGCACCAGCTCGGGAACGATCTGTTCCACGGCCTGGGCGTTGACGGCTTGTTCCGACATTGGGGGTCTCCTGGATGCCTCAGTGGGCAGGCGGCGCGCCGAAAGCCAGCACGACGTTGCTGCCGGGGTGAATTCATGAAACTGCGTTTACACACAAGTACACCACAAGCACACCTGTATTGCCATGCGTTGTCTATCTGAAATGGGTCCATTGCCAATTATAGCCACTGACATTGTCTTGCCTGAGAAACCCAACTGGGAACATACACCACCAGCGGCAGCACCATGAACACCATCATGAACGCCACCATGACTCGCTTCCATGTGAAGTGGACCTCCTTGGTCAGACCCATGAGATCCACTGCCAGCAGCAGTGGTAATACCAGTAGTAATACCAGTAGCAGCACCAGCTCTATTACGTTTTCCACCACGTTGTACACGATCTTGTTTGCTTGGGTTTTGTGGTCGTCCCTTGACACTCCCTGTATCACTCCTCGTGCCATCATCACTCCTATCATCACTCCTATCATCACTCCTTGCACCATCATCCCTATCACCCGTATCCCCACCATTGGCAGCATGCACCCTACCACCAGCACCTATGCTCTCATCCGACCATGCACCACTTCCAGCAACATGCAATGCATTCAAGGTGGTCTGCTGCGTTTCAAATTGTGGTTGCAATGGATCTGCTTGTGTTGCCTTTGTCATCGTGGTGGTGGTCGTGGTGGTGTGCGCATGGTGCTGTGGGTGACGGGGGATAAACGTACACATGTGTATGTGGGTGTGTCCAAAAGTGCATGCATGTGTGTACAAGCATATGTATAAGCATATGTATATGTGTTCAAGTATCCTACGTATCAATAATGTTTGATAGGTGATACATAAGGTACATAATCACCACACACAGCAACACCCAGCAGCAGCAGTCGTACTTGTAACAGCAGTCCATTATCATCATCATCAGTGGTAGCCCAAGCAGCAGGGTGCACTTTTTGCTTGTGTGGCTCACTGTGTTGTTGCTGCTGCTCACTGTCTTGTTGTTGCTGCTGTTGCTTCTCATTGTGCTGCTGCTCACTGTGTTGTTGTTGTTGCTGCTCATGTTGACGTTGCATAGTGTGCTGTTGCTGCTGCTGCTGCCCCAATTTGTGGATGTGTGGTATTTTCGGATGCTGCTGCTGGCTGTGGAGTGGGTGTGTGAAGAAGAAGAAGCAGGTGATGATGGAGTCTATGTATATATATATATATATATATACATAGACTCCCTCTCTCTCTATATATATATAGATGGTATATAGATGGTATATAGATATATATATATAGAGAGAGAGAGAGAGAGAAAAAGAGAGAGAGAGAGATGCTCCAGGCAAGCAAATGCACATGCCCACACGAACAGCAGGCACAAACACAAAGACACACGCATACCCTTGTGACAATAATGCTTCTTCCATTGCATCATCGTCCTCCTGCTCCACCTGCAACACACGATCAACCTGGTCATCTTTATGCACACTCAATTCCTTCTCAAGGGCTGCAAAGAATGCATCAACTGCTTGATCTTCTTCTTCTTTAGTGCCCCTTGTTCTTCTTTCTTCTTCTTCTCTACTGCTGGAGGTGGCATCTGCTGCTTGTTCTTGTGCAGCTGTCCCCTGATCCCCTTTTGTTTCCTGATCTTGTGGTGTTGTGCCTGCATTCTCTGTTGCCACACTGTTTTCTGTGTTTCCCTTGTTTATTCCCTTGTGATCAGAGACACCATCACCTCCCAATTGATCAGACACACCACCACCTCCCACTCGTCCCTGATCAATATCATCATCACGATCATAAAAATCCATAGCAGAAAGTTTGATTTGAGTGTCAGCAGGTGATGTGTGCCCCTTTGTACCACCACGCTGTTTGTCACGTGCTTGTGCTTTCTGCTGCTGATACTGCTGCTGCTGTTGTTGCTGATTGGTGTTTTCCTCATCATCATTACGCGTTAAGTGCTGCACAGAATCCCCATGGGCTTTGATGTCCTTTGCTGTTCCTTCCTGTGTAGTGGTGTCCCCATTCTGAGTGATATCTGGCAAGACCCCATCCTGCACTTTTTGTGGGTCACTTATGAAAAAGGCCTCATCTAGAACAGGCAGCAGGGAATCATCCGGAACCTGTTGGGTGGCATAGATATGTTGTTGGGTGGCATAGATATGTTGCTGTTTTGTGTGGGAAAGAGTGTTTTTCATTATCATTCAGATGCAATCACTCACAGTGGTTCCCCCACATACCACAACTCGTGTGCCATGTCGACGTGTTGGCCTCTTGTTTTGCCCAGACATCTTGTTTTCTCTAGACATTTTGTTTTGCGTGACTGACTCCTTGGTCCCACTTGTTTGTGCATTGCCTGCACGCATGGTGTCATCACGGTCAACATCACGGTCAACATCACGGACAACATCACGTCCAGCATCAATTGTTGTAGTACCAATTGTAGCATCAGTTGTGGTATCACTAGAAGTATGACCATGGTTATCAAGTCCATGCATGGCATCACCACCATCACGACCTGCCTCCTCATTCCTATCATCATCATCCATCAGCGACTCTCCCTGTGCTTGTACAGCTTCTTGCAACAATTCTGTTGCCCATGTTGCATCATCCTTGGCACCCTCCTCCACCGCTCTGCCCTTTACCTTCACAAGAGGGCCCTTTTGTGTTGCTGTGGTGTCACTGCCTGTTGTTTCACTGAGATCACCTCTCCCACGTTGCTGCCTTGTGGTGTGCTGTTGCTGCATGCCATCACGCCCTTGGTCTTTCCTATCACTGGTATCTTGCTGCATACCATCATGTCTCTTGTCTATACTATCATTGGCATATTTATTGTCACTGGCATCATTATCATCACTGATATATTTCCCATCAGCGGTATCTTTATTATCACTGGGGTCTGATAGTGTATCCGCAATACCCTTCAACATGCCGATTTTGGTCATTGGTGGTGCTCTGTTGTGTTTCAGGTGTAGCATGGTAGTAAAGGTAGTACTATGCAGTCAAGGTAGTACTGTATCATGTGTACAGGGATTACTGCATTGGGAAAATGAATGGTGCAAGAATGCTACACAACGCTACACAACGCTACACCCAACCATACCCAACCCATACAGCACATACCTATGATGCAAAAATCCAGTCAAGCCCCCACGTTGTATGCGTGGCTGGTGTGCAGTGGTGCCAAACACCCGCAGCAGGGACGTCCCAAGCACTCTACAGGGTGTTGTATGGTGTGTGGTTGTATGGTATATGTACATGATTGTGTGTATACATATATGCAATACGTACATGTGCTGATGTGTTGATGATGTGCAAACATGAGCACAAACATGATCAATACACAAGCACACAAGCATACATACACCATACACACAAACTGATGTCCACACCTGAATCGGGTAGTACCTGTATGTACGGTATGGTGCTTTATGACATTCGTGTATGAAAATATGTGATTCCACAATTTACAAAACAGCAACATCTGTACCCAACATGCTCATTTCATACCCCACCCCACCCACAACCACTCGCAAGAGCAACACACCATGGCGTGTCACATTGGTCCCATCACTGTTGAGCTGGAATGCATGCACTGTGGCCCGTGGTCGGTTGTCCACATCCCCCTCAAACACCTCCCCCAGCGTCTCCCCACCCCCTGTGCCAACAATAATGCCCACCAGTGCCAACACAAGCAGCATGCTGCCACATAGCAACATGCATCGTTGGCGGTAGACCCACCAGCGGCGACGGGGTTTGGAGTGTTTGCCGTGCTCGGGGTCGAGGTCGAGGGGGGGGTGTCGGGCTGGTTTGGACCTAGGACGGCCTCCAACTCGAGGATTGGGTCGACCTCCTCTGTTGTATGCAGTGCGTCGTGCGTGCATTATGGTGGGCTAGGTCTGGGCGGCATGTTGATGGGTTGTTGATTGGTGTGCATTGGCAAACGGGTGCGAACGTGTGAGAGGCTTGGCTGTGTGTTATAGTGACAACTGGGTGTCGTGCGGTATTGAGGTTTCGTACGGTACTGTCATGCAAGAGGCGTTGCACACAGGCATTCACATCAGCGATTGAACAACCTGAACAAAAAGTAATGTTAACAATCAATGATGGTGTGATGTAGGGTGCGATAACAAGTGCAAGAGGAACAGACACGATAGATTCAAAAAACCACCACAAGGTACATTTGTAAAGCACCTGCCCAACAACGACCCTCTACAACAATCACAGCTGGGTCTCCTACACCACTGCCATCACAGTCGGGTCTATGTCAAGCCCTTGCCTCTTGAGAAAGTGCACAGGATGTACAAACCCTGCTGCAAGCAATCCTGTGTTGTTGATAGCTTCCAGGGCAGATGCGGCTGTGTCTGGGTCAAGGTATTGCACAAGGGCCTGAGGGAGGGAGGGAGGGTGTGTGTGGGGAGGGTGTAGGGTCCTACATATACAGGTACATTGCATGCACCATGTTTTGTGGGGGAAAGCCCTGCACACATACAACATGGCATGGTGTGCACCAACACTAAATGTACATACACGCTCACGCTCACACACACACTTTACATACACACCATACCCGTCCAATATCATCCACCATCCACTCTGTTGTTATTGCTGCAGGTGTGCTTGGCCGTGGTACATACACACGAATTACCATACCATACTTGTTGCACTCCTCTTTCACCTGCTCCACCATCTACGTGTGTGGTGTGGGTGGGGATGAGCATGTGTGGGTGGGGAGGGAATGTGTGTGGAGTATGAGCATATGTGGGTGGGGAGGGTATTGTAGATAGGAACATGTGTGGGTGGGATCATGGATGTGTGTGGGGTATGAATATGTGTGTGTGCCATCACCCATGCAAGTGTTCCACAAGTGCAAGTATACAACCACACACCCCTGTACACATTATCCAACAGCACATCCACATAGCACACACACCACATAACACACACCTTGTTAAAGGCATCATCATCCTTGAATGCTGGTGGTTGTACCAGTCCCTCTACATACAACATAGCAGTGGGTGTGGTGGAGGACCCATCTTCTGTTGGGTGGTCACCTGCCTCCAGCATACGAGCAGCCTGTTGTTGTTGTTGTTGTTGTTGTAGAAGGGGAATAGATGTGTGTTGGGGGGGGGGATGGAGATGTGTGAGTGTGTGTGTGTACGTAGGTGTGTATGTACACTGCACCGTATATTTGTTTATTTGTTGATTATTTCATGCATACCCTGTGCACACTACCTTCTCTATACCCCTCTCCCTGCATGCATACACACACATACACCCCTGCCCCCCCCCACACGTACATACATACACACCCACACATCCACCCACACTTGAAACTGAGTCACACAAAAACACACAAAAACACACAAAAACACACTACCAAACACACCTGAAACTGGGCCAATGCAGTGGAGGTAAGCTTGGCTGTGTCGAACAAACGATCCCTCTCTACAAATCCAGTAGGTCGACTTATAGTAATAGTCTGTCCCAGCAGCTGCACCTGCCCTGATAGGCCCAACACCACCATGGACATGTCCTGTGTTGCAACATCTATAAAGGCGTATCGTTTCTCAGGGCCCCCGAGTGTGACGAGGGGTACAGGGTCCAAGTCTGGTGGTGTCTGTGGGGGGAGGGGTGGTGGGGTGGTGGGCAGGGGTGGTGGAGAGTTTTTTTTTTTTTTTTAAATGATGCAAGGGGGGGGATTAGCTGAATACATATAACGACGAAATGATGATGATGATGATGATGATGATGATGATGATGATGATATTGATGATAAGAATAATAATATTGATGATGATCACTCACACGAGACACGGAAGCAACATAGGGATGCACACAACACATACACCGCATACACAAACACCATACACCGCATACACAAACACCATACACCGCATACACAAACACAACATACACAACATACATCAGGGAGTGCAGCACGTATGGTGCTTGTAAACAATTCACGTAACATCTCCTCTGTGATGCTGTTGGGGGGAAGATTGCCAACGTATACTTGCTGTGTGTGAGGGGGTGGTGCGTGTGAGGGGGTGGTGGGTGCATGAAACCAGGGGATCAAGGGGTAAAGCCATCATGTACAGCACAACCTACCTCTCTGTGTGGCTTGCTCACTGCCAGCACAGCAGACTTTGCTTGTTGTACAAGAATCATCAACCGTGCATTCAATTGCTGCTCCCTACGCTGCTTTGCCACTGTTGTGCATGTTGATGATACATGGGTGTGGGTTGTGATGTATGGGTGTGGGTTGGTATGTTATATGTAGTTGTGTTGACTTGTTTGTAGTTGTGTTGACTGCACATACCTACAGTGCACAGACCTACTCCAACATGTACACATTGCAGCACACACTGGACTACCCACCATCAACACCATCAGCCCACAACACATACGTTCTTCCCCTGACAGTACGGGCTCTGGTGGGGGCTGATTTGCTCGAATTGCAATCATGGGATCCACAAAACTCGCCTGATTCGCCAATGCCACTGCCAAGGGATCCAACACTGCACCATCTGCACGTCTGCGAGGCCTATACCCACCCATGCCGTCATCACTGCTGCTCGCACTGCGCCTACGCCGGCGATGACGATCCCGGGACCGGGATCGACGTCGATCGCGGGATCGGGAGCGACGCCTGCGATCGTAGGAGCGAGAACGGTGCCGTGGGCGTGATCTGCTGCGCCGTTTTCGATCCCTGGAACGTCGGCGGTCGCGGGAGCGTGATCGACGGCGGCGACGGTCCCGAGAACGTGATCGGCGGCGGGACCTGATGGTGATGTGGTGGAGTGTATTTGCCATGAGTGTATTGAGGCACATCCTGGGGCATATCCACCCTGAACACACACCTGCTCCTGCTGCAACGCCGTGACTTGCTCTCTCGTCGTTTGTGATCGTCATCTTTGTGCCGGCGGTGGTCATCCTTGCGTTGTTCACGCTCTGCTGCAGGCGCATCTAATACCTTGTCTGCATCCTTGTCTGTGTTGGCATCATGCCCATTATGTTGCTCCTGAGGCTTGCTTTCTTCAGCTGCTGCTGGTGATCGAGCATCATCATGTTGCTCGACAGCTGTTGCTGCGTCCTGTTGATCAGACATTCTAAATATGCTGCGTGAATCAGTCACAATGTGTTACCAATACTATTGTTGATACAAACGCTTGGTAGCCAACAACAACAACAGATGATGCCATGTGTGTGTTGGGTTGGCCTTTCTATGTATATAAGTTCATATCCAATTACACCATCTAATACAATTCATCTACAAACAAACCCCAAATGCCGAGCCAAAAAAAAACTCACAGCCTCCCACCCACCCACTTGCCCTTGCCCACCACCGTGCGTGTCTTGGTAGACAATGTCACAAACTCTTCGCTGCTCGATGGATGCACCCCCACCGTCTCATCAAACTGCTTCTTCGTCGCCCCACACTTGAGCGCCACAGCCATGGGCGTCATAATCTCCCCCGCATACGCCCCAACCATGTGCACCCCCACCACCCGGTCGGTGGGCACATGCACCAGCATCTTCATCATCGTCTTTTCCTCACGCCCCGTCAGTGTCTGCTTGAGCGCACGAAACTTGGTCACATACACATCAATGTCCCCCTCGAGGGTCTCAACGGCGGCCTCTTCAGTCAGACCCACTGTGCCCACAGGGGGTTGGCAAAACACAGCTGTAGGTATTTCGTGGTAGTCTGGCACTGTGGGGGTGTTGAGCCACATTGTTTTTACCAACGCCTTGGCCTCCATGAGTGCCACGGGGGTGAGGGCCATGCGATCAGTGACATCACCGATTGCGAAAATAGAGGGGACGTTGGTGCGTGAGTATTGGTCGACGACGATGGCGCGTGTGGTTGGGTCGAGTGCCACACCAACAGACTGGGTAGGGTGGGGTGAGGGTGGGTGGGGAAAGAGGTGGAAGTGGTGTGTGTGTTTTGGGGAGCTGTAAATTGTGTCATGTACCATTGATCACAACATACACCATTGTGGTCATAACATACCCTACCCAAAAACACCACCCAACAAAACACCACCAAACAAAACACCACCCAACAAAACACCACCCAATCACCAATACCTCAAGTCCCAAATTGCTGGTACGAGGTGTGCGCCCTGTTGCCATAAACACTGCGCTGACATCCAGTCGGTGCTCCATTGCATCCCCATCTTGTGTGTAGACCAGTGTGTAGAAACCATCCCCTTTTTCAATACTGTATGGGGTAGGGGTGTGGGGTGTAGGTGGGGGTGTGGGGTGAAGGTGGGGTTGGGGGTGAAACGTAGGTGCTGCACATGGCAGTTTCAGTGTGCATGATTGTTGTACAGTGTGCATGATTGTAGTTTCAGTGTGCATGGTTGTAGTTTCAGTGTGCATGATTATTGTACAGTGTACATGACGGTGTGGGGTACATCATCTCCAATACAGGTATGTGTGCTGCTTGGGCTCTCATCCCCCCCCCCCCACCCCCACC
>VFQP010004272.1_pt1 | contig 13472 bp, 18 predicted proteins | sample 3512351 | NCBI WGS metagenome assembly VFQP01 (sample SAMN10412372, study PRJNA504923) | tailings metagenome | isolation source: Relicate 1 Philex TSF1 revegetated site | place: Philippines: Tuba, Benguet | collected 2017-08-29 | reverse complement strand
GCTGCTGCTGGGCATCGACGAGATCGGCGTCCAGATCGAGGAGCCCTTGTGAGTAAGCAGCAGCCAGCGCAGCTGCTGTGCACACGCTCTCAAGCGGGCTTAACGCGTCACGCTGTGCCCTCTGTTTGCCCCTAATTCGTGCAGCGGCGTGCTGCCGCTGGACGCCATCTGCACGCGCGCCGAGCTGGACGCGCGCCAGATCCTCAACGAGCAGGTGCTGGCGCACGAGTACGTCCAGGTGAGCCAGTGGCCCTGTGCCCTGGGCAGCAGCTTTGGGACTCCTGCGTGTCCCGCGCGGCCCACACACACACCTTGCGCTGGCGTGGTGGTGGCGCTCCTCCGTGCGCTCCTTCGCAGGAGCTGCGGGACGCCAGCACGCAGTACGACAAGGACGCGTGGGAGCGCGCCAGCAAGAACGTGGAGGCCATACTCTTGTCGCGCAAGTGATGTGCTGCTGCTGAGGGCGCGGCAGCCTGTTTTGGGCGTGTGTGTGGCGCTGGCAGGCGCAGGGGCGGACTCACGCAGCAGCTCAGGTGGGGGCAGGCTGTCTTGCCCGCCGAGGTTTTGGCTAACGGCTTGTCGACGATATACCTTTCTAGAGTAGGAGCACGCGATGGGAGCGGCGCGCAGAAGAAGCCCGGGCTTTCCTTTTTGCAGCGTCACCGGTGTGGAAGATGCAAGAGGTGCCAGCGACGAGGCTCTTTGAGAATGCACGCTCCACCCGCGTCACGCGCTCGTGAACACCACGTCTCCCGCCCCCCCCGCCTCCAGCGCCAGCAGCAGCGCCCACGCAGACGCGTAGAGCGCCAGGCCCGCCAGCGCCACCGCCAGCCACGGCGCGGCCCACCCGGCCAGCTGCACCACGCGCCGGGCAAGGGACGGCGGAGGGCGCTGCACGACGGGAGGCGCTGCAGCAGGGGCCGGCGTGGCGTTGCCGAGGGCGCCCGCGTGCGCCAGCGCTGCCACCAGCACCAGCACCGCCTGCACGCAGGACGCACTGTGGCGTTCCCCCTTCAGGCAGGTGCGAGGGCGACGGCAAACTGACCGCTGCAGCAGTGGTCGAGCTCACCTCGAGGTGCTCCGCTGGCAGGCACGCCACCGCCCGGCTCTGCATCAGCGCGGCCACCACCGCCTGCTGCACGTCCGCGCCGACGCCCGCACCCAGCTGCTCGCCGCCCTGCGACCGCTTGCTGGGCGCCAGCCAGGGCACGTGCGCCTGCAGCAGCGCCTGCAGCTCGTCGGCGCCGCGGGGCGCGGGGCGAAGGGCGCCGCTTGGGGAGAAGGAAGGGGACGGCGTGCGGGTGGTCTGGGGGCTGGGCTGCAGCTCCAGCGGCCACAGCGCCAGGGAAGGCGGCGACGATGGGGTGCCCTCCTGCGACGACGCTGCCCCGCTGGCCCTGCAAGTGTTGTGGTCCTGCTGCTGCTGCGCCTGGGCTGCACTCGGCGTGGCTGCGGGCGGGCATGCAGCGTTTGCAGGGGCTGCTGCTGCTGGGGTGGCCGTGTTCTTGGCTGCGATGGTGGTGGAACTGCTGCTGCCCCACCGGCTCTGCAGCTGCGTGGGCGGCGCCGTGCTCCTGGCGCTGCTGGCCGAGGGGCCGCCTAGGCCGCGCGCCGACAAAGGCGCCTGCACGCCAGCGCTGGGCAAGCGGCTCGTGGTGCGCGGACGTGGTGCCGACGACGCCCTGCACCGAGCGCGCCATGCGCGCACAAGGAGGACGCGCGTGCTGGCTCTCGCACGCACACGCGGCAAGAGGATCCTTGCGGCGCTTGAAGCGCAAGTGCACGCACCCAGCGCCAGAGCTGTCGTGGCCCGCGCCGTTGCTGCTCGCGCTCCCCTCCGAGACGCCGCTGCTGCTCGTCGTGGCCGCTGGCCGAGGCAGCATCGAGGCGCGCTGCTGGTGGGGAGGCGAACGGCCGATCGCCATCACGCGTGCGGCGAAAGCGGCAGCAGCGGCGACGATGCGGTGGGCGAGTGCGCCGTCGTCGCGCACTGCCGCCTTCGCTTTCGCGAAGACTGCTCTCGCCACGCCGCGCCACGCGACAGCTGCGTTGCGTTCGAACGGCGCGTGCCCCAGAACAGCGTGGGAGAGCAGCCACCAAGCGCCACAAGGCAGGCTGCAGCACGATACGGATGGCGGTGATCCTCCTCCTGCTGCTGGCCTGCAGCACCGTCGCGGCTGCAGCCGCGGGGCGCGTCACCCATGACGCCGCGCACGCCATGCAGCCAAGCGATGCAGACGACGCCGTGCGCCAGCTGCTCAGCGTGGCGCTGGCACAGGAGGTGCTGGCCGCCACGTTCTTCAGGATGGCCGCCACGGGCGAGGCGCTGCCCCCCGACGTGGGCGCGCCGGCTCCAGTCGGCGGGCGCAAGGCGCAGCTCAGCGCCGCCGTGCGGGTAGGAAGCTGGGAATGAGCTGCCTGCTCTCCTCAGCATGTCCAGAGCAGCAGGAGCCACCTGCTCCCGCGCCACCTGCTGTGCAGGAGATGGCCCAGGCGGTGGCCGACGACGAGCTGGCGCACGTGAGGCTGCTCTGCGACGTGCTGGCCGACCTGTCCCCTGACCAACCCGTGGTGGCGCCCGCGAGCACATCTCAGCGTGGTGCCGGCCAGGGGCAGCCGGCGCTGCCGCGCGTGGACATTGGCCGGGCCTTTGGCGATGCCGTGGACCAGGCCGCGCGGCTCAAGACTGGCCGGCCCCTGGCGCCCCCGCTCGACGCGTACGGCAGGTGTGGGCGGGCAGGCAGGCGCTTGCTGCAACTGCGTAGCGAAGCGCATGTGTGTGGTTGGAGGCGCACCACGCTGCGCCGCTGCGCGCCTCTCCACGCAGCGACGAGGAGTTCCTGCTGGCCGCCTTCCTGCTGGCTGACCTGGAGCCCTCGGCCTACGCGGTGCGCTGGCCATGGGGTGCCAGCTGCACGGACAGAGAGGCAAACGCCGTGTGCATTTGGGGGGCACGTGTGCGAGTGAAGAGCGTGGCGCCTGGCGTGCGTGGCGCAGGGCCTGGCGTCGCTGCTCAACCACGACGCGCCCGAGGCGGCCGCCCTGGTGGCGCGCCTGCTGGCGGTGGAGGCCTACCACGCCGGCGCCGTGCGCGCCACGCTGCTGCCCCTGGCGTCCAGGCGCCTCTACCCGCGCGACGTCACGGTGGCGCAGGTGCGTTGCGCTTGATGCTTGCTGACCACGAGGGGGTCAAGCGAGGGACTGGGCGCTCCCACTAGCAAGCCCAGTGGGCATGATGCATGCACGCGTCGCAGGTGGCGGGGTGGACCGCCGCGCTGCCTCGCACCTGGACAACAGCAGCGCCCAGGGCGTGGGCGTGGAGGAGTGCGGCGGCGACGGCGGCGCCACGGTGACGCCGCAGCAGCGCCGCGGCCACGGCAAGGGCGAGCGGGCGGGCTGGCGCCTGACGGCGGCAGGACGCGCCGAGCTGGCAGAGCCTCACGACTGCGCGCTGCGCGGCCTGGGCGGCCTCCCGGTGGTGGCGCCCCGGGACCGGCGGGGGCTGGTGCAGCTGCGCTCGCCGCAGGAGGTGCTGCGCGTGCTGTGCGGCGGCGTGGAGGGGTGCGAGGGCGGCGGTGGCTTCTTCCCCGACGGGCTGCCGGGCGGGCCGCCACGGCAGAGCTAGAGGCCGCTCTTTTGCTGTCGTGCCCGTTCTCACGTTGGCGCGGTGCTGAGCCCCAGTTGCTGTTGGCCGCGACGCCCCGTGCAACCGTGTGGCGCTTGCACAAGACACTTGGTCAACGGCGCGCCGCCGGCATGCGCGCGCGCTCAGGACTGTCAAAGGTGTCGAGACGCGAAAGATACAAGTACAGGCACTGCAGACCCCTTCTCACGGCCGGGGCTGCTCGGGGATGTGGCCCACGCTGAAGACGGTGCTGCCCTCGTCCGCGCTCACAGCGTGCGGCGCGTGCGCCCCGCCCGCCTGCGGAGGGGGCTGCGCAGCCGTCGTCTTGGTCTCGCTGGCGGCCAGAGCCAGCTCGTCCGGCTGGTCAAACTCCATGGCCTGGTGGATGTTCTCGCCGCGCGACCACTCGCGCGACGCCGCTGCGCCCGCCATGGCCCCGGCGGCGGCGCCCACGGCGGCGCTGGCGCCAGCGGCGATGGCCAGCGGCACTCCCAGCAGCGGGCCTGAGCGCGCGCACAGTGTGTGTGGGGGGGGGAGGGAATACGCTGTGAAGGTACAGCGTGAGGGGCGTGGGGTGCACAGCCGCTCAATCCTGCGGCGCACGCTCTCACCCGCAGCAGCGGCAGCCAGGCCCGCCACGCCGGCGCCCGCCACGGCGCCGACGACGCCCGCCGTGCGGTGGGCAAAGCTGACGCCGGGCTGCGAGCGCTCCTCCAGCGCGTCCTCCTCCTCCACCTGGGCAGCACACGGTGCACCAACACGAGCGTTTTGCACGCCACGCTGCGCTCGCTTGTGGAGGCTGCAGCGTGGCGACGTGGTGACGAGGCGCACACGCGTGCACCGCACCTCGATGACCTCCCCAGACATGTATCTGTCCAGGGCGTCGCGGTGCTCATTCTCCACGGTCTTCTGCGCCTCCTCCCGTGACGCCTCCGCCTCGCTCTTCTTGGCCATGGCTCGCTCCGGGACGGATCGTGGGGTGCGACGAGCGCGGTGCGTGCACAGCGTGTGCGAGGCGACGGGAACGTGCGTGGCTGTGCTGCAGTGACGTATGACGTAGATTCGTCGCATGAACGCTCTTCTGCGTGGCGAGCGCGGTGCGGGAGGATCGAGGTGGAGGCCGAGATCCGCCCGGAGCATGCACTCGGGAGCAAGCGTGCGAGCAGCAGCAGCAGCAGCAGCAGCACCCACGCAACACTATGCACCGTCGCCACTTGGTGCTGTTGCTGGCGGCGCTGGCGGCGCTGCAGGCCCTGCCGGCCGCGCAGGCGTGGCGCTGGCTCGCCTCCACCTCCAAGGCCACTACAGCTGCTACCGCTGATGCTGGAGGGCATCGGGGTCAGACGATCCACAGCGCTGTCTCAGGGAGGCACGGGCGAGGAGGCAGTGGCGGCGGCGGCGCAGCGCGCCAGGGCCAGCGCGCAGCGCCAGGCTCCGAGCTGCCCGACCTGACGCACCGGCCCATCATCTGCGTGCTCACACAGGTGCGGCTGCGCCAGTGTGCCTCATCCCACAGAGCGCTCTCCTTGGAGGGCCCTGCGGCCGCCTTCCTCCAGCAGCAAGATGCCCGAGATGCCCGCATCGATGACGCTGCCCCAATCCCTGATGACACAATGCTCGCCGCCACGCAGCCGGGCGACCTGGCCGGCCCGGGAGAGAGCTACGTGAGCGCTGGATACGTCAAGTGGCTGGAGTCTGCGGGGGCACGCGTGGCGCCCGTGCTCTTTGACCTCGACCCCGAGGACATCACAGAGCTGTGAGCGCCACGCACACGGCGGTTGCTTGCGCGCGTCCCAGGGAGCAGGAGACCTCACCTGTGGTCCCTCTCTCTGCCCCCGCTTTTGCAGGTTCCAGATGTGCAACGGCGTGCTGTTCCCTGGCGGCAACTACCCGCTCGACACGACCACCACGTGGTTCCGCGCCGGGGAGCAGCTCTTTGACCTGGCCGTGCAGGCCAACGACGCCGGCGAGCTCTTCCCGGTGAGGAACAGTTGTGTTTGGAACCCGTTGGCCGCTCCGTGGCGCCCAGCAAACTCGCAAGTGCAAGCTTGGGTCCTCCTCATGCACTTTGCGGTGCAGGTGCTGGGCACGTGCCTGGGGCTGCAGCAGCTTGCCACCATCGTCACGCGGGACCAGTACGCCCTCGTGCCGTGAGTGCAGAAGGGGGGGGAGGGGAGCGCTCTCTGCTGAACTTCCCATGCAGGGGCACCCTCCGCCCTGCGCCAGCGTCCCCACCTCATCCACGCGAGCGGCGCGTGCACGGTGTGTGGCGCAGGCTGGACTCTGCCAACCGGCCGCACGCGCTTGAGTGGACGGCCAACGCCGGCGAGTCGCAGCTGCTGGCCCAGGTGCCTCAGGGCGTCAAGGACAACCTGGCGCGCCTGCCCATCGCCATGCATAACCACCACTTTGGTGAGCCTCAGCCCACCAAGCGCCGTGCTGTGTGCTCCTCAATCAGGCCACACCAGGGCGTGGGGCATGTCGAGCACATCGCTGCACGCGTGCGCGTGCTTGGCGGCGCAGGGCTGGTGGACGAGTCGTTCGAGCGCTACCCCGAGCTGCGGAAGAACTTCAGGGTGCTGGCGCACTCGCAGGACTGGCAAAACACCACGTGAGTGGCGTTTTTGGGGGGGGGGGCCGCAGAGGGGGCATGTTGCGAGTGAGTTCGGGCGCTCACTGCACCGTGGGCGCATGCGAACGTGCGCTTGTGCCGCCTGTCCAGGTATGTGTCCATCATCGAGCACCTCGAGTACCCGTTTGCCGGCCTGGCCTTCCACGCCGAAAAGGTCCCCTTTGAGTGGACGCTCGACATTGACATCCCGCACACGCGGGAGGCCACGGACGCGGCGTACGCGCTGGCCCAGGCATTCGTCTCGCTGGCCCGCAAGAACGCCCACAGGTGCGTGCGACTGGGGGGGAGCGCGGACGGGACATGTTCCGTGGCCTGCGTCGCGTGCGGCATGGGCATCCCTTGTCCTGTGGAGTGCACACGCACAGGGGCGAGGACGTGGTGGCGGAGGACAAGCGCCTCATCTACAACTACTCGCCGCGCTTCGCGGGCAAGCACACGCGGGGCCCCGACCAGGACGACCTGCCGTTTGAGCAGGTCTACATCTTCAAGCACCGCCGGCAACATACCGCCGCGTGACGGCGCCGTGGTGCCTGCCGACTCGTGACAGCTGTCTTGACCTCTTTCGTGTTTGGAACGAGAGGTACGGCACTATGCTGCCCGTGATGCGCTCCTCTCGCCATCGTGCCCAGCGCAGTGGCTGCAAAAACCGCGCTCCGATTTCTCCTGTCTCACGCGACGAAGCGAGAATGGTCGTTTCCGCGGCCGACGACCCCACGCTCAAGAACCTGCGCTCTGGGTTCGGCAAGCAAGTGAAGAACCTCAACGTGACCGAGCCGGCGTATGGCTTCGGCTCGAGCTCGCGCGACGCCGCATCCAAGGTGAGAGATTGCCGCCAGAGTTCCAGGCTCTCCCCCGGCCGGCAGAACGACAATGGTGACCTCGCCCGCGCAGAAGCGCACGCGAACGAGCGCTACGGCGTCACATTTGCGCATAGTACTCTCACGTCCTTAGCCCGGCTGCGCGCCCAGTGGGCACACGCACCTCTCTGCCCGACTGGGATGCACGGCAATGCCATCCGGAGACCGCAGCCAGCAGCAGCACCAGCAAGTCATCACACACAGCACCGGCACCCAGGCCAGTCACAACGCAATCCAATTGGCGCCTGAGGCCTGGGCCCCCCCCCCCTGCCGTCCGCCGCGCGCAGTTGTACCTCTCGCCCGAGCAGACCAAGGCGCTGAGCGGCAACAACTCGCAGGGGCCCGTCTACAAGGCGTACGGCTCCATCGGGCCGCAGCCAGACTCGCGCTACGCCTCCCAGCCGGCGCCGGGCTTTGGCACGTCGGCGCGCACGTACAAGGACACGCGCGCGTCCTTCCCCGGGCCAGGTGAGCTTCTCTTTTGTGCACAGCGCCCCGTGGGCCAGCACCGTGTGGGCCGCCAGCAGCGCGCCATCACCCCTTTTGTCTTTGGCGGTGCGGCGGTCGCAGGCACGTACGTGCAGGAGGGGAGCATCGGCCCCATGGTGGAGAGCAAGCGCGAGACGCTGCCGCGCCCCGTCTTTGGCACGGCCACGCGCGACACCCAGTCCAAGGTGTGGCTGGACGAGGAGCTGATGAAGACGTACGCGGGGCGCGGCAGCCCCGGCCCCTGCACGTACAAGACGCCGGGAGGTCTGGGCAAGCAGCCCGACTCCAAGTACTCGTCCGAGCCGGCCTGGAAGCAGGGCACCAGCGAACGCTTCAGGTGCCCTGCATGGTTCCCCGCGCGCCGCTTGGAGCTGACCGACTGCAGCGCCGCAGTTTTGTTTGCTCACTGACGCTACTGCGGTGGCTGGCTGAACCTTGCAGGCAGCGGGAGGACAAGGACCGCCCGGGCGTGGGCGCGTACAACGTGCACAACGACGCCATCGGCAAGCAGTCCCTGAGCAACAAGCAGACGCTGCCCAGCGCCAAGATCGGCACCAGCAACAGGGATGCCGCCAAAAAGGTGCGGCAGCATCGTGCGAGAAAGTGCGAGAAAGGCACGCCTCGCTGGCAATCGCCCGCCCGATCGGCACGCTCAGCCATGAGAGCTCGGCCGCTGTGCTGCCTCCACCACCTCCACCTGCTGCAGATCTTCATCAGCAAGGAACACGAGAAGGCGGCCTTTGGCCTGTGGTCTCCCGGCCCGACCACCTCCAAGACGGTGGACTCGTTCGGCGTGCAGACGCTGTCGGTCAAGAAGACAAACCCCTCCTTTGGCTTCGGCACGGCCAAGGTGAGGCGCTGCAGCCTGCTGCACAGCAAACAGCACGCCGTACCCAGCAGCCGCACGACACGCCACCTTCCTTTTCTTCGCACGTGCTGTGCAGCGGGACCGCGGGTACGACAGCGGTACTCCGGGTCCAGGCACGTACTGGGCGTGATATCGCCACGCCGGGACGCCTGTGCTGCTTAAAGCGGGCTGCTGCAGGCTGTGCTTCAGCAGGCCCTGACAACCTTGCGAGGCGTGCGTGGCGTTTGCTCAAGTTGAGGCAGGTTGCTCTCGTCGTCTTGCACCACCGAATGCAAGCATCCAAGGCTGCTTCCTGAGCACCAGCGCGAGGGCGCCATCACCGTCCTCGTTCCAGCTGGCGCTCCAAGGCGCAAGCAGCAGCTGCCACAGCCCAGAGTTTGGAGAGATGTCAACGACCAGCTAAACGCCCACCCCCCACGCCACAGCCGCTCGCCTCTGCCATTCCGCCGCCGTGATAGATGCAACGTGTCACGCGCGTGTGCATTGTGAAGCTGAAAGCAAGAGAGAATGGCGACGTGCAGAAGCAAATCAGTGCATGCCGGCCCCCGGGGCAAAAGACCCGCTTGTTGTGTGAGGCGGAGATGCACAGATGCACACGGGTGAGAACGCGACCGCGAGTCAGCGCGGGCCTGATGCAAGTGTGTGCATGGCGGGGCCCAAGCGTGCGGAGGACGCACGCTTTCGTGCACAAGACATCACACTCGTGCATGCACGGAACAAGAGGGTTCTCTCTCCTGAGCACCTGGGTCACACGAGAGAAAGGGAGAGCGGCCGGTCCCGGATTCGCCAGATTCATAAACAAGTATCCCCAAAGCCAGCTGCGCAGTGTGTGTTCAGTCCGCCGCTGTCGGCGATTGAGATGCCACACTGCCATGCAGAGCACCTGGTGCCGGCGAGCCCAAAGAAACCGTAGAAGAGGAGGTGGACGACGAGCCTGCGCCTGCCGTGCTGTCCCGCCTGCTGCTGCTGCTATTGCTGCTGCTGCTGCTGCTGCTGCTGCTGCTGCTGTTGCCGCCAGCGCCAGACGCCAGCTGCTGCTGCGGCAGGAGCGCCGCAGCAGCGTGCGCCTTCTCCAGCGCCTGGCGCGTGGGCGGCCTGATGACGCCGCAGTCCACAACCACGGCTGCCTGCGCGCCCACACGCACAGCGCCGCCAGGCACAACACAAGCCACGACGACCACCTCGCCCGGCGGCCAAAAGGAGCCACAGGGCGTGGACAGCGGCTGCACCCAGGCTGGGTCGCCTGCAATCCACGAACCGCAAGGTCTGGCCACCCGCGGCCAGTGTGTGCATGTGAAAGCACACTGCCATTGGGCACGCACCTGCTCCTCCCCCGCCGCCGTGCCGTGGCTCTTGCCCATGCCCAGCGCGCTGACAGCGCGCGCCACGCCCATGCCCTCCACCACCTGCAAGGCGAACGCGCAAGAAGCACCTCGGCCTGCAGGGTCGGGGCGGCTTGCTGAGGCAGCCGCAGCACCGCACCGCTTGCACTGCCACTGCCGTGCCCGCAAGCTCCCGACACGACGGCGAGCACTCGCACTGGCGCACGCCGCCGCAGCCGCACGGCCCCACGGCGCGGGGCGCTCACCTCGCCAAACACCGCCCGGGGTTGCTCTGCCTTGGCAACAGCTGAGGCGGTGGAGATGCGAAAGCGGGCGCCCTGCTGCCCACTGCCAGCGCTCGTCGCCATGGACAGCAGGCCCTGCAGCAGCAGAGGAAGCAGCCCCTTACTCTCTTCAAGCCTGCCAGCTTCACCCTTCTCTGCACAGAAGGACGTGCGTGCAGGCCGCAGCGCCGCTCAGGCCCCTGCCAAACTGCCTCACCGGCCTCAGGCGCGGCAGCCGCGGCCCACCCGCCAGGTCCTCCTCCAGCAGGGCAGCGCCAAACACGCTGCCCGTGCGAATGCCGAATGTGATGTGGGAGTGGCTGGCGTCACCCCTGTCGAAAGGGGCACCCTGCACAGAGCGGAGCGGTTGCGCGCGGGCGCAGGCAGGGCGTGGCGCAGCGCGAGGGCTCACCCGGCGTGCACGCCAGGGCCTGAACGCCTCCTCAAACGCTGCCGAGGCAGCTCTTGAGGCCCCCAGCACTTGCAGACAGAGGCGCGACGAGCGAGTGTGAGCGTGAGTGAGCGCGTGCCGACGCTCCAGGTCAACCAGCACGGAGGAAGAGGCAAGCGGATCCGTGAGGACTCGCCAGCCCTGCGCGAGAACCGAGCAAAGTCCCAGCATGGGCCGGGCGCACCTTGAGGCTGTACGCCTGGCCGGCGCCGGGGCGGTTGGGCGGCACCACGCCCTTCTCCCCCGTGCACAGCTGCCTGCGCGCGCACACGCCAGCCCCCGCGCGCCATGTGGGGCACATCGTGCCGAGCCCAGGACACACGCCCTTTGGGCTCCATGGGCCCGCGCCTGCGCCGGCGGACCTGAAGTTCTCCGCCGCCAGCGGGGTGGCGTTGTAAAAGAGCGCGAGCACGATGCGCCCAGCGGCGCGGCCCTTGATGGCCACGTCCAGGTACACCTGCGGCACGTGCACAGCGCGCACACGCAGCGCCACACTAGAGCAGACGCTTGCTCCTGCGTCGGAGTTTGCCAGGCAAGCTCTGCCTGCAGCGCGCGCAACGCGCCACCCCGTGCGGCGTGCTGGGTGAGGCACGTGCCAGCGCTGCGCCTGGGGTGCCTTGCAGCTGCGGGCCTCACAGCCCGCCTGCGCAGGCGCGCGCGCGCGCACCAGGGGCATTTCGGCGTCCTCGCGCAAGCCCTGCTGCCGGTCCTGGCCCGAGGCGCCGGCCAGCACGCCGGCGTCCAGCGTGTTGCCGCTGGTCCAGGGGATGTCTGCAGCGCCACGCACGGGCAGCGTACGTAGCAGGGCCCTGGCGGCACTCCGTGCGCTTGTGAGGCACCCGCCCATCTGGGTGGGCCACACCGACTCCCTCTGCCCGTGTACCTGACCTAACCATGGACGTACGGGATCGTACAGCCCACTCGCTCGTGCGTCCCTCACCACAGAGTCAGTTTGCACGCCAAGCGCGACCCGTGGCGTGCATCTAGTGATGGCTGCAGAAGCCCGGCGCGCACCTGGGCGCCCCGAGCCCGCCGCCGCGCGGATGGTGCTGGCCGCCGCGCGCTTGAGCCAGCACTCGCCAAAGGCGTGCCGGCCGCCGCAGCCCTGCCTCTGCCCGCACCAGACCCACACGTTGCACTCGGGGTGCGCCATGCACGACGCGCAGCAGTCCCCCACCGAGTCCTGCGCAGCAGCCACGCAGCGCAGGCACGGGATGCCAAGGCCTCAGCAGCTGGCAGCGCGAGCTGGGCGGCGCACACACACCGGCGTGGTGTTTTCCTCCCTCCCGAGGGAAAGGTGCGAGGCACGACCACCAGGACACTTGCAGGTGGGGCCCCGACTTGGCAAGGTGGTGGATCACCTGCAGGTTGAGCCCGCCCGCCGCGACGACCACCATCTCGCCGGGGTAGTCGGTGTGCTCCTCCCCGCGGCAGATGTCCGTGTCGTTGCCGTCCTCGTCCAGCGCCTCGGACACCAGGCGCTTGAGCTTCTCGCTGAACTTGTGCTTCTTGCGCGCGGCCTTGCCGCCGCCGTCCCGCCGCCTGCTCCCGCCGCCCCTGCCGCTGGATGCTGCTGTTGCCGCGCTGGCGTGCACTGAGCTGCCCAGACCAGGGGAGCTGCTGAGGCGCAGGCCGCGCGCTTCAGCCAGCGCCCGTGTGCGTGCCGTGAGCTGCGCAGCCGCAGCTGCCGCCTGCCGCTGAAGCTGCGACATGGGAGCTCGCGGCAGAGCCGCCTCAAAAAAAGCTCCACCGGACTCCTGCCCGTGCTCTGCGCCGCGGTGGTGCCTTGCTGCGAAGAGCACGCATGCAGGACACGAATGGCACACGACTGCCGCGCCTCGGAGGGGGAGCGGTTGTTCTCATGACGCCATGCGAGCAGAGCCAGCCCCACCAGGAGTGGCCCCTTGGCTGCATCAGGCCCACTGCTACACCGGCGCGCTGCCCCAAGCGAGAGGAGGAGGAGGAGCACGCGTCGCGCATTCGATCATCTCGTACCATATGGCCCCAGCAGCGCGAACGCGGCCGCGACGGCAGCGAGGGCGACCAGCGCGCGGCGGGGCTTCCGCAGCAGCTGCCGGCTCAGCTGCGCCGCTCTCCAGGAGACGTGCGGCGCGACGGGCATGGCAGTTGCTGAAAAGCTCGAAGGACGGAAGCTGCTGCTGCTGCTGCAGGAACAGGCCGCGCAGCCCGACGCGCCCTCAGCTCATTGCCGCCATCGTGTGCATCGCTCCATCGTGTGCATCGTCGTGTGCATCGCTTTGCGCATGCCGCAGAACAAATCGTCTGAGTGCAGGACGACAGCCCATCTACGCAGGCTGAAGGACCATAGCCTCAGGGCAACGTTCTACATTGCCGCAGGCAGGCCGCCGCCTGCGTCGAGCCCCGGTCCACCGTCGCCGCCCTCCGGCTGGCCCTGCGCTGCCGCCGCCGACGGCCCGTCCACGTCCATCCCCCCCTCCGCCGCCACCTCCCCCGCCGCCGTCGGCACCGCCGCCGTGTCCGGCACCTCCGCCCTGCGGGACGCACGCACGCAATCTCACCATCACGCTCCGCACTCCCTGCCAGGCCCAGCCGCACCCTCACACCTGGGGCTGCGCTGCCGCCGCTTGCGCCTCACCTCAGGTTGTTGCCCCGCAGCGACCGCCTCAGCGCCTCGTACATGCGGGCGTCGCGCCGCGACACGCTCGGCGTCACCCGGCCCAGCGCCACGGCAAAGTGCCGCGCCGACACGCGCACGCTCGGCAGCGCCCTGGCCCCTCCCGCTCCCCCTCCCCCTCCACCCCCGCCGCCTCCGCCGCCCTCCACCGCTGCCGCCGCCGCGTTGCCACCGCCCGCTGGCCTGGTCCCGTCCCTGGCCATGGCTTCCTTGAGCGCGGCCACCGAGGCCTCCTTGACCAGCGCGGCCATGTCGGCGCCGCTGAAGCCCTGGCACCGGTCGCTGAGC
>VFQP010004271.1_pt1 | contig 13472 bp, 14 predicted proteins | sample 3512351 | NCBI WGS metagenome assembly VFQP01 (sample SAMN10412372, study PRJNA504923) | tailings metagenome | isolation source: Relicate 1 Philex TSF1 revegetated site | place: Philippines: Tuba, Benguet | collected 2017-08-29 | reverse complement strand
GTGCAGGTGGGTCGCCGGGCGCAGGCGCCGCGCGCTGGAGCGCCGCTCTGCACTTGCTCCCGCCAAGCAGAGGCGGCAAGCAACGCTGCCCGGGCCGCTCGCCGCCAGTCGCGCCTGCACCACCTCTGTGGACGGACGCGCGCACGTCCTTGGGCTTTGGCTGCCACTCACGCGCAGGTCATCATTTTCGTGTGCATCATGTACCCCATGGTGGGCTACGCCAGCAGCGCCGGGCAGTTCTTCTTCTACCTGCTCATGACGTTCGAGTCGCTGGTCTTCTACACCTCGTTCGGCATGGTGAGGGCGCCGCAGCAGTGGCAAAGCCCTGGGATGGGGCCGTCGCCCACCGCTGCGCGCGCTCGGTCGATCGCTGAGCCGCTTCTTCAAGCGGTGCGCGCGCGTGGCGATAATACGTTTGTCCCTGCACAGGGCCTGGTGAACCTGACGCCGAGCCAGCAGCTGGCGCAGGTGGCGGCGGCGGGCCTCAACTTCATCTTCAACGTGAGGACAGCAGGGCGGGGCGGGGCCGCGCTCGGATGCAGCGGCGCCTGGTGACGCCGTCCGTGGTCGTGTGACTCTGGCGCGCTGCGGCCATCCCTTGTCCCCGATGGGACCCCCCTGCCTGCCTGCCCTGCCCTCAGATCTTCAACGGCTTCGTCATCACGTACCCCGCCATGCCCAAGGGCTGGCGCTGGATCAACAGGTGCGGCGCGCCTGAGGATCGGCGGGACGGCCCCGGCACCACCAGGGCTGGCGCGACGAAACGCGCGCCGCCGGCGCGCACGCACACGGCCGCCTCAGCGCCCCGCGAAGACGCTCCCCTCGCCCTCGCCCGCTGCACCGCCCTGCCGCCCGCTCCCGCCTGGGCCTTTGCCGATGCTCCCCGCCACCACGCTGGCATTGCCCCGCCTGCGCCGCCCTGCCGCCCTGACGCCCGCTCCCGTCTTTGCCGATGCGCCCCGTCGCCTCGCCCCTCCCTCCCCCGCCTGCGCCGCCCCCGCGCAGGATCGTGCCCACCACGTGGATCCTGTACGGCCTGGCGGCCGACCAGCTGGGCGACAACGACACGCCCATGGTGTACCCCAGCGACCCCAGCGTCAAGACCGTCGGGCAGTTCCTCGAGGTCGGATTTGGGTGAGTGGCTGCATGGCATTCATGACGTGGTGCTGGCCACGGTGCTGCAGCCCGCTAGTGAAGGATCGCCAATCAGAATCGGGTCAGGCCAATGTCTTTGGGTTAGTGCGCCGCTTTGTCGTCTGGAGCCGGGCGCGGCTGGTGGCGCGCCACGGCGGAGCGCGGGCGTGGGCGACGTGGGGACGGGGGAGGCAGAATCGCGCACCGCCTCTGCTTTTGGCCAACACAGCCGGCGGCTTTTCAGGAGGCAGAAGCAGGAGTAGGCGAGATTTACGTCACGCGACGCTGTGTTCCGCGCCCGGGGAGGGCAGGGAGGCCTGGCGCGACCCCCGCCCAGCTGAATTGCAGGGCGCTTGCCACCAGCTTCAGCGCTCGCAAACCAACTGGTGCTTCGCGTGCGTGCGTTCCCTGGCGAAACCCCGCAGGTACGAGGCGGGCTTCCAGTACTGGACCATCCTCATCATCTTCGCCTACATCTTCGCGTTCCGCATCGGAGGCATCCTGGCGCTGCGCTACGTGTCGTGGATCAGGCGCTAGGGCCCCGTTAGCGTGGGATGCGTGCGTGTGGGGAGGGCGGCGGCGGCCCCGTGTGCGTGCCGGGAGGCGCGGGCGGAGCGCTGGGCGTGGCTGTGCCGCCACCAAACCCCCCTGCCGTTGAGCCTCTGGCCAGTGTGCGTGCGAGCTCTCGTGCGGTGAGGAGCCGGAGGCTGTGGACGGCGTCGTGGGCGCACGGCGGTTGGTCGTCGGTGGATGACGGGCTGGCCCTCGAACCTCCTCCTCGTGGCGTTTGGTTTTGTGTCTTTTGTGTGCCGAAGCCCCCCAGCCTTGCGCTGCAGAAGGCGGCTAACGCGGAAAGAGTCCATTCTCCGCCATTCCCCTACACTGCGCTACCGTGACGATCAATACTACCGCCCTTACCTTCACGGGCAGACTCTGACCCTTGACTCCACAGGATGCGTGCCCCTGACGCACCGACAGAGAAACGATAGTTTTGCGACGCTGGGCGTGAGCACGGCCGAGACGCCTTGAGCTTCCCACGAGCGAGTGCAGCCGCGGACACTGCGTTGACCTGGCCACCGGTGCCTAACGCACTCCCTCCCTCCCAACCATCCTGACCTGCCCCGCACCATCACACCCACACCAGACCCGCGCTGTGACGCTTTGACGCTCTGGTCTCTCTTGCAGCTCGTTCCCACCCGAGGCCAGAGTGCGTTGGCGTGCCGCTCCAGGTCCCAGATTAATCAGGCCCATTGCCCTCCCTTTTCGCGGTTCAGATTCCCTGGCGTGCTGACCACCAACCACCACCAGGTGGCGTGCTGTTGACTCAAATCACACTCACGGGCTCGGCCTGAGAGAGCACTGCGACACTGTGCGGTCTGCGGAGGCGACGTGCCAGGCAAAAAAGCGGCGCCGCGGAGGCGGTTGCTGCCATTGACGTGTTGCGGCGCTGAACGACACACCCTTGACTGTCTGCGATGGTCTTTCGTTCGGCGGTGGGGCCGTGCGCCGTGCTTGACGTGACGACACCTTGACACCTTTTCCCTCGCGCCGTGCTTCCTCCTTCTTCATCTTTGGAAACGCTTCCAGACTGCAAAAGCCTGGCAGTCAGCAGGCTCGTGCACAAACAGTGGCCACAACACAGTCCTGCCTACACTCCGCACATGGTTCGCCACCGCAGCTTCCCAGGCCGTCGCCGTGCGAGCATCGCCGCGCCCAGCCGCTACTGGCCGTCGTCCTCCTCCGCCTCGCCCCGCCCCTCCTCCTCTGCAGCAGCCCCCCGCCGCCGCAGCGCCTGCCGCCGCCCCGGCCCGCCGCGCGTGCCGGCCCTGAGCGCGTCCTCAGCCCTCACGTCCCCGGCGCGCCGAGCGCCCGCCGCCACGGCCTCAAACCTGCGCGCGCCACAGGTTCCTCACTGCACGCGTTTGTGCACGCGTTTGTGCACGACTGTGTGAAGACGCTTGAACTTCCTGCCATGCCGAGCGCCACCTAGGCGAAGGCTAATGCAACACGACGACGACGACGACGACAGGCCTCACTGCAGTCGGGTCACGCTCGCGGCGTGCGCACAACCAGCAGGGCGCCCTCACGAGAAACCTACGCGCACCGTTGCATGGCGCGCTGCACGGCCTGCGGCGCCACGCCCAGGCGCTCCCCCAGCACGCCCAGCAGGCGCAGCATGGGCGCAGCGGCGTCCGAGCTTGGAGGCGCCCCCCGCGCGTGCAGAGCAGCGGTTTTACCAGGAGCACCGCCATCATGAGCCAGAGGGCCTCGCATCAGCCCTTGCTGCCGTTGCCGCTCCTCTGCTTGCTGCGGCGCGTTGCCGCCCGGCTGCCACCGCCTCCACACGCCGCCGCCGCCTCCTGCCAACCCTAGCCCCAACCCTAGCCCGCCGAGCGGCTCCCTGAGCGCCTCCCTGGAGGACGCCCGCAGGGCGCCGGGCGGCAGCAGCAGCGCCGCCAGCGTCTGCGGCGGCAGCGGCCCCGCGCGGGCCGCCGGGCGCCGCGGCGGCAGGGCTGCGGCAGGCCTGCCGCCGGCGGCGGCGGCGGCGGCGGCGCTCCAGCTCCCCAGCGGAACGGCGACGTCCTGCGCCGGCGCCGGCGCCACCTCTTCCTGCGCCATCCGCGAGTAGGACAAGTCGCCAAGAGGTCGGCTGCGTGAGTCAGGGTGAGTGCGTTGTGTGTGTGTGTGTGTGTGTGTGTGCATCTTGCATCAACGTAAGGGTGTGCGGGGCAGGGGCCCTGAAAAAGCACGCGCAGCACGCACCGGCGGCGCCGCCCTCGCCAGCCCGGCGTCCAGCAGGAAGGCGGCCGTCAGCCGCATGGGCGCGCCGTCAGGGCTTGGGTTAGGGTCGGCGTCTGGGCCGCCGTCGCCGTCGTCGACGGCGGCGGAAGGGCGCGGGGTGAGGGTTTGGGAAGGGCGCGGGGTGAGGTGGCCGTAGCGGGACAGGGGGTGACCGGCGGCGTACAGCGCGTCCTGCAGCTCTGCGTCCTGCGGCGTGAAGTCCTCGCCGGCATGGGGCATCCAGGTTAGGGTTTTGCGCGTCCCAGGTTAGGGTTTTGCCAGTCCCTCGAAGCCCACAGGGAAGGAAGAGCGTGGCGCACCTTGCGCCAGGAGCTGGTCAAAGCCTTGCGCTCCCTCCTCGTCAAGTCTGCCGCGTCGTTGACACTCCGCTTCTTCTTCTTCTTCTTCTCCTTCTTCTTGTGCTTGCCGCCCGCTGGCCCTGCCGTCCCGCCGCCGCCGCCATCGCCCTGCCCCTCCTGCCCCCCCTCCTTCTCCTTCGCCTTCTCCTCTGCCCCTCCCTCGTCTCCCGTCCCTCCCCGCCCCCGGCCGCCCGCTCCACGCTGATCGCCCAACCCTGACCCAAGCCCTAAGCCATGCGGCGCCCCAAACGCACCGCTCGGCTGCGCCACCAGGACCTCCGCCAGCGCCAGCGCCATCCTCACCCCTGCCTCCGCCGCCGCCGCCCGCCTTAACGCACCCGCCCCTTCCACCGTCGCCGCCGCCCCCCTCTCCCGCCCGCCCGCCCGCCTGTCGCCGCCGTCCTCGTCCATGGGCGCAGGCCCTAAGTCAGGGCCCAGGCCCAGCTCATGCTCCAGCTGAGGGTCCCAGTGGACGCGGCGCCGCTGCCGCGCAACGCCATCCTCCTCCTGCGCCCTGCCGCCGTGATCCACCTCCCGCTCTCGACCCCCCTCCTCCGCCCCGCCACCCTCGCCACCGCCCTCCCCCGCCCGCGCGCCTCCGTCGCCATCCGCTCGCGCGCCGCCGCTTTCACTGACGCACCACGCCCGCTCGCCGCCGCCCTCCAACCACCTCCCAACCGCCCCCGCCAACGCCGCCGCCGCCGCCGTGCCCGGCAAGCCCGCGCCCAGAGGCCGCTGCTGCAGCGGTGCTGCTGACGAGGAACCGAAAGGGACGTGCGCGCTGGTGGCAGGCGGCGGCGGCAGCGCCGGCGCGACGGAGCGCGGGCCCAGCGCGAGCCCAGCGCGCGCAGCGCGCGCGGCACGGCGGCCGTGCCAGGCGCGGTGCACGGCGGCGCGCAGCCGCTCAAAGCTGGGCGGCACCGGGGCTTGGGGGTCGCCGGAGCCATGCAGGGCTTGCAGGTGGTCCATCAGCTGCGCGACGTGAGGGGCACGCCGCCACACGTTGCTTTCACTTTCGTTCCCTTTGCGTTCCTTCTTCACAAGAATCTGATAGGGAACGGGAAGCAAATAGACCTCACCTGGTCGGCAGAGGTGGTGAACGGATCGCAGCGGTTGAGCAAGCTCTCCACATGCAGGGCGAGCCAGCTGTCCGCGCCGGCCTCCTCCTCCACGACCTCGCCCTCCCAGGGGTCCGCCGCCGCGCGCAGCAAGCCCTCGCCATGCGCGCTGAGCAAGCCCTCGCCGCGCAGCGCCGCCAGCAGCGCGCCGCGGGCCGGCGGCAGCAGGCTGTACGCTGCCGTTGAGGTGCCAGACCCTAGCCCTGACCCTACCCCTGGGGCCGCCGCGGCAATGCGCACTGGGAGGAAGGGCCGCCGCTGCGGCGCCGGGGCGGGCGGCTGCGGCTGGCCCGGCGCGTGCTCCGGGGCCGGCGGGCTAGGGTTTGGCCGCATGGAGAGGGCGGAGGGCGCGAAGGGCGGCTCGCCTCGGAGCGACGCCTGCAGGGCCAAGGACTGCGTGCCTGCGCCGACAAAGCATGCGCACACGCGTCTCGCTCACCGCTCTTGACACCGCACTCCAAAAAAGAGGCCGAGGCTTGCGGCTTACCTGCCAGGCGCTGCGCCCGCGCGCTGGCCGCCTCGTGCGCCTGCTCCGTGCGCGGGGGGTGGTTGTGCGCGCCCCGCTGCTGCACAAGCACCTGCCGAGCGCAAGCGGCGCAGAGAGCGTCGACAAGTGCACGTCGCCTGAATCACCCACCAAACGGCAGCGGCAACCGCCGGCTGCCTCTCGGAATCTGATCGCGGGCTCTGATCTCCCCGGGCGGCCCCAAGCCCTAGCTCACCATGCCTGCGCCCTGGCCGGGTCCCTGCGCGTCCGACGGCGTCAGCACCCGCAGCCGGGCGGGGCACGCCAGGCGCCGGTTGCCTGTGCGCCCGCCAGGGTGCCACGCCTGGGCGCACGCCAGCTCCTCACAGGCCTGCGGGCGGCGGCGCAACGCACACACCACCCTCTCGCAGCCTTCTCCGCCTCCCTCCCTGCCGGCACCAGCGCATGACCTGGCACCTGCCCCTGAACCCGTCGGCTGGCTCGCCGTCCACGGTGGGGGCATGCGGGAGGACAACCCCAGCAGGCATGGCGCTCACGTGCTGCTGCCCGCGGAACCGATACGCGATGGACGACTCGTGCGGGTAGAACCTGCGCTCGCACAATGGGCGCGGCGTTCAGCGCGCCATTAGCCCATCAGTCCCTGTCTGCCCATCATCAAGCCGCCAAGTGCTCACGACGCCATCGCCAACGGCGCCCGGGGCTGTGGCAGGGGCGCAAATTGGGTGCGATGCGCATCACAGCAGCAGAGAACGGCAGGCAAGCCTATCCGTCGCTGTGTGCCCGCCACCAAGTCGCCAAGTGCTGCCAACCGCGCCCAAAGGGTGTGGCAGGGGCGCAAACGGACGGCAAGCGTCGCAGCCAAGGGCCGCCGCCCTCACCTGAAGCCGCCCAGCGTGCACCCGCCCGGCCGCACGACGTCCTCGCGCCGCAGCGCTGTCCACCGCTCCGGTCGCGCCACGTACTGCCCCTTCCACGCCTCCGCCTCCTCCGTCGCCCCTTTTGCCGCTCCTTCCTCCGCCGTGCCTCCCTGCAGCCCACGGCCAACCTTGCTGAGGCCGCTGCTGAGAGGCAGGCCTGAAGCGGCGAAGGAGGCCAGCCCCTGCCTGGCCGCCCGCTCCCACGCCAGCTGCTCTCCGCCCACGCCGCCGGCCCCGCCCGCCTGCTCCCGCTGCCCGTCGTCGCCGTCGCTCAGCTCCACATCCGGCTCCCAGTCGCCCTCCAAGCCCTTGTCATGAGGGCCCAGGCCGGCGCGGGGCCCGCCGGCGCCCGCTCGCTGTTGTGCTGTTGTGGCGGGTACCGGCGGCGCGCCAGGGGGAACCGCCAAGGCGAGGCGCAGCGGGCGCTGCAGGTGCTGCAGCGACGAGAGGCTCAAGCCAAGGCGGGCAGGCCTGCGTGCGTGTGAAGCAGCAGGGCACTGCTCGTTCTGCTGCGCGTCATGGGCACGCGGGCGCCGGCCGTGAGTGCGGCCCCCGCACACACTCACACGAGCAGCTCCTCCTCCTCGACGGAGTGGGCCACATGCGCCGCGACCGCCCTGCACGCACGCTTGACGAGCACCAACGGAGGACGTGCACACGACGCGCAGAGGTGCCGCACGCCACGTCTTGCGTCTCAGCCTGCGGCGCATGCGCACCTGGCGTCCCAGAGCTGCACTGCGGACACCGGAGCGCCTGACTGCGGTGGCTCTTCTTCTTGCGGCTGCTGCTCCTCGTGCTGCTCCATGCCGCCGTGCACCGCCGCGCCGAGCGCCCGCGATCCCAGAGCCGCGTCATGACTCCCGCTGCGACGCTGCCGCCAGCGAGAGGCTCACGCTGCGTGCTCCGTTCGCAATCGCCTCCATCGCTGCTTCTTCCCTGCTCGCCACCCTCGCCACGGCCCACCACACAACCTGCCTCACGCACGACGGCCTGGGAGCAGTGCTTTTGCCGGCAGCAGTGGCTGTGAAATGTGTGTGCACGCTGTGCGCAATTGCGTTGGCTGTGTCCTGGGGGGTGAGGTACGATCATGACGCCCGAGGTACGCGCATGCATCGCGTGCGCGCAGGCCTCCCAGAGCCGTGCAGCTTGCTGTGCTGACGTTTGAGAGCTCCGGCTGCTCCACAGCACCTGGTTTTCCACGTTGCGGTCGCATCATCTCGCCGCCGCCGCCGTTCGATTGCATCGCACGCAGCGGCGCGCGCTCAGCAACACCCCGCCGCTCTCCCTCACGCCTTGACCCGTACGCCCACCGCAGACAGGTAGCTCTCCTGCCGGTCCTTGAGTGCCGCCATGTCCGCCAGCACGTCCGGCGGCACGACCCCAGGCCCCAAGCTGACCGCGTCGCCCCCTCCCGCCCCGTGCAGCGCGCTGTCCCCGCTGCGCCCCGTCGTCCCCAACGACAGGCCCCCAAGCCCCCGCCCCAGCTCCCCTAACCCAAGGGCCGACGCCGAGGTGGTGGTGACGGTGGTGCCCACCAGCGCCTCGAGCTCATGCCCGCGGAACCGCAGGTCCGTCACCTCGTCCGTCAGCGACGCCACCTCGCGGCGCGCCTGCTTGAGCTTCTTGCGCTGCCGGCGCACCTCCTCCTCGTGCCGCGCCGACAGCTCCTGGAGGCTCGCCTGCGCGCAGCACGGCGGCGCAGCGCAGCACCCAGCACCCAGCACCCGTCGCGCGCTGCTGTCTGACCGTCCCCGGCGCCGACGCGAGGGGCGAGGGGCTGTGCGAGGCCGCGCTGAACTGCGAAAGTGCAGAAGGCGCACCTGGTACTTGCGCGCCAGGGCAGCCTTCTCCGAGGCGAACGCCTTGCGGGTCGCCTCCATGTGGCTGAGCGCCGCCACCTTTTCCGCCTCGAGCGCGCGCCTCGCGCCCTCCAGCTCCTGCGAACCCCGAGGCGCGAGCGACGGCGGCTCAGCACGAGCGGCGAGCGCACGGCGACCCGTTCGCGTGGACGGCCAGCACAGCAAGGCGTCGCAAACTGACCTTGCCCTGCTCGTGGAACCTGGCCGCCGCGGCCTTGGCCTCCTCCTGCAAGCGCGCCACCTGCGCCTCGAGCTCCTCCTTGCGCTGGCCCAGGTGCGACGCCCTGAGCTCGGCGGCGTTGGCCTCCGCCTGCGCGTGGCGGATATCACAGGGCGCGACGCACGCACGCGCCTAGGTGCTGACGCACACGCGACCAGCACCGGAAAAGTCGGGCGACCAAGTGGAGGGTCCTCACCCGCAGCGCGTCGAAGTCCTTTTTGAGCTGCGCGAGGTCCGAGGCGCGCCCCTGCGCGGCGCGCTCCGAGTCGCCGGCCAGCGCCTGCAGCCGCTCGGCCTCGCGCTGCGCCGCTGACGCCCGCAGCGACTCCTTGCGCTTGAACTCCTCGCACTCCTGCCGGTACTCTGCGCTCGGGAAGGGGGTGCGCGCGCACCCGGGCGCAGTCGTGGTTTTCCACCTCCTCCGCCCACACACAGTGGTGCGAGGCAGCCTCGTCGCGCAGAGTGCTGGGCTGGCGGTAGAGGGCACGCCATGCCACGAGCGCAGAAACCCGGCGCAGCGCCCTCGGGCCCCTTGAACCCCGCGCGCGGCAAGCGGGCGAGGAGCGCACCTTCGCAGGCGTCCTGGAGCGCGTCGATCTTGGCCTACGGCCGCACGCAAGACGCGACCGTCCTTGCTTTCGCCTGCGGCGCCGCCCCAGCGCCTCCCCTCCCGACTAGCCCCTCAAGAAACTACGCCTCAGGAAGCAGCGAGGCGCACCTGCAGCTCGTTGCGCGCCTCCCTGCCCTGCCGCGCCTTCTCCGCCGCCTCCGACTCGAGCTCGCTCAGCCGCGCGTCGTGCGCCTCCACCAGCCGGCTCACTTGCTCCTGCTCCGCCACACGTGCACCAGCCGTGCGCGTCACCGCCGCACCGCGCAGCGCGGGCGACGGCCAGTCTACCTGCAGGACTGCTCTCACTTCCCATGCATGCCATGCGATGGCGCAGCGCGGAACCGCACGCCCGCGCCGCCGCCGCTGCACAGCAGCCTCGGCGTCCTCCCCCTCGCACCTGGTGGGAGATGTGCAGCTCGGCCACCTGCCGCTCCCGGTCGTGCACCTCCTTGCGCGACGCCTCGAGCTTCTCCTCCAACCTGCACAGCTCAGTGCGCGCCGCGCGCCCAGCACACGACGAGCACCTTGCGACCCTGCCAGCGCCAATTGCTCACCACCTGGCAGCGTTTGCGTCGTGCTGGCACGACGCTAGCTCAGGTGAGGTCGGGTGCGCTGCGGCTCAGGTCACCTGTGGATGGCGTCCTCGTACTGCTGCGTGAAGGCGCCCTTTTCCGCCGCCGCCGCCTTGCGCAGCGTCTCCATCTGCTCCTGGGTCACCACCTGCCGGCGCGCGCGGCAAGTGAGGGGCGTGCCCGCAACCGCGCTCAAAAGCGAGCACGTCAGGGCGCACTCGCAACCACCCACAGAGGCTCGCGCAGCCGAGAGGCCGCCTGGCCGGGCGGCAGACGCCTCCCAACTGCGTTGCGGGTTGAGGCGGGCGCCTGGCGGGCCACGGCCCTTCCTGGCGTGAGGGCCGCTCCCCGCAGCGTCGCTGCGCCTGTGAGTCGCCGCGCCCCCCAGGCCGCACCACGCATGCACCCGCTCCGCCTGCGCCTTCATCAGCTGCCCCCACGCACCCTCTGGCCCCCCCCCGCCCGCACCACACACGCACCCGGTCCGCCTGCGCCTTCATCAGCTGCGCAAACTGCTCCTCGTTGGACCGCAGCGCGTCTGTCAGCTCCTTGGCCAGGTGCCGGTTCTTGCGCGTCAGGCTCTCCACCAGACCGTTGAGCTTAAGCTCCTCCGCCTGCGCCGCCCCGCATGCCCGCGCAAGCCCCGGTCAGGGCTCAGCAGGGCCCACCCCCGCAACCACCATGGACGGGGGGCCTTGCGGCGGAAGAAAAGCTGCCGCGTGCTGGGAGGGCTGCAGGAGCCCTTCCGGAAAGCAATCTTGTCAGAAAAGCAAGAGAAAGGCTCACCTGGATGTCCTTGACCTTGCGCTCGACCTTGAAGGCCACCTGCTCCTTCTCCACCACGGCGCGCTCCTTTTGCCGCCTGCCAAGCAGCAAGCGGCACACACGGAAAGCAGGGCAGGTCGTCATGAGCGTGTGCTGCTTGCTGGCTCTCACGCAAAGCGCAGGATACGTCGCCCGTCCCAGGCCTGCTGCAAGTGCCCAACCTTTGCCTCCTTTGGGCCCGCCACCTCGTCCTGCAGCTTGGCCACACTCCCCACCACCCCACCACTGTGCCCCAGCCCCTCCCACCTTACGTCGGCCACCTGGTCCTGCACCGTGGCCGCCCCGTCCCCACCCATGCTATCGCACGCCACACCCCGCCCCACCTGATGTCGGCCACCTCGTCCTGCAATTTGGCCAGGCTAAAGGCCAGCGCGTTGCGCTCTCGCTCCAGCGCCTTGACCTGAACCTCGGCGGCCGCCAGCTTGGCTGCGCACCCACACCACCCAAGCACACCCAAGCCCAGGCACAGCGGCATCATGCGACCATGCGACCACCGGCCTGTTCCTTTCCATTCCGTCCACCGTAACTGCAACGTCCAGCCGAAAGACGCCCAAAGCCGCCCCCAGCCGTCCCCGACTGCAGCCAGGCCACTGGCCTTCCCAATCCTGCAGCTGCAGCCTGCGCGGTCGCCCTCCCCGGGCTGACTCAGCAGCGCCCGGCCCTCGACGGAGCTGCGCCAGGACTTCTCCCGTCGCAGCACACCCCTGCGCCGCACCCTGAGGGTTTGCGAGCTCGGCCAGCTTGTCCCTGAGCTGCGCCATGGTGGTCAGGTGCTCGGCGGCCTGCATCTCCACCTCGCTCTTGGCCCGCAGCTCCTGCGAGGCCGCGGCACGGGAACCGGCCAGGAGCGGGCGCCAAGCAATGCCAAAAGGCAAGCAGAAGGTGGGTGGACGCTAGTGTGCGGTCCACGGCGGCGGGCCCCTGTTCAGCGCAGGCCTGGATGTCTGGGCTCCTGCCCCGCCAAGCTCTGTCCAGGGCACACGTGCCAGCCCCGGCACGCAGCCAAGCGCTCACCAGGCTCTTGTACGCGGACTGCAGCTCCTCGTGCTCCCTCCGCAGCGCCACCAGCTGCCTGTGGCCGGCCTGCGCCTCCTGCAGGGACGCACAGCGTGCCCCACCCGATCTGATTGGCGACAGCTCATGGGCCGCACCACCCTGGCATCACCGCCACAGCGGCGCCGGCGGCGACGCCCACGTAGTGACGGCGGGACGCCGCCACTCCCTTCGCCACGCGCGCCCTGGGAACCCAGCTGCCAGCAGGCGTTGCGCTTGCTTTGCGCTGCTTGCCTTTTCGAGCTTGTCGCACTTGGACTTGTAGAGCTCTTCAATCTCGCCCTGGAGCCGGGCTTTGAGCAGCTGCACATCCCTGCAGGCGGACGGCAGGGAGGGGAGCGGGCAGAGGCGCCTGCTGTCAGTGGCTGCGTGCCCGAGCTTCTCGCAGGCGCTGCCAGCCCTGCACGCTGCCGCCGCTGCAGCTGCGCTGCTTGGTGCTTAGCCGTGGTGGCGTGGTGCCCTGCGGCCCTCGCCAGCGGGCTGTTCGCTGCTCTGAATGTGGGTGAGGTCACCCTGCGGATGTGCCTGCTGGCGTGTTCACCGCTGCCCGCACTGACTTGGGCTTGACTTGGGCCTTGGCGGCGTCGAGCGTCTTCTGCTTGTCCTCCGCCTCTTGCCGCCACCACTCGATGGCCGCCTGCAGCTGCCTCTCTACGCTGGCCTGCATTGCGGTCGCGCAGCAGCGTCAAGCCACTGATGCTGGTGTGCATTGCCTGCGCTGCCGCCCGCCGTGCGTTTGAGCGGGCCCGCGCGCACCCGCTCCTGCTGGAAGTCCGTGAGCTGCGCCTGCAGCTGCTGGTGGTTGTTGCTGAGCTGGATGTGGATGCCCTTCAACTGCGAGCAGCGAGCAAGGCGTGTGGTGAGGGTCGCACAACACACGGGCGGAAAAAGGGGCCAAAAGCGGGACGCACGCTCTCAAAGTTGCGCTTGAGCTCCGAGTTCTCGATCCTCGCGCGCCGGAGAAGGTCCACCAGGTGCACGACGTCCTGCGAGCATCCAGTGCGGCGCCCAGGCTCAGGCTCCAGGGGCGGCAACAATCCTCGCAAGTGCAGCAAGCAGCGCGCACCTCATTGACGCTGTCCTCCCCGTCACTGTGCTGCGCGTGGTCGTCGTCGTCGGACGCGGCCATCCCAGCCTCGGCCACGGCGCTGTGCTGAGCGTGGGGCAGGTCAATGTGCATGGCGTGCCGGGCACCAAACCGACGGTTCGGGCGCTTGTGCTGCAGGCTCACGCGTTGAGCAGGCGCGCACATGCGCCAGTGCCACCGTGGCTTCCAGACCTCCTCCACCTGCTGCAGGTCCAGGCCAGCGGTGCTGCTGATCCGCCTTCGCCGCCAGCGTGCGCGGGACCCCGCTCCTCCTCAGCAGCGTCGACCAGCAGCAGCAGCAGCAGCAGCAGCAGCAGCAGTAGGACCAGGGCCAGCATCAGGAGAGATGGATGGGCAGAGGAGGGTTTGGATCGACTGCGACGCTGGCGTGGACGACGCCCAAGGTGTGGCGTGGCCCTCCGAGCGCTGCCTGCACCGGCACAGGGCACC
>VFQP010004270.1_pt1 | contig 13473 bp, 16 predicted proteins | sample 3512351 | NCBI WGS metagenome assembly VFQP01 (sample SAMN10412372, study PRJNA504923) | tailings metagenome | isolation source: Relicate 1 Philex TSF1 revegetated site | place: Philippines: Tuba, Benguet | collected 2017-08-29 | reverse complement strand
CGCTTGCCTTTGTGCTGCGAGACATCTGATACGCCTGGTAGTTGGGCTCCGGCCCCGCCGAGGTGGCCAAACAGATGCAGAATCCCACACACATACATGTGCACCACACGCCGGCATTGCGCTGTCATGCTGACGCCCTCTGCGGCCCTGGCACGTCGCTCGTCGCGGGTGGTCCGCGCAGGGGCACCGCCTATCATCGCCCGTGGGCGCCCGCACCTGGCACCAGTAGATGTTGGACGTGACGATGACGAGCTGCGCGGCGTTCTGCAGCACCCAGGCGTTGCGGTCGGCGTGCGGGTACTCCTTGATGGCGCGCTTGGCCAGCGCGCGCAGGCTCGAGTGCATGGCCTGCTCCACGCCCGCCAGCCACAGCTCCACGTTGCCGCGCGCCTGCGCACGCAAAGCCCAGCACACGCAGCGGATGTGGACGCTTCAAGCCAGCGCACGGAGCCGTCCCTGTGCCAGCTCCAACCCTAGCTGCTGCCCTAGCGCGGCTGTTGCGCACCTTGAGGTTTTTGCCCAACGGCACTCGCTCGCCCTCGCCCGACAGCATGGCGTGGATCTCAATGGACTTGGGGTCGTCGCCAAAGTCCAGCCTGCAACCAACCAACGGATGAGCGCAGGCAGGCGCGGCCTTCACGAGGCAGCCTTGCGGAGCGGCAGCAGCCTGCAGGCGCCGCATGGTGATGTCAGTGCCGCTCTGGGCCGTCCGCCACACTCACAGCCGGATGCCGTCAAAGCACTTTTGCAGGTGCGGCTGCACGGCGCGCACGTTGCGCGTCTGGCTGAGGATCTCGAGCAGCTCGTCGTTGGACAGGAAGTAAAACCTGCACGCGCGCCGTCCAGCAAGCATGCCCCAGGGCAACGGTATGGCGCAGGGCGCTCGTTCATGCTGCTCGTGCTGCGGCTCTGAGTGCGTGTCGCAGACAAGCTCCTGAGTCGCAGGAGGCGTGCTGCTTGCCCCAGGACGAGGTTGAGGGTGCCGCAGGTGGTGGGCCCTGGCGCACCTGGGGAAGGACACGCGCTTGGTCTCGAGGTAGTCCTCCAGGTTCTTCTGCACCTGCTCCAGCGTCTCGTTGCACTTTTGCCAAATGTCCAGCAGGCCAGGCTGCGTGGCCGCCTGCGGGCCCCGCCAGGCAAGCGGCGGGCGCACCCCAGCGACCGAATGAGCCGTCCGGTGCCGGTGAGCACAACAGGGCTGGACGCGTCGTGTTGGCCACACGCGGAACAGCTAGCGGCAGGGCACCCGCATCTGTGCGGGCACCCCGCACCTGCATGGCGTTGGGGCGGTCCTTGGTGCGGCGCATGACGTCCTTGAACTGCCGGTCGACCTGCATGAAGGCCTTGGCCTCGGTGGGCAGCTGGCGCTGGATGTCGGCGGCGCTGAAGATGGCCTCGAGGTAGAGCCACTGCTTCTGGCACTCGAGCCACTCGTCCAGCGTGTCGCTGAAGAGGCGCAGCTGCTTCTCCGTCTTCTCCACCTCCTCCCTGTGCCCAGCGCGCAAGGCACCGCACGGCAGCCAACCACCACGCTCAGCATCTCTCTGACGTGCACGACTGACAGAGGCGGTCAAGGGGCCTGCGCACCTGATGCCGGCCACGAAGCGCGAGGCGCTGATGGTGGCCACCACCACCATGGAGTCCTCCAGCACCACCATGACCTCGTCCACGGCGCCCAGGATGTACGTGTCCTTCATCTCCTTGTAGCCGTTGACAGTGAACTCGACGTGCCGCCACTTCTCGTTCACCTGCGTGGCGAGGTGGCACAGCATGGGCGCACGCACAGCGCGCTGAACACCGCGCCCACTGACGAGGACGACACCCATGGCACCCGCGCGGCCTGAACGCTCGCCATGCTCCTCGCCGCGCGCGCACACGCAGCCCGCGCACCTTGTCGAGCATGGCCTCCAGGGACGCCTCCTGCGTGGCCTCGGTGCTGATGGTGGCGATCACGTCCTTGCACGCCACCACCTGCGCACGCGCACGCGCACCATTCAGGCTGAGGCCCACACAGCACCCACGCTCCGCGCACGTGTGCGTGTGCAGTGCGACTTTTGCCTGTTTGTAGGAGTGGTCTCTGGTTTGCCCACAGGGAGGCGAGGGTGCACCACCAAGGTGCGGATGGGCGCAGCGCGCACTGACCTTGAGCTCGAGCAGCCTGTCGAGCGTGAGCGTGTCGTTGCGCTGCAGCGTGACGCCGAGCGCCTGGTCCACCTTGTGCCAGTGCCGGTCCTTCATGTCGGCGTTGCGCAGCGCCGCCACCACGGGCAGCAGCTCGCGCCACGTGCCCACCGAGTCACGCAGGTGCGGCACCACCTTGTTGGGCACCAGACCGCGCTCCATCTTGTACACGCTCTTGTTGACGCGCTGCACCGCCTCCTCCAGCTCCTCCACCACCACCTGCAAGAAAAGCCGCGCGACGGCAACGCGCCGCAAAAGCCTAGACTGCTGCGGCTCATCTATCTCGGGCGCGGGAGCAGACACCGGCTGTGTGGATGGGCGGAGCGTGAGGGGCGGGGGAGGATGGAGGCCGCGGCAGTCACCTGCTCCAGCGGCGTGGCGAGCCACTGCGCCGTGAGCTGCGCCCACTGCGCGCGCGTGGCCCACAGCTGGTGGCGCAGGCCGACGTCCTCGCTGCAGTCGTCCAGCTCCTGGAACCTGCGCGCGCCGCCGCGTGTGCACGCACGCGCTCGCTCGCGTGGTGACGAGCGCTCCGGCACGCTGGCGCTGGCACGCGCGTGCGAAGGCGAGCGCTGCGGCTCACTTGGTCTCCTCGAGCTTGAAGAGGCGCTGGAACTTGTTGATGCGCTGCGCCGCCGCCGTCTGCGCCTCGACCTTTTTGAGCAGCTCGCTGGTGTAGGCCAGCACCTGCTCCTGGTCGCTCGTCTCGTCCAGGATCATGTCGTGCTGCGCCAGCAGCCGGATGTCCACCACCTCGCGGCCCAGGCCCTCCACCTGCGACTCGAGGTCCGCCTTGAAGCGCGCCACCAGCCCGTCGCGGCTGCTGTCCGCTGCAGCAGGCAACAGCGCAGGCCGAGCGGCCGGGCGCACACGTCAGGTCAGAGCTAGGGTTGGAGCGGAAGCGTGCACAGCAGCAAGCCATCCATGCGTCATTGGATCAGCCAGCAGCAGCGCACCGCTCCACATGGCGTCGCGCAGCGCCGTGTAGTCGTGGTCCATGGTCTGGTAGGCGGCAAGCTGCATGTCGGGCACCTTGATGTCAAACTCCTCAATCAGGTCGTAGTGCGCCACCACCTGCACTTGCACGCACAGCCAGCGGACCCGTCGCGCCGTACGGGGCGCGTGCTGCGAGGCCAGCAGGGCGCAATTACAGAGAGAGAGACTCGGGACAGCGCTCACCGTGTCGTACTCCTTGTCCTGCTGGATCTTGGTCTTCTCCAGCGTCGCAAAGAACTGCAAAGCGCGCCGAGCCAGGTGAGGAGCAAGGATACTCCTCTCAAGAGTCGCGTCGTGCTGCACCGCGCTAACTGAGGTCCTGGGCTGGGCTGGGCGTGGGGGGTGCGGAGGCGTTGGCTCACCTCGAGATACTCTGCAAACTCCTCGGCCGAGCTGGGCGTGAGCTGCAGCTTGGACGTGGCCGTGTGCACCTTGGTGATGAAGGCCGTGTACACCTGCGGGACATGGAGCGGCGCGCACAGACCGTCATGCCCACGCACCACGCAGCCAGAGGGCTCGGGAGAAGAGCACATGCGTGCAGGGCGGGGAGCAGAGGTGGTGATGTCGGGCGTGACTGACCTCGGACGCCAGCTGGGGCAGCAGGCGCGTGATGGTGGCCAGGCAGGACTCGGGCGAGGGCTGGAACGTGGCGACGAGGTGCTCCAGGCCGACTTGCAGCACGCCCAGCGGTCTGCGGCCACGCCCGGGCACGACGGCATGCTCAGGCACCCGGCCATCGCGAGCCATGAGCGATGTGGACCTCTGTGTCGACCACGCACATGCTCGGCTTGATGGTCTTGACGTACTGCAGCTGCTGGTTGAACCGTTTCCAGTCGGCGCGGAAGAGCTCCAGGTCGCGCTGGCCCTGCGCCACCTCGAGGCGCATGCTGTCGGCGGTGACGGCGCGGTTGGCGACGACCGCGTCGCGGAACGCCAGGTGCTCGTCGCGGAAGCGCTCGGCGTGCTCGAGCGCCACGTGCATGTGCTGCGCGAGCGCGTCGACCAGCGCCTTGTGGTCGTCGCCCACGATGATCATGCCGAAGCCCTCGAGGTCCACCTCGCCGCCGTCCAGCGGCTTCTCCATCAGCTCCTGCGCACGCGACGCGAGGCTCGTCGCACGCATCGGCCGGGGGCCCCGCAGAGCGGTCGGTTTGTGGTGCACCGCCACGAGCCTCGCGCTGCCGTTCCCGCACCTGCAGCTTGGGGTCGACCAGCAGGCGCCCCACCACCTTGACCTGCTCCACGAACGAGACCTGCATCTCGGCCAGCGCCTGGAAGAAGGCCTCGGCGGGCGGCTCAAACACGAGCTCGTCCGTCTCCTCGTCCATGAGCACCTGCCCAGCAAGCACGCAGCACGCACAGAACTCAGAGCGGAGGTCAACGGCTTCGGCCCCCAGGCCCCAATCGTGTGCGGCAGCAGCTGTGATGGGTGCGCGGCGCACCTCGAGCTGCAGGATTGGCCCTCCCCAGTCCGTCTTGGCTGCCTTCCACGACGCGCCCGTCATGTCCAGGCTCATGTCGTCCTCGCCGGCGGCGCTGCGCAGCTGCTGCTCGGCCTGCTCAGTGCTGGCCGCCACCAGCTCAGTGGCCGGCACCACCACAGGCGCCTGGGACGGCGTGAGCGCCGCCAGCATGTCTGACACGGAGCCAATCTGCAGCGTGACGACGCAAGGCACGCGTCGTGACGCAGGGCGTGGTCACGCACGGGGCGCGGTCCCTGCTGCCGCATGCCGTGGCAGCGCGGCACACGCCAAGAGGAGCGTGGGGGAAGCACGAGCCGGGGATAGGGTGGCGGCGGCTCACCAGCAGCGTGTGCAGCGCGTTGCAGATGATGTAGTCGAGCAGCCGCACAAAGTTGTGCATGCGCCGCTTCTCGCTGCGCCGCGCCGCGTTGATGGCGTAGCTGAACTCGGCCTCGCCCGCCATTTGCGCCGCCTTGGTCACGGCCAGCCGCACCGTGGCCGCGCCCGCCGCAGACCTGCGTGCCCCCAGGCCAACCAGCCGCCGCACACGCATCAGCTCTGCGTGGCGTCGCGTGCTGCGAGCTCGACGCCACGCTCCCTCGCAACTCCATGGCCCACTCACGCTAGCTTCTTGGCCTGGCTGTTCTTCTCCCTGCTGGCCAGCAGGTCCTGCTCCAGCACCTCGATGGCGCGGAAGCACGCTTCCTGCGCACCGGGAGGTGACGAGGCGCAGCCCGTGAACCTACGATTGCGCGCGGGAAAGCAGGCGACGCAGCTAGGACGCGGCGCGCCTCACCTGGGCCGTGTGCACGATGGAGCGGGAAAAGTCGCTCAGCACGCGCAGCGCCATGTCGCGCTGCGTGCGCTGGCGGTCCACCAGGTCGGGCAGCGTGCACAGCGCGCCGGGCAGCATGGCGTGCAGCCGCAGCTTGCTCAGCTCGTCGCAGGCGTGCTTGACGCGCAGCATGGCCTCCCGGAACACGGGGTGCAGCATGAAGAGGTGCTTGGTGAGCACCTCGCGCGCAATGGCGAACTTGCGCGCCATGACGCCGCGACGCCAGACCTGCGAGGCGGCCAGGAAACAACGTCACCCGTGCGTCATGGCCCAGGCTCCCCTTGCGGCATTGAGCCTCCGTGTGCCAATCATGCCCAGCGTGCCAGGGCGCTCACCTTGAAGGCCTTCCACATGCGGAACATGCGGAAGAGCTTGAGCTTCATGAGCTGCGAGTACAGGAAGTAGTCGCGCTCAAACTGCTCCAGCGGGCAAAAGTCCGCCTGGCCGTCCCAAAAGTGCGTGATGCCCTGGCTGCTCATCGTGTAGTAGTCGCTGGTGCCCTGCACGCACGCACGCACGCACGCACGCACGTCACCACGCGCCGCACCCCGTGCGCGTGAGATGACCGCCCTGCTTTCCGTGAAGAGCTGCACCTCGGCGCTTGCCGCGACCACACTGCGTGCGCGTCATCACATCCGCACCACACCTTCACGTCGGCGTGCGGGACAATGTCGAGGTTGTACGGGTTGTAGTGCGTGCTGTGGAGCGCCGCGTTCTTGAGGTAGACAAACTCGATGCTGTCGGGCTGCTTCTTGAAGAGCTGCAGCAGCTGGTACCACTTGCGCACGCGCGCCGCCACCTCGGGGTCGCGCTCCAGGCCCACGCCGCGGCCGTCCTGCGCCGCCGCGTCGTGCGGCCCGCTGTGGCGCCCGGCGCCCGCCGCCGCCGCGCCGGCCGGCTGCAGGCGGGAACGCACGCCCCTGCAGCAGCATGACCGCAGGGCTAGGCGACGGGTGGTGGGCAGCTGCCCTCACAGGTGGCGCTGGGCCTGCAGGCCTGGAAGGCCCCGCCTGCATCACGCACCTGGGCTCAAAGGCGTGCTGGTACAGCTGGCCAGCAGCGCCTGCTCCTGCTGCTGCTGCTGCTGCTGCGCCACCGTCGGGGCCTGCGCCTGAGGCAGCGCCCAGCGCTGCGGCGCCTGCCGTGCCCTGGGGCGCTGGTGGCTTGGCCCCGGGCAGGGCGCTGGCCAGGCGCTTGGTGCGCGTGATGAGCGAGGATGCAGCTGCTGGCTGGGGGGGCAGCGGCGTCGTGCTGGCGTGTGCATCCGACGCGCCCACCGTGGCCGACAGGGCACCTATGCCGCAGCGCGTGGTGCGGGCACCAAGAGCGTCAGCGCGCGGAGAGTGTGGTCTGTGCTGTTCCTGCCAGGACACTCCTGCCAGGACGCACCTGCTGCCGCTTGCTGCTTGGCCCGCTTGATGGCCGGCACAGCGGTCAGGGGCCGCTTGGCCGGCACCGCGCCCCCCGGCACCGCAGACGCTGGCCTGCTGACGCCTCCTGTGGGAGCGTGAGGTGATGCTGCGGCTGGCCCTGGTCGGGCCTTGTCCACCGGGTTCTGCGTCGGCGCGCACACACAGTTCACACGTGGGTTCAAGGGCGCTGTGCACGTCAGCCCGTGCCCCCACCAGCACAATGCTCTGCTGCAAGTCACCAACACGGCACGCTGGTCTGCGGCTGCCGTGCTGCTGCGCGGGCCCCCTCCGAGCTGGAGATGCCGCGGAGTGCAGATGTTCGCCACGCCCAACAGTGCGCGAACTCCCATTGCGCACTGCGGTGCTTGCGTACGCACACAATCGCGTGTGCGCAATCTCGATTGCTGAGCGGTGAGGTCCTGTGCGCTCCTCACCTGCGGCCCCAAGTAGAGAGCCCGGCGCAGCTCCTCCTTCTGCGCGCCGACCGCAGCGGTTGGGTCGGACATCCTGTGCTGCTGGTGCTGCTGCTGGCGCTGGCGCTGCTAGGCTGCCGCAGCCGCTGCACGTCCGCCGAGACGCAGCGGACTCACTGCATCTCGGCAATCCGGCCACCTGAGCGCCTCACTGCGTGCTGGCGATGATGGCGCCTCATCCTGCTCGGCCTTCTCCTCCTTCAATGCTGCCCTGCGGGGCCGCGCTGAGGCCCACAGCCGTTTCTGCCTGCCTGATCAGGATCATCATCACGAGCTCGCGCCGGGAGCCGAAGCGCAAGCAAAGGTCTTCAAGGGCCTGCCACTTTGATGGTGCGGGCGCAGGCCGAGACAGGGCCATACTGACCGGCATCTACGCGCAGGCGCAGGTACGTACCATCACGAGTACGTCGGGGGTCAGCAGCACGCAGCGCGCGCTGCTGAACGGCCCGCCAGACCCCAGACTGCCGCCCACCTGATGCAGACGGCCCGCAACGTGGCGTGTGATGCAGCCCAGGAGGTGGTGCTGCTCCTCCATCCCCCGGCTGGAGCAGCCAGCCGTTTGGGCCTCGACGGGACACGTGCTCCCCCGCCCATCACCAGATGATGACCGCCAAGCGCTTGCAGCCGGAGCAAAGCAAGCAGATCCAACACCTTCAAGGTACAGGCGCAGGCCGCACCAGGGCCACAGCCCCGTCGGAGGGCAGCAGACAAGCGTGCGCAGGCACCACGGGCGTGCGTGAGGGCCAGCGCCAAAACAAGAAAAACGAGTGCGCGCGTTGGCACACTGGGGCACGGCTCACGCACACGTGTGGCACACTGCCTGCTGCTGCCCCTTCCGAGGGGGCAACGCCAGGTCCACTGTCATGAACGCCGGTGGTGCTGGACGACACCGCCGCCGCCGCTGAACGCCACAGCTGCTTAGAGGGTGGGCACGCGCTCCTCCGCGCCGAGCACCGTGAGGAGGTTGTAGCCGAAGGGGTCAGCGACGTGCTTGCTCCAGTTGGCGTAGGGGCCCTCGCCCGTCACGTAGCTCTGCACGGCGAAGCCCTGCAGGTAGACGCAGCAAACGAGCACCAGCGCGAGCCCATACACGGTGACAACCGAACCCGCTCCCAGAGCCGTGCAGGCTTTCCTGCTTGCCGCCCGAACCGTAGAGGCGGGCTCCCCTCGCTCACCAGGACGGACACCATGGCGAGGCGGCCGTTCTTGATCTCCTTGACCTTGAGCTCCTGGAACACCTCGGGGTCGTCAGCCAGGCCAAGGGGGTCGAAGGGGCCGCCGGGGTACAGGCCGTCCAGCCCGTCGAACACCGACGAGTCGAACTTGCCCACACCTGCGCAGGCCAGGTCACGGGGCGGTCGGTACATGTCAATCACCAAGCGCGTAGCCAGCGCACTCCTCGTCGTGCCCATGCACGACATGCTGCTGCCTCCTCCTCAGCAGTGCGCACCTGGCGCGTAGCCAGCGGGGCCGGTGCCCTCGTTACGGAACTTCTCCACGGCGCCCAGGAGCACGACCTCGATGGCCGCCACCAGGAACAGGGGCAGGGGGTTGGAAATGATGCCCCACGGCACGGCGAAGTAGTTGAGGGTGCCGCCGTTGAGCATCTCGGCGCCCGTCTCGAACCAGGTGCCACCCTTGATGGCGGCGCCGTTGGCCTGCAGGCCCTCGGGGATGATGATGCCGGCCGCCGCAAGCATGGCCCAGCGAGCGTGGATGAGCTCGTTCACGCGGTACTTGGCCACCTGCTCGGGGTCCTTGCCCAGGCCCAGGGGGTCGTAGCCGTAGCTGCACACATGCATCCACCGCCACCACGGCACCAGCACGTCGGTCCCCGCACTGCTGCTGCGCCTTGCCGGCGCTGGATCTGCTCCCCGAGCTGGTGCTGAAGCAGGCCCCCGACCCGCGAATCCGGCCTCCGCTGCTCGGCGCGCCCGATTCGTGCCGCATCGCCCTGCTGCCGCGCCGTGTCCGCTGCTGCCATCGCCTGCTCCCTGCGCGCGGGGAGATTGGCCCGCCACCTCGCCCCACCCCGCGGAGTCCGTGCGCGCACTCACTCGCCGGCCAGCTCGCCGTTCAGGTAGCTGGGCACGTCGGCGGGGTCCAGCAGGCCGCTGGGCAGGAACAGGGCACGGTCGGGGCCTGTGCGCGAGGATTCGAGGGCGCGCAGATCGATCAGAGTGGCGCCCCGAGCAAAAAGCAGCCCGGCAACAGCACTCCGCGCCTCTGCACGCGCAGGCCGCCCGCACGCCGCATGGTGAGTCGACGGCGACTCACCATACCACTTGTCCAGGCTCGTCTGGGAGCTGCGCGCACGGGCGATCGAGAGCACCGAGGCGCGCGAGGCAAGGGTCACGAAGGAAAGGATAGGCCCGCGCGGAGCTCCTGCAGCGCGCGAATCCAGCGGATGCCGGGCTGCAACGCTGCAGCCGAGCGCGCTGCTCCGCTCACCCGCCCTCGCCGCCGAACCAGCCACGGCTCCTCTTGGTGCCGCTGGGCTTGGACACGGCCTTGGCCTTCTTGGCGGTCGCGCCACCCTTGAAGAGAGCCTGCACGCGGAGGGCCATTTCTGCGACTGTGGGGCTGGGTCTGCTACGGCCGGGAGTGTGCGCGAGGACGTCTTGGTCGATCCTCAGGTCACAGCTTCTCACTCTCAGAAACGGGCCAAAGCGGGCAGCTGGGCGCGGGAAGTGCCCGCTCGCCGCGCCGCTTGCACCCGCGCGCAGCAGTGGTGCAGGGACGGCGCCTGGGGGCCAGTCCTCTTGGGGGCCACGAGGGCGCTGCGGTCCGCGCGCGTGCCGGGGTCGCACAGGGTCTGGACGCCAAGGGCCGCAAGTTGCAGCAGGGGTCAAGCACAGGGCAATGCTTAGCTGGCATCAAGGCAATGCCTCCGCGGGCTCTGGCCCGTCACGGCGCTCTGCACGCTGCCTCGGCGCCGGTTCGGCATCAGGAGCAGCCCCAGCCCCTGATGACAGCTAGGTGGCGTGCCGTCGTGGTCCCGCGTGGCCGCAAGACTGCGGGCGCAGGCGGAGACCGAGCGCTCGCGCTGCCCTGGGGTCAGATGCCGATGGCCCGCGCCACCGGCATGACGCTCATGTTGACGACCTGGTCAGTGATGAGCAGCCCGGCCTGCAGGCAGAAGAGGAGGCGAGCAGCACTTGGCCTGGGTCGCTGTTCCGGAGTGCGTGCTCGATGCCCGGCGCCGCCACATAGCCCCGTCCAGGGACCTGCCCGCGCCACTCACCCGCGTGCCAAAGCCGGGGCGTGCCAGGGTGCCGAGCGCCGACATGGCCGAGGTGGATATGAGGAGCAGCGTGCACCTCGTGGTGTGGAAGAGCACGCCCTTTGCGACGGCCTGCGCCTTGAAGGCGGGCCGCCGGTGCTTGTCCCGCACCACCGTCCACGTGTGCAGGCCCACCGCCACCGTGCACTCGGCGGCGTAGAAGAGCGCGTTGGCGTGCAGCAGCGCGAACGTGTAGCTGAAGAGCTTGGTGCCCGCCGTGCTGCCCGCCTCCTTGTGGCGCGGCGTCAGCACGTGGATGACCCAGTTGGGCCCGTTGCGCAAAAAGGGCTGGCTGCGCGTGGGGCCCAGCCGCCACCTGGTCAGGCGCTCGTACGCCACCTTGACCGCGCTGGTGGCCAGCTCGCGCAGCGCCATGTGCACGCCGCTGTGCACCGCCTCGTCCACCTTGCCCATCTGGGGGGGCTCGGGCGGCAGGCTGCCCTGCTGGCCACGTGCGCACGCAGGGATGGGGCGTGCACACGCTTTTTCTGTTTGAGACACGCGATATCGTGCAAGTGCGCACATGGCGTGCGAGCGCACTCGACGGTGACATCCCTCCCACCTGCTCCTCCGCCACCATGCGCTTGTACTCATAGTCGTTGAGCTGGACCATGTAGAGGTTGAAGCGGATGAGCAGCGTCAGGCCAATGCTGCAGCGCGCAACGGTTGGGGGGCCAAGCAAACCTCGTGCCACGGTGGAAGGACGTCCCGCTGAGCAGGCTGCGCCATCATCCCCGCATCAGCTGATGAACAGCTCACTTTTTGGCAAAGACGACGGCCAGCGATGACGGGCTGAGCAGCGAAAGGAAGCTCCTCGGGGGCTCCTGCGTGCACAAAGTCGCGACAGAGCTGCGCTGGGCAGAGAGCCCACCTGTGGGAGAAGGAGCTCATGGCCTAGGGAACTTTGACGCACCGCTGCCAGGTGCTCGGTGCTTGCACGTGCTGTGGCGCCCTTGATCGGCGACGCACCCGCTGCGGACGCCTTGTCGGCCAGCACCGTGGTGATGGCCATGCCTGGCAAGGCCATGGCGGCCTCCACGGCGGCCGTGATGGCCTGCAGCCCGACGCTGTGCGCTCCATCTGCCGCGCCCAGCAAGCTGACGACGCCCGCCCCCGTGGCGCCCGCCAGCAGCAGCCCCAGGCCCGGCTTGGCGGCGCCCAGGGAGCCCTGGGCCAGCTGGCACGCCGCAGGACCCATCCTCAAGCGTTGAGCGCGCACGGACAAGCTTCTGCTCCACAGCGCCAAGCCACCACCATGCACCGCAGCTCAGACAACGAGCGAGAACAGCGGCACCAACAGCGCGCGATCTCCTCCAACAACACCAGCATCCGTCGCTAGCGCGCCTCAGCCAATCGCGTGAGCCTCCTGGTCGAGGCCCTGGTCCACGCGCCCACTCCACACGCCCTGACCGCAGCGCGCTTCGCAATAGCGCGGTGGCAGCAGTGCGCGGAGCAGCTTCTTCGAGGCGTGCACCACTCACTCAGCACCCGCAGCATCCGCTTGAACGCTTTGAACGCGATGACAGGAAGTGAAGGCAGCCCCGGAGGAGAGCGGCACGGCAGGAGGCACGGCCGATGGAGGGCCCCTCGAGGAGGTGGAGCAGCAGCAGCAGCAGCAGGGAGCTGGCCGGCGTGCGTCGCCCACCGGCCCCACCTGCCATGCCAACAACGGCGGCGGCACCGCTGGCGGCCGCTCTTATCAGGCACAGCAGCGGCACTGCTGGCGGCCATCGCCTGCTGGCCAACCATCGCCTCAGCCCAGCCCTCGCCGCCCCCGCCGTCGCCCAGCGCGCCCGCCAGCCTCACCGTGCCCGTCAGCAGCACGTGCTCCGCCACGCAGTTCTACGACGCCACCGCCATGCAGTGCTCCAGCTGCTCCACCGTGAGCACCTTGCCTCTGTGTTGCCGCACCACGCGCACCTCGCGTCGCGGGTGCTGGCTGCTCCACACCCTGCGCCGCGCCCCGCCCGCCCTCCCCGTCGCCGCGCGCAGGGCTTCCCCTCCACCAACCAGCGCACGTGCACCAAGTGCGACACCAGCTCGGGCTCGGCCTTCAACTTCCTCGTCGGCAACAGCCTGCAGTCCACCTGGGTGCCCTCCACGGCGCAGGGCACCGCCTCGTGCAGCTGCGCCGCCACGGGCACCTACGGCGGCGTGGTGACGGCCACGGTGCTCAGCAACGGCAGCAGCCTGCAGCGCTGCGTGGTGTGCCCCAGCGGCTGGGCGCCCAACGCGGCGCAGCAGTGCGTGCCCACCGGAGGCAGCCTCAGCGCCACCACGCCGCAGCAGGACCTGCAGTTCGTGCTCACGGCGCTGGGGCTCAACATCAACACGGGGAGCGCCGTGCAGGTGCGCTGCCTCCGTGCCTGCTGCGAGAGTGCACAGGAGCGGCGCAGATGCAGCACAGGAGCGCCACGCAACCTGTGCGCTCGCGCCCAAGCGCCAACAGGGCGTGCGCTCACGTCACCCTGCACTAACCGTGCGCTCCCCGCAGGCCACCTTTTCCTCCACCAGCGTCAACCCGTCGGTGGCGCTGTCCACGCTGCTGGGCCCCTCGGCAAAGGCCTGCTACCTGGGCCAGGACCGCGCCGCCTGCAACGCCGTCGCCAACCTCTGCGTGCTGCAGCTCTACAGCCCGTGAGTCAGTGGCGGCGCGCTGCCCGAGGGGATTGGCGGGGGCACAGGGGGGGGGTCAGGGGCAAGTGGTGGAAGGCGGGCGTGCGGTGATTGGCAGGTCTGTGGAGCAGCTGGAGCAGTTCAGCTGTGGGATGGCTGCTCTTGGTGCCGCTGGGCTTGGACACGGCCTTGGCCTTCTTGGCGGTCGCGCCAC
>VFQP010004269.1_pt1 | contig 13475 bp, 13 predicted proteins | sample 3512351 | NCBI WGS metagenome assembly VFQP01 (sample SAMN10412372, study PRJNA504923) | tailings metagenome | isolation source: Relicate 1 Philex TSF1 revegetated site | place: Philippines: Tuba, Benguet | collected 2017-08-29 | reverse complement strand
CCCTACTCGGTCGCCCCTGAATGAACTGCCTTCGGCAAGGTCCGGCTCCGGCCATGAAGGGACGTCCAATAACCTCACTCTGAAAGACCGTTTAGAAGCTCGCTTCAGACTGTCATTGGGGCGGGGGTCAAAACATGGATCGGTATGTGTCAATCTTGCTGGACGCACGCAAGGAGTTCTTTCTTTAAGCTGGAACACCCCTCCGCCGCATCGGCGGTGACATCCCGGCTTCAACGCATGTCGCTGACCGCGGACTGAATCTCCTGTCTGAGCCACACGGCAGCGGCATCGGCCTGAGTGCGCCGATTATGAATCAGTTCGATGTCAAAGGCGGTATCGGCCAGCTCTTCCGGGACTTCAAGGATCTGGACCTCGGCAGAGGCCAGCCGTTGCGCCACCCGCCTGGCAACGGTCGCCACCAGGTCGCTGTGCGCCACCGCCAGCGGCAATGCCACAATGTGCGAGAACGTCGCTGCGACACGCCGTTGCCGACCGAGCTTGTCCAGCCTGCCGTCAACGACCCCGCGTCGTGATCCGCTATCGCCGGGCGCAAACAGCGCATGAGGCAGTTGCAGATACGTCGCAAGGTCAATGCTACGCCGCCGGCCGCGCGCGCCGAGCCGCGGATGCGAACGACTGGCAATGCAAACGAAGTCCTCCTCGTACAGCTTCGTTTGCACCATGCGCTTCGGCGCGGACAGGTGTCCGCCAATCGCAACGTCGACCACGCCCTGATCGAGCTGCCCGTAGATGGCCGACCGGTCGAGTGCCATGACACGCAGATCGATGTCCGGGGCCTGCCGCCTCAGCCGACCGATGACATGCGGAAGCAGGACGATGTCGGCGTAGTCGGTCGCTGCGATGGTGAAGCTGCGCCCGGCCGGTGCTGCCGGGTCGAAGGCGACCGACTGGCCTACGGCCTGGCGAACATGGTCGAGCGCCGAAGAGATCCCCGGCATCATCGCGTGCGCCAGTTCGGTGGGCTCCATCCCCGCTTGGCTACGCACAAACAGCTCGTCGCCAAACAGTGCCCGCAGCCGGGTCAGTGCATTGCTCACCGACGGCTGGGCGCGGTTCAGGCGCTTGCCGGCCAGCGTGACACTACGCGTCTGGTACAGCGCTTCGAATGCCACGAGAAGGTTCAGGTCGATGCGAGCAAGATTCATGATGTGAATTTAACGGATATTCAATATCCATTTCAAGAATCTGGTTCGCGTCGGTACGATGGGTGCTCCCTTCCATCCGTCTTTCGGACCGCGCCCCATGCAGACCGTACTTGTCACCGGTATCGAGCCATTCGATGGCGAAACCCTGAATCCCTCCTGGGAATCGGCCCGCGCCGTTGACGGGCGCGTAGTTGGCGGTGCACGCGTGGTGGCACGCCAACTCCCCTGCGTAATTGCCGAGGTCAGGCAGGCACTTCTGCATGCCATCAAGGAGGTCGATCCGGTCGTCGTCCTGTGCCTGGGACAAGCAGGCGGACGCAGCGACGTATCGATCGAACGGGTGGCGATCAACGTCGTGGATGCGCGCATTCCGGACAACGCTGGGCGGCAACCCATCGATGAGCCTGTGATCGACGGCGGCCCTGTCGCGTACTTCTCGGCACTGCCGATCAAGGCGCTGGTCAGTCGCCTGCGCGCGTCGGGCATCCCCGCATCGGTGTCGCAGTCTGCGGGCACCTACAACTGCAATACGATCTTCTACTCGCTGCTGCATTACATCGCGACCGAGCGCCCTGCCCTGCGCGGCGGCTTCATTCACGTACCGTATCTACCCCAGATGGCGGCTGCGCATCCGGGTGCGCCAAGCATGGATGTCGGCACGCTGATCGCAGCCATCGAGGTCATGGTCGCCACGGCGCTGGAAGTCTCCACCGATCTCAAGGAAGTCGGCGGCGCCACGCACTAGCGCACCGATAGCCCCGCAGCACCCGCCTCATAAACTCGTGACGAATGCTTCGTTCCGTTTCGCGGCAGGGCGGCGTACGGTCATGCGATGTTCCTTCCCGAAAGGCCTGACATGAGCACCGTATTGCCGCTTGAGCGCCGGGGCGCGTTCACACCCAACACCGAACCGCAGCAGAAGTTCTGGTTTGACCCCCTGCCTGCCCGACCAACCATCGAGGCGGAACGCCGTCATCGGCAAGAACGCCTGGCGGGCGCCTTCCGCATTTTTGCGCGCCAAGGCTTCGCGCAGGGGCTTGCCGGCCACATCACCGCGCGTGACCCGGAGTTTCCGGACCACTTCTGGGTCAATCCGCTGGGCGTTCATTTCTCGCGCATCCGCGTTTCGGACCTGCTCCTTGTCAACGCGCGCGGCGAAACGGTGGTTGGCAACCGGCCGCTGAACAAGGCAGCCTTCGCGATCCACGCGGCGATCCATGAGGCTCACCCCCATATCGTCGCGGCCGCACACACGCATTCCACCTATGGCAAGGCGTGGTCCACGCTTGGACGCCGGCTCGACCCGCTGACGCAGGACGCTTGTTCGTTTTTTGAGGACCACGTGCTGTTCGACGACTTCACGGGGATGGTGGTGGACAATTCCGAAGGCCAGCGGATTGCCCACGCGTTAGACAAGGGCAATGGCCAGACGCACAAGGGCGCGATCCTGAAGAACCACGGTATCCTCACCGCCGGCCCGACCGTCGAAGCCACGGCATGGTGGTATATCGCACTCGAAAACGCCGCCCATACCCAACTGCTGGCCGAGGCCGCTGGCACGCCCCAGCCCATCGACGAAGCGACGGCCCGTCATACCCATGGGCAGGTCGGTGGCAACGAAGGGTCGCTGCACGCGTTCGAAAGCCTATACGCGGGACTGGTGGCAACCGAGCCCGACCTGCTGGACTGACCGCGCCTCACGGCTCTCTCTTCCTCTCCCGCATCCCTTCCCCCTCGCCCCTGGCCCGATCGCGGCACGGGGCTCAGTATTCCCCCATCCCGCTTACACCGCACCCTGCGCACCGCCGGCATTGGCCTGTCGCCCATGCTCTCGTGCATGCCCTTGTTCGCGCCGCAGGCATTCCACCAATGGTCTGTGAGCAGCTCACGAGGCTGGGCTGCCCAGTCACAGCAGCGCCTTCATATGCTTCCGTAAAACCGTTCGTTTGCTTCCCAAGCGCCCAGCCCTAAGCTACGCCCAATGTATTGCAAGGCGGACAAGGGTGTCGTTCAGCGGACGCGAAGGAGCCAGGAAAAATGATCGTGCAGGGCGGAATTCCAGAGGATGCGCAGGACACCAGCCTGGGGCTTGCCGCCTACACGGCGCTGCGCCGCGACATCCTGTCCTGCAAGCTGGTACCCGGCGCACTGGTCACCGAAGGCGAACTGATGACCGCCTACGGCTTCGGCAAAAACAGCTGCCGCATCGCGCTCACGCGGCTGGCGCACGACCGTCTGATCCTGGCCCGGCCCCGCCGTGGCTATCAGGTGGCGCCCATCACGCTCAAGGACGTCGAGGAGGTCTTCGCGCTGCGCGTGCAGCTGGAGCCGATGGCAGCCCGGCTAGCCGTCGGCCGCGTCAACACCGCGCTACTGCACGGGCTGGAGGCCGCGTGCCGCGACGAATACGCGATTCCGGCGCCGCGCCGTATCGACAAATTCATGGACGCGAACAAGCAATTTCATCTGGCCATCGTCCACGCCACCGGCAACGAGCGCCTGACGCGCACGCTGTCGTCACTGATGGACGAGATGTCGCGCCTTGTCGCGCTCGGCTTCAACGTCCAGCGCGTGCGTCCCGAGATCCGCCACGACCATAACTCGCTGATCAAGGCATTCGAGGATCACGACGAGAAGGCTGCCGAAACGATTGCCCGCCGCCATATCGAGGCATTCCGCGCCCAGACCATGGAAAAGGTCTATGCCAGCTTGTCGCAGGCCGGCACCTATCTGCCGATGCGCGTAGCCGGAGGCGCCGCATGAATCCGGCGGTACTGTCCGCACAAGGCATCGTCAAGCGTTTTGGCACTACGACGATCCTCGACCACATCGATGTGGCGGTGCACCGTGGCGAAGTGCTGGCGCTGGTCGGCCCGTCCGGCTGCGGCAAGAGCACGCTGCTCAATATCTTGTCCGGGCTACTGACCCCGGACGCAGGCCAGCTCGCTGTGGACGGCATTCCCGCGCCGCAGGTATCCGACTGGCGCCGCATTGCCTATATGTTTCAGGAGGATCGCCTGCTGCCGTGGCGGACGGTGCGCGACAACGTCGCATTCGGCCTCGAATCCAGCCGTGTGTCGCGAGCCGATCGCCACCGCCGCGCTGACGACATGCTCGGACTCGTTGGCCTGCACGCATGGGGCGATGCCTGGCCGCACGAACTGTCGGGAGGGATGCGCAGCCGCGCGGCACTGGCGCGCAGTCTTGCCGTGCAACCCGAAGTCCTGCTGATGGATGAGCCGTTCTCCAAGCTCGATCCCCAGACGCGCAGCCAGATGCACGAAGAACTACTGCGCATCCAGGCGGGCAATGGCATGACCGTGGTGTTCGTGACGCACGATATGGAGGAAGCCGTGGTACTGGCGGACCGTGTGATCCGGCTCGCAGCCCGGCCGGGCCGCGTGGCCGAGGTGGTCAACCTGGCAGACCTGGTGCGGCCGCGCGTACCCACCGCGCCTGTCGTGGCGGAACAAGTGCGCGTACTGCGCGCCGCGGCATGAGGAGCACCGCCGTGAGTACGACTGCTGCCCGTCATGTCGCCACACTGGTCCTGCAGCGCCTGCTGCTGGTGGGCTTGCTGCTTGGGCTCTGGTGGTGGGCCGCCGCGCGCGTGCCATCCTTCGTGCTGCCTGACCCCGAGAAAGTCGGCCTGGCCCTGATTTCGCTCTGGCGCGGCGATACCTTCGCTGCCGACGTGGCCGCCACGTGCCGACGGGTGCTGTCGGGTTTCGTGCTGGCCACCATTGTTGGCAGCGGCCTGGGACTGACGCTAGGCGCAAGCCGCGTCCTGGCCCGTTTCTTCGAACCGGTACTGACGGTCTTCAACACCGTTTCGTCGGCCATCTGGGCCATCTTCGCGATCATCTGGTTCGGTATTTCCGATGCCACCACGGTGTTCGTGGTGTTCATGACGGCCATGCCGCTGATCCTGACCAACGTCTGGGAGGGCACCAAAACCGTCGATGCGCACTACGTGGATCTGGCACGCAGCTTTCGCATGTCGCGCGTGCAGATGCTTCGCAAGATCTATGTGCCGACGATCTTGCCCCATTTCTTTGCCGGCGCGCGGCTGGCCTTCGGCTTTGGCTGGCGCGTGTCGCTGGTGGCCGAAACCATCGGCTCCTCCAGCGGCATCGGGTATCGCCTGCGGCAGGCAGCCGACCTGGTGCAGACCGACCAGGTGTTCGCGTGGACCGTCCTGCTGGTCGGCCTGATGCTGCTGCTCGAAGGCGGCCTGCTCAAGCCCGCCGAGCGCTGGCTGTTCCGCTGGAAGGCTGCCGCACGGCAACCCTCTGCCCCATCCGTTTCCGCCCCATCCGTTTCCTTTCAAGCCTGAGGACTTCATCGTGCGCAAGCTACTGTCAGCGGCGGCCGCCGCGTTTTCCGCCTATTCCGCATTCATCGCGCTGTCGTACGCCGCGATCACCCCGGCCACGGCCAGCGCCGCCGAACCGGTACCGATCGTCAAGATTGGCTACTGGACCAGCGGTGTGAGCCTTGGCTATGGCTCGGTCCTGGAAGCCAAGGATTTTCTCGCCAAACGTGGCGTGCGCGCCGAGTTCGTTCACTTTCCGGACGTGAACGCGCCGCTGCGGGCGCTGGCATCCGGTTCCATCGACCTCGCGTTCGGCGCACCTGTGGCCGGCGTGTTCGGCACCGCCGCATCGGGCGTACCCATCCGCATCTTTGCCGCAACGCAACCCGCCGATGTGCAGTTCGTCGTGCCGAAGGATTCACCGATCCAGTCGATCCGTGAGCTCAAGGGCAAGAAGGTGGGTATGTCGCCCGCCGGCTCCTCGGTCGCGGTGATTGCGGGCGCCGTGCTGGCCGGCAACTATCAGATCAAGAGCAACGATTTCGCGCTCGTTGGTGGCAACGAATCCCGCCTGGCGCAGTTCCTGGTGCAGAAGCAGGTGGATGCGGCGGCGCTGCGCTCGGTCACCGTGGAGCAGCTTGGCGATGAGCTGCCGGTGCGCAAGCTGGGCACTTTCGCCTCCGAGTGGAAGACGCTGACCCAGTCCGACGCCGTGCCCTATATCGGGGTGGGCGCCGCCCGCTCGGATCTGGTCGACAACCATCCCGAGGTGGTCGCGCGCGTCATTGCCGGCTTGCGTGACACACTGGCCTGGGGCAACGCCAATCGCGACGAAGTCGTGCAGATCCTGCAGAAGAAAGCCAACCTGCCGGCCGACGATGCCAAGGTCTATGTCAGCCACTGGAACGACATGAACCGCGTGGCCTTCGAGCCGGCGGACATCGCCACGCTACGCCGCCAGCACGCCGTGTTCCTCGAGTCCGGTCTGGTCAAGGGCGACCTCAAGGATGACCTGTTTGCCCGCAAGCCCTACGAGCAGGCCAAGGCGATCAAATAAGTCCGCCTGACCCGATCCCCAATTCTCTCCGCTTCCCTTCCCCCAAGGAATCCATCGTGACCCAATCCATGCAAGCGCTGGTGCTCGACGCACACGGCACCCTCGAAGAACAGCTGCGCGTCGTCGCAGACAAGCCCTTACCGAAGGCCGACGAAGGCCACGTCGTGATTCGGGTAGGCGCATCGTCCTTCAACTATCACGACGTCTTCACCGTGCACGGCATGCCGGGCATCAAGGTGCCGTTCCCGGTCGTGATCGGCCTGGACCTGGCAGGCACGATCACCGAACTGGGCGCCGGTGTCACTGGCTGGAAGGTCGGCGACCGCGTGCTGGTGAACCCGCTCAAGCCCGGTGTGGGCCTGATGGGCGAGATGACCGACGGCGGCATGGCCGAGTTCGCACGCGTGGATGCGCGCCAGCTGATCGCCCTGCCCAACAACGTCACGTTCGCGCAGGCCGCCGCGCTGCCCGTGGCCTATGGCACGGCACATCGGATGCTGATCACCCACCAGACCGTCAAGGCCGGGGACAAGGTGCTGGTGCTTGGCGCCAGCGGCGGCGTGGGAACGGCCACGGTGCTGCTGGCAAAGATGCTGGGCGCTGAAGTCATTGCCGCTGCGGGCTCAGACGAGAAAGGCGAACGCCTCAAGGCGCTCGGTGCCGATCACATCATCAACTATCGCGAATTCGATTTCGGCAAGTGGGTCATCGAGCGTTACGGCAAGCCGCAGCGCCGCACCTTTGACGGCGGGGTCGATGTCATCGTTAATTTCACGGGCGGCGATACCTGGCTGCCATCGATCAAGAGCCTGAAGCGCGGCGGCACGCTGCTCGTCTGCGGTGCCACGGCCGGCCATGATCCCAAGGAAGACCTGCGCTACGTCTGGAGCTTCGAGCTGAACATCAAGGGGTCGAACAGCTTCTACGACGACAACCTCAAGGCCCTGCTGGCACTGGTTGCCGAAGGCAAGCTCGATCCGGTGATCGACAGCGTGCTGCCGCTCGAACAGGCCGCCAAAGGGCTGGCGCTGATCCGCGACCGCGCTGTGCTGGGCAAGGTCGTGGTGACGCCGTAGGCCGTCACTGTTTTCCCCCTCGCACATTCTTCCCTACCGATACCGAATGCAGAACATGACCCAGACCACTACCCTCCCCTCTGCCGCCGACGTGCAGGCTCGACTGCTACGCGGCCCCTATCACCAATGGCTCGGCCTGCAGGTCGCGTCCGTTGCCGAAGGCGAGATCACGCTAACGGCGAAGTTCCGCGACGAATGGATCGTCAACCCTGACGGCGGCTACATTCATGGGGGCATCCTGGCTGCGCTGGTCGACCTTGGCGCCGACTGGGCGCTGGTATCGCACACCGGCAAGGGTGTGCCAACGGTGGACCTGCGCGTGGACTACCATCGCCCGGCGCGCGGTGATCTGAAGGTCGTGGGCACCGTCATCAAGACTGGCCGCCTGGTAAGCGTGGCCGAGGCCAACGTCTACGACGCCGAAGACCGCTTGGTCGCCAGCGGCCGCGGCGTCTACGCCACCCCTGCGCAGGTCTGACGCATCATGACAGCTGAAGCGCACGCGGCTGGTGGTCGCAATCCAAGTCGCAATCTCGGCAGCGTGATTGTTCGCGACGCCGACCCCGCCAAGCTGGCCATCGTCGGCATCGGTGCCAACGGCGAGGCCTCCCGCCATACGTTTGGCGATATCGACGCCGCTGCCGACGTCGTTGCGGTCGCCCTGCTCCGGCGTGGCCTGGCGCAGGGCGACCGCATCGCGCTGCTTGGCGTGAACTCGGTCGACTACGTGGTGTCACTGCTCGGCATCATGCGCGCCGGACTGGTTGCGGTGCCGGTGAACTTCAAGCTGCCCCAGCCACTGGTCGACTATATCGTCGCCGACAGCGGCGCGAAACTTGTGCTGTGCGACAAGGCGCACCATGCGCAGGTGCCGGCAGGTGCGCCGGCCATCGTGTTCGGCTCGCCCGAGCACGATGCCCTGCGTACGGCGAATGGCGATGCCCCTCGCGAGACGTCCCCCGATTCCGTCCCCTTTACGCCGTACGTGCCCGCCGATGACGACCTGGCGCTGCTGCTCTATACCTCCGGATCTACGGGGCGCCCCAAGGGGGTACGCCTGAGCCACACCAGCCATCTCTGGGTAGTGCAGGCACGCCAGGCCAGCACACCGCTGGCCAACGAGCGCGTGCTGATTGCCGCGCCGCTGTACCACATGAACGCGCTGGCACTGATCCTGCTGGCGTTGGCCTGCCACGCGCCATCCGTGCTGCTGCCCCAGTTCCAGGCCGCTGCCTATATCGACGCCATCGGACGCTACCAATGCACCTGGCTGACGGCCGTGCCGCCGATGATTGCAATGATGCTGCGCGAGCATGACCTGCTGGCGCGCACCGACCTGAGCGGCGTGCGGGCGGTACGCATGGGGTCCGCGCCAGTCAGCCCCTCGCTAAGGGCACAGATCCATCAGCTGCTGCCCAATGCGCGCGTCATCAACGCCTATGGCACCACCGAGGGCGGCCCAGTGGTGTTCGGCCCGCATCCGGATGGACTACCCACGCCAGCGCAATCGGTCGGCTATCCGCATCCCGGCGTAGCGGTGCGGCTGGTCGACGAGCAGGGCGGGGAGGCCGACGAAGGCGTGCTCGAACTGCGCAGCCCCGGGCTGATGCTTGGCTACCACGGGCGCGTGGAATTGCGCCCCTTCACCGATGACGGCTACTACATCACCGGCGACGTGTTCCGCCGCGATGCCGAGGGCTTCTACACGTTCGTGGGCCGGCGCGACGACATGTTCGTCAGCGGCGGCGAGAACCTCTATCCGGGCGAGATCGAAAAAGCGCTGGAGCGGCACGAGGCCGTGCAGCAGGCCAGCGTCGTGCCGGTGCCTGACGAGATCAAGGGCACCAAGCCGGTGGCTTTCGTGGTGCTGCGCGAGGGCATCGCACCGCCTACCGAGCACGCGCTGCGCGAATGGTCGCTGACGCAACTGGCCGCCTATCAGCATCCGCGGCGGATCTGGTATGTCGATGCGCTGCCGCTGGCCGCCACGCAGAAGATCGACCGGCGCGCGCTGACCGATCAGGCCTTGCGCCTGTTGGTGCCGTAAAGACCCACTCAAACCCGCTCGATTGCAATCCGCAGGAGTCCATGATGTTGTTCCGCAAGCCGGCGCGCGCCGGCGCCACCTTCGCCACCTTCGCCACCTTCGCCGCCCTCGCCGCGCTCGGCACCTCGGCCTACGCGCTCGATGAAGTCACGGTAGCCCTGGCCATTCCGCCCGCCGTCCACGACGGTGCGCCGTATGCCGCCGCCGAGGCGCTGGGCCTGTTCAAGGACGCCAACCTCAGCGTCAAAACCATCGTCTTCCAGGGCGCCGGCGCCCTGCTGCCCCAGGTGGCGGGTAAGCGCGTGACGTTCGGCTACCCGACTTCCGAACCGGTCATCGCGAGCTATTTTTCGGGCAAGGATCCGCTGCCACTGCGCTACTTCTATAACGGGGTGCCCGGCAACACGATGGAGTTTGCCGTGCTGGCCGACTCCCCGATCCGGACCCTGGCCGACCTCAAGGGCAAGCAAATTGGCGTGGGCGCGCTGACATGGGGAACGATTCCGGGCGGACGCGCGGCGCTGCGTATCGCAGGACTGGAGCCGGGCAAGAACGTGGAGTATGTGGCCGTGGGCGCGCTCGGGGCGGGGTTCCAGGCGCTGCGCACCCATCGCGTCGATGCGTTGAACTTCAACAGCAGTTGGGACGATCTGCTCGAGTTTTCCGGCACCAGGATTCGCCGCATCGCCTATCCGGCGGTGTTCCAGGAGACCGCCGGCAACGGCTTTATCGCCCACGTCGACACCCTGCGCGACCAACCCGATCTGGTGCGCCGCTTTGGACGCGCCTACACCCAGGCGCAGATCGTTTGCGAGGCGAATCCCGCGTTCTGCGTCAAGGCGTTCTGGCAGCAGCACCCGGAATCCAGGCCGTCGGGTGACGAAGCGAAACAACTTGCCGAAGCGTCCGAGCTGCTAACGCGCCGTCTGAAGCGTGTACTGTACACGCCGTCTGGCGCGCCTCGCGTACCGGGTCAATACGATCTGCCCGCCATCCAGCGCGGCATCGAAGCCATGACCAAGGCCGGGGAGTACCCCAGCGCGGATGTGCCGCTGCAAAAGATCTTCTCGAACGAATTCGTTCCCGCGTTCAGCGACTTCGATCGCGCCGCGCTGATCCGTCGCGCAAAGGCAGCCCAATGACCCGGCCCCTTCATGCACGGATCGACATCACCCCGGCTGACGCGCTGGTCGATGTGCCACGCGAGATTACGCTGCACGGATTCAACGCTGAGGAAAAGGTGACGCTGACCGCCACCTTGAATCATCCAGACGGCAGCCAGTGGGAGAGCCATGCGGTGCTGACGGCCGATGCCGAAGGCACGGTCGCCGTTGGTGATACCGCGCCTGCCAGCGGTGGCTGGATCGTCGCCGATGCCACGGCACCGGTCTGGGCCATGCAGAGGCTGCGCGCCCCAACGCGCCCTGCACGGAGCGAAGGCGTCGCACCGCTTGACATCGGGCTGACGGCGACCGGTCAATATGGCGCACAGGCGCGCGGGCAGTACACACTGCGCTTCCTGGCGCCGGGCGTCACGCATCGGCCGGTGAGCGAAGCCGGGCTCAGCGGCACGCTCTATACCCCGACTGGCCCCGGCCCGCATCCGGCAGTGCTGGTGCTGGGGGGTTCCGGGGGCGGCATGCACGAACAGCGTGCAGCGCTTTACGCCGCGCACGGCTACTCGGCGCTGGCCCTTGGCTATTTCAAGGCGCCAGGCCGGCCGGACCATATCGACGATACACCGCTCGAATACTTCGAAGCCGCGCTACGCTGGATGCACGAACGCCTGGCCCCCCGGCACGGGTTCGTCGCCGTATCCGGCGTGTCGCGCGGCGGAGAACTGGTACTGTTGCTGGCATCGCGTTTTCCTGCGCTCGTATCGGCCGTCGTGGCCTACGTGCCCAGTGCCGTGGTGCATGGCACGCTACGCGCGGGCCATCCCGACAAGCCGCGCGATGCCACCGCCTGGACATGGCGCGGAGAGCCGTTGCCCAATGTCTGGCGCGACAATCCGGACGCCGACTGGCATGCGTTCGATCATCCGCCTGCCCTCGGCGAACCGCTGCGCCAGGCGGCCGCTTTTCATACGCCACTGCGCAATGCCCATGCCGTGGCGCGCGCCCGCATCCCCGTAGAGAACATCGAGGGGCCGGTGCTACTGATCTCGGGCACCGATGACGGCTTCTGGCCGTCCACGCTCTACAGCAACCAGGTGGCCGACGTGCTGCGCCAGCGCAAGAGCGGCGCGCCCGTCGAGCACTGGCGCGGCGAGGGCGCCGGGCATGCGATCGGTGTACCGCAGTTGCCTGCGACGCTGATCGCCAAGCCGCACCCGGTGGCAGGTCTGCTGCTCGATGGCGGCGGCACCGCACAGGCCAATGCTCGGGCCAGCGCTGCCTCGTGGGACCGCGTGGTCGAATTCCTTGCCGATGCGGTGCAGCGCTCGGCAAGCAGCCCTGCCGGGAGGGCTACCGCGTCATGAGCGCCGCACTGTCGATACGCGGCGTGGGCCTGACCTACCCCACGCGGGCCGGGCAAACCGAGGCGTTGGCCGACGTCGATGTGGACATTGGCGAAGGCGAATTCGTCGCCCTGCTCGGCCCTTCGGGCTGCGGGAAATCCACGCTGCTGCGCCTTGCCGCCGGCCTGCTCGCACCGACGCGTGGACGGATCGCGCTGAATGGGCACCCGATTGAAGGGCCAAGCCGCAGCAGCGGCGTGGTGTTTCAGAAGCCAAGCCTGCTGCCGTGGAAGACCGTCCGCGAGAACGTCCTGCTACCGGCGCGCACCCAGGGCCTGGACCTTGCCCGCGCGAAAGCACGGGCGGACCAGTTGCTGGAGCTGGTGGGCCTCACGGCATTTGCCGGCAACTATCCGTTCGAGTTGTCGGGCGGTATGCAGCAACGGGTCGGTATCGCGCGCATGCTGCTGCCGGACCCTGCCCTGCTGCTGATGGACGAACCCTTTGCGGCACTGGACGCGTTGTCGCGCGAAACCCTGACCTTTGCGCTGCAGGACATCTGGAGCGTCCAGCGCAAGTCCGTGCTGTTCATCACGCATAGCATCCCCGAGGCCGTGTTCCTGGCCGACCGGATCCTGGTCATGTCGCCGCGCCCCGGCCGCATTGTGGAGTCGCTGCAAAACCCGCTCGCTCGCCCGCGCAACGTCGACACGTTCGATGATCCCGAATTTACCGCGCTGACCCAGCACCTGCGGAGACATTTCAATGCCCACTGACACCGTGACCCGACGTCTGCCCGCACCGCTCTACCCCGCCATCAGCCTCGGCCTGCTGCTGCTCGCCTGGGACCAGGCCGTACGGTGGCTGCAGATTCCCGACTACCTGCTGCCGCCGCCAGAAGCGGTGTTCCGTTCGCTCGCGGACGGCTTTCTTACCGGCGCGCTGTGGCCGCATATCGGCGCCACGCTGCTCAATACGGTGGCCGGCTTCGCCGTGGGCAGCGTGCTGGCCGTCGCGCTCGGGGCGTTGCTGGCGGAGTCGGAGACCTTCGAGCGCTTTGTTTACCCGCTGCTCGTGGGCCTTCAGGCCACGCCCAAGGTCGCGCTAGGGCCCATCCTGCTGGTCTGGTTTGGCTTTGGCGCGGCATCGAAGATCGTGCTGGTGGCCCTGGTCTGCTTCTTTCCGCTGTTCGTCAACACGATCAACGGCTTCCGGCGCACCGACCCCGAACTGCTGGAAGCTTGCCGCGCCTTCAGCGCATCGCGCGGCTTCCTGTTATGGCACGTGAAGTTGCCGGCCGCGCTGGGGGACATCTTCTCGGGCCTGCAGATCGGTGTATCGCTGGCGCTGATT
>VFQP010004268.1_pt1 | contig 13475 bp, 10 predicted proteins | sample 3512351 | NCBI WGS metagenome assembly VFQP01 (sample SAMN10412372, study PRJNA504923) | tailings metagenome | isolation source: Relicate 1 Philex TSF1 revegetated site | place: Philippines: Tuba, Benguet | collected 2017-08-29 | reverse complement strand
AATCCCGCTAAGAGAGACCGCAGACGGTCGATGAGGGAGGATAGATCATGGACGAGGGACCATAGACAATAGACCATAGACGATGGACGATGGACCATAGACCATAGACGATGGACGATGGACGATGGACGATGGACCATAGACCATAGACCATAGACGATAGACGATCGTTTGTAGAGGTAGTCTCTGAAAGAAGTCGGTTAAGCGGATTACCGGGATAAGACGATCATATCATCAAGACAATTATACAATAGCCTCTATAGTACATCGTCCGCGGTCTATGGTCTATCGTCTATGGTCTATCGTCTATCGTCTATGGTCCCTACCGCTGGCTCGCGATCAACAGATTCAGATCTGTGTACTTGAGATCGAAACGTTCGCTGAGATAGAAATTGGTTAATGCACCTTTGAACATGTAGATGCCGCTTCTCAGATGAACGCGGTGCCACACCAGGTTTTCGAAGCCCCCTTCTTCTCCTGCTTCTAGCAGAAGTGGCATCAATACATTGCTGATAGCATGAGATGCTGTTCTGGCGAAGCCAGAAGGGATATTCGGAACGCAGTAATGGATCACCCCGTATTTCATGAAGATCGGGTGCTCATGACTGGTTATTTCGGAAGTTTCAAAACAGCCACCGCGGTCGATGCTCACATCGATCACAACAGAGCCGGGGCGCATGTTACTCACCATTTCCTCCGTCACCACCATGGGTGTGCGGCCGGTTTCTGATCCCAGCGCACCCACCGCCACTTCGCAGGTTTTCAGTTGCTTGGCCAGCATGCGCGGTTCAATCACGGAAGTCCACAAGCGATGACCGATATTATTCTGAAGACGTTTTAACCGGTACACACTGTTGTCAAACACTTTCACGGATGCACCAAGTGCCAGGGCAGCTCTTGCGGCATATTCACCTACGATCCCGGCGCCGATGATGATCACTTTTGTTGGTGCGATACCAGAGATACCACCCAAAAGCACCCCTTTTCCGTGGTTGGCTGAACTGAGATATTGCGCGGCGATCAGCATGACGGCACTTCCCGCGATCTCACTCATGCTTCGCACGATGGGATATGAATCACTGTCGTCCTTCAAGTTTTCAAAAGAAATCGCCGTTACCCTTTTTTCCATCATGGATTCCAGGATCTCGGCTTTCAACACTGACAGATGGATCGGGGATATGATCACCTGGCTTTGCTGGATCAGCGGGAGATCTTCTTCAATCACCGGCGCACTCTTCACCAGTATCGGTGCTTTGAACACTTCAGCACGATCGTATACGATCCTTGCTCCGGCCTCACTATAATCTTTATCACGATAATGGGATGCATCGCCGGCATTATGTTCGATCACCACCTGGTGACCATTGCTGACGAGTACACTCACGGCATCCGGCGTAAGGGCGATCCTGTTTTCCTGGAAAGCGATCTCCTTAGGGATCCCAATCATCATTCCTTCCGCTTTTGGCTTGATATCAAGCGTTTCCTCTAGAGTTTCATAGCTGAAGGAGGTACTTATCCGGGGTTTTTGCTGGCTCATGAAGGGTTGGTTAAAGCCATTGAAGGCCGGCTTCAAAAATACTTAATTCCTGTTGATTCTGAGCGGACGGCGAAGGTCGTTTCGTTAACAATTTTCGAATCGTTGTCTGTTGACCGTTGTCCGTTGACCGGACTCACGAAACGAAGACTGCGGCCAATCCGTTTTCTTCTGCATTCGAAGTCAACGATTCAAAAGGCTTTAACGAATCGAAATCCGGACAACGGACAACGGTCAACGGTCAACGATTCTCATCCGCCGCGTCACCGAATCGACCAGGCTGATATACACATGCACCGTATTATCCGGGAAAATCCCGGGTGCCCTCTCGGGCCATTCAACGAGGCTGATATGGTCGCTGTATAGGCAGTCCTCCACGCCGGCACGGATGGCCTCTTCTTCATCGCGAAGGCGATAGAGGTCGATATGAAAGATTTTTCCGCTGGAATGGGGGTTTTCGAAAGCATATTCGTTAATAATGGAGAAAGTAGGGCTTCCAACAACGTCTTTCACCCCTTTGGCTTCGCAGAGGGCATGAACAAAAGTGGTCTTGCCGGCACCCATTTCGCCATGAAGCGCAAATACGCCGGAGCTCTCAAACGATTTCCAAAACTGTGTTGCAATTTCGGCAATGGTTTCCAACGAATAAATAAACTCCATAACACAAATGTAAACGAATAGCAACCTTGTTGCCAATATATTACCATGTAACTTCCTGATGCGTGGTAAATTTGCAGTAGCGGTAAAGGGTCGACAGTTTGAAGTTTAAAAGTTTAATAGTTATACGGTTACTGCATACAGGGCTTAGAAATGCAGAAACTATCAAACTATTAAACTTTAAAACTGTTAAACTGTCGACCCCTCAATCCCAATCTTACTGCTTTTTGTATACGATCAATTGACACTATGGAAAAGATTCAATGGAAAGTAGATGGAATGGATTGCTCCAGTTGCGCCCTTACCATCCGGAAATACCTGGAAAAAGAAGGGATGAAGGAAGTGCGCGTCAACTTTGCCACCGGTGATGTCAGCTTCAATCTTAACGACCAGCATAAAACAGCAGCCTTAACCAAGGGGATCAATGACCTGGGTTATAAGGTCGCGGGAAACGGACAGGGCCCCCATGCCGGTCATACCCACGAACATGAAGGTCATAGCCACGGTTTTCTCTCCACGCATCTTCAGCGATTCTGGTTCTGCCTGCCTTTTACAGCCATTCTCTGGTTACACATGATACCCGGCCTGCATCTTCACTGGTTGATGAATCCCTGGGTTCAGCTTGGACTATCCCTCCCCGTCTTTATCGCCGGTATGCTGTTCTTTGGTAAAAGCGCGTGGAAAAGTCTGCGGAATGGCTATCCGAATATGAACGTACTGGTTGCTATCGGCGCAACCGCTTCATTTGTGTATAGTCTTTATGGAACACTGACCGGGCAGGCGCAGGATTATATGTTCTATGAAACAACTGCCACGATCATTACCCTGGTCTTCCTTGGTAATTATCTGGAAGATGCTTCCATCGCCTCCACACAACGTGCGTTGAATAAGCTCGCGACCAATCAAAAAGTGATGGCCAATATGCTGACGTATGACGATCAGCATGAAGAACATATTTTTCCAATAGAAAGCGATCAGCTGCATTCCGGTGATCTGATCCTGATCCGCACCGGCGAACAGGTTCCCGCTGATTGTAAAATATTATGGGGTGAAGCCGACGTGAATGAAGCGATCATCACCGGCGAAAGCGTTCCCTTACATAAAAAAAGTAAAGACAACCTGATCGGTGGATCGATTATCGAAAACGGCTCTGTAAAAGCACAGGTCACCGCAGCCGGAAAAGATACCGTTCTCGCAGGTATTGTGAACCTGGTGAGAGAAGCACAGGGTGAAAAACCGCCGGTGCAGCAACTGGCAGATAAGATCAGTGCGATCTTTGTTCCCGTTGTGCTGAGCATCGCAGCTGTAACGCTGATCGTAAACTGGATCATTCTTGGTGAGTTCACGCCTTCGCTCATGAGAGCCATCGCCGTACTGGTAATCGCCTGCCCTTGTGCCATGGGATTGGCAACGCCTGCAGCGATTGCTGTTGGCGTTGGCCGCGGTGCCAGGAACGGGATCCTATACCGCAATGCCACCAGTCTTGAACTTTTCAAAAATATCCGGCAGGTTGTATTTGATAAAACCGGAACACTGACAACGGGTAAGTTCGTCATCAGCAACTGGAAAAAACTGGATGAGTCCATTACAGAAGACGACTTCAAACGCATCGTTTATTCTATCGAAAAATACTCCAATCACCCGATCGCCAAAAGCGTGAGCAGTGAATGGAAAATGACGAATGAAATAAGATTTAAAACGATTGACGAGATCAAAGGTCTTGGGATGAAGGCAGTTGACCGCGATGGGAATTCATATCAGGCCGCTTCATACAAATCAGCCGCTTCACTTACAACAGAAGACGCTCACAATATTTATATCATCAAAAATGATCAGTTACTTGGCTGGATAGATGTAAAAGATGAAATAAGACCTGAAGCAAAACCGATCGTTGCTTACCTGCATTCGAAAGGAATCAAAACGGTACTGCTGAGTGGCGACAGAAAAGCAAAGGCAGAGGAGCTCGGCAGGGAGTTGGGGATTGAAGAAGTGATCGCGGAGCAAACACCGGAGCAAAAGCTGCAGATCATCACACAGAGAAGCAATACCGTTCCAACTGCCATGGTTGGCGACGGGATCAATGATGCACCAGCGCTTGCTAAAGCAACTGTCGGTATATCGATGAGTGATGCTTCGCAAATGGCAATGCAGACCGCACAGGTAGTGCTGATGAATAATGGTTTGAAAAAATTGCCCATGGCACTGGGTCTTGGGAAGCACACTTACTCTACCATCAAAACAAATTTGTTCTGGGCCTTTGCTTATAATGTGGTGGCAATTCCGATCGCGGCACTGGGTTTTCTGCAGCCGGGTTTTGCTGCGCTTGTGATGGGATTAAGCGATGTTGTACTGGCGATCAATTCTGGAAGATTGTATGTAAAAAAGGTGGAATAACGTGATAAAACGTCATCTTCCGGGGGAAACAACATTTTCATAACCCTCTGTTGAACTAATTTTAGCCAGAACTTAAAGTAGGATTTGCGTAGGGTTCCCGCAGATGACGCAGATGACGCGCAGATCCGCGGATAACTAACGCAAACCGCAAAAATCCGCGAATCTGCGCGTCATCTGCGTAATCTGCGGGAACCGGTCTGTCGAAATAAAATGAATCTTCACGAAATTCTTCGGAAATACTGGGGCTACGATCAGTTCCGCCCGATGCAGCAGGATATCATGCAGGCTGTACTCGATGGGAAAGACACGCTCGCGCTGATGCCCACCGGTGGCGGCAAATCGCTTTGCTACCAGGTGCCTGCTATGGCAATGGAAGGCTCCTGTCTTGTCGTCTCCCCGCTTATCGCACTGATGAAAGACCAGGTTGAAGGTCTGCGCAAAAGAGGCATTACCGCATTCGCGATCTATTCAGGAATGACGCGAAAAGAAGTGATCAATACTTTGCAGCTAGTAACAGAAAGCAATTGCAAGTTTCTTTACGTATCGCCCGAACGCCTGGAAACAACGCTTTTCAAAGAATACCTGCCAGGTATGAACATCAATCTTGTGGCCGTGGATGAAGCGCACTGCGTTTCTCAATGGGGGTATGATTTTCGTCCTCCCTATTTACGTATCGCAGCTTTACGGGAAGAACTGCGCGATGTGCCCATGCTTGCATTAACTGCGTCTGCAACGCCGGACGTGCAGAAAGATATCATTGAAAAACTGGAATTCAAACAACCTGCCGTTTTCAAGCAGTCATTTGAAAGGCCCAACCTTTCTTATAGCGTGTTTGAAGTTGATTCCAAGATCAATAAGATCGTTGAGATCCTGAATAAAGTGCAAGGCACCAGCATCGTGTATTGTAAAAGCCGCCGCCGTACACAGGAGATCAGCGAACTGCTGCGGCTACAGGGAATACCGAGCGATTATTATCACGCCGGTTTACACCAGGAAGAAAGAAGCCGGAAACAAGAGGCCTGGATCAAAAACCAGGTTCGGGTGATCGTATGCACCAATGCCTTTGGAATGGGCATCGATAAACCCGATGTACGGACGGTTATTCATGCCGATATCCCTGATTGCCTCGAAAATTATTACCAGGAAGCAGGCCGGGCCGGACGCGATGGAAAATCGTCATTCGCCGTATTGCTGTTTTCTCCCAAAGACCTGGATGAGCTAAAAGAATTGTCTGCCCGCAGATTTCCTTCGATTGAAGAGATCAGACTGGTTTATCAAAGCGTTGCGAATTATCTTCAACTCGAATCAGGCTCGGGGCTTGGGAATTATTATGATTTCGACCTGGCAGACTTCTCGAAAAAATTCAAGCTTGATAATTTCACTACACTATACTCACTAAAAACCCTGGAACAGGACGGATGGCTGACCCTGAATGAGCAGGTCTTTCTTCCGTCAACGGTGCAATTCAATATAACAAAGAACTACCTGTACCAGTTTGAACAGGATCATCCGGTACTTGAGCCGCTGATCAAGGTTCTTTTGCGTACCTATGAAGGTATTTTCGATTATACCTGTTTTATTTCTGAACTGCTGATAGCGCAATTGCTGAAAAAAGATCAGGATGAAATAAAGAAGCAGTTAAAGATATTACACGCAAACGGTGTGATCGATTATGCTGAAAGAAAGGATACGCCGCAACTTTATTTTCAACGAAACCGTGTAAAAACCGAAACAGTAACCATCAATCAGCAAGGTTACGCCCAGCGAAAAGAAACGCTGGAAAAACGGATCGGGAAAATGATGTCATATGTGCAGGAAGAAACCAATTGCAGAAGCCAGTTCATCGGTGTTTATTTTGGTGATAAAGACATAAACACCTGTGGCATTTGCGACAACTGTCTGAAACAAAAACGATCCGCCTTATCGAACGAAGAATTCACAAGGATACATCAACGTATTGTTGATTTTATCGGTGATGATCTGATTGAAGTCAATACACTTGTAGAGCACTTGCAGGATTTTCGAAAGGAAAAAGCCTGGAAAGTGATCGAGTTCATGCAGACAGAAGACAAGCTTAGAATTGAGAAAGATGGAAGGGTGAGATTGGCGTAGCCCGCTCCAAATATCTGCTTTAAATTACCGCTGATCAACAATCCCGTGGAATTAAAAGCCTGATCCGCTTTTTTTGTATTAATGGAACTTTTAAAAACCGGGCAATTCTTCGGGCAAACGAATCGTCGGATCAACCTCAATGGTTTAACGATCACTGATACGGAATATACGCACGACAAGGTTGACTGGCACTACCACGAAAATCCATACTTTACCTTTATACTACAGGGAACAGTTATCGAAGGAAATAAAAAACAAACCTATCATTGCGCCGCAGGATCACTGCTATTTCACAACTGGGACGACTCCCACTACAACATCAAGCCTCCGGGATACACAAGAGGATTTCATATTGAAATAGATAAGAGCTGGCTCAGAGAATTCGAAATACAACTTGACAACCTGCAAGGCAGCAATGCCGTCAAAAGCCCGGAAACAACACTTTTATTTTACAAGCTTTTTAAAGAAAGTAAAATGAGTGACATGGAAAGCAATCTTACAATCCCGGCATTGCTGATCAACTGTCTTGAAGACATGAAAAGAAGAATACCTGTCTCCCATTCGAAGATCCCGGGATGGATACAAGTATTAAAAGAGCTTCTGCAGGATGATCATCAGCAGGCTTCTTCATTGTCTTATCTCTCAGGGCTTCTCGGCGTTCATCCCGTGCATATTTCCAGATACTTTCCAGTATTCTTTGGCTGCACATTGGGTGAGTATATAAGAAAGATAAAAGTTCAGCACTCTTTGTCAATGCTTGCTGATCAAAGAAAAACGCTGGTTGAAATTGCATTGGACTGTGGTTTCTCTGATCAAAGCCACTTTAACAGATGTTTTAAGGATAATGTTGGGATGACTCCAAAAATGTATAGAACGCTGTTAATCTAGGATATTTACGCCATTGCAGAAATGATCCTTATTTTTCACACCCCTGATTAAAATATCAACAACATGTTTCGCCTCTTATTGCCAATATTTGTTCTGGTTCTCAATACATCACATTCACAAACGCATAACGTAACAGAAATAAATGTTGATAGCACCGAAGCAGCTGTTACAAGAGCCAGACTGAACAGCCTTTCAACGATTGCTTTTCAGAAAAGAAACTTTCATTCCAAAAAAGCTGCCATTCCTTATCGATTTCTTCTTCCGAAAGAATTGAATGCCGGTCAGAAATATCCGTTGGTCATTACTCTTCACAATTCATCGAGAATCGGAACAGATAATGAGGCGCAATTGGAACCGTTGGCAAGGATCTGGCTGCGGGAGGAGATCTATGATCAGTTCCGTTGTTTTGTACTGGCTCCTCAATTCGGCAGACGTTCGTCGGCTTATTCACCAAACAAAGACAGTGTATTGGTTTCAAAACCTTCGGATGATGTTACCGAACTTCTCACGCTGATCAGGGGAATAGAAAAAGAGTACCCGAATATAGATAAAGACAGGATCTATCTTGTTGGCTATTCGATGGGAGCGTCAACAGCTCAAAACCTGCTGGTACAGGATCCCGGAAAATTTGCTGCGTTGGTGTCGATTGCCGGCGTTCCGGATCTTTCAAAGCTGGCCGCATTCAGCAACAAAGACATATGGCTGATTCATGGCTCAATGGATGATGAAAATCCATATCATGGAAGCGAAGTCCTGTACGGAAAGTTAAGAGGAAATAATCGGCTGACTTTTACCAGCTTCACTCATCTTTCCCATAACGATATCGTTATCCCTTTTCTGTTAAACAGCGATATTCCAAAATGGCTTTTTGACAAGAAAAGAGAATCACACAAAAGTCAGCGTAGCCCGCAACTATATCGCTGATGTTAATTTCGTTCTATACTCTGCTTCCTGCAGGCTTTACCTTTGAGTAAGAATTTTATAAAATGAAAGCATTACTTACCGGGTTAGCCAGTTTTCTTCTTTACCCAAGCTTCGCATCTGCCCAAAATGTTGTAGCACCGGACGAGATCACGAATGCCCTGCATCAGCAAAATCCAGGAAAGATCGTGTTTCTCTCAAGGGCGTTGAAGCTGGAAGAAACAACCGCTGCTGATTTTCTTGATTCGTTTACTTTAAAAGAAGGAAATGATCTGAGTATAAGACTGTTCATGAACAACTCTCTTACCAACTATTTGCATGAGCTGGACAGATCAGTACCGGCAGAGCAACTGCTCCGTCAGGGGAATTATCAATTCAGCTTTTATGTAGATAATAAGTCTGTATATACTGAAAATCTGAATACCGGGGCGGGCACAGCAGAGGGGAGGAACAAATGGACAACAGTTCGTGTTCCATTGATCAGCTCTGCAGGAGAAGATTCCTGGGGAAGATATCTGTGGATGCGTTTCTATTATGCGAATGATGGTGCAGATGCGCTTTCTCCCGGTAAACATGATCTGAGGATAGAAGTCCGCCCTTATCTTAAAACGGGCTCAAATATCAAAACAGGGAATATCATTGCAAGCGGAAAACTGATGTTTTTTACTCCCGTCATTAAGTTAAAGCAAGAAGAAGTTGCTGTACAGAAAATAAAACAAGGAAGCGATTGGAATCTTTCAAAAGAAAAGATCGATACAGTCCTTATTGAACAACTTAATCAAAAGATAGCATTGAAGCGGTTCAATAGTATTACGAGTATAACCGTGATAAAGAACGGACAACTATTAATGGAGGAATATTTCAATAATGCGACCCGCCATACGCTTCATGATACAAGATCGGTTGGAAAATCTTTTGCTTCCACACTGATGGGAATGGCCATCAGCGACGGTTATATCAGAGATGAAGATCAAACGCTGGATCAGTTTTACAAGCTGGAAGATTTCAAGAATTACGCCGCTAAGAAAGACAGCGTGACGTTGAAAAGCCTGTTGACTATGAGCTCTGGTTTTGCTGGATCAGACCAGGATCAGGATTCTCCGGGAAATGAAGAGAATATGTATCCCACAGCTAATTGGGTGAAATTTGCGCTGGATCTTCCGATGGACGACGGCAAAAGAAACGGGGCTCAATGGGACTATTTTACAGCAGGAGTGGTTTTGCTTGGAGACATACTTCATCAGAAAGTTCCCGGAGGCCTTGAGAAATATGCGGCAGCCCGTTTGTTTGAACCGTTAGGGATCACGGATCATAAATGGCAATACACGCCACAGAAAGTTGTGAATACAGCAGGCGGGCTTGGCCTACGTTCTATCGATCTTGCCAGGTATGGGCAGCTTTATAAGAATAATGGTAAATGGGGCAAAAAGCAGCTCCTTTCTACGGAATGGATTGATAAAAGCTTCCATAATTATTTCTCCCAGGATAAAAACTTAACAGGTTACGGATACCTGTTCTGGAAAGATGTTTTCGAAGTGAATGGAAAAAGATATGAATCTTTTGGCTGCAGTGGAAATGGCGGGAATAAGGTATATGTGTTCAGGGATCTGCCATTGGTGATCGTGATCACCGCCACTGCTTATAACAAACCTTATGCACATCCGCAGGTGAAGAAGATGATGACTGAATATATTCTGCCGGCTGTGATAAATCAATAGCATTCCCAGCGGTAAAAGAATTTACTTATGAAGTTCACCCTTCCCGTCTTACCACCGGTAAAAATAAATGGTGAGGTGGTAAGCGGGAAAGGTGAACTCCTGCGGTAAAAAATTTATAGTATTGGGACTTTTTAAAACAGTCTTTTTTTACTGCTCCGTCCGCCGAGGCCAAGTGCGCCCAGTAATCCACGGATAATGGTGTTTCCGGCAGTACGTGTCATACTTCTTACTGTAGGATCATCAAAGAAGCCTTTTTCTTTTGCTGCTGGTTTTTTCTTTTCTTCTTTAGCACGGTCAGCTTCTTTTTTCTCCTCTTCGGATTTTGCCGCGGCTTCCTCCAGTTTTTCTGTAAGGATCTCGTATGCGCTATGGCTATCGATCACCTGGTTATATTTGGCAGCAATTTTTGATTTGCTGACAATATGATCGATCTCACCGTCCGTCAGAATATCCATCCTACTTCTTGGGGAAGTGAGCATGCAATGAACAAGCGGAGTGGGGATGCCTTTTTCATTGAGTATGGTTACCAGCGCTTCACCAATACCCAATTGAGTAATGAGATCCTCCGTTTTATAGTATGCTGTTTCGGGATAGTTTTCCGCAGTTTGTTTGATCACTTTTCTATCTGCCGCAGTGAACGCGCGTAAGGCATGCTGGATCTTCAAACCTAATTGTGCCAGTACCGATGGTGGTACGTCCATCGGGTTTTGTGTGCAGAAGTAAATGCCGATTCCCTTTGAGCGGATAAGCTTTACAATAGTTTCTATCTGTTGCAGCAATGCGGCACTTGCCTCCTGGAAGATCAGGTGTGCTTCATCAATAAACAATATGAGTTTGGGTTTATCGAGATCACCTTCTTCGGGAGATGTTGCATACAATTCTGCGAGCAATTGCAACATGAATGTAGAGAACAATTTTGGCCGGTCTTGCAGGTCCGTAACTTTCACGATGGATACGATTCCGCGGCCGTCATCATTGATCCGCATCAGATCATCCACTTCAAAGCTTTTTTCTCCAAAGAATACATCAGCACCCTGTTGCTGAAGTTCAATCACCTTGCGCAGGATCGTACCGGTGGATGTGGTAGATATTTTCCCGTAGGTTTTTTCCAATTCCGCTTTTCCTTCATTGCTGACGAATTGCAGTACTTTGGTAAAATCTTTCAGATCAAGCAAAGGCAGTTTGTTGTCATCACAATATTTGAAGATCATCGCAACAAGTCCGCCTTGTGTATCATTCAAACCAAGGATCTTTGATAAAAGAACGGGGCCGAACTCACTGACGGTTGCACGAAGACGTACACCTTTTTGCTGGCTTAGTGTAAGCAGGTCCACCGGATAAGCTGATGGCTTATATTCCATGTTCAGCTTCTGGTAGCGTTCTTTGATCTTATCATTTGTTGCACCTTCGGCTGCAATTCCGCTCAGGTCGCCTTTGATATCCATCATCAGTACCGGAATACTTGCATCGCTGAGGCATTCGGCCAGTACCTGTAAGGTTTTGGTTTTGCCGGTTCCTGTAGCGCCTGCGATCAATCCATGTCTGTTCAGCGTACGGAATGGTACCAGTATGTCGGCTCCTTCCACCGCCTGCCCGTCCAACATAGCGACGCCTACTTTGAAACTTTCGCCTTTGAATGTATAGCCGGCCTTAACGGTATCGAGAAACTGCTTTGTATCAGCCATATGGGAAATTTGAGGGAAAGTTACATGATTACGGGAAAGCGATGATGAAGCGATCGAAAATATTACCGCCAGTTAACGTTCTGTTTACAGGTCTTCTTCCCTCTCCAGCATGAGCACGGCGCCCTGTGGTACAATGAAATATTTTTCATTTTCATACACTACTTCTGTTGCGCCGCTAACGAGAAAGATCGCCAGATCACCTTCTTTGGCCTGAAGGGGTACATATTTTACTTTTTCTTCCTCGCCTTTCCATGTTTCTTCTTCGATAGGGCTTGGGATAGCATATCCCGGACCGGTTTTGATCACGTAGCCCTGCTGTACTTTTTCTTTTTCCTGTACACCCGGTGGCAGGTATAGTCCGCTGGCCGTTTGTTCATTCGGTTTGGTTGGTTTTATCAGTAACCGGTCGCCGATAACGATCAGTTTTTTGAGGCGATTATCGGGGGTGATGTGCATTGCCATAAGATTCGAAATAAGGGGCAAAATTAAGAAATCGTTGACCGTTCACCGTTGTCCGTTCACCGGAATTTTCCCGCAAAAATTGAGCGCTCCTATTCCTGAACAAACGGGTTTTCCGGGTAACGGAGAACGGACAACGGACAACGATTTCTCCCTCTATCAATGATTAACAAATAATTATTTACCTTCATCCAGCTTTGGCAAATGATTTACTTTTATTTGTCATCTTATAAGTATTAAACTAGCATAAAATGGAACCAAAGAAACCGAAAATCTTATTGTGTGAAGATGATCCGAACCTGGGAAGCGTGCTGAAAAATTATCTGGAGCTGAATGACTATGATGTGACGCTGGAAAGAGATGGCCGGCTGGGGCTTGCAGCTTTCCAACGGGAAAAATTTGACCTCTGCCTGTTGGATGTGATGATGCCGAATATGGATGGTTTTACTCTGGCTGAAGAGATCAGGGATGTTGATCCTGATATACCTTTGTTCTTCCTCAGTGCTAAAACAATGAAAGAAGATATTATCCAGGGCTACAAACTTGGTGCGGATGATTATATCACCAAGCCATTTGACAGCGAAGTGTTGCTGTTGAAAATAAAAGCGATCCTTAAAAGAAATGATGAGATCAATAAGGAAACAGAAAATAAAGAATTTGATCTTTCCAGCTATCATTTCAATCCGAAACTGCGTCAACTCACGCATAAGGGTGTAACGCAAACGCTTTCTCCAAAAGAGAATGAGTTGCTGAAGATGCTGGCAGAACACCTGAATGATCTGTTGCCAAGAGATCAGGCGCTCAAAAAGATCTGGGGTAGTGATACGTATTTTAACGGAAGAAGTATGGACGTGTATATTGCGAAACTTCGTAAGTATCTGAAAGACGATCCGAAGATCGAGATCGTAAACATTCACGGTAATGGATTCAGACTGGTTGTTCAATAACCACTTCGTCATAAACAGAAAAGCCAGCTTAATGTGTAAGCTGGCTTTTTTATTGGCATACAGGATAATCAGGCGAGCATCACGAACTGTTCTGATTGCCTTTTTCCCTCCATTCATCTGTTGTTTTTCACAGCTTATTGCCGTTATTTTCCCCTGAGAT
>VFQP010004267.1_pt1 | contig 13477 bp, 10 predicted proteins | sample 3512351 | NCBI WGS metagenome assembly VFQP01 (sample SAMN10412372, study PRJNA504923) | tailings metagenome | isolation source: Relicate 1 Philex TSF1 revegetated site | place: Philippines: Tuba, Benguet | collected 2017-08-29 | reverse complement strand
CGGCGGGCAAACAACTCTTCTCCGCAATGAACTGTGTCGGTTGCCATTTCCACGGCGGCGGCGGCATCGGCCCACCGCTCATGGAGACGACTTGGATTTATGGCGGATCGATCGAGAACATCGCTTCATCCATCCGCGAAGGGCGGCCGAAAGGCATGCCTTCCTTCCGGGGCCACGTTCCCGATGAGCAAATTTGGCAGCTTGCCGCCTACGTCAAGTCGCTCTCGCTGCCGGATCAACCGACTCAGACTGGAGAAGCCACGCATTAGGGCATTGGATTGGGATGTTTGTAACGCGTGCCAGTCTCTTGAGTGTCTTCGTTCTCTCGGCTTGCCCGCAGTCAGCGATGGCCGATACGCCGCTCGGTTATCTCGAGGGCCACGGCTCGAAAGCCCTTGCGATCGTCCCTCTTACGTGGGGCCTTCTCATCTTATCGATGGCCGTCGTCTTGATCGTCAGCGCGCTCGTAATGTGGGGTATTCTCCGCAGGCATCCCGGCGCCGGTACCAACGTTGTCGCCCGCCACCAGGATGGGCTGCGCTATGTCTACGCCGGCATCGCGCTGACGATTCTCGTGCTCGCCATAAGTGTCGGCTGGACCATGGTCGTGCTTGCGAAAATCAATTCACCGCCCGGCACACCTGCGCTCACCCTCGATGTAACGGCAAAGCAGTGGTGGTGGGACGTTCGCTATGAAAGCGAGAAGCCGCACGAAGTATTCGAAACGGCGAACGAGATCCACATCCCGGTGGGCAAGCCGGTGGAGATCAAGTTGCGCTCACCGGACGTGATCCACTCCTTCTGGATACCGGCGCTGACGGGTAAAACTGACGTCATTCCCGGTCAGACCAACACGACCTGGATGCAAGCGAGCAACGCCGGAACTTTCATCGGCCAATGCGCAGAGTTTTGTGGTTTGGAGCACGCCCGGATGGGACTTCGCGTCATCGCGGAGCCGGATGATAAATTTGAGGCTTGGCGCGCAAAGCAGCTTGAACCCCCGCATGGTGATCCGGCCGGCGGAATAGTCTTCTTGCAGCGTTGTGGGGTTTGTCATGCCGTACGCGGCACGGCGGCGGGCGGCGCTTACGGCCCCGACCTCTCACACCTCATGACGCGGTCGACGCTGGCTGCTGGCACCATCCCCAACACACCTGGCTATCTCTCCGCCTGGATCATCGATCCCGAGCGGATAAAGCCCGGTACACGCATGCCGGCCGTCGGCCTCAGCGGCCCCGAGCTTGAGAAGATCCGCACCTATCTCGCAACACTCCAGTGAGGAAACGGGATGACGATCACAAGCTATGTCCGAACGCCAGTGATCGCGGAGCGTAGCAACCCGGTGCTTACCGAGCGGCTCGACGCCATCTGGGAAACTCGGCCCGGCTTCATCGGCTGGCTCGCCTCGGTGGACCATAAGGAAATCGGCATCCGCTATCTTGTCACCGCGATGCTTTTTTTGCTTGTCGGCGGTGTCGAGGCGCTCGTCATGCGTGCCCAGCTCGCTTTTCCCAATCAGACCCTTCTTACTCCCCAACAGTACAACCAGCTTTTCACGATGCATGGCGCCTCGATGATCTTCTGGTACGCATCGCCCATTCTCTCCGGCTTCAGCAACTACCTATTCCCGCTGTTGCTCGGTTCGCGCGACATGGCTTTCCCACGGCTCAACGCGCTCTCCTACTGGGTATATCTATTTTCAGGGATCGTGCTCTACGCAGGCTTCGCCATGGGCACCGCTCCCAACACGGGTTGGTTCGACTACGTGCCGATCGCCTCGCGTGAGTTCAACGCAGGACCTAACATCGATTACTACGCGATGGCCCTCATCCTGCTCGGCATCTCGACCACGGTTGGAGCCATCAATTTCGTGGTGACGTTTCTTCGTATGCGTGCACCCGGAATGTCGATCAACCGCGTGCCTATCATGACCTGGGGCACTCTCACGGCGTCGATTGGCAATCTCCTCGCGGTGCCTGCTGTGAGCCTAGCATTTTTCCTGCTTTGGCTCGATCGCCAGTTCGGCACACATTTCTATGACGTTCCCGCGGGTGGCCAGCCGCTGCTCTGGCAGCATCTCTTCTGGATGTTCGGTCATCCGTGGGTATACGCCATTGTACTTCCTGCCATGGGCATCGTCTCGGATGCACTGCCGGTGTTCTGCCGACGCCCCCTCGTTGGTTACACCATTGTGGCACTATCGACGGTAATGACCATGGTGCTGGGCTTCGGCGTCTGGGTCCACCACATGTTTGCAACCGGACTGCCGAGCCTCGGCATGTCTTTTTTCAGCGCTGCCTCCTTCGTCATTGTCATTCCGAGCGCCGTCGCGGTGTTCGCGTGGATCGCAACCATCGTCTCCGGAAGACCGCGCATCACGACTGCGTTTCTTTTTTTCTCGAGCTTCATTGTTCTGTTCGTGATCGGCGGCGTTTCAGGGTTCATGACGGCTGCGGTACCGGTCGACCTGCAGCTCACCGATACCTACTTCGTCGTTGCGCATATTCATTACGTTCTCATCGGCATCAATGTCTTCCCGGTACTCGGTGGTTTCTATTTCTGGTTCCCGAAAATCACGGGGCGCATGCTTGATGAACGTCTCGGTCGATGGAATTTCTGGCTGACTTTCATCGGTTTCAATCTGGCCTTCCTCCCTATGCATCTGACAGGTCTCTGGGGCATGCCGCGCCGGATCTATACCTACGGAGAGCAATTTGGCTGGACGACTTTGAATGAAATCACTACGGCGGGCGCTTTCTTGCTTGCTGTGGGGATCCTGCTGTTCGTCATTAATGTCGCTTTGAGCCTGCTGTGGGGCAGTCCTGCTGGCTCCAATCCATGGGATGCGCCGACGCTCGAGTGGTCTGTTCCGTCGCCGCCACCACCATACAATTTCGGCGTGATCCCAACGATAGCGAGCCGTCACCCGCTGTGGGAGGACCGCCTGGATGAGGCGGAGGTCCGGTCGACGATCGACACGGGCCTCCTGCTCGACACGGGACGTGAGACGGTCGCATCGAGCCCTATCGATGCCGAACCCGACACTATTCTCAAGATGCCGCAGGATTCACTTGCACCGCTTGTTCTGGGGCTCTCACTGGCAGCGTTGTTCATAGCAATGCTCGCGAAGTCGCTTGCCTGGGGCTCCGTCGCTGCGCTGGTCGGCCTTTTCGCGATCCTGTTCTGGTTGTGGCCCAGCCGCAATCTCGGCCCGTCTGTCGGGCCGTCAACAGCGGAGGCTGTCGATGGCTGATACGAGCGTTGTTCACCCGCAAGAGCTGCTTGTCGGACCGGTCGGCCGCAATGCGTCCGGCTGGTGGGGCATGGCGTGTGGAATTGCAACGGAAGCCGCAGTCTTCATCTATCTCTTGTTTACCTACTACTATCTTGCAATCCAGCTGCACGCCCACTGGCCGCCCAATGGCGCGCCATCGCTGAAGCTCGCTCTGCCGAACACACTTGTTCTCGTTGCGAGCAGCGGAACGTTTGCTTGGGCAGAACAGCGCGCGAAATCCGGAGATGCGACTAGAGCCTTATTTGGTTTCTTGGCGACACTCGCACTGGGCACGACTTTTGTCGGAGTGCAACTGCTCGAGTGGCACAATAAGGCTTTCACTATCTCTTCCCACCCCTACGGCTCCATCTATTTCACGCTAACCGGCTTTCACATGGCGCACGTCATCGTCGGGCTTCTGGTTGTCGCGACGCTTGCACTCTGGACATGGCAGAGGGCCTTCGACGTGCGCCGCACTGCTCCGATCGCCATTGGCGGGCTCTACTGGCATTTTGTGGATGTCGTGTGGATCGCCGTGTTTCTGACACTGTACGTCACGCCGTATCTCACTTGAGGTATCGCTGCCGATGAACACCGCAACCTCAGCACACGCCGCGCCGCTCCGTGCGAAGGTAGATCTACTGATGCTCGGATTCGGCATAGTCGCGGGGCCCGCGGTGTGGGCGCTTCGCCTGTGGATCAACTTCGCGTTTGCGTCCCATTTATGCTCGACATCCGCGGCCGCATCTCACAATGCGCCGGCCTCGATTGGAGCATTCCTTGTTATTAGCGATCTCACGGCCATGGCGATCGCCGCATACGCAGGCGTCATCTCATATCGCCATTGGCAAGCAACACGGCATCAGAAAGCGGGAAACGCTGGTCATCTGATCGAGGCTGGCGAAGGGCGGACGCGCTTCCTTGCCATTTGTGGCGTCGTAACCAGCGGTCTCTTCGTCGTAGCCATTGCTTTCGACGTCGTTGGAATTCTGGTCAACGTGCCATGCCGATAACCATAGCTCCTCTCCTGTCCATTGCCATTGCACTTGTGCTCGCGCCGATCCCAGCGGCCGCTCACGCCGTGAGCGCCGCGCCTGCTGCACCGAGCCAATTGTCCGAGTTGATTCAGATCGCGCTGATAGGGACTGCCGCCGGCTTATACGCATTGGGTCTTCTCAGAATTCGCCGTCAAACGGGGCATCGCATCGTGTCCAAAGCACAGTTGCTTGCCTTCAGCGCCGGTATCGTCACCATCGTCATAGCTCTGCTTTCGCCGCTCGATACGCTATCCGGCGAACTTTTCTCCGCACACATGGCCCAGCATCTCATTTTGATCCTCGTCGCGCCTCCGCTTCTAGTCTGGAGCCGGCCGGCACTGGTGTTCCTATGGGCAATGCCACGATCATGGAGAAAACCGCTTGGCGCCGCCTGGAACTCCTCACGGCTCGCCGGCTTCATCCGCGTCCTGATGCAGCCGCTTGCAGTCGCGATACTTTTCTGCGGCACCTTCGCTTTTTGGCATTTGCCACGACCCTACGAATGGGGGCTCTCGAACAATTGGATCCACGCGCTGGAGCATCTCTCGTTTTTCTTAACGGCTCTCATGTTCTGGACGGTTGTGATCGAGCCCTCAGGCCGACGACGTCTGGGTTACGCCGCAACACTTCTGTACATCGCAGCAATTGCGGTGGTCAGCGGGCTGCCAGGCGCGCTGATGCTGTTGTCTCCAGTGCCGCTCTTTACGGTTCATTCCGCAGGCGCAGCCAGGTTCGGTCTAACCGCGCTCGAGGATCAACAGCTTGCCGGACTGATAATGTGGATCCCGGCGGGGCTCGCCTACCTCGCACCGATGGCGTGGCTGTTCGCAAACATCGTCGGTGACAAGCGGGGGCGTGGCCGCGTCGCGATGCTGGTCATGGCGCTCACCCTCGTGCCACTTGGCGTCACGGGTTGCTTTGAGGATCAGCAAGGGGGTGGAGGAGATGCCGGCCAAAGACAGGCAAAGACGCTAATCGCACAATACGGCTGTGGCGCTTGTCACGAAATTCCGCACGTTCAGGATGCGCATGGTCAAATCGGTCCGCCTCTCGGCGGCATTGCAAATAGAGCCTACATCGCCGGCATGGTCGAAAACAACCGCACCAACATGGTGCGGTGGCTGATGGATCCTCAAGCGATCGCGCCCGGCAACGTCATGCCGAACATGGGCGTCAAACAGGAAGAAGCAATGGTTATTTCCGAATACCTATCGACACTCCGTTAGGCGGTCCTCTTGGGGAACACCTTAGACGCGCGGCACGCCAAACATATCAGCGCCGCAGGGCCTGTGGCTTCGTGTCGATCATCCCTCCAGAACGTCACTCATCGGCCAAGAAGCCTACACCGCAGCGCTTTTTTGCTCGCATCTGCGAATGAATTCCTTCGGAACCTCCGTGTTTTCTGCCCGTTTATTAGGCAAGCACCATGGAGGTAGAAATGGCCTATTACACAGATCCCAAAACCGGCATCACCCGCGACGCATACGGGAAAGAGGTCGAGCGCGATCCGACGGGCACCGACCCGCACTCTCATTCCAGTTATTGGACTTGGGGGCTAGGCGCAGTCGTCGCTGCCGCGGTGCTGTTTGCGATCTTTGGGTTTGATAGGAGCGCCAACGCGCCATCGACGAATACTTCCGTCTCGCAGACTGAGGCGCCGAAGTCTCCGCCGCCTACCCCATAACGGCGTTGCTAGAAGCCCGCGACGGTTATCGGTTCGCGGGCTTTTTTCACGATGCAGATTTTGTACGGGCTGCCTGTTCGCGCCGCTTCGCCCGTGCGCGTTCCCGCTTCATCATGCTGAACATCAGGGTGTCGTAGTTCGGGTCGGCGGGATCAATGACTGGAACGTTGCGCGCCTTACGATTGCGCTTTGACGGTGGCGGGCTCTTGTCTTGCGCATGCATCGCACCGGACCTCGCTGTGGGAATTTTTCCCTAGGACGTAGGGAAAATATCCTTATCCTTGCGTAATTCCAGTCGTATTCGGGCAACAGTTCCCAATTTGAGTAGGAATTCTTCCCACTCTTTCGTTGATGCCGCACCAGTCGGCTCTTCATAGTCAGAGCCGAGAGAATCTCTCGGGGGACACGATGAAGATGAGGCCGACGAGCGTCGCGGCGATGGCCTGCGCGGTTGCGCTTTTGCCCAACGTAGCTGGCGCACAGCAGACCGGTGGCGCCAATCCGGCTCCCGCGCCCGCCACCAATGCGGCGCCGCCTTCTGGAGGCGAGACACTGCCGGAAATCTCCGTCATTCAGGAAACCCCGGTTCAGAAGGCTGCGCGCGCGAAGAAGAAGGCACCGGCCTTGTCACCGCTCAGCGCCGCATCCTCAACCCCTGCGACTGGCGGGCCCGGAGGTGAGGGGCAGCCGGGAACCGGCACGAGTGCACCGGTTGCGGCCGCTCCGGTCACAGTCCCCAGTGCTGTTACCAACGTCACCGACGCGGACATCGAACGGGAGGGCACCGCTCAGGTTCAGCAGGCCCTGCAGCAGCAGGTCCCGGGCATCATCCTTTCCGACGCAGCGGGCAATCCGATGCGCTCCGAAGTGTCTTTCCGCGGCTTCGACGCATCGCCGGTTAGCGGCCGTTCTCAGGGCCTCGCGGTCTATCAGAATGGCGTGCGTATAAACGAAGCCTTCGGCGACACCGTGCAGTGGGACGTGATCCCGAGCAATGCCATTGCTTCCATGTCAGTCGTCAGCAACAACCCGTCGTTCGGTCTGAACGCTCTGGGTGGCGCGATCAGCATCCAGATGAAGGACGGCTTCACCTACCAGGGCGGCGAAATCGACGTCATGGGCGGCTCGTTCGGGCATGGTTATGTCGGCGTGCAGGCCGGCGGGTCGAGCGGCAACGGCAGCATCTACGTGGCAGGCGAGGGCATCACGGATGACGGCTTCCGCGATTTCTCGGAGAGCGAAGTCAAGCGCTTCTACGGCGATTTGGGACTCAAAGGCAGCTTCACCGAGGTGCATCTCAGCCTGACGGCGGCCAAGAACGAGTTCGGTGCGACGGCTGCTGCTCCTATTCAGTTGCTCGAACAAAGCTGGAGCAGCACGTTCACGTCGCCTCAGACCACCAACTATGAAGTCTTCATGCCGACAATCTCCGGTTCGGTCCAGGCGACCAGCACTCTGAATCTGTCCGGCGTTGGTTACTACCGCCATTACAAGAACCGCGTGGTGGACGGTAACATCACGGAGGTTGGGGAATGCGCGGATGCGGGCAATCTCGGTTTCCTCTGTCTCGCGGAGGACGGCGGCGAAGAGCGCGTCACAGACGCCAACGGCAATTTCATTGCCGCAGGAGCGGTCGACGATCCGCTGGGCTCGATCGAACGCCTGAACACGAACAGCAACAGCTGGGGTGGCGTCATTGAAGGGCAGGAAAAGTCACCGCTGTTCGGGCGTCCGAACCTGCTCATCGCCGGCGTGTCCTACGATCACGGACGCTCGAACTACACCACATCGAGCGAGCTTGGGACCATCGGACCCAAGTATGTCGTCGACGGATCGGGAATCATCATCGGCGGTCCGGAGGATCTTGCGCCTCGCGATCTCGACTCCGAGAATACCTACTGGGGTCTCTACTTCTCCAACGCGCTCGATGTTACGGATCGCCTGACGGTCACCGTCGGCGGCCGGTACAACCACGCCACCATCAAGCTGCACGACAACACCGGCGATTTCGAAGAGCTCAACACCACCAACAAATACGAGCGCTTCAACCCGCAGGCTGGCGCCAACTACAAGATTCTGCCCGGGCTGTCGGTTTTCGGTGGCTATTCGGAATCGAACCGCGCGCCTACCCCCGCCGAGCTTGGCTGCGCCGAGCCCGAGAATCCCTGCCTCATCGAGAGCTTCCTCACCGACGACCCGCCGCTGGATCAAGTGGTCGGCCGCACGGCAGAAGTCGGCCTGCGCGGACAGGGCGTCTACAATGGCGGCAACTATACCTGGGGTGCAGGGCTCTATCGCACGCTCGCGTCCGACGACATCTTGCCGGTTACGAACGCCACGGGCCGCATCTACTTCGTGAACGCAGGCGATACGCTGCGCCAGGGTATCGAGCTGTCTGCGACGTATCAGACCAGTAAGTGGAATGCATACGCGAATTATGCGCTGGTCGATGCCACGCTCGACACGTGCAATCAGCCGTCCGGCGAGTGCGCCTTCCTCTCGGCAGGCGATCGCTTGCCCGGCATCCCGCGCCACCGCTTCAAGGCTGGCGTGGAATACTGGATGACCTCGAAGTGGAAAGTCGGCGCCGACCTCGTGGCGGCCAGCAACTCGCCGTACTTCCCGAACGAAATCTCAGACGAGGAGGGGCTCAACGCCTTCCTCCCGGGCTACACGCGCGTCGACCTGCACACCTCGTACGACATCACCGAGAATATTCAGGTCTACGGGCTCGTGAAGAACCTGTTCAACCAGAAGTATGGCCTTTACGGCACCTACTTCGACACTACGGATGTCAATGAAGTCAACGCCGATCTGGGCGTGCCTTCGTTCACCGACGCGCGCTCGATGTCGCCTTCCATGCCCTTCGCGGCTTACGGCGGCGTGAAATACAAGTTCTGAGCGGTCGCGGTTCGCGCACTGCAGATCATCAAAAGGGTCTGGCGGACCAAGCCAGGCCCTTTTTTGTTGGTCGATGCTGCGATGAGGAGCGGCGGACGTCCAGCTATTCAGTCGGTAGCTTCGTGCTCATGATGGACGTGGCGACACCATTCACATGGTACTTGTGACATAGCAGGCAATCCTGCCGCGCCGCGCTCGCGGTGTGACAGGTCTGGCAGAGATCCTTTTTCACGTCGCCGAAGTTCGAGACGAAGTTCTGCGGATTGCCTTGGTCGTAACTCTTCAGATAGGGGCGGTCTTTCTGAAGCTCATGGCAGGCCATGCAGCCCTTGTTCTCCAGGATGCTGAAATGCGGCTCATGGATGAAGGTGGTGAAACGCCCCTTTTTGCTGTCCGCCTTCGGCGGCGAGAAGTTGACGACGCGCCCTTTGCCTGGAATGTCGTCGACGCTATGGCATTTGGTGCATGAGCCCTGCGCGTCTTTGCTCGTAAGGGTGTCGAAGACTGCCGCAGCCGGGCTCACGGCTCCCTTCGGCGCTTGAGGTCCGGTGAGGTAAAGCCAAGCGTAGATGAATTTGTCCTTGTGGCCCGTGGGACGATAGAAAATCGCGTAGTCTTGACGGTACCAGCCGCCATACTCCGCCCAGCTCTCCGGCTCGACTTCGCTTTCGATGCGGATCACGGGCGCAGCCTGTGCTTGAGGTTCGGGAGCTGCACTGGCTGACCCGCCGGTGTCTGTGTTTGGAGCAGGGGTTGCCGGGGCCGCGACTGTTTTGGAGGCGGCATCATCCGGCCCGGTCGCTTTCCCGGCGCCTGCACCGCCTGCCTTCATCGCTTGGAGCTCTTCATCCGTCGGGAAAAGCAGATCGTCGGTTTGTTTTACCGGGCGGCTCGACTGCGTCTGTTTGATCTTCTCCCCATCAGACTTGGTTGCAGCATCAGGTTGAGCCTCTTTCTCATTACCTTTGACATCGGGTTGGGTCGTTCCGGGTTGTCCGTTGGCCGGAGTGGCGCTCTTGCCGTTGTCCGGATGGTTGGCCGGGGCGGCGCTTTTCTTTGCCTCTCCATCGTGCGCGGCTGCTTTCTCCGCATCGATCGAGCGCGGCGTTCCGCTCGGTAGTTGCCAGCGCTTCACCGCGGCGGCCTCGTTACCGTCATGGGGTTCCGCTTGCGACATCCTTTGGGCCGGTTCGACATCCCCTGCACCCGCTCTCATTTTGCCGGGCAGTTCGTCGGCGGAGGTGGCCTTCTTGCCTTTGTCGGTGTTTCCAGCCGAGTCATCCTGTCTCGACTCTGCCGGTTCATCCTTGAACATCAGGCATTGGCCGAAAATGCTCGCCACGCACGGCGGTGGATCGAGCTTTGCGTTGCTGGCAGCTTCGCGCTTTTTGATCTTTTCGTTCTCGCTTGGATCGGGCTGACGCGCTTGCGATGCGGGCGCGCCTTCGCCAACTCCCGCTTTCTTGCCGGCTTCCGGTTTGGTGCTTTTGTTTTCGGCCGCCGCTCGTTCTTCATCCGCAGGCGCTGAAGGAGTTGGCGCGGGGGGCATCTGACGTGCCTCCGAGCCAGGCGCTTTGCCGGCGGCCGGGGCCGTGGAAGGTTTCGGTTCCGCGGTTGCTGCGTTGCCGCCGCTGTGCTTCTGGTCTTTCGCGTCCAGGCGATCGGCCATTTCCTTCGCGAGGTTTGGAAACCACTCCTGCTGCGCGCCCAGCACAACATCTCGTGGGATGCTCGCGGTCAGATCGGCAACGAGGCTTGCGCTCAGCTTCGCGCCGCCGCCGATATTGAAGTTGCCCAGTACGTCCGAGGCCTTTCCCTTGATGAGCGCATGGAACACGCGCTTCACCTCCCAGGCCAGCTCCGTCACCGCTTTGATCTGGTCTTCTTTCGCATTCGTGAGATCCTGTAGATTTAGGCCTTCCAGGCGCTTCAATAGATTTCGACCCCGGTCATCGCGACTGATCATCACCTTCATGAAAGGTGTGAGGGCTGCTTCGGAAGCCTCGGGCCATTCGCCGACAGGTGCGTTCTTCTTCTTGAGCGTTTGGAGGTCGAGTCCAGGCAGGGTCAGGAACGCGATGCCTTTCGGGCCGCTCACGCGCTCCTTGCCGACGATCTGGTCGAGATGGCAAGAGGTGCAGGTCCTATCGAACGGGGCGACGGCCATGATCTGCTTGTTGTCGCGGCTGTCGTGACAGGTCGAGCACGTTTCAGGAATGCGCCGCGTGGGATCTTTCTTCGCGACTTCCGGGAAGTGTTTTCCGAAGTGACCGGCGTGATCGTAGACGATCCGGGTGCGGCGCTTGAAGGGGTAATTCTCAAACTTCGGATGATGGCCGTCGAAACTGTCGAACTTCACGACGTGACAGGAACGGCATTGCTCGTTCGTGATTGTGTTCAAGCTGAAACTGACGCCCTGATGCTCTTGATGGCAGGTCGCGCAATAGAGATCGCGCGCTGCGACGTCATGGGCAGGGAAGGCGATGTTCTGCGCGCGCGCGGATTGCGGGGCAGGCGTCCCGGCGGCGATTTTCGCCAAGCGATTGGTGCTCTCCTTCAGCACGTCCGATGAGGCGCCGTGGGCGTTGAAAGCGGTCTCCGGCATTTTGTGGCAGGTCAGGCAGGCTTTGCTGTCAGAGAGTGGATCGCCCGCCACAAGGCCATGAACCCAGCTCATTTTGCCGGCGCCGCTTCTGGTGTGGCAGGAGCTGCATTTCTCGATCGCGCCGTGCACGCTCGTGAGCGGGCCCGGCATCAGGAACTGCGTGCCGTTGGAGAAAATAAATACCGCGCCCATGCAAGCGGCCGTGAAGAGGGCCAGCCGCACGGCCAAACGATCTCGTCGCGAACCGGAAGTTGGAGACGTCCCGGCGGCCGGCGGCCGCAAGAGCTTGGTCCATCGCGGCCGCCCCATCACCAAGCTCCCGACGAAAAGGCATAGACGACGAGCACGTGCAGGACCGCCAGTACGACCAGCGCATAGGTGACCGGCACATGAACGAAAAGCCAAGCCTTGGTGAGTCCGAGATAGACCCGCGCGAAATCGAGACGGTCCTTCTCAATCACCATGTTCTTGATAGCCGCCAGCTTCTCCTGGCTAGGCCCGGCGACATAGCGTGAGAGGCTGTCGATCTCGTCCGTCAGGCGCTTGAGCGGGCGCTGCGAGCCGATGAGGTGAGACGCGAAGTTGCGCGGTCCCTGAAAGAACTCCCACAAGTGGGTGGTGTAGAGGTCCGTAATCCAGGAGTCGTGGGGCAGATCGGGCAAGGCGATTGCTACTTCGGTGGGATCGGTCGCGGCGACCGCGGCCTGCACCTCGCGCGCCAACTCGACGCGGCGGTCAGGAATGCGTTCATACGTGATGTCGTCGTCGATCCAGCGCTTGGTTTTCAGCGCCCACCCGAGATAGGCGCCGAAAACGCCGCTCAGGGTCACCACCACAAATCCTGACCATAGCGCCCATTCGAACGCGGTGTCGGGCAGTGAGAAGTCCGAATGCGAGATGAAGCCCGCGATCAGCAGATAGCCGACAAAGATGTGGACCTTGCGCCAGCGCATGGCGGTTTTCGGCGAGAGCCGCGCCGACTTGATGGCGATGTGGAAATAGAGCTGCGCGCACATTCCGCCGGCGAGAATCCAGCCGTCGAGATAGCGGGGATCGCGGAGCCCGCTGGCATAGATCCAGACAAGCCAGAAGAGCCCGGCGCAAAGTGACACGAGCAGGAGGCCATAAGCGGCCTGCCTGATGACATATCCTGTTGTGCTCCCGCCGCTCGCGCCTCTCGATTTGCCGGAGGCGTTCCACCCCGCGAAGCTCACGACAGCTCCCCGTAAATTACGCATTTCGACTGTCGTATCCTCATGTCGCCGTTCACGTTGCCAGAAGGGAAGATCAGTTCGGCGTGGCGGCTGGCCTCGCAGTGCCCTTGAATTTGTCCGCTCCGGGAATCAGGCCGTCGAGGCCGGCCATGGTGCTGCCGTCATACTTCTCGGTGATGATCGTGAGCTGGTTCGAGATGCCGTCGGCGGCGGCCGTCAGCTGGCGCTCATTGTTAAGGGTCAGGCCCGCGGAGTGGCTGATTTCGACGATCTTCGCGATTTCCGGCACGTTCGGCGCTGCTTTCGCCGCGGCGTCGAGCTGCTTGCGGGCGCGATCTGCGCGCTTGGCCATCTCGAACGCATAGGTTTTTCGCGCCGTCGCCTTACCGACCGCGCGCAATGCCGTTTCTAGGTCGACGCCGAGGCCGACGATATAGAGCATGCGTTTGCGCTGCGCATTGGCCAGCACATTGTCCTTGCCAAGTGAATACCAGGTGTTGTGGCGCACCTCGCCCTGAGACCAGGACACGAGCTCGAACGCGCTGCCGGCCTTGTGGCCGCCTTTGTTTACGAGCTCTTCCTGCGGCACGACATGGCAGCCGTAGCAGTTCTTCGCGAGCTGGTAGAACGCGCGCGGCCTGATCATTCCTTTGGAGTCGGCGAGCTTCCAGCGCGCCTTCTCCTCGGCCTTGCTTTCGAACAGTGCCGTCTTGCCGCTGAACCCGCTGTGGACCTTGATCCAATCCTGCCCGGCGCTGTGGC
>VFQP010004266.1_pt1 | contig 13477 bp, 11 predicted proteins | sample 3512351 | NCBI WGS metagenome assembly VFQP01 (sample SAMN10412372, study PRJNA504923) | tailings metagenome | isolation source: Relicate 1 Philex TSF1 revegetated site | place: Philippines: Tuba, Benguet | collected 2017-08-29 | reverse complement strand
CCCTCATCGGCCAGCTCGAAGCGCCCGACGCGATCCGCCTTCGCATCCGTGAACGCGCCCTTCACATGCCCAAACAGCTCGCTCTCAAATACCCCCTCGGCCAATCCCCCCGCGTTCACGCTCACCATCGGCTTCGAGGACCGGGAAGAGATCGCATGAAGCTTCCGCGCCACCACTTCTTTACCCACACCCGGCTCCCCCGTCACCAGCACATTAGCATCCGCCGGACCCACGCGCGCAATCAACTCAATCACCGGTTCCATCGCCGCGCTCTTGGCGATCATCACAATGCCGCTCTCATCGCGCAGCAGCATATTCTCGGCCTCCAGCCGTTGCTGCCGCCGCAGAGACCGCGACAAATCCAACTGCGTCCGAACCAGCGGCAAAATCCGCTCATTCTCCCAAGGCTTCGTGATGAAATCCCGCGCCCCCCGCCGCATCGCATCCACCGCCAGCTGCACGCTGCCCCAAGCCGTCATCACGATCACCGGAATCAACCCGTCGATCTCTTGAATCTTCGACAGCAACTCCAACCCCTCGGCCCCGGAAGTCGTATCGCGCGTGTAGTTCAAGTCGATCAGCACCAGATCGTACTCGCGCTTCTCCAACGAACGCAACGCCTCCTGCGGACTCGAAACCGTTTCGATCTCATAGCCCTCTGGCTTCAACAACAAACGCAACGCCTCCAGGACATCCACCTGGTCGTCGGCGATCAAAATTCGAGGTTTGGGAGCGGGACGCACGTTCTCTTATCTTCCCGCTTTCTTGCGCATCAGGCGTATTTGTTGGTCCGGAACGGCGGGATGGCCCGGATGAAAGCGGTCAATCTTGTTGAGTATCTCCTCTGCCCCCGCATAGTCCTGCTTCTGCATCTTGATCTCGTAAAGAATGAACAAGGCATCCGCCCGGTCGGGCATAAATGCCAGCACCCCATCAATCAACTTCGCTGCCTCTTCAAATTCCCCCCGTTTGCCTAGCAATCCCGCCAGCGCCACCTTCGCACTATGCGTCCCCGCCGCCGCAATCGAGCGGCGGAAGAAGTCCACCGCCTCATCTTCCTTCTTCTTATCCATCGCGATCAATCCCAGCGTGTGATAGCTGCGCCCTAGAAAATCCGGCGCCTTTTCTACCAGCGCCAAATCGATCGTCTTCCAGGCCGCCTGCGACGCCTTCTCCTGCAAGCCTTCCCCCAAGTAAGCCCCCGACAAAGCGTCCCATCCAAACAATCCTTTCGGGTCCACCCCGATCTGTTGCGTATACAATTTCACGCCCGTCTCATAGTCGCGCGCCCTTAAGTGCGAAACGGTAGCAAGCGCCACCGCCAAGATTGACCCCACACTCACCAGCGCCTTCGCCGGCCAGCGCCGCGCCGCCAAATAAACCAGCAACGAAAGCAACGGCAGGGCAGGGAGGTACATGCGGTACTCCATCGCCGGCTCATACGGAATCGGAATAAACGACGACGTTGGCCCCAAAATAAAGAACGGCCACAAAATCGCAAAGCCCGCCCACTTCGGCCCCCGCCACAGCAACCACGCCCCCAGCGCAAACAACGCCGTCAACGCCAGCGCCTGCGGAACCCATTCCGTCCACGACTCCACTCTTTGCACCCACGGATACAACTGCAGCTTCGTCGGCCAGAACAACTTTCCAAAGTAGTCGACGATCACCCCACACTGCGCCTTGAAGTACTCATGCCAGGACGCCAGCGGCATATCCTTCGCCATCACATGCCCCCGTCTGCCCCCTTTCAAATGCCAATAGCACAGGAAACCCCAAGCGATCGTGATCGCCGCAAAGTACCGAGGCCGATTCCGGAAGGTCCCCCAAAATGAAGACCCGCTCTGAATCCACTCAAAAGCAAACAACGCAAACGGCAGCGTCACCGCCACTTCCTTCGACAGAAACGCCCCCACCGCCGCCAGGATCGAAAGCTCTTCCTTTCCCTTCGACAAGAAATACAAACTCGCCAGGCACCCCAAAACCATCCACGATTCCTGCCGGCAAGTGATGTAAGCCACCGGCATCGACGACAACGGATGCAGTGCCCACAGATAAACCACGACCAATGGCGCCACGATAAAGTCCGGCCACAATCGCCGCAACAACAACAGCGCCACCCCAGCGCATGCCCAATGAATCAGCAAATTCGTCACCCGGTAAGCCCAAGGCTGCAATTCAGCCCACTGATAGTCGATCAGGAACGAAAGCCCTGGTACCGGATGATGATCCAACGCCCGCACATCCGCATGAGAACGGAAAGCGTTCTTTATGTTTTCGAGCGAAATCGTCCGGATCTCGGAATTGCTCAGGATCGCCGAATGATCATCCAGCAGGAACGGGCCATTGAAGGCCGGATAGTAAACCAGCGCCAAAATCGGAAGCAACAAAACCCAACCCAGCAAATGAACCGGCTTTGGATGCGTAACAGTCTGCACGTTCTAGCAGACTACCATCCGTCCGGATCGCAGCAGTCGCAATCGAAGTTCGAACTCGCAACACCCCACCCTTCGGGGACAGACGCGGCCTCGGCCTGGTCAAGGCCGAGGCGTCTGTCCCCAGTCCACAATCTACTCCGCAATCAACGCAGATGCTGTAATCGCCTACCCTACCTCGCCACCCGCACCACCCGCAGTTCCTTCTTCTCCGCTGCCTTCGCCACCCCACCCTGCACCCGTATCCGGTTCACCACCCTTGTGGCCCCCGCCGCCTTCGCCATCCGCGTCGCCGTTCCTTTCCGCTGCGGCACCCCTACCTCCCCCGTCCACTCCACCACCCCATCCTTCACCACAAAAGCCAACCCATCCTGCTTCAACTTAGACCGCGATAACCTCGCCTTCAGGCTCTTCTCAATGGCCGCATCGGGGGCGGCGGCGGCCATTGAGAAGAAAGCCACAAAGACAAGCAAGACCAGAACGAGAAGTCTCACAACTTCATAGTGGCCGCTACGGTCGAAAACTCTCCGGAATTCTCATCCAAAGGAATCTCAAAACCTAGCTTGGCCTTCACTGCCGAGCCCTGTTCCCGCTTCACCTGCTTCCAAGCCAACTCAAGTTCCAGCAGCGTCGGATCGGCATCCCGAGCACAAGCATCCTGACAGGCCAGCAGCCAAACCTCGCGCAACTGCGCAAAGCTCATCCGCTCCGTTACTGCCGCCAGCGCACCGAGTTCGCCTCGCAGATGCGGACACAACATCCCTAGGTACTTTTCCCGCAGCGCCGCGTCCGGCAGTGGAAAGTGAACCACCCGGTCAAAACGTCCCGGACGCCGCAAAATCGCTTCGTCCAAGTGCTCTGGATGATTCGCCGTCGCCACCACCACCGTTCCCTCCCGTCCCGCCAACCCGTCCAGGCAGTTCAGCAAATGCGAGAAAGAACAGTTGATTTCTCCCAATACTTGATCCTTCGCTGCGAAGACCCGGTCAAAGTCCTCCAGCAGAATCAAGCTAGGCGAGTAATCCGCCGCCGTGGAGAACAACGCACTCACCTCGTGGTCATTCACCCGCTTATCCGCGAAGTCGATCGAGAACGCGCTCACCTCGGGGTGCGATGCCATAGCCCGGACGGCGCTGGTCTTCCCGTTCCCAGGAGGACCGTGGAATAGGTAGCCTCGCCGCCACGGAACTCTCCGCGCCGCGAACCAATCCCGCCGTTCCAGGAAATGCTCGAAGTCACGCCGCACCAAAGCTTGGCGCGTCTCATCGAGCAAGACATCGTCCCAGTTGTAGGCCTGCTGCGTACCCGCCGGCAAGAAGTAATCCTGCCCGCCAAAGACGCGGACGCGCTTGCGTCCCTTCGTGATTGCATTATGGAAATAGCGCATCACCAGGGGAAACTCGTCGCGCCGCGCGGCGACCCATTGGTGCTGCTCCGTCGTGACGTCGTATGGCCCGGGAACCACGCCTTCTTCCGCCAGCACCACGATCGGACCCGGCAAGGATCGCAAGTGCAACGAAAAAGCGGAATTCCGCAATTCGCCGCTCCAACGCCGCTTCTCGAGTTGCGCCGTGTCCATGGCGATCATGCTGCACAATGGCGTGCCCTCGGCGAACTCGATCTTCTCGATTTCCGCCATCAGGCCAGGCCACTCCGCTCCAGGAGCCCGCCACAATTGTCCGCCGCTCAAATATTCGAGTGCGAGCGTGCGTAGCGGCACGCCCACATCGAACACAAGGCAGCCTTCCGGGCTGGCCCCCAGTTGGCCCGTCACCCACTCGGAGTGACGAGCCATCGAGGCCAACCCATACGTCGATGCCGCTTGCATTTACTTCACCTCCTCCAACTTGATGAGGTTCTTCAGCACGCCGTCGAAGCCCCCGTACAAGTGGATCTTCTCCACTTTTCCGGCTACCTTCTCCAACGTCTCCAGTTCCTTCATGCGAACCAACAGCGGATGCTCCGCCATCAGCCGTGCCGTGTTCAAGAGGCTGCGCGTTGCCGCGGTCTCCTCGCGGCGATGGATCAGGTTGGCTTGCGCCTTCTTCTCCGCCGCCACTACTTCCTCCAGCAGCGCGCGCACTTCTCCGGGCGGGATGATGTCCTTGATGGCCATCGCCCCCACGCGGTATCCGAACGCCGCCGCCTCGGCGCGCACTTGCTCGGCCACCGAAGTGTCCAAGTCCGTGCGCGCTTCCAGTACGGCGTCCAGCGTGCGCTTGGCGAGCGTTTGACGCACCGCCATTTGCACCACCTTGTAGAGATGCTCGGCCGGCTTCGAAACCGTCTGCCGTGCCTTCACCGGATCCACCACCTGGTACTCCGCCCAGATGTTCACCCGCAACGAAACCTTGTCCGAAGTCAGGATCTCCTGCCCGTTGATCTCCAGCGTCTGCGTGCGCAGATCCATCTGCTCCACCGTCGGGTTCTTCGCCGCCCGCCACAACGCATATGCGCCCGGCGCCAGCAACGAATGATACTTCCCGTCCAGGAACAACAGGCCGCACTGGCCTTCGCTCACATACGTGAACGCGCAGGCCCCCGAATCCGCCAGGCGAAGCAAGTCCGCAGTCTTCGCGCGAGGAGCGATCGGCGCCTCATCGACGTCGATCAATTCGATTTCGATACGCGCTCCGGTCTTCCAAACCAGCGTTCGCCGGCCCGGTCCTTGCACGCGCTCCAATCGCCCATCGCGATAGACCAGCGCAACCTCGGTCGCGCCCGTTTCCACCAGATGGAACTGCTCGAGCGCCAATCCCTGCCGCTCGTTCAGCAAGTAGGAATCCCACTCGCTATCGAACTCCATCCGGTCGGTCGAGTGCCGCTCAATGCAGAAACCCAACCCTACAAAGGTATGCACGCCCGGGCCGTAAATGCCATGGAAGCGCTCACGCTTGGTTACGAGAATTCGTTCGCGGTCTCCAACACAAATACGGCGAAAAACCCGCTTGATGATCCACACGAGGATCACCTCCTTTTCATTAAAGTAAGTCAAGATGTTAGAAAGTTATTAGTGAAGAGACAGCTCTCCCCCGCACGCCACAGCCCACTCGCGGGCTGGCCGCGGAGCGCAATTCTCGATACTGCGGAGAAGTGAGCCGAAGCGGCCAGCGCAAGCGAACAAGCTGCTGTTCGGCGCAAGCCTAAGCTGGCCAAGCGATACTACTGTTGGGACGCGAAGAGAATGAGGGGAACCGGCGGTCGGGAGAGAGCCGTTTTTATTGGAGTTGGAGAACCGGATTCGAACCGGCAACCCACAGATTACGAATCTGTTGCTCTACCTTTGAGCTATCTCAATTGTCGTTTGGCAGCGACAAAACCGGCTTTTCAGGCTGGTGTGTAAAGGATAGGCTCATCCATGCCGGCACACGAATACCGCAGACGCGGTTCGCGCCAGAAAGACGTTCGGAATCTTTTCTATAGGCGTGCATGAGTAACTAACCTCCTTGAGTTAGTATGCTTGCACATGCCACCACTGTCAAGTGAAAAGTCGATTCTGCGCTATCTTTTTTCTTAGGTCGCCACAATGCTGCATCGATCCCTTGCCGTTCTGCTCCTCCAGCCCGCATTGCTCAGCGCTTGCCTTTGCTTTCCTGCCACTCTTTGCCAGAATCTTGCCAAGGCCGAGGTCGCGTTCTTGAGCACTCCCACCGCCGCTCTCAGCATGAGCCCAAAACTCTTCGGTTCCGAGCCCTATTTAGTTCGAATCGACAGCGCCTTCAAAGGGCTCAAGCCGCAAGAGCGCCAGCTTCGCGTATTTGTCGGCCGTCCCAACTCTTGCCCCGTCCCGCAAGAGATCGGAAAGCAATACGTTTACCTCGCCAGGCGCATCGCCGACAGCGACGTTCTGGAGACCGCCGCTTGCAGCGGCAGCCTTGAAGTCACCACTCGCGATAAGCGTTGGGTCGCGGAATACTCTAAAGCCGCAAAAGACAAATCCAACTTGCTCTACGGCGAGTGGAAGGCCCTTTTAAAGTGGCCAAATGCCGCTCCCTCCTTGCCCACCAGCGTTGAGCTATTCTTCAAATCCCCGCAACACGAATTCCGCATAACAACCGAAGCCTCCGGTGAATTTTGGCATCACGCCATTCCACCGGGCAAATACACCGTCAGTGCCTCAAACGATCCACGCGCCGCCATCCTCGGAGTAAGCGCCCACGAACTTCCGCTGACTTAGGTCACCGTTCCGCCCACAGGTTGCGTCGAAGTACAGGCCCGCAGAACTCCAAACCCATAATCCAGCAATCCCTTAAGAAACCTTAGGTAAATTCCAACCCTGGCTCCACGCCACCATCCGCACCACAAAGCAAACCACAAACCCCGCCGTCATCATGTACCCCCGCTTCACCCCCCAGCGCATCCCCAACACCATTACCGCCGCTCCCGCCAACGCCGCCACCGCATAAATATCCGAATGCAAAATCCCAGGCTGCTTCGCCAAACACAAATCGCGAATCGTCCCGCCCCCCACACCTGTCACCATCCCCATCAACACCGCCAGAAACGGCCGAATCTCATAATCCAAAGCCTTCGCCGCGCCCGCCACGGCAAACAGCCCCAAGCCCATCGCATCCAGCGTCACCACCAGCGGCGCCGGGATACTCCGCACCATGCCGTACAGCAGAAATGCAATCAACCCACCCAAGAACGCCGCCTGCGGATACCGCGGATCGCGCACCGAATTCGGCGGGATCGCCCCAATCAACAAATCCCGAATCACCCCGCCACCCAGCGCCGTCAACGCCGAAAGCACCAACACCCCAAACAAATCGAACCCTGCCGCAATCGCCGCCAGCGCCCCTTCAATACCCAGAAAAACCGTCGCCGCCAAATCTACCCATAGCAGCGCCTTATCCATGATTCTCTTCATCGCGTCGTCCGTATCATCTGATTATGCTCTGCCGTCTCGCGGCATCTTCGTTCCCACTTCTCTGCGGATCCATCGCTCCCTCGCTCTGGGCCTGCACCTGTTCGGAGTACCTGACCTCCTGCGGATATTTAGCTAAGGCCGAGATAGTCTTCTTAAGGACTGTGCTTGATGCGGGCATAGTCAAATCCCCGCCCATCTGCCTAGCAGCCTCTCCAAGCCAGTACACCGCCCGCCCCGGCCTCGCGGTAGACCTGCGCAAGCGCTAACCACGCTCCTCGCCGCACGGCGTTCACCCCCCAATAAAAAATATTTTCGCGCCTCCAACCCCCATCCCCACAACACCTTACAGCGTCCCCGCCTCCTCTTCGCCCCCGCGCTTTCCAAACCACACATGTTACTTCTATTCACGCAGGCGGGCCGCGCATCCACACCAGATGCCGAGCCCGCCCAACTTATTTCAGAAAGAAGAAAACACCATGACCAATCAAGCGATCAACCCAGCAACCACCCAAGCGAACACCCAAGCAACCAACAACCCCAACGGCTCCACCGGACCCACCACCGCCGCCGGCAAATTCGAAAGCAGCAAGAACGCCCTCAAGCATGGCCTCACCTCGGAATCCATCGACCGCTTCCCCCTCGAAATCCGCGATGCCTACAAAACCTTCCTCAACAATCTCTACATCGAAATCAACCCCCAAACCACCTGCGAATGCGACTACCTCGAACAATACGCTTTCAACCGCTTCATGGTCCAACGCGGCCAAGCCATGCTCAGCTCCGTCTACATCGAAATGACGGCCGACCCCGCCAATGAAATTCTGGAGAAGCGCTACGCCAAACTCTCCCGCCACGTGAAAGCCCTCGAACGCTCCGCCAACAACGCCCTCAAGGAACTCCGCCTCTTCATCGCCGACCGCCTCCTCGCCGTCGAAGTTGACGCCCACATTCCCGACGCCATCCCCGGTCTCAGCATGCCCGTCGCCTTCCCCTCCCACCGCCTCCTCGATTCCAAGGCCCGCCGCCTCGGCTCCAAAGACCTGGCACTTCGTTTTGTACAAGAAACTTTCAGCCGCATGCCCGCCCCGCAAGAGGCGGCAAACGAAGGCAAATAGGAGAACGGTAGCGGCAATTCCCAGTACCCAAACGAACGATTATTAACGTCTCTAAAGCATTCGTTAAACTAGTCAAAGGATGCCCATGCGCACTTTTATAATCATCCTCTGCGCGCAAGCCTCTCTTCTTGCCTTCCAAGCCGCAAATCCACCAGCGGCCAAGCAGGCAAGTCCCCTCGAGCGCGCTGCCGAAGAATTCAAAATCGCCACCCGCGAACTTGGTTTCCGCGCGGATTCCCCGCGCGCCAACCAATCCAATTCAAAGCCCTTCTGGTCCTCCTGGCATGGCCGTCTCTTCCACAACTTTAGAAACGACATCCTCGACGCCACGCCCCACGAAGTCGTCCAACGCGGCGGCGATCGCAATATCCTCCGCCGCAACCAATTCGGCTTCAACGTCGGCGGTCCCTTGGTAATCCCGCGCCTCTACAACGGCGCCTCCAAGACCTTCGTTAATGTCTCCTACGAAGGCGTGCGCGAACGCATTGGCCGTTCCTTCTTGCGCACCATCGCCATCGAACCCGAACGTACAGGAGACTTCTCCCAAACTGTGGACCCCGCCGGCAACCCCTTGCCTGTTTACGATCCTTTAACGACGGCCCTCAATCCGAACTTCAACCCGGATCTCCCCGTCACGGAAGATAACCTCCAATACACCCGCGCTCCCTTCGCCGGCAATCGCATCCCCACTTCGCGTCTGGACCCCGTCGCGCTCAAGGCGGTCAACTACTACCCGCTCCCTAACGCCAACGCCGGTCCCTTCTTCCGCAACAACTACTTCGTCTTCTCGCCGGAAACCAACCAGGCCAACGGCATGATCTTCAAGGTCGATCACACCCCGCGCGAAAAGCACCGCCTCACCTTCAACGGCTCCTTCACCAACGGACTCGCCGTCGCCCCGCGCTACTTCGACAACATCGCGGACTCTGGCGGCAACGACCGCCGCTTCCAGGCCCGCCGCGCCACCATCGATTGGACTGCTACCCGCAGCGCTACCACCGTTAACACCTTCACCGCCGACATCATCACCGATAAGAGCTTCACTGGCCGCCCCAACCAGGAAGGCGGCCGCAGCGCGATCGGCTTCAACGGACCCTTGCGCGATATCTTCCCGGATTTTCGATTCGGCAACTACCTCGGCATGGGCCGCTCGAATCCCGACGGCGTCTCCGGCCACAACTACTTCTACTTCACCAACGGCTACAGCACGCTCCTCAAGGGCCACCGCCTCCGCTTCACCACGCAATACCGCCGCTACCAGGTCAACGCCTACCTGCCGAATTACCCCGCCGGCTACTTCCAATTCGGCCCCTCTATTACTTCGCTGCCCGGCATCGTGAACACCGGCTCCAGCTTCGCCAGCTTCCTCCTCGGCATGGTCGAAAGCGGCAGCGCCAACATCGTGGAACACCCCTCCTACTGGCGCGGCAATTACATGCGCGCCATCCTCGCGGACACCTACGAGTACTCGAAGAACCTCACCTTCACCGCCAGCTTCTCTTTCGGCGGCACTACCCCGCGCTCGGAAAAATACGACCGCTTCTCCACCATCGATCTCGCTTCGCGCTCCCTCGTCTTTGCCAACCGCGACGGCCGTGGCCGCAGCCTCCAACCCACCGTCTTCCGCCCCGACCTCAGCCTCGGCCTCGCCTGGAATCCCAATGGCAACGCCAAGTCCGTCGTCCGCCTCAGCTATGGTCTGAGCCGCGGCACCATGCCCATCTACACCACCCAGTGGGCCACCCAAGGCTTCACCGCCCAGCCCGCTTACATCGCTACCAACATCCAACTTTCACCGGCACTTATCCTTCGCAATGGCGTCCCAGATTTATCGAACCCCTTACCCGATCTCCGCTCCGATGCCGCCAACTTTACCAACGCCGATCTCGTCGACGTCTCGGGCGACCTGCCTTTCTACCAATCGGCAAATCTCTCCTTCGAACGCGAACTCCCCCGGCAGATTCTCGTCAGTCTTAACCTCGGCCACGCCCGCGGGCAACGCATGTGGATCTCCGGCAGTGTAGTGAATCCCAACGCCATACCCCTGAGCTATCTCGAAGAGCGCGACCGATTGAACTCGGAAGCCTATCGCCGCACCATTCGTCCTTATCCGGAATTCCAGCGCTTCAACCTCTTCAGCAGTTGGCCCGGCGCCAACTACAAGCGCACCGCCGCCGTCCTGCGCCTCGAAAAACGAAGCTCCACCGGCCTCACAGTAAACACGACCTACGAGTTGTCGAAGCAAATGGACGATTACTCCGGCCCCTACGGCGTCCAGGACTTCTACAACAAGAGAAACGAATGGAGCCTGACCAGCGGAAATAACCCCCACCGCCTCTCCATGAGCTTCAGCTATGATCTTCCCTTTGGCGCGAAGAAGTCGCTGCTCGCTTACCAGGATTGGCGCCGCTTCCTCGTCGATGGCTGGTCCGTCTCCGGCATCACCAGCGTCCAATCCGGCGAGCCCCTTGCCCTTCGCCCGCAATTCAATAACACGGGCGGCATTGTTGACGCACTCCGCGTAAACCTCGTCCCCGGTGTCGATCCCGCCGTTGCTGACCAAAGTCTCGATCGCTGGTTCAACCCCGAAGCCTTCGCCCAACCCGCCGACTTTACTCTCGGCAATGGTCCTCGCACGCATCCGCAATTGCTCGGGCCCACCACCCAGAATCACGATCTCAGCGTCAGTAAGCGCTTCGCCGTTACTACGGAACGCACTGTCGAACTCCTGGCCACAGGCTTCAACTGGACCAATGTTGGCAATCCCGCCGATCCCGATACCGTCATCGGCCCCGTCAGCGCTCCCAACGCCAACGCCGGCCGCATCAACGAAACCCGCGGCGGCCGCGTCATCCAAGTCGGCCTGAGAGTGAGCTTCTAATGCGACTCCTCTCCCTCGTTCTTTTGGCGACGCTCCTTCTTGCTGGCGACGAAGCCAAATCCACGCCCCAGCGTTCGAACAAACAGACGCTCCGTGTCGCCGCGACCGATCCCAGAACCGAGCCCGAGCCCATTAGCGACAAGGCGGCCTTTCGAGCCACCATCGACGGTCAGCCCGGTAAAGTCCTGCGCGCTCTCGGCCCCGAAGACGACCTCATGCTCCTCGTCGTCCTCGATTGGAGCGGGGAACCCACCCTGCTTGACGCCGCCCGCGAAGCCCTCTCCGCCCAGATCGCTAAGCTCGCCCCCAACCATTGGGTTGGGCTTCTCAAAGCGCAAGATGTTCTCCAAACCCTGAGCGATCCCACCAACGACCGCGACAAAACCGCCGCCGCCATCCAGGCCTACCCCGCTGTCGGCAAGGCCGGCTTCCTCAACAGCGTCGAGCAAGTCTCCGCCATCGCCCAACGCCTCATCGAAAAGAGCGGCGTCCGCGTCGCCGTTCTCTACGTCTCCGACAGCAACATCTACAACTACCGTGAGGACTACACCAATCCCGTCATCAATTCCAGCGACTCGCGTGATCTAAGCCGCCGCTTCCCCGACCAGCTCGTCCGCGAGAAACTCCAAAAAGTCTCCGAACGCCTCGCCCGCCTCGAAGCGCCTCTCTACTTTGTCCACTTGAACTATTTCTCGGACCCGATCAACGAAGCCTACCAGCGCGGCATCCTGCAATTAGTCAACGAATCCGGCGGCGCCGGCGCCTTCTGCCGCAGCCGCGGCGAAATCGCCACGGCCATCGAAAACGTTGTCACCCAAGCCACCCGCCACTGGAGCGTCGCCGTCGAGTTCCCCACGCGCCGCGCCCGGTCTGTTATTGTGGATCTCTTCCACGGTGATCGCGATATCCCCAACCGGGCTCGCTTCGCCCTCCATAGGTAAAACAACATGCAACGCTACCTTGTCCTCGCGCTGCTCGCCGTAACCGGCCTGCTAGGCTACTACGCCTATCACGCCTACAGTGTCGAGCGGGCCCGTCAGGTCGCCGTAGCCCGCATCGCCGAACTCGAATCCCGCCGCCCCGACTTGTCGCCTTCCACCCCAGCCCCCTCCCTCCCAACGCCCACCCAGGAAAAAGCGCCCGCCCAAAGCAAAGCCACGGTCGATATCTCGCCCTACCTCCGCAAAATCGACGAACTCCGCGCCCAACTGGAACAAACCCAAAAGGACCTCGACTCCGCCCGCACCGCCATCGAAACGAATCAGTCCAGATTGGCCAGCCAAGCCGAGTCCATTCGGACCCTCGAAGCTTCCGTAGCCTCCACCCAAGAGGCCGCCGTAAAAGAGTCTCGTATTGTCGAGGCTTTACAAGCGGAACTTAAAGTAAAGTCTCAACGCATGCTCCAGGCCGAGCAAGCTGAAAAGGTCCTCCAAGACAGGCTCCTCAAGGCCGAACAAGGCGCCCGCCGCGCTTCGGCCACTTCCAATGAACTCGACGACATCCAGCGCCGCCGCGAGAACGCCTACACCTCACTCGAGCGTCGCGTTCGCGACGTCACCGAGATCATCCGAGGATTCACCCTGAACGCCCAAACCCGCGACGTCGGCGCCTCCGGCCTTCCCGCCGGCGACCTCTCCCGCCTCCAAACCGCCCTCCAACAAGCCGACGAAGACCTCCGCCAAATCCGCAGCCTCAACGCCCGCGCCTCGGACTTGGCCAAGGCAAAATAGCTAAAGAGCCACCGATGATCCAATACGACCCTCACAAGTGGATGGACCACTTCTTCGACGTGCGGGGCACGCTCGTCAAGGAAATCAGCGTCCGGGTTCTTAGCACCGTCGCCTGGGCCGCGCTCGTCGTCTGGATTGACCTCAAGGTCCGCCACGTCGGCATCTCTTCGCTGCTCCACCAGTTGGTCGGCTTGGCTCTTGGTTTACTCCTCGTCTTCCGAACTAACGCTTCCTACGACCGATTCTGGGAGGGCCGTAAGCTCTGGGGCGGCATCGTCAACGAAACCCGTAACCTCGTCCGTCTCGCCTCGGTCCACTTCCGCGACCGCCAAATGCTCGTCCGTATTACCAAGCTCACCGCCTTGTTCCCGTACGCTTGCATGCACCAGTTGCGGGGCACAAGCGGCAGTCATCCCGAGCCCGAGTATGATGCATTGCTGAAAGCG
>VFQP010004265.1_pt1 | contig 13480 bp, 8 predicted proteins | sample 3512351 | NCBI WGS metagenome assembly VFQP01 (sample SAMN10412372, study PRJNA504923) | tailings metagenome | isolation source: Relicate 1 Philex TSF1 revegetated site | place: Philippines: Tuba, Benguet | collected 2017-08-29 | reverse complement strand
GGCCATGCTCTGGAGCGAGGGCCCACGCCACGTCCAGCTGCTGCAGGACGCGGGCACGCTGGCGGGCTTCCAGGTCTTTGTGGCCTTTGCCATCGTGCTGGTGGCCTGCGGCCTGGCGTGCGTCGGCCCGCGCTGCATCTCGTTCCTGTCGGCCGTGTCGGCGCTCTGGCACGTGATTGGCTGCGCCACCTTCATGTGGGCGCTGCTCAGCACGGCGGCCGAGGTGAGGCGACGAAGAGCTGTTTTGCACGGTTACGAGCTCCTGCATTCGGGGCCAGTGGCAACAGGTGTGCTTGGTGGCCTTGGGTGCGACCGCAGATCAACGACAGCGGCAGCGTGTGGCTACAGCTGGAGGAGCAGGTGGCGCCGGAGCAGGGCAACACGGGCGACACGGCGCAGCTCTTCCTGGTGCGCCTGCGTGGGCTGGAGCCCGGAGCAGGGCCCTGGCAGTAAGGATTCTCGCTGTCCCTGCCCCACCTCATCCTGCGCAAAGCATGGCCGTGGCTGCGTTCCTGGCCGTGATGCCGCGCGCCGCAGATGGGACTGCTCTTCAGCCAGTGGGTCATGTCGGGCTATGATAGCAGGTGAGCGCCAGCTCCCACACCTGCACGCAACCCCTCCACCCCAGCACAGCGCGCCCTCGCCTCGCGCCTGCGTGGAGCCAGCAAGTGCCGCCGCCGCCCACGCGTGCAACCCCGCACGCAGCGTGCAAATGGCCGAGGAGACGGAGCGCGCCGAGCTGGCCGGCGTGCCGTGCGTGGCCGGCGCCGTGGCTGCAAACGCGCTCCTGGGCCTGGGCTTCATCAGCTCGGTCCTGTACTGCATGAACGGCCCGGCGCGCGCCATCTCGCAGGAGGCGGCCGACCAGGACCTTGACGTTGTCACTTTTGTGGTCTACAGGCTGCTGCTGGCCAAGTACGGAGAGGTGAGCGACCGCGCAGTGCAGTCCATCGAGCCGCCGCCGCCGTGCAGCGCAGTCCACCAGCCGGCGCAAGGAGGATGGGAGCGGCAGTCCTGAGCCACCCCGAGGGGCCACGGACAGGTAGCGGCAGGCAAGAGCGACGAGAGCGCGACGTGCTGGCCTGGGCGTGCAGGGTCGCAACGGCACCACGCTCATCATGACGGTGCCCATGGTGGGCCTTGCGCTGTCGGTGCTCTTCTCGCTGACGGCAACCTCGCGCTGCCTCTACGCCTTCAGCCGCGACGCCGGCGTGCTCGGCGCGCACCTCTGGCGCCTCGTCAGCCCAAAGACGCACGTGAGCGCCCGCGCACGCCTGCCTCTCGTCTCCCGCGCCGCGGCGCACAGCGGTGCCGCGCGTCGACCGGCACCGCTGTGGCGTGACGGTGGCGATCGGCTGCACACGTGTGCTTGTCCGCAGATGCCCTGGCCGGCCACCGTGTGCGCGGCGGTGCTGGTGTGGGTCCTGTCGCTGCCAATCACGCTCAGCTCGCACCTCTTCGTGGCAATCTCCAGCGCCGGCGTCGTGTGCCTGCTGCTCTCGTACGCCACGCCCATGGTCCTCAGGCGCGTCTTCTGCAGCGTCCCCATGCCAGCACGCTTTCCACCTGCGACGCAGGCCCCATGCACGAGCCCCAGCAGCGTTCTCCTCGCGTTTGCACGTGCAGGCTGCGCCTGGCGTGGCCGGGGCACCGCGACGGCGGCTCTGTGCTGGTGCGGGGCGTGTTCCACCTGGGCCGCGCCAGCGTGCCGCTGTTTGCCGTCGCCGTGGCCTGGTGCCTCTTCATGGTGGTGCTCTTCATCCTCCCACAGGTCAGTGGCCAGCGCACGCCTTGCCCCTCACGCCAGCCCTCCTCAGTCATGAACCAAGGGAGTCCCGCGTTTCCAGCAGGCTGACCAGCGTCCGTGTGTGCGTCTGACGCGTGGGCCGTGTGCGCAGGAGTACCCCGTCACAGCCAGCGACATGAACTACTGCGTCGTGGTCATTGCGGCTGTGCTGCTGGCTACCCTGGCGCTCTGGTCCCTCCCCGTCGTGGGCGCCAGGTACGGCATGCAACTGGCCTGCCAATGTGCAAGCCGGGACAGTCAGCAGCCACACTCCCGGCCACGCAGGAGGACACTTGTGCGTATGACAGCCTCTCCCACCCACAAACGTACCGTGCAGGCACTGGTTCACCGGCCCCCGCGCCACGCACGGCGTGCTGCTGCCGTCCCAGGCCTCTGGCTCCTCGGACGCCCTGGCCCTGCAGCCGCGCGCCCTCAGCCAGCTGCACCTCCGCCTGCTGCTCGACCTCCAGGACGCCACCGCCCGCCTGCGCGCGCCGCTGGCCCCCTCGGCCTCGCGGCTCACCCGCCTGGCGCAGGCCGCCCGATACCTCCGCGCCGCCGCCGCCTACTCGCTCCTCACCTGCGTGGTGGCGCCGCCGCCGTCCCTCGCCGCCGCCGCCGCCGCCGCCGCCGTGGCAGCGGCAGAGCCAGGGAGCGACAAGGTCCAGTCGCCGCGCCCCGCCGCTACTGGCTCCGTCCCCGCCTCCCAGTCCGGGCCGGCGGACGCTGCATGGCATACCGACGCCTCCGGCCCTGCCGGGGCGGCGGCGGCAGCGGCTGCGGCCGGGGCCGGCGCTGCGACGCGCAATGCGGTGGAGCGCTCCAAGGCGTCGGTGGCGACGGCGAGCGTGCTGGCGTCCCGCATGGCGTCCGGCACCACGCTGCGCACGGCCTACACTGGCAACACGGTCCCGTCGTCGAGCGGCGTGCCGTCCCAGCTGGCGCTGGAGCCGCACGGCTCGTCCATCGCCATGCGCCCGTCGGCCTACTACACGCGCCACAGCATGGCCAGCGTGGCCACGCGGGAGGGCTCGTCCGTGTACGGCGGCGCACGCAGCTCGGCCACGTCGTTCGGGCCGAGCCCCTCGGGGCAGAGCGCGCTGCGCTCCTCCGACACGCACGACGCGCTCATGAACGCGGCGTATGCGGCGTGGGCGGCGGGCTGGCGTCGCGGGAGCGCGCCCGGCGGGGGCGCGCCCTCGGACAGCGGCGTGGCGCGCGTTAGCCCGGGGGCGGCGCAGACCCCGGGCGGGGGCCCTCCATGGGCCTCTGTGGGCGTGTGGCGCGCCTCGGTGGGCGGCGGCCTCCCGTCAGAGCGGCGCTCCCCGCTGGCCTACGCGGCGGCGGGGAGCGCGCGCGGCTCGCCGCAAGGCATGCTGGGCGCCCCCCTGTTCAACCCCGGCCGCCCTGCGGCAGCAGGCCTGCCGCAGGGCGTGGGCTTCACCGCCGTGCCCATGGTGCTGCTCAGCACCGACCCCGTGGGCAGCTCCCTCAACGCGCAGCACCTCGGAGGAGGCGCTGCGGGCGCGCCACCTACGCCCCAAGAGGGCGTGCCGCCGCCGCCTCCGTTCCCGCTGGACGCCGCGGCGGGGCACAGCGTGACGAGCGCGGCCGACGGCGCGCCCGCCGCCAGCACCGCCCTCAACTCGTTCGCCTCGGTCGCTTCGTCCTCGGTCTCGGCCTGGAGCCCGCGGCTCGCCTCCTGGGCCACCGGCGGGCGCCAGCAGGGGGCCGCCGTCGCCGCCGCCGCCGCCGCCGTCGGCGCGGCGGCGTCGGCGGGCCGCGCAGGCGAGGGCAGCGTGGGCGGCGGGCGGCTGCGCTCGCAGTTCAGCCGCCGCTCTTCCTACGCGCGCCACCACACGTCGGGCGACGGCACGCCGGCAGGCCCACTGAGTCGGCTCACGCAAGGTGGCGGAGACGCGCAGCAGCAGCAGCAGCAGGCGTCGGCTTCCGGGCAGCTGCACCGGCTGCTCAACACGTCGCAGCTCAGCATCCACACGGGCTTGCCGACGTCGCGCGCCGCCAGCAGCGTCGTGGGCGGCGCGGGCGCTGGGGCGGCGGGCGCGGCCACCACGCCGGTGGGGGCCGCCGGCAGCCGCTCGCAGCCGCTGCCGCTCCAGGGCTCGGTGGCGAGCTTTGTGAGCAACAGCAGCCTGCTGGCCAGCACCAGCACCCTGTCGCTCTTCACGCGCACCGGCGGGGGCAGCGCCGCCGCCGCCGCCGCGGCGGGGCCGGCGGCGGGGGGCGCGCGCGGCGCGCCGGCGGCGGCGGACGCGTTTGGCAGCACGGCGGGCAGCTCGGCGGCGTTCCTGACGCACGGCACGCAGGTGGCCGAGGTGTGGCCCGACGGCAAGCCGGTGGAGCGCTCGGTGCTCATGACGCTGCTGCAGGAGGAGGAGGACCACGCCATCCAGGCGCGACACGAGGCGGCAGCCGCGTCGCCGCGCACGCTGGCTGGGCTGGGCGCCCCGCCGCCGCCGGCAGCGCCGTACGGCCCGCCGGGGTACTCTCACGGCGGGGCGCTCTCACGCCCCGTTGGGCTGCTCAGGCAGGCCACGGAGGACGCCGACGTCTTCATGCGGCTGCTGATGCAGAACGGCGACCTGGCCGGGAGCCCCGGGGTCGGCGGCGCTGCCGGGGCGGCGGCGGCGGGAGCGGCTTGGGCGGGGGCGGGCCGGGAGCACGCGCGCCTCTCTCCGCTGGACGCGGCGCGGCTCGGCGCGCAGGCGGCGGCGGCGGCTCGGTACCGGCGTGGCAGCGCCGTGGAGCCGGCGCACTGGCGCGGCGCTTCGTCCTCCTCCTCCCAGATCGGGGCGTTCTCGTCCGTCGCGACTGCCAGCACGGCGGCGACGGTGGGCCCCGGCGAGCTCATGCTGCCCACGCCGCCCTCGCCCCGGCGCCTGGGCAGCGCGCGCAGCGTGGGCGTCAGGGACGCCGTGAGGGCGCTCACGCGGCGGCGCCGCAGCAGCCGGCCCTCGGGCCACTCGGCGAGCGGCGTGGAGGAGCTGCCCGACCCCGACGCGCTGGACGTGGACCGCTTCTCCGCCGCCACCTCCCACACGGCCACCACGCAGCAGGACCGCCTGTCGTCCGCCCAGGAGCGGCTGTCGAGCGCCCAGGAGCGCCTCTCCTCGGCGTCCACGGCGTCCAACGTGAGCCGCCTCTCAGCCCGGTCCATCGCGCCCACGCGCAGCAGCAGGTCGCGCGTCCCGCTGCCGCCCCTGGAGGACGGCGAGGAGCAGCTGTCGAGCTCCGCCGTCCCCAGCGTGGACGTGGACAGCGCGGCAGCAGGAACGGCAGCGGGAGCGGCAGACGCGCTGCCGGCGTGCGTCGTCGTGCAGGCGCCCTCGCCTGCGAGGCCCACCGAGCAGCAGACGCTGTCGCCTGCCGGCTCGGCGTCGGCGGGGCCCACCAACCCCGCCCAGGCCGCCTCGCCCGTGGCGGGCATCATGCGCTCCAGCAAGCCCCAGGGCGTGCGGGGAGGGCGCCGCGCCAGCGTGTCGCGCGTCACGTGGCAGGACGACGCCGACGACGGCAGCAGCCCACGCGGCGCGACCGTGGCCGCGGCCCCCGCCGCAGCAAGCAGTGGCGCTGCGGCACCACGGCCGGGGTCGCGGCTGTCCCTGGATCGGCCCTCCGGCCGAAGGCAGCCGGAGCAGCCGCAGCCCCAGCAGGAGCATGAGGAGCAGGCAAGCGCAGCGGCAGCAGACGGCGCGCAGGCGGCGGCGGCGGGGGCGGCGGCGCCACCCAGGGGGCCAGCAGCGCCTGCAGGTCGGGTGACGCGGCCCGCCGGCAACGGCACGGCGGCGTTCTTTGCGCTCGACTCTGCCGCGGCGCCCGGCGCTGGGCTGGCGGCGGCCTCCAGCGGCAGCATGCACAGCATGGCCGACCTGAGCCGAGTGGGGTCGTCGGGGTGGTGGGGCCCAGAGGCGCCCCAGGCCAGCCAGCCCTCCCAGACCTTGCTGCTCGACTCAACCGCCGCGGCGCTGGCCACCCGGCAGCAGCATCAGCAGCTCTTGAGCACGGCCGCCGGCGACGACCTGCCCATGGCCGCCCACATTCCGCCGCCCGCGCAGCCGCCGGCGCAGCTGCTGCATCCGCAGAGCCCGCGGCACCCCCACCACCTGAGCGGGTGGCAGGGCGCGGCGTCGCTCTCTCCCAGCAGCGCGCGGCAGGGCAGCCTGCACCTCTTGCGGCGCGCCGAGCAGCGGCTGGCCGAGGCGCGCCACCACTCGGCGGCCTCGGTGCGCACCTCGCCGGCCTCTGGGCGCAGCACGCCCACCACGGGCGGGCCCTCCAGCCCGACCAGCCACGCTGGCACGCCGCTGGGCGGCCGCTCCCCGGGGCCGCAGTGGGCCGCGCTGTCTAGCCCTCTGCGCGACGACCGTGGGCCGCTGCGGTTCGTTAGCAACAGCAGCACCGCCAGCGCCAACGCGGCCGCGCACCACGAGGCGGGCGTGGTGCTGCTGGGGTCGCCGCCGGCCTCCCGCCAGGGCTCGCACCACGCAGCGGCCCGCGCCGTGGGCCCGCATCCCAGCGGGCTGCGGATGGCGAGCAGGGGGCACCTGGACAGTAGCCAGCGCTCCACGCAAGAAGACTTGAGCTAGGACAGCACCGCAGGAAGGAAGAGCGGAGTGACGCCTTAGCTGTCCACAACACCCGTGGCGGAAGCCTCCATTGCGAACTGCCGCCTTTTGCTGTCTCTCGGTCGCTCTTCTCTCGCCGCTCTCCCCTCTTTGCAAGGCCACCCTGCACCGCGAGCAGGACCAGCAACACCAACAGCACTGAAACAGTCCCAGGCGGCCGCTACGCCCCCCGAGGCGGCCGGCAGCGCTGCTTGTGGCCGGCCTTCCAGTGCGCCACCTGGCACGCCTGCGCAAGCACACGACACGAGCGACAGGAGGGGCGGTGAGGCGCGCGACGCACAGCCTGGCGGTGCACCCCCTTGTCGTCCAACGCTCACCTTGTTGCAGTACCAGGCGTCGCGGCACCGCCCGCAGCGCACCAGCTCCTCGCCCTCCTCGCCGCACCACTCGCACGCGGCGCCGCCGCGCCAGGGCGCCGCCTGCTCAGGGCCCGCAGGGGCCGCCGCCGCGCACGCGGCCCCGCCCTCGAGCGAGGTCCGCGGCCGCGCCAGGCCCGCCGCGCGCAGCAGCGCCGGGTGCGGCGCCGGACACGGCGGCGGCGCGTCGCCCTCAAACACGTCGCCGGCGCTGAGCGAGCGCACCAGGTGGTGCAGCAAGCAGCGCGGGCCCAGGGCGTGGCGCCGGTCCATGCGCCTCATGTGCATGCGGAAGGCCTCCTGGCCGCCCTCCTCGTCTTCCTCCCCCTGCTGCTGCTGCTCCTGCTCGCCCTCGCCCACCACGGCGGCCACAGCGCGGGCGGCATGCTCCTGGTCCAGCCAGCCATACACGTCGCGCCACTCCGAACGGTCCACCTCCTCCAGCTGCCCGCACGCCGAGTTGTAGTAGTCGACAAAGATGCCCATGTTCTCCTCGTCGCTCATCTGCGCACACGCAGAGAGAGAGCGGCGCGTGTGTCGCCGTCAATCCCGGCGTCAACGCTGGCGTGTCACTCACGTGCGGCGCGCGTCAAGCCTGCTCCCTTTCCCCATGGAAAGGTCTTGCGGCAGAGGACGCTCGGTAACCAAGCGCAGGTTGCTGCACCTCCCAGCAGCCCACTCAAGCCTCGCCGCACCATGAAGAAGCCCAGGGAGGGGAAGGCGTCCGCCGCCTTGCTCAGCCACAAGTACGGCGGGCTCCACGCCGTCCAAAAGTGCAGCTTGAGCACGCCCGGGCAGCGCACCTGCACCGCCTGCGCGCGCCACCACCACCAGTCACACGGCACCATTATGCGCACAAGGCAAAGCCAGCACGTGCTGCGGTACAGCTGCCGTTGAGGGCGGCAAGCTATGGACCCAGGGAGGAGGAGCAGCAACTGGAGGTGTGCGCCTCCACGCGAGCCCCCCCCTCCCTTACCACGCCCGCACGCACCACGTCAAACGCGTCCTTGTTCGTGCCCCACGCGTTGCGGTGCCACTCGCTGGCGTGGCAGCCCGTCTCCTCCTGCACCGCGTCCAGCAGCGCCTGCATCTCCAGCGACTCGGAGGAGCCGGGGTACGGGATGCCGTAGCTGCGGTCCATGAGCGTGCGCAGGGAGGCCGGATGCGGCACCACGCCGCCGAGGCTGAAGCTGCGCGAGGTGACCTGCATGCCCGTGCGTGCGCATGCGTGCGAGCAGGGCGCGGTTGACTGCCGGTGGCGGACAGAGCGAGGCACAAGCAGGCTGGGTGTGGATGCATGCAGATGCACGCCCACCTGGACCGCGCGGCCGCCATGGTACTGGGTGAGCTGCCGCGTGACCTGGCTCTTGGCCCAGAACGCGTCGACGTCTGCCGGCGGCCCCACCACGAGCAGCGTGTCGATGCAGTTGTTGGGCATCCTGCGGCGCAGCATCGCGTCGTCAGGCTCTGCTCTACGCTGCTGCACACGTGCAGACTTTGCTCCACTGTGGACCGATCGCACGCGGCACGCAGTGCGCTGGGAGAAGCGCAAAACGCGGCACGCCTGAGAGCTGACAAAGCCCAGCGCAAGGAGGCGGCTCACCTAGCAGCGTGTCGGTGCCGCAAAGGAGGAGCTGGCCGCGAGGACCGACGCGTGCGGGGCAGAGGCGGGCGCAGGACAGCTGCAAGGAGCCCCCTTGTGTGCGCTTGGCTGCAGGAGAATTGCTGGCGCTCCTCGGCCTTTGCTCCCTGCTCAGCGCGCGTGGTTCTGCGCTTGACGGCCGAGGGCGCGCCGAGGGCGTGCGCCGCGACCCCATGCGTGCACCGCCAGCACCAGATGAGCTGACGAGTGCACGCTCACACTTGCGCAACGCCTGCAGAGCAGCACGCGCGCGCGTGGGCCCTCAGGAACAGACACGTGGCGGGAGCGGGCGTGCCCCGCGCACGTGGTGGACTCTGGCGCCAGGCGCCAGCGTGACCCACGAGCCGCCACGTGCCTCAGCACTCAGGTGCTGCTGGGGTGAGGGCAGGCCGTGAGCAAGCCAGCGCGTTGCTCCCTTTGACAGCTGCCGCGACCGGCGCCGGAGGCGATGGGCCAAGCAGAGGCCGGTGCGCCTTTCAAGCCGCTCTCACCGCACTCGCAAGGAGAGATGCTTGCAGGGAGGCCACATCCCAGTGCTCAGTGTCAGCCGTAGAGCGTGGACGGCGACAAGTACGCAGGGCTAGTATGCAGGTCGACAGAGAGGGCCAATTTCCCAGACATTTTTCACTCTGCGTGCTGCAGCAGGTGCCAGAGCTCCTCCACCGTGTCGTCGCCCGCCAGCACGGTCGCAGTGCTGGCGCCCGCCACGGGGCCCACGCCCGGGCCAGGTGCACTCCCCATGGTGGCCTGATTCAGCGGCGGCTGCGGTGGCGTGGCTCCTAGCGGCGGAAGGCCTTGCGACGGCAGCGCCGTGCCCAGCAGCGAGTCGCCGGCGCCCTCGGGCAGCATGGGCAGGGTTGAGCTGGGCAGGGTGATGCCGCCTTCGCTGCCAAAGTGCAGCTGCGCGCCCGAGAGCAACACGTAGTGCGACCCGGACGTGGACGTGCGCGCCGGCACGGACGGGGCGGCACGCTGCTGCTGCTGCTGCTCTCGCTGCTGCTGCTCTTGCCGCTGCTGCTCTTGCTGTTGCTGCTGCTGCGCGAACTGTGTGAGCGTCTGCTGCTGCAGCAGGTTCAACGACGCTGCGCTGGTGAGCTGGAAGGTCTGGAGGGGGTCGCAGAGCGCCTCCAGGTTGGCCTCCATCTCCCCCTGCTGCTGCTGCTGCTGCTGCTGCTGGTAGTCCATGGAGGGCGCCTCCATGGGCACCAGCCTGAGGGGCTGTGGGGCTGCCTGGCCCCCAAAGACAACCACCGCGCCAGCGGCGGGTTGCTCGCGATCGGCCAAGGCAGCGCCGAGCGCGCCCAGGGACGTCGGCGCCGCATGCTGCACGGGGGCCAGGTGCACCGTGCCCATCTGCCGCGTGCTGAGCGTGCGGCCGACCGGCCTGCCGGCGCCTGGCAGCGTCACGGCGGCCAGGCGGCTGGTGGATCCCAAGCTGGTGCTCCCCACGTGCTCCCCTCCGCGGCTGATGCGCCTCTGCCCTGACGGCCTGCGCGGCGCGCACGAGCCAGTGAACAGGTTCACGCGCTGCGGCCCCTGCGGGACGCACCCTCTGCGACCACACCTCTGACGGCAGAATAACCAGGCACCGCTACTCACTGGAGCGAACCCGGCGACGGCGGTTGTTGCGGAGGCTGCGAGGCGCCAAACACAAAGCGCGGCGCGCCGCCGGACGAGGGCTGCGCCGCGTACTGCAGCTGGAGGGGCGGTGGGAGCGGCTGCTGGTGCGGCGCCGCACCGCGCGTGTGCCCAGCGGCGCTCGTGAGGAGGGCAGAGTCGGACCAGGGCGCACGGGCCTGCAGGCCGGCCTGGGGCCGGAACGTGACGGCTCCGGCCCCCCGCGGCGCGCCACCCCCCGCCAGCGCCTCCATCATCTCCCCTTGCTGCCCGCCCTCGGGCTCAACCAGCTGCCGCAGCAGGTCCACCATGTCCGCCGCGCCCTCCATCACGCTGGCCAGCCCGCCGGGCGGCTCGGGCCCGTGCTGCTGCTGCTGCTGCTGCATCCAGAACTCTTGCGCCGGTTGCGCCGCCGCCGGCGCCATGAGGCTGCCCGAGGGCTGCCAGAGGAGCTGCTGCTGCTGCTGCGCCAGCTGCCACTGCGAGGGCTGCTGCTGCTGTTGCCCCGAGGGCCCCGGCGGCGGCAGCAGCGGCTGGCCTGGCCACACCATGCTGCCCGAGGCCGACGTGCCCGACCCAGGCGCCGACTGCATGCTGCCGGGCAGCGAGGCGTAGCGCTGCAGCATGGGCCCGGCGCCGGCAAAGGCGCCGGCGCCGCTGCCGCTGACCCGGGCCTGCGCGTCGGACGGGCTCGACATTTGCGAGCTGCCGGGCCCCAGGCCGCCCACGCCAATGTTGAAGTGCGCGCCGCCGCGCTCCAGCAGCGCGCTCGTCGTGCGCAGCTGCTGCGCCGGGCTGCCCAGGCCGCTGCCGCCGGCGCCAAACAGCACGCCGGTGGCCGTGCTGCCGCCCGACCGCGGCGCGCCGCGCGGCACCGGGCTGCCCGCCCCGCCGCCGCCGCCCGTCATGCTGCGCTTGGCCGCCGGCAGCGTCACCACGTCGTCCTCCTGCTGCGCCTGCAGGGCCAGGCGCCAGGCCTCCTCCGAGCCGCCGACCGCCTGCAGCTCGCTCGCGCCGCCCTGCGCCAGCAGCGACGACTCGAGCACGGCCGCCGGAGTGGTGAGCTGGGCGCCCGAGGGCCGCTTGGTGGCGATGCCACGGCTGCTGCTGGCGCGGCTGCTGAAGCCGACGGTCGCGTCGGGAGCCATGGTGCCGCTCCCCGCGCCCGCCGCGCCGGCAAAGCCCACATATGAGGCGGGGCTGCGCCCGGCTGCGGCCGCGGCGGCGGCTGCTCCGCGGGCGAGCGGGGCTGACCGCGGCCCTGCGCCTGATCATGACAACGCGTCACGCAAGGAGAATTGTAGTAACTTGCGCTTGCCCTAGACGAGCAAAGACCTCCCGGGTTTGCACTGCTGACAGGGAGCGCCAAACGCACCTTGGGTGCCTGGGAGGTCCTGCCCCGGCTGCCAGATGCCCACGTCAGTGTCCATGGCGGCGGCGCCGCCGTCGCCGCCGATGCCTGTCACGTGCTGGTGCAGCAGCGCCAGGAGCTCGTCCGGCGTGGGCTGGTGGTGCTGGGACGCCGCTGCGGCCGCGCCCCGGGCAGGCAGCCCGCCGCGCGGCGACGGCGCGGCCGTCGCGCCCTGCCCCTGGCCCCCGAGCTCCATCAAGCTGCCGGCCACCACGGAGCGCGGCCCGGCGCCGGTGCTCGAGGGCGTGGACACGGCCGTGTGCCCGCTGGTGCCCCCAGAGCCCAGCCGGGGGCCAAGTGTGATGCGCGTGCGGGCGGCGTGCGCGGGCGGCCGCCCGCCTGACTCGCCTGGCGCGGCGGCGTCCCACCCCTCGCCCGCCTGGGGCTGCTGCTGCTGCTGCTGCTGCAGTCGCTGCTGCTCCGCCGGCCACGCCTGCTGCAGCCCCGCCTCGGGCTCAGAGGTGCGCAGCGTGACGCCGCCCAGCGCCACGTGGAACTCCATCAAGCCGCCCGGCAGCCCTTGCGCTCCCCCGGCCGCCGCTGCCAGGGGCGGCTGCTGCAGCCCCGCCCCCGCCTGCTGCTGCTGCGCGCCGCCAGGGCTGCCTGCGGCAGCACGCTGCTCCTGGGACCCCAGCATGGCCATGAGGGCTTGGTGCTGCGCGTGCTCTGACGAGCCAGCCATGGGCCAGGTGCCCGGAGCGGCGCCGCCGCCCTCGCTGGCCGCCGACCGGCTGGCAAACGTCACGGCGGGATGCAGCGCCTGGCGCTGCCAGCTGGCGACGCCGCCCTGGACAGGCCTGCCCTGCGGCTGAGCGGGCACTGGGAGACCGGGGGAGGCGGACCGGCTGAGCGGCTGCTCGTGCTGCTGCTGGACAATGCCCAAAGGCGGCGGGGCGCGCCCTTGCGTCTCCCCTGACGCGGCCCGGGACGCCTCCCCGCTGTGCGCGACCTGGGGGCTGTGCTGCCTCGCGGCGGCCGCGCCCCCGCCCCCGCCTCCGCCTGCTGCACCGGCGGCGGGCGGCGGGAACATGGCCGCCACGGCCGCCGCCGCCGCCGCCGCCGCTGGGCCGCCGGCGGAGGGGCCCAGCAGCGCGGCGGCCGAGCCCCCCGTGGCGCCCAGCGCGGCGCGGATGACCTCTGCCGCCTGCTGCAGCGTGGGCGCCCTGGCCGCCACCGCCAGGGGCGCGCCGGGCCTGCTGGCCAGGTGGGCCGACAGCTGGCCCAGGCCCTGCAGGTTGCGGCGCTCCTGGATGAGCTGCATGGACAGCACGGCCATCTCGTGGGTGCCGGGGCAGCCGGCGCGCAGCAGCGCCACGTAGCACACCATGAGCGACTCGGTGCGCGTATCGAGCAGCTTGCAGCGCAGCAGGCCGTTCCAGTGGCTGCAGGCAGGAGCGGGGCGAGGCGGGCAGCAGGCGTCAGTGGTGGTGCTGGTCCAACAGGGAAGACCTGACGACGGGTGGGGTTGCGTGAACCCATGCATACGCACTTTTTGACGTCGTTTTCGGTGCGGTTGTCGAGCATCTTTGCAATCTTGCTCCAGGTCGGGCCCATTTGCGAGTGCATGTTGACCATGAGCTCCTCCTCCTCGGGCGTCCACGCGCCCTTTTTGCTGTCGGGCCTGCGTGCGTGTGTGTGAGGGGGGAGAGGTACCACGGCCGCGCTTGGCGGGTGCCAGCGTGCGGCCCCGCCCACGCCTGCGCTGCAAGACCATGGCGTCCGCACCTGGCGTTGAGGTACCGCTCGCGGCACTGCTTGCCCGTCCTGCCCGGCATGAGCGCGGCGATGGCCGGCCACTTGACGGGCCCGCCTTGCTGCTCCTTTAGGTGCGCCTCGACCACCTGCATCAGCTGGTCGTGCTCCTCCTGCGTCCAGCGCTGCACCTTGCGGCGCGCCACCAGCGCCGCCTGGGAGGACGAGCCAGCCACCGCCTGCAGCAGCAGCGCACCATTGTCCGACTGTCCGACTGTCCGACTCAAAAAATTGCTGCTTGGTGCTTGTGGCGCGTCGTGATGAGCAGAT
>VFQP010004264.1_pt1 | contig 13483 bp, 10 predicted proteins | sample 3512351 | NCBI WGS metagenome assembly VFQP01 (sample SAMN10412372, study PRJNA504923) | tailings metagenome | isolation source: Relicate 1 Philex TSF1 revegetated site | place: Philippines: Tuba, Benguet | collected 2017-08-29 | reverse complement strand
GCGAAGCCCAGCGACTTGCCCTTGGTGATGTCCTTGGCGCCCACGTTGGACGTCATGATCACCACGGTGTTCTTGAAGTCGATGACGCGACCGTAGTTGTCGGTGAGATGACCCTCATCGAGCACCTGCAGCAGGATGTTGAACACATCCGGGTGCGCCTTCTCGATTTCGTCGAGCAGGATGACGCTGTACGGCTTGCGACGCACGGCCTTGGTGAGCGTGCCCGAATCCTCGTAGCCCACGTAGCCCGGCGGCGCACCGATGAGCCGCGACACGGAGAACTTCTCCATGTACTCGCTCATGTCCACGCGAATGAGCGCGGAGGCATCGGCGAACATGAACTTGGCCAGCGCGCGCGCCAGCTCGGTCTTGCCGACACCCGTGGGGCCGGAGAAGATGAACGAGCCGATGGGGCGACGCGGATCCTTGAGACCGGCGCGGCTGCGGCGAATGGAGCGGGCGAGGGCCTTGATGGCCTCGTCCTGACCCACCACGGTGCCGTGCAGCTCGTCTTCCATGCGCAGAAGACGCGAGGTCTCCGCCTCCTGGAGGCGCGTGACCGGGATGCCCGTCCAGCGGGAGACGATGAAGGAGATCTCCTCCTCACCCAGCGTGGGCCGGAACGACTGCCGCCGCTGCTCCCACTCGTCCTGCTTGCGCCGGATCTCCGCCTGCAGCTCACGCTCCGTGTCGCGCAGCGAGGCCGCGCGCTCGAAGTTCTGATCGCGGACCGCCGCTTCCTTGTCGGCGTTGATCTTCTCGAGCTGCTCCTTGAGCTCCGCCACCTCTGCCGGCGGCACCTGCGCGGCCAGGCGCGCGCGCGCACCCGCCTCGTCGATGACGTCGATGGCCTTGTCCGGAAGGAAGCGGTCGGTGATGTAGCGCTCCGACAGCTTGGCCGCGGCCAGCAGCGTTTCGTCGGGGATGTTCACCCGGTGGTGATCCTCGTACTTCTTGCGGAGGCCCTGCAGAATCTGCACGGTCTCGTCGATTGACGGCGGATCGACCACCACGGTCTGGAAGCGGCGCTCGAGGGCCCCGTCCTTCTCGATGTACTTGCGGTACTCGTTGAGCGTGGACGCGCCGACGCACTGCAGCTCGCCGCGCGCCAGCGCCGGCTTGAGCATGTTGCTGGCGTCGATGGCGCCCTCGGCCGCACCGGCCCCGACGAGCGTGTGCAGCTCGTCGATGAACAGGATGACCTGCTTGTTCTGGGCGATCTCGTTCATGACCGCCTTGAGGCGCTCCTCGAACTGCCCGCGATACTTGGTGCCCGCAATGACTGCCGCCATGTCGAGCGACAGCACGCGGTTGTCGCGCAGCGAGTCCGGGCAGTCACCGTTGGCGATGAGCTGCGCCAGCCCCTCGACGATGGCCGTCTTGCCCACACCGGGTTCGCCGATGAGCACCGGATTGTTCTTCTTGCGGCGCGTGAGCACTTCCATGACGCGCTCGATTTCCTTGGCGCGCCCGATGGTCGGGTCGAGCTGCCCTTCGGCCGCCAGCTGCGTGAGATCGCGGCAGAAGTGATCGAGGGCGGGCGTCTTGGACTTCTTCTCGCCCTTGGCCGACGAGGGCGCGGCCGACGGCGGTGCCCCGCTGCCTGCCTTCTCGGAGGTCGGCGGCGTCCCACCCTGCGGCATTTCGGTGCCGAGCAGGCGCAGCGTTTCCGCGCGCGCGGCCTCGAGATTGACGCCGGCGTCGGTCAGCACCTGGGCCGCAATGCCCTTCTCCTCACGGAGCAGGCCAAGCAGCAGATGCTCCGTGCCGACATAGCTGTGGTTGAGATCGCGCGCTTCGGCCATGGCGAGTTCCAAAACCTTCTTGGCGCGCGACGTGTACGGCAGGTCCGGGCCGGTGGCCTGCGCCGCCTTCCCCTTCTTGACCGTGTCCTCGATTTTCTGCGTGACGTCGTCGAGATCGACGTTGAGGTTCTGCAGCACTGCTGCCGCAACCCCTTCGCCCTCGCGGATCAGCCCGAGCAGGATGTGCTCCGTGCCCACGTATTCGTGGTGCAGTCGCGCGGCTTCTTCGCGCGCCATGGCCAGGACCTTCCGCACCCGCTCGGTGAAGTTGTAGCCGTTCATCGTCCCCTCAGGGTCGTTGGGAAGCGGTTCATTCGACACCGCCGCCTTCGCTCACCAGCACCTGCCGCACATAGCGGGCACGTGCCAGATTCGCCTCGCCGTCCGTCAGCACCCGCCCCTCGCCGTGGGAGAGGTGTGCCGTCTGCGCAAAAATCAGGAGCTTGTTGAGAGTGTATACACTGAGCCCGGTGATCAGTTTCAGTCCGACCGCCAGTCGCACGCCACTCAGGTAGTTCATGGCCTCGTCGAAGGTCAGGCTGCGGGCGTACCGCAGCGTGCCATACGCGCGCCACAACTTGTCCTCGATAATATAGCCCGCATCCCGCACCAGCACACGACGGGCTTCCTCCTCGCGCTCGATCACATGACGGACGACGCGCACGAGCAGGTCCTGCAACTCCTCCTCCGACCGTCCCAGCGTGGTCTGGTTGGACAACTGGAAGAAGTTGCCCACCACCTCACTCCCCTCGCCGTACAGGCCGCGATAGGTGAGTCCCATCTGCTGCAGACCGGCCAGGACCTTGCCGATCTCCTTGGTCAGCACCAGTCCCGGCAAATGGATCAACACCGAGGCCCGCAGTCCGGTGCCCGTATTCGTCGGACAGGCCGTGAGAAATCCGAACTCGCGGTGATAGGCATAAGGCAGCTGACCGCCCAGTTCGCGATCCAGCCGCGTCACCGCCCCAAACGCCTCGGCCACGGCAAACCCAGACCGCAGCGCCTGCAGGCGCAGGTGGTCCTCCTCGTTCACCAGCAAGCCGGCCGTCTCACCCAGGAAGGCCGCCGCACCGGTGCGCACCGGATGCTGGGGGTCGAGCCCGGCCAGTTCCTTGCTGACCAGGTGCCGCTCGTGCAGCAACTGGCGATCCACCGCCTCCAGTTCGTCGAGCCGCACGAGCACGGAACTGCGCAGCGTCGGGACGCCGCCCAGCGCGTCCCGCACCTGGGCCAGCAGCCGCAGCCGCTCCCCATCACGCGCCCGTCCCGTGAAGGCATAGCCGCTCACGTTGCGCGCCAGGCGCATGCGCGTGGAGATCACCACGTCGCTGTTGGGACCCGACGCATCGAGCCACTGTACCCCGCCATCGGGCAGCAGCGACAAGTCCAGTTCCGGACGCGGATTTGTCATACCGTTTCCGTCTCCAGCTGGCGAATGCGATCGCGCAGCGACGCGGCCAGCTCGAACTGCTCGGCCTCGATGGCGCGACGCAGACGGTCGCGCAGATCATGCAGCGTGTCCGGCTTCTCCAGCAGATGCGTGACCGGCGCGTCGTAGCGCTGCCCCACATGACGCGAGCTGCCATGCAGCCGCCGCAGCAGTTCGCGCAGGCTGTGCTCCATGGCATCGTAGCAGTGCGCGCAGCCCAGACGACCACTGGCGCGGAAATCGCGTGCCGTGGCCCCGCAGAACGCGCAGGCCGCCGCGTCCTCGCTGGTGCTCGGCGCCTGCTGCTGCACGGCCTGCAGAATGTCACCCAACGGGTGCTGCGGCACCGACAGCGTGGTTTCCACGCCCTTCGCCGCCGCGCACTTCTCGCACAGGTGCAACTGCGTGACCGCGTTGTCCACGATCCGCGTCAGGTGCACCACTGCATCCCGTTCCTTGCAGCTGTCGCACAGCATCAGCCGTCCCCCCGGACATCCGACTCCACCAACCGTCCTCCCACCAACGAAAGCACCCGATCGGCCCGCGCCGCCAGACTCTGGTTGTGGGTCACCACCACCAATCCCAGAGACTGCTCACGGGCCAGTTCCGCAAACAGGTCGTGCAGGCGTTCAGCGTTGTAACGGTCGAGATTGCCACTTGGTTCATCCGCCAGCAGCACCGCCGGGCGGGCCGCCAATGCCCGCGCCACCGCGGTGCGCTGCTGCTCACCGCCCGACATGGCGGACGGCCGGTGGTGCAGCCGCTCCCCCAGCCCGACCCGGGCCAGGAGACTCGCTGCCCGTTCCCGGGCCTCAGCCTCCTCTACTCCACCTATCCTCAGCGGCATCATGACGTTCTCGATTGCCGAGAATTCCCGCAGCAGGTGGTGAAACTGGAACACAAAGCCCACGGTGCGGTTCCGCAGCGCGTCCACCGCCTCGTCACTGAGGGTTTCCACGGCCTGACCGTCCAGACGCACCCGCCCCGCCGTGGGGCGGTCGAGGGCCCCCAGCACATGCAGCAGCGTGCTCTTGCCCGCCCCGCTCTCGCCCACGATGGCCACCATCTCCCCACGCTGTACCTCGATGGCGACCTCATCGAGCACTCGCAGGATCATGCCGTCGCCGCCACGGTACTCCATGACCACGCCTTCGGCCGCCACCACCGGGCCGACACCGCGCGTGCTGTTGCCGGCCGCCTCATTCATGGCGGATGGCCTCCACCGGGTAGAGGCGCGCGGCCTGTCCGGCTGGGTAGAGCGTCGCAAGGGTGGACACCAGCAGGCTCACCCCGACGATGAGCGCGATGTCCAGCAGTTCGAGTCGCACCGGCAGGTGATCGATGAGGTATACCGACGGATCGAGGGCGATGAGGCGCTTGGCCTCGAGCAGCCAGGCCAGCCCTATGCCAAGCACCAGACCGCCCGCGGTGCCCACCGCGCCAATGACCACGCCCTGCCAGAGAAACACCCGGCGCACGGCCCGCGCCGACAGGCCCATGGCGCGTAGAATGCCGATTTCACGGGTCTTGTCCGACACCACCATCGTCAGCGTGCTGACAATGTTGAATGCGGCCACCACGAAGATGAGCAACAGGATGAAGCCCATACCCAGCTTCTCGAGGCTGAGCGCCTGGAAGAACGAGCGATTGTGCTCCTGCCACGAAATCGCCCGCACCGGCGCCGCCAGCGTGGCCCGCAGCGTATCAGCCACCGCCGGCGCCGCGTTGCGATCGGCGGTCTTGACCTCGATGCCCGTGACATCACCACTGAATCCGGCAAAACGCTGCGCGGCCTCGAGCGACACATACGCCCAGCCGTCGTCGTAGTCGTACATGCCGGTTTCGAACAGCCCCGTCACCACCAGCGAGTCGTAGCCCGGAATGAGCATGCCGGTGGACGCATTGATGTCCTGCGTACCGACACCGTAGAGCACCACAGTGTCACCCGGAAACGCATTCAGCTTGGAGGCGAGGAGTCGGCCAAGCACCACACCCGGCAGCGATACGCCGTCGCGGCGAAACGCGAACTCCCCCAGAATGGCGTGCTGCCGGATGGTGGTGACTTCGCCGTCGCTGGCCGGTGGCAGTCCCACCACCTGCGCGCCCGTCGGGTATCCGCGCAGGTTACGCACCAGGCCCTGCGTCTGCACGAAGGGCGCGGCGCGCACCACACCCGGCGCGCGGCGGATCTGCTCCAGCACCGGCTGCCAGTCGCGCAGCCGCATGTCATCCCCGTACGGCAGCACGCGCACATCGGGGCTGCCCACGAGGATCTTTTCGCGCAGGTCGTGCTGCAGGCCGTTCATGACCCCCATGATGATGATCAGCGCCGAAACGCCCACCACCACCCCGGCAATCGAGATGACGCTGATGAAGGACAGCAGCCGCGACCCGCGACGACTGCGCAGGTAACGCCAGGCAATCGCCATCTCGAGCGCACGCATGCGCCTACTCCGGCCGCATGGTGGGGAACAGAATCACGTCGCGGATGTTGTGCGTGTCCGTGAGGTACATGAACAAGCGGTCGATGCCGATACCCACACCGCCCGTTGGCGGCATGCCGTACTCCATCGCGCGCAGATAGTCCTCGTCCACGCCGCTCGCCTCGTCGTCACCGGCCGCGCGCAGCGCCGCCTGGGCCTCGAAGCGCTCACGCTGGTCGATGGGGTCGTTGAGCTCGGAAAAGGCGTTGGCCAATTCCTTGCCCTTGGCAAAGAGTTCGAAGCGCTCCGTGATGCCCTCGGGGCCCCCCCGCTTGGGCTTGGCCAGCGGCGAAAGCTCCTTGGGATAGTCCACCACGAAGGTGGGCGTATCGATGCGCGACTCGACAAGCTCCTGGAACATCTCGTCGAGCAGCTTGGGGCGGCTCAAGGTGGACACCTTGGATACGCCAATGCGCTCGGCCATGGTCCGCAGTTCGGCATCGCTGGCCGCCATCACGTCGGCGCCCGCCGCCTTGGAAAGACTGGGCACCCACTCGATGCGCGGGAACGGCGTCACCAGCTGGGGCACCTTCTCGCCCACGATGGGAATGGCGCGCACGGCGTCGGCCGCAGCCACCAGCAGCGACTCCACCCGCTCCATCATGGTGGTGTAGTCGGCAAAGGCCTCGTAGAACTCGAGCATCGTGAACTCCGGATTGTGCGTCCGGTCGATGCCCTCGTTGCGGAAGTCATGCCCGATTTCGTACACGCGCTCGAAGCCGCCCACGATGAGGCGCTTGAGGTACAACTCGTCGGCAATGCGCAGATACAGCGGCATGTCGAGCGTGTTGTGGTGCGTGATGAAGGGACGCGCCGCGGCGCCGCCGTACAGCGGCTGCAGCACCGGCGTCTCCACCTCCAGATAGCCCAGTCCGTCGAGATGCGAACGAATGGCGCGTGTCAGCACCGAGCGCGCACGGAACAGTGCCCGCACCTCGGGATGCACCGCGAGGTCCGCATAACGCTGCCGCGCGCGCTGCTCCGTGTCGCTGAAGGCCGAATAGCGCACGAGCTGACCGTCCACCACCTGCTCCTTGCCCAGCGGCAACGGACGCAGCGACTTGGACAGCAGCTCCACCTGCGCCACCTTGATCGTGGCCTCTCCCGTACGCGTGCGCATCATGCTGCCACGCACACCCACCCAGTCGCCCAGGTCGTAGTCGTTCAGCTGCGCAAACGCCGCTTCACCGATTTCGTCCTTGCGGAAGTACAGCTGCACGCGGCCGTCCATGTCGGCCAGATGCGCGAAGGCCGTCTTGCCCTGGCTGCGCCACGACACGAGTCGGCCGGCAACCGACACCTCCGGCCCCTCCTCACTGGTGCCCAGCGCCGCCACGGCGTCGCTCGCCGTGTGTGTGCGTTCGAACGAGTAGCCGAACGGCTCCACGCCGGCCGCGCGCAAGCGCTCGAGCTTCTCGCGCCGCGCCTGCATCAGGAAGTTCAGTTCCTCGCTCACGCCACGCCCCCCTCGGCTCCGGCGGCGCTCTCCTGCTTGAGATAGGCCTGGATGAACGGATCGATGTCGCCGTCCATCACCTTCTGCACATCGGCGATCTTGAGCTCGGTGCGGTGGTCGTTGACCATCGTGTAGGGCTGGAAGACGTAACTGCGGATCTGGCTGCCAAACGTGACATCCTGCTTGTTGGCGTCGAACGCGGCCTTCACGGCCGCCTGCTTCTCCGCCTCGAGCTGATACAGGCGATTCTTGAGCTGCTTCATCGCCGTCGCCTTGTTCTTGAACTGCGAGCGTTCCTGCTGCGACGCGCATACGATGCCCGTGGGCAGGTGCGTGATGCGCACGGCCGACGAGGTCTTGTTGACGTGCTGGCCGCCGGCGCCCGAAGCGCGATACACGTCGATCTTGAGGTCTTCCTCGCGGATCTCGATGTTGATCTCTTCGTTCACCACCGGATACACGAACACCGACGCGAAGCTCGTGTGCCGACGCGCCTGCGAGTCGAAGGGCGAGATGCGCACCAGGCGATGCACCCCGGACTCGGGGCGCAGGAAGCCATAGGCGAACTGGCCCTTGATTTCCATGACGGCGCCCTTGATGCCGGCCTCTTCGCCCTCCGACAGATCGAGCATCTCGATCTCGAAGCCCTTGCGTTCGGCCCAGCGCGTGTAGAGTCGCAGCAGCATGCTGGCCCAGTCCTGGGCCTCCGTGCCACCGGCACCCGCGGAGATTTCGACCTGGGCGTCGCGGAAGTCGTCCTTGCCGCGCAGCAGCGACTTGAGCTCGAAGGCGTCGAGCTCGGCCACGATGCGCTCCACTTCCGCATCGAGGTCGGCGTTCATGCCCGCGTCGGGCTCCATCGCCAGCAGTTCGTCGAGCTCGCGCGCACTCGCGATGCGCGATGTCAGCGATTCGGTGGGCTCCACCCACCCCTTCAATACCTTGACCTGCTGAACGATGTCGCGCGCATGCTCCTGGTCGTTCCAGAAAGCCGCGTCGGCCATCTCTTCTTCGTATGCGTTCAGCGTCGAGCGCTTGCTCTCGACGTCAAAGATACCTCCGCATGTCCGCGAGCCGTTCTTCAGCCCGCGCGAGCACCTTCAGGCGTTCGCCGTCCTGCATTGTCGCCTCCACGTACGACGCGAGCCGCTTTCCGCAGGGGAAAGCGGCCCGGGATGTGCCTGCTGCATGACCTGCCTCGAACCACTGCAAGCTATCGGGTCCACGCGCGTCCCGACAGTCAGGGGCGCGTGTTCCCGCCGGGTTCAGAAGAGGCGGCGTCCGCCAGCAAGAATGTCGTTGAGGGCGTCCTGGAAATGCGGTGACTGCTCTGCCACGTCCCGACCCACCTGCTCCACGTACTCTTCGTAGCTCTTCTTGATTTCCTCGCGGAACAACTGCCGCAGCGTACCATCGCGCAGCCCTTCCTCACGCTTCTTCGGCTGATAGGCCACGAGGTCGCTGACCAGTGCCCGGGCAAGCCGCCGCGCCCGCTCGGCGGGATCCGCCTTGAGAAAGGGGTTGATGGGCCGCCGGCCGGCCGACGGCGTACCGGAGGAAGGCACTCCGGCGGAAGGCGTACCAGCGGCAGGCGTGCCGACTGAGGGCTGGCGGACGCTGGACAGCGGCGTCACGGTGGCACTGGCCCTTGGCGTCGCGCCAGCAGGCCTGGCTGTCAGCGCCGGAGCCGCGGGCACCCCGGCGGCCGGGGTACCAACACGCGCTGAGGCAATGGGCGTCGCTGATCGCGGCGTCCCGAAGCGACGCGGGCCCGCCGTCTGGTCCGGTGCCGGCGCAAAAGCCGGCGACGAGGACGGGGTCGCACTGCGAAGCGGCGGTGCGTACACCGGCGTGCTGCGCGCAGGAGTGCCCTGCCCGGCAGTGGCCTGGGACGCAGCGGCCGGCGTGGGGCTGCTGGACACGCCGCGCGCCGGCGTGGCACGCGAAGTCCCGCCGCCGAAAGCTGGCACTGCCGCCGCGGCGTTGGCCGGTGTGATGGAAACCGGCAGTGTGCCACCGCTGATGGCAATCACACCGCCGCAGACAGAGCAGCGGGCACGAACGCCGGTGGCCGGCACTTTGGCCGGATCCACCCGGAACACCGAGCGGCACTCGGGGCAGTTGACGTTCACGCCGCACCTCCGGCCGAGCGGCTGTCGCCGCGTCCACGGGTATCGGGGATGGCGGCCGTGAAGGCCGGCGTCTGCTCATCGCGACGACGGTCCACTGCCCAGACCGAACCCGGTAACGTCTTAGCGTAACTCTTCATCTCCGTCGCCAACTCGCTGACCTCGATCGCCCGCGTGAAATGACGCCGCTGATTGGTGACCACGCCCACCGACAACGTCATCAGGGGCACGCGGTGCAACTGTCCTCGGCGATCCTTGCCAAAGAAATATCCCACGCGGCGGTCCTGCTCGGAATACTGCCAGACCACCAATTCGTCGAAGACCTGCACGATATCATCGCACACACGCGAGACCGCCGCGAGGGGGATCGTGAACAGGAAGTCGTCGCCGCCGATGTGTCCGACAAATCCCTCGGCCCCGCACCAGCCCTTCACCACATCGTGAAGAATCCGGGCCACCAGTTGGATGACCTTGTCACCCTGATGATACCCGTAGCGGTCGTTGAACTCCTTGAAATGATCCAGATCGGCGTAACACGCCGCGAATTTCTCGCCACTTGCCACCCGCCTCGCCAGCTCGGCCGCGATCTCCCGGGCCCCCGGCAGCCGCGTGGACGGATGCACATCCACGTCCCGGTCACTGCGGCGCAGCATGACCCGCACGCGCGTGGCCGCTTCCTCGGGGTGCACATCGTCGCGAAGGACTTCATCGGCGCCGGCCTCGAACGCCGCCGCAAAGCTGCCGTCCGGTACCAGCATGAGCACGGGGATGATGCCCGTGAACGCGTCGCGCTTGAGGCGACGACAGGCCGTCAGTGCGTCCTCCAGCCACGCAGCATCGGCCTTCGGGTCGGCAGTCTGGTCCGCAGCCGCATTGCCGGCCGAGGCGTCGAGCACAATGACCCGCGGCCGCGACTTGAGCGAGCCCGCAATGATCAGATCGGCGCGATCCGTGCGCAGACAGCCCCGCGTGGCCGAGGCCAGAAACTCCGCCAGCCACGAAGGATCGACCACGCGTCGCGTGAGAATCATCGCGCTCTGATCGTCTGGCGTGGCGGTCATGCGGAGTCGGAGAAACGGGCACGAAACCGGCCCCGCCGGACGGCGCCCGGCGGAACGGAAGATCGGTCCAATAAGGGCCGTAACCTATGGACGATCAACTTCGGGCATTTGGCACGGCGTGCGGAGCGTCACACTTTGCCTCCGCGGACTGGCCGCGCTAGTGCGTGCGCCGCAGCGAGACCCCGGCCTGCCAGGCCCCCTGGCCATTGGCCGGATCGCCCAGCAGCACATAGCGCGCCTTGACGTCCCCGACCGCCACCCCGCCCACGCCACCGAAGCGGCGTACGCGCACGCTCACGTAGGCGTCCACCAGGCTGGCCAGATGGTTTACCGCCACCAGGCCCAGGTAGTTCACCGCTCGCTGATAGCTGCGGTTGGCGGAGTTGATGGTCTGGCGATACACGTCCTGCTGCAGCTGGGCGTCGCGCCAGCTCCAGCGATACTCATCCGTCACCGCGTACTGCAGGTAGAACGCGAGTGCACGCTGGTACTCGGGGCTGCCAACCGGGGGGGCATTGTCGGGGTCCCGCCAGAAGGTCTCGCGCGCCAGGAGCCAGCGGGCCCCATTGTAGGTGTTGGGGTCCGTCTCGGGATCCACGGTGCCGCCCGGTATCCGGTCATAGGCGCCGCTTTCGAGGAACTGCTGCATGGTCTCGTAGTAGTCCCAGGTGCCAAGCGGCTTCGGACCCGCAAACGGCTGACGGGCCACCTCGGCGGCAATCGAGCGGTAGGTGTCGCGCTCCCGATTCCCGTCGCGCAGCGCCGAGAAGTACTGCACGATCAGAAAGCCCTCGGCCACCAGGTAGGCCACACTGCGCTGCTGCCCCAGCGCATACTGCCCGCTGCCGGGAACGGCCAGGGAGGCCAGCGGGGCCCACCAGGGGGCCTTCACCGAGTCCGCGCGCCAGGCCGTCGTCTGGGCGCCTGCGGTGGCAGCAGGCGTGGCAAGCGGAGCGGCCGTGCGGCGCAGCGCCACCGGCGACTGCGCGTTCGGCGACTGTGCCTTGAGCCCGCCAGCGCAGCAGGCGAGAGTGAGGCCAAGCCTTCGCGCCGCTCGCCATGACAGGAGGCGGCCAGGCATCAGAAGCGCGTCCGGAGCGTGACGTAGGTGGGCGGCTGCCCCACCAGCGAAGACGAGAACGCGTCGAAGCGGCGGGCAATGTCGAGCCCGAACGCCCCGCGCTGAATGCCGAAGCCGATGGACGGTCCGCGGCCCTGGCCTTCCTGCATCTTGTAGCCGCCACGCAGGAACACCACGTCCTTGTAGCCCAGCACGGCGCCAAGGCCCGCAGCCGCACCACCCAGAGCGGAGGCGCTCATCAAGTCACCGCTCACTTCGAGCGACGCCTCACGATCGGCCAGGGCCTTGATGGGCAGACGTGTGCGCACGCCTCCCTGAACGACACGGGGCAACGGATCGGCCTGCTCGGCATCGCGAATCTGCAGCGCCGGTCCCAGGTTCCGCACCGACAGCCCCACCGTGATCGGCAGGCGCGTCGGCAGCACGTATTGCGCCCCCAGGTCCAGTGCACTCGTCGAACCGGAGAGGACGGGCACGGAACCACAGATGCCCGTGCAGGCAAAGCGCAGCATGACGAACTTGTAGGTCAGGCCTGCGCTGAAGGCCTTGCCCACCGGCGTGGCGTACGACACCGCGAGCTGGTAATTGCGATTGGTGATGGTGCCGAGAATGTTGCCCTGCGGGTCGGTATTCTCCTGGTCGCCGTAGTCGACGAGATACGCCGACGCAGCCAAGGTCCCCAGCACCTTCGAGGGCACCGAAAAGGCCAGCATGTTGCTGTTGGCCACGACGGTGGCCGAGTTGTGCACGGCCAGTTCCCGCTTGTTCAGACGCGCCAGCGCGGCGGGATTCCACCACATGGCCTCCGTGCCCAACGCCGTGTCAGCGGCCACGGCTTCACCGCTGCCCACGGCACGCGAACCGAACGGCGCCAGCAGGAAGAGTCCACCGCTCTGCGCGGCAAGCGACATGGGCGCTGCAGCAAGAAGGAAAGCCGCGCCGAGAGCCTGCAGCACATCCCGGCACGCGCGTTTGCCAGAGGACCGCATCACGCGCGGGAGTTGGGATCGCCGTAGCCGAGTCGCATGACCGCATTGCGGTTGCGTCGCCAATTCGGCAACACCTTGACCCAAAGATCGAGGTAGACCGGCTGGCCAACGAAGCGCTCGATCTTGGCTCGCGCGCTCTTGCCCAATCTCTTGATCTGCTGTCCGTTGGCTCCGATCACGATGCGCTTCTGACTCTCACGTTCAACATGCAGGACCGCCCGAATGTACAGCGGGGACGAGCCTTCCCGATACTCTTCGATTTCACAAGCCAGGGCATGTGGCAGTTCATCTCCCAGCTGCTCCATGGCCGTCTCGCGCACGAACTCGGCGCAAAAGAAGCGCACCGGCTGCGTGGAGATCTCATCGTCCGGATAGTAATACGGACTGACCGGCAGCTTGTCGGTGATGGTGGTCACCAACTTGTCCATGCCTTCGCCCTTGGTGGCTGAGACCTGGACCGCATCAGGATAGCGCTGCGTCAGGGCCTCGCGCTTTGGCGCGTCGAGCAGATCCACCTTGTTGAGGACCAGCACCACCACGGCACGTGGCGCCTGCTCGAGGTGCGCGGCCTCGGCGAACGACGCCGGAATGGCGCCGGTTGCGTCGACCACATGCACCAGCACATCGGCGTCGCGCACGGCGGCCAGGGCGGCGTTCCGCATGGCGCTGTGCAGCGTGTCGCGCGGCTCGAGCAGGCCCGGTGTGTCGAGGATGATCATCTGCGCCTCACCCTCGGTGCGAATGCCCACCACCCGGTGCCGTGTGCTCTGCGGCTTGTTCGAGGTGATGGCCAACTTTTCCCCGACCAGGCGATTGAGCAGCGTGGACTTCCCGGCGTTCGGGAAACCCGCCACGGTGACGATGCCAGCTCGGGTCATGCGCGGGGGACGAAGGTTGGATTCAAGCGAGTCGAAGGGTACACGGTGGCGCGTGGTGACGCTACCGTCATTTGATGGAAAGCCATATCCGCAGATCAGTTTGCAAGACTGCGTGTGCACAAACGCAAACACCCCCGCCACACGTTGTGTGACGGGGGTGCCTGCCAAGGGT
>VFQP010004263.1_pt1 | contig 13487 bp, 17 predicted proteins | sample 3512351 | NCBI WGS metagenome assembly VFQP01 (sample SAMN10412372, study PRJNA504923) | tailings metagenome | isolation source: Relicate 1 Philex TSF1 revegetated site | place: Philippines: Tuba, Benguet | collected 2017-08-29 | reverse complement strand
CCAGGACAAAGCTGCCGCAAAGGCCTGGTCACGCGGGATTCTCCCAGACCGCCGCGCTCCCCTCCCCAGACCTGACGGCAGCGCCTCACCTGACCGTGTCGGTGTGCCCCCTGTAGGTGCGCGTGCAGGCGCCCGTGCCGCTGCTCCAGCGCCGCACCGTGGTGTCCCCCGAGCCCGACAGCACGTCGCCAGAGCCCGGCAGCACCGCCAGGCACAGCACGGGCCCCTCGTGACCAGACAGCGTGCGCAGCGCCTTGCCGCCACGCCACACCTTGAGCGTCCTGCCACGCACGCACACGTGCAAGCACGCCCGCAAGATGGGACGAGCAAGCGAGCCGCCTGCACGCCGCAAGCCTGGGCCCACTCCGCCTCACCACCAGCGACGCTGTTGACTTTGTGGCCCTGGTCCAGGCTGCACCTCACCACCTCCCTTAGCACACCCCCAACAAGAACCCCTGCGCGCTGCGTCAGCCGCCTCACTTGTCCCGGCGGCCCCACCACCTCCCTCAGCACACCCCCACCACCCCTCAGCCGCCTCACTTGTCCAGGCTGCCGGACACCAGGTCGCCCGAGGGCAGCAGGCCCAGCGAGGTGACCTGGTACTGGTGTCCCTGCAGCGTGGCCAGCGGCGCGGCGCTCGCCACGTCCCACACAATGCTCGTCGTGTCGCGGGACCCTGCACCGCACCAATGCAAGCGCAAGTGAGGTCGCTTGATGTGGGAGGCGCCAAGCACCTGAGCAGGCCGTGCCAGGCGCACGCGTCCACACCTGAGACGATGGCGCCCGAGGGATAGTCGGAGCTGAAGCCCGCTGGGATGTAGGTGAGCGCCCCCACGTAGTCCTTGTGCCCGATCTGCGGCCACGCGCGCGCGCGTTTGCGCGGCAGCCTGCTGCCAGCGTGCCCAGTGGCTAGCAGCGCCTTTCGGGGTGCGAGCCAAGTGGGCCCAGGCGCGCACGCACCAGCGTGTGCAGGCTTGTGTAGGCCAGCGGCCCCTCCTCCACCCACACGCGGACCGTCTTGTCCCGGGACGCCGTCACCACGCCCAGCTCGCAGGACAGGCATCCGCGCACCTGCAGGAGAAGCGCACAGGGCGTGTGCGCGTGGATGTGCTCATGCCTGCGCTGGGCGGACCGCGATCCCGGACGGCCCGCCTGCGGCCGGGCGCCTGCAGAGCTCACGTCTTCCACATGCCCGCGCAGCTCGGCCCTCAGCAGGAAGGGCGCATCCACCCCTGATCCCGCTGCTGCTGCTGGCGCCGAGCCAGCCATCCGTCTGCTGGAGCTGGGGGACCTGCTCCTCTCGCGATCGACGATCTGGCGCTGCTCTCGGGGATGCTGCAGGCGGGTGACCTGTAGGACACACGGCACGCTGGGCTAAGACTGTGGCAGCGCTTGAGTCGACACGGGACGATCGCTTTCGCTGGCGAGTGATGGGGCTTGCAGTCCATGCAGAGAGGAGCAGAGAAGAGCAAGCGAGACTTCCCCCTTCCTGCAGAGAGCGCGGGAGCGCACCGACGTTCGACACGCTCGACAATCCACACAAGGCCTCTTGACTTCTGCCCTTCTCGGCGCGTGTCGCGATTAGCGTCGCCCCACCCCCGTCCCTCCCAAGCGCGCAGCATGTTCGGGAGGGGCAAGCGCGAGGAGGAGCAGGCACCCCTGCTGCCCGGCATCGAGGCGACGGAAGAGCCCGTGACGACGAGCACGCGCGCGGACATCTTCAATGACGCGCCTCGCGCTCGCAAGGACGTGGCGTGGACGTGGGCCTACGCATCGTTGGCCCTCGTCACGATCGCCGGCGGCCTTGTGCTGTTCGCGACGGGCGCCAGGTGCGCGCTCTGTGATGGTGGTGATGGTCGGGCGCAAAAAGGTGCTCCACGCAGCATCACCCTGCCAGCAACCCCAGCACAACAAGAGTGACGACGCAGCACCTGAGTCAGCACCAGCACCAGCAGCGCGCCTGGCTCACCGGCTGAGCGCCCGGCTGAGTGGCGCGGGGCTGCGCGGAACCTGCCGGATCAAGCGCTTTCCGCCCCTCTTTTGCGCGTGCAGGGACTTTTGGACGCTGGCGTCGCCCGAGCACCTGCTGGACCCCGCCTCGTGCCCGCTGGACCGGGCGCCCCTGCCCCCCGCGCGCCGCGGCCTCCTGGGCTTTGGCGCCGACCCCGAGGACGACGATGGCGACGCGTCCCGCGTGACGTTTGGCCAGCTGCTGGCCCACCCCGTCAGGTGCGTGTGCGCGCGACACCAGGCATGGTGGTAGCAGCACGCGTTGGCAGCACGGGCGCAGGCGCCTGATGCCCCTCCCTTCTCTCCCTCCTCGCAGCGCCGCGCTGGGCACGCTGTCCGGCTCGCTGGCCGTGGGCCTGCTCTTCGTGCTGGGCCTGCGCTACCGCCCGCTCGCCATGATCCTGGCCGCCATCGTCCTGCAGGTGGGTTCTGCGATGCGTCACTGGCGTCCGGGCGCCTGTGGGAGGGCGGGTGTCGAGAAGCAGGGCGAGAAGCAACGCTGCGTGTGTGCATGCATTTGTCGCAGGTGGGCGTGGTGGTGGGCCTGGGCGCGTGGCTCACGGCGTCGCACCAGCTGGTTGGTGGCGGCCTGGTGCTGGCCTATGGCGCGCTGCTCATCGGCCTCTTCCTGCTCTGGCGCGACCAGGTGAGCGCGCTGTGTGTGTGAGGTCTTGGGGGAACCTGCCCGCAGTGGTGAAGCGAACGCAAAATGCGTTCACGAGCGTGGCTGGACACTGACTTGCACATGCGCAGATCCAGCTGGTGGGCCGCCTGCTGTCGGTGACGGGCGAGGCTCTATCGGCCAACCCCTCGCTGGTGGTGCTGGGACTCACCACGCCTGTGGTCTGGTGCGCCATCTTCATCGCCGCCATGGCGCTGGGCCTGGGCGCCGTCACCAACGGCCGCGTGGTGCCCAACGCCGCGCGGGACGGCCGCCCCGCCACCCCCGGCCCCGACGGCCACCTGCAGTGCCTGGGTGGGCCTGACGGGACCGACGTCGTGCCCTGCTGCGCCTGGGAGGTGCGCACATCGCACGAGCCGGAGGCCCCCACAACTGCGAGCGCGCCAGCGCGGCGCAGCGGCTCAGCACTCGTGGTGCCCCTCTCCCCCCCCCCAATGTGTGCGCGCAGCTGGCTCCCCAGGCGTACGCCTACCTGTCCCTCCTGGGCCTGGCGCTCACCTGGACCTCCTTCCTGCTGGCGGAGATCAAGCTCTTTGCAACGGCCGGAGCCGTCGCGCAGGTCTGTGGATGTGGGGGGCCGCAGCGCACCCACCCGCTGTGTCGCGCGGGCGGCCCACCGTGCTCGCATGGGCGTGCCCTCGCGATGATGCGCCGTTCTTGCTCCTCCTCACGCGTTGCCGCAGTGGTACTTCCTGCCTGCTGAGCCGGCGCTGCGCCAGGAGCCCGGCCCCACCAAGCCCGGCGCCGCGCCGCGCCCCCGCCGCCGCCTGCTGCGCTCGCTGCGCCACGCGCTGGGCCCCCAGTTCGGCTCGCTGTGCGCCGCCTCGGCGCTGCTCACCTTGGTGGACTACCTGCGCAGTGCGCTGGACGCCGCCGAGCGGCAGGCGCACAACAGCGACAACAAGGTGGTGGCCATCGTCGCGCTCATCCTGGTGGCCATCCTGCGCGTGGTGCTCAGCCTGGTGCAGTTCCTCACGCGCTTCACCACGGTCCGCATGGCCGTGACGGGCGAGGGCTTTGGCGACGCGGCGCATGGCGCCGTCGACCTCTTCAGGCGCAACGCGCTCGACGCGTTCGGCGTCTGGTGGCTGCCGCCCTTCATCCTCGGGGTGCGTCCTTGCTGCTGGCCGTTCCGCACAAGGGCGCATCAGGGCCAGAGAGGAGGACCACGGCACGCTGAACTCACGGCTGTCGCTCCGTCCCTTGCGCCGTCGCCTGCCCCCCCCTCCGCACCTGCAGCAATGCTCTCTGCTGCTGTCGGCGCTGCTGGGCGCCGTCACCTGGGCCACGGCGGCCAAGTTGGTCTACCACACGGACGACGCGCACGACGGCTCGGCCGTCGCCGTGGGCGTCATCGCCTTTGTCACCGCCTGGGCCGTGCTCGCGTTCCTCAGCGGGCTCCTCCAGAACGTGAGTCGCCGCACCCACGTGCTACGCTTTCGCCGTCTCCCGCCCCTCTGCTGCTCGCGGCAATCCAGCGCGGCCCCTGACAGCTGTGTGTGCTGCGCGTGCTGTGCGGCGTTCCGGCGCGCAGGTCATCGAGTCGGTCTTCCTGTGCTTCGCCATGGACCGCGACGCCGCGCGCGTGACGCGCGCCGAGGTGCACGTGGTGTACGAGGAGCTGCCGCCCGTCAAGAAGCACGCCGTGGTGCAGCAGCCCGACGGGGGCGTGGCATACGGCGCCGGCAACGTGTGAGCAGGGCGATGATGATGCGGTGGTTGATGGTTGCAGCGCGCTCTGCTATTCTGTGTGTTCTGTGCCGTGTGGCGCGGTTGTAGAGAAGACGAAGCACCTTTGCCGCCGGTTTTCGCTGTCGCTTGCCCCTCCTTCTCCTCCTCGCGCTGACTCCTCTTCTTGCCTTTTCCAGCCTGCTCTTCTTTCGCGCCGCTCGTGCTTCTTGTTCGCTTTTGCTGCTCCCTCTTCATCCTCATCCGGCTTTGACGTGAAGAAGCGTGTCTGTGCAAACGCGTGTGGCGTGCGACGTGCACGGGTCCAAAGTCGCGTTGCAGAGGCCACAAGCGGGGACAGGGAGCAGCTTCAGGTGTCTTGCCCGTTAATGGCGACCGCCGCGCGTTGCCTGCGAGCTGCCACGTCTGCCTCGCCCCCGACCTGCTTGCTGCCTGGCCGCCGCACTCCGGTGACGCCGTTGGCGGTCCCGGTGCGTCGCCGCCACCCCGCCGGCACCGCCTCCTGCTGCCCTGGCTGCGCCTCCTGCCCTTGCCCGACCTGCTGAGCAGGACGCTGCTGCTGCCGCCGCTGGTGATCCTGCCGCTGCTGCTGCCGCTGCTGGTGATCCTGCCGCTGCTCCAGCGGCTGCTCCTGCTGCCGCTGCGTGGGCGCCGCTGCTGCTCGCGGCCCCGCCGCCGCCTTGTGCTCCCCTTTGTCCCTGCCGCTGGAGGCGAGGTGCCTCTGCTGCTGCGCGGGCGCTGCCGCCGCTCCCTGGCTGGCAGCCTCCGTCTTCTCCCTGCCGCCGCCAGCAGCAACCCGCCACTGCCGCTGCGTGGGCCCTGCCGGTACCTGTCTGGAAGCCGCCTCCTTGCGCGCCCCCTGCTCCTTGGCGCTGCTGGCGACGCGCTGCTGCTCCTGTTGCGCCGCGGGCGCCGCCGGCCCCAGCGCGGCGACCCTCCCCTGCACCCCCTCGCCCTCGCCCCCGGCCCCGCCGCCGCCGGCGGCCAGCTGCCGCTGCCAGGCGCGCCTCAGCATGTTTAGCAGCACCACCAGCTGCAGCCTCAGGTGGCGCCGCATGGTGCGGTCGGCCAGCAGCTGCTCGCGCCGCTCCGCCAGCAGCTCCACCCAACGCAGGGGAGGCAGCGCCAGCGCCGTCGCCGAGCCCTGCGCGGCCCCGCTGGTGCCGCTGGTGCTGCTGCTGCTGCTGTTGCTGCTGCTGCTGCTGCTGCTGCTGGTGCTGGTGCTGGCGCTGGTGCTGGCGTCGTCGCTGTCGGCGGCGTGGGCGAGCATCTCCTGCATGGCGACGCACAGCAGCTCGAGCTCGGGCGGGCGCCACGCCAGCAGGCTGCCTTGCGTCACCTGCGCGGCAACCCGGGTGCGCAGGCAGGGCACGGGCAGGGGCGCGCACAGCGCTAAACGTCAGGTCTTGCTGCTGGCGGTGAACGGGGAAACTAGCCTTGCTCCTCCTCTGCACTGGGCTGGAGTCAAGAGGAGTGCGCCCCCCCCCCCCCCAAAACGCAACAGCAAGGGACGGTGGCCCGCAAAAAGCGCTCACCTGGTAGAAGAGCCGGAGCCAGGGCTGGGGCGGCGGCGCACCCCGGCGCAGGCGCACGGCGCCCAGCAGCAGGGACGCGCACTGCATGGGCCCCGCGCCGCTCAGCCGGGGCGGCGCCGTGCCCAGGTGCGCGAACGAGGGAGGCAGCGCCAGCGCACCGCCGCCGCCCTGGCCCGCCTGCGCCTCGCCCGCCGCCACGTCCTCCTCCACCCCTGACGGTAGCGGCTGCTGGGTGGAGGAGGCAGAGGTGGCGCCGGCGTCCCCTGGGGCGGAGCGCAGCGCAGAGCGCGCGGACCGCGCCTGCGCCCGCAGCGCCTCCATGTGCCTCTGCCCTGCTTCGAGGTACAGCCGCACCAGCTGCTCCGTCACCAGGCCACCAGCCCCACTGGCCAAAGGCGCCAAAGAGCCCGGCTGCGCGTCCCCCTCCTCCGCCGCCGCCACGGGTGTGGCCACCTGCAGCGAACGAGTACGCCGGACAGCGCACGCGTGTTGAGCAACCACGGCTCACACAGGGGGCGTCGCACTGAACCGTCCATCTGCCGCGCACCTGCTTGCTGGGGCCTCTGCCCTTGCCGCCGCTGGTGGGCGAGGTGGGTGCCTGAGACGGCGACGGCGACGCTGTGGAGGAGGAGGAGGAGGAGGAGGAGTCTGAGGCGGCGGTGGAAGGAGAGGAGGGTGTGTCCATGCCTGCCAGTGCCAGCCCCACCTCCCCCAGCTCCACCAGGTTGAACTGGGGCATGAGCGCGGCGCAGGCGGCGGCCAGCGCCGGCGCCAGGCGGCGGTTGGCGTGGTGCAGGCCCGTCGCGTGCAGCGCGTGGCACAGGTTGGCCACGGACTGAGGGCTCACGACCACCTCTGGCGCCGGCTGCTGCTGCTGCTGCCTGGCTGACGCCGCTGCTGCCGCCCTGGCGGTGGCGGCGGGGGCAGCGGTGGTGGACGGGCCCGGCCCTGGCGCTCCGCTGCTGGGGCCGTCAGCGGAAGGTGGTAGTGGAGCGGGAGGGAAGCGCGCGTTGAGGAGCGTGATGATGCGGTGCGCCAGCGCCTGGGTGGTGGGCCCCGTGGGGCGGAAGTTGAGGCGCGACCATGCCAGCGCCAGCATGGAGAGCTGCTGCGCGTCCAGCGCGCGGGCGCATGCGGCGGCGTGGTCGGCCAGCGCGTGCAGCACCTCCTTGGTGGGGCGGTACCTGCGTGCACGCTTGGTCTTGGGGGTGGTGAGGTGAAGCGTGCGTGCAAGGGCACGTGCGTGCAGCGCCCAGTCGCTCGTAGCGCGCGCACTTGATGTTGCTGAGGGACCAGGTGATGATGGCCAGCTCAGCGGGCGTCATCGCGTCGCCCCTCCCGCTGGGCCCGGGCGTCGCTGCCGTTCCGCCGCTGCCGTTGGGAGGGGGTGTGGAGGCGCGCCTGGCGCTGGTGGGCGGCAGCACGTGCAGCACGGCTTGCAGGCAGGCGTGTACCCAGCGGGGCGCCGGCGCCCACTCGAGGCGCGCCAGGGCCCACACCATGCGGGAGAGCTGGCTGGGGCTGAAGGCGTGCGCCTGCAGGCGGGCGCAGCCATGGGGTGCAGTGTGGTCGCGCGACTTGCCAGCGGCAAGGAGCCCCCACGCGAGGCCGATGGGGACGGGGGGGCTGGGGGGCAGCCACTTGTGGGGCGGCTTGCCATGTGGGGCACCGAGCCCGTGCCGTGTGCGCAGGCCTACGACTGCTACACGAGCTGACTGTACCTGACGTAAAGCTCACCACACACATGCGCCCCACCATGCGCACCTGCAGCAGTGGATAGGTGCAGGCCATGAAGGAGGTGAGCCAGGCGCCCGGGGGCAGCACGCCCAGCCGGGCCACGGCCCACACCACGCTCGACAGCTGCAGCGCCGTCAGGCCGTCCCCGGGCCGCATGCCTTCCACCAGGCCGTCCTCCTCCTCATCCTCTCCCTCAGAGCCGTCTGACTGTGTGCCCTGCCGGCGGGGCGGCGGCGCCGAGCTGCCTGGGGGTGGTGCGACTGCATTATGGCCGTCGTGTGGCGACGCGGCGCCAGCTGCGGTGGTGGTGGTGCCGTCCATGGCCTGCTGCACGGCGCGCATGAGCAGCGCCACGGCGGGCGCGGGCACGTGGCGGGCCGGGGGGCGCAGCGCGCCCAGCGCGTGCAGCGCGGCGCACCCGTCGGCCCCGGGCAGCACCACGCCGCCCTGCGCGTCCACGCCGCCCTGCTGCAGACGCGCCAGCAGCGCCTGCGAGCGAGCGGGCCGAGAGAGTGCGTGTGTTGTTGGGGTCAAGAATGGCCCTGGTCATCACGGTCACCACGACTGCACACAAGAGCGGCCCTTCCTTCACCTGCAGCCAGGCGTGGCCCAGGGCGGGCTGGGTGTGCCAGGCCAGCTGCGCGGCGCAGCTGAGCGCCACCACCGCCTGCGCCCCCTCCATGCGGGGCGCCAGCGCCTGCACGCGCGGCGCCAGCGCCGGCGACAGCCACCGCGAGGCGCGCAGCAGCCGCTTGGCGCGGTCCAGGCACAGCGCGCGCAGCAGGTAGCACAGCGCGGCGGGAGAGGCGGCGGGCAGCGCGCGCGACGCGGCGTGCGCGTAGGCCTGCGCCCAGCCCTGAGGCAGCGAGGGCAGCGCCGCCGCCGCGTCAGAGGAGCTGGCGGGCGGGGCACCGGGGCCAGAGGAGGAGGCCTGGGCAGTGGGGCGCTGGCGTGAGTTGGTGGCGGGGGAGAAGGCGGCCAGGGTGTTGACGGCGCGCGCCAGGCTGGCGAGGCGCTTGGGCGGCAACGCCTCGGCGCGCAGCAGCGGCACCAGCGCCTGCAGCAGGGCCTGCACGGCCGCCTGCACGCGCCGCAGCTGCTCGGGCGACAGTGGCGGGGGCTTGCCGCCGCGCCGCCGGCTGATGTGGTTGGAGGGGGGGCTGCCGCCGTGCTGCTGCTGCAGGCAGTGGCCCAGCCGCTCCAGGGCGTCCACCAGCGCGGAGGCCTGGCTGGCGGCGGCGCCGCCTGGCCGGCGCACGGTGTCACGGGGAGGTGGCCGTGGCGTGCGGGTGGTGGCGGCGGCGGCGCACATGTCCTCGGCGCACTGCAGCGCCGCGTCCAGGGAATGGCTGCCGTGCAGCTGCTCCAGCAGCCGCGTCCACACCTGCGCCTGCTCCTTGTCCTCCTGGCGCGTCGCTGCCTGCGGGGCGGGCGCCTCGTCGCCTCCATCCGCCTGCTGCCTCCCAGGTGGTCGCTGCTGCTGCTGCTGCTGCTGTGACTGCGCCATTGACGCCCGCTGCTCCGCATCGGAGGCATGGTGCTGGTGAGGCCTGACGTGGCGGCTGCGGGAGCCATCGAGCGATGGCGGCGCCCGCGGCCGCGCTGGGTGCCCAGGCCCTGGCCGTGCTCCCGCTGCGTCCGGCTGTTGGCTGGGCGCCGCTCTCTGCATCACGGCTGCCGCCGCGACGTTTGGGGGGCGCCTGGCGAGGGACGCTCCTTCAGGGGGGGCCTGTGCAGCCGTGCGCCCAGGGTGGCGCTGCAGCTGCCAGGGCTGCCCCATTGGCGCCGGGGGAAAATGCTCACGCTCACTAAGGGGCCCCAACTGGGCCCAACAGCGCACACACGGAGCGCATGGCCGCCATCGGTTTGTGGGCCCACGGCTCGGGCTCGCGCAAAACTCGCAGACAGCTCACAGCGCTTCGCACTCACGCCAGTGCTGCACGCTCTCGCTCGCGGCTTCGCCTTGCGCCTTTCGCACCGACAGCCACACGAACGATGGCTTCATCGACAGCTCGCCTCTCGGCTTCGCGCTACGCGACCGCGACGGCCAAGGGTGCTCCGGCATCTGCTCGCCGCCTGGTGATCAGGGTGAGCCGGGCGCTCTCTCTCGTGGTGGGGGAGGTAGAACCGCTGCTGGCGTTGGAGTCGAGGACCCACTGCGCGAGCAGCTGCGCTGTTGAGCGCCTTGCAGAGCTTCAAGGACGAGAGCAAGGCCGCCGTGCCAGCGCCGAGCTGGTGAGGGGGCCAGCAAAGTAGTGGGGAGCGCTTGCAGAGGCGCACGCGCACGTGCTGCGCTCGAGCATCTTCTGCGTGGCCCCGTCGCGCCTGCAGGCTGCCAGCGGAGGCCAAGCCGATCGTGGACTTCTTCGTCGCTGAGGACGTGAAGTTTGAGTCGGTCGCCGCTCCGCTCCTGCAGAGGTGGGTGGGTGGCGTAGGTCCGGCGGCGCGTTCGAACCTCGCGCCCGCCCTGGATTCTCAGAGGGGCAGAGGTGGTGCTGCCTGCGTGTCTCTTGCAGTGAGGCCTACACCAAGTTCCTTAAGCCTTACACCGAGTCGCCCGTGGCCAAGCAGGCGCGCGACAGACGCTCATGGCACAAACGCCGCACGCAGGTGTTGGTCCGTGCGATATGTGCTCTCTCTCTGCCGCGTGTGCTCTGGCGGCCGCCGCAGGCGACGGGCTGGCAGCAGCTCCCAGAGACCATCAACGGCCGCGCGGCCATGATTGGTGAGCGCGGCCCTGCACCCGGCCAGCACTACTAGGTGCGCTCGCACCCCTCACCACAACACACCCCGCCGCGCCGGTGTGGGCCTGCTCGGCGCAGGCTTCCTGGCGGGCGCCAGCGCCGAGATCCTGGGCGCGGGCTCGCTGCTGCAGCAGGCGGCCGCCCTGCCCCAGGCCGTGCTGCTCACGCTGGGGCTCATCACGGCCGGCTCCATCATCCCCGTGGTCAAGGCCACTGAGGGCAAGAACCTCGAGAGCCTGCGCGACACCTACAGCATCCCCCCCGAGGCGCAGTTCACCGAGGTGAACGAGAGGCTGCACGGGCGCGTGGCCATGGCGGGCTTCACGGCGCTGCTGCTCATTGAGCTGCTGACGGGCCGCGCGCTGCTCTAGGTTGAGGACGTGTGCTCTGGGTGGTGCGCTCGTGATTCATGCGGACACGGTCTGGTTTGTGGTGGAGAGAGCGAGGAGAGAGGTGGAGAGGGGACATTCATGATATGCTGGGCCCTGGCGTGGTGGCAGGTGGTGGCGTCGTGAACTCTCCTTGCAACGGGAAAGCGAGGACGCTCGCAACGCACAACCACTGGCCCCAGCTCATCATCAGGAGCGCCGCTCCCACCGCGCCACGTACTCGTCCAGCGGCACCACCCGCCCCGCCCCCTGGCCGCCGCTCCGCCCCTCCTCGCCCTCCCCCACCTCCTCCTCCACCACCAGCTCTCCGGTGAAGGAGCCGGGGGCGTCCAGCGCAAACACGCACGTCACCAGCGCCTCCCCCTGCTCCCCCTCCCCCGCCCCGCCCTCCAGCACGCGCCGCCTCAGCTCCTGCGCAGCCGCCAAGTGCTGCTGGGGGTCGTGCGCCGGGTCGTGCAGCAGGCACAGCCCCACCAGGTTGTCGTACCCCAGCGCCGCGCGCAGCTCGTTCCTGCGCGCCGCCAACTACGCATGCCGCTGAGTCGCCCTGGTCAGGAGAAGAGGAAACGTGCTGCGTTGCTGCGTCAGGCTGGCGCTCACCACTCGTGGTGCGGCAGGGGCTTGCGCGGGTCGTCCGGGCTGCCCGCCGAGGGCCCGCGCCCCTCGCAGTGCGCGCGGAACTCAAAGCCGCGCGTGCGCTGCATGTCCGTCGGCGGCGTCACCTGCACAGCCACCTGCCGGTGGTGTCACTGCACGTGTGCCCCACAAAGCCAGCTGGCACGCCCAGGGCAATAAGGCGCACGCACCCCGTAGCGCGTGTCGAGGTACGAGGGCGCAGGCTGGCCCCCGCGCGCGTTGGCCACGTCGCACATGTCGCAGTGGCTGAAGAACACGAAGGCCTGCGTGTGCTCAGGCAGCGGCAGCAGGCGCGCTCGTCGTGGCAGGGCGCGTGCCTGTTGCGTCACGGCGCCAGCCGGCGGGCGCGCACCTGTCCCCTGGTGCCCTGTGGCTTGGCCGCCTCGAGCTGCTCGTGCGTGGCCCACACCAGGTCCAGGTCGTGCAGCGTGCCCAGCACCGTCTGGATGGCCTCGCCGGGCGGGCCCAGCCGGGACACGGCGTTCTTGAGGTGCAGCGTGCAGGGCTGGCCGCCCGCACCGCACGGCACTGGCACGTGCAGGCCGCCGTGGAAGAGCATGCTGCCGCACATCAGCCGCGCCTTGTCCTGCAGGGGCGTGCGTGGCGCGCCACGGGCACAAGGTGTGAGGCACGCCTGATTGAGCTCTCGTGAGGTGCGGCGCTGCATGGACCGCGCACGCTGAGGCGTTGGGGTCGCTCAGGCACGCCGGCCAGCGGCAGCGTGTGGATGACGAGGCGGTCATGCGCGTACACCTGGTACAGCTGCTCGGGCGTGAGGAAGCGCATCTCGAGGGATTGTGGGTCGTCAGCCATGCGCCCAACCACGGTGATGACCATCGTCGCATGCAGTGTGGCCGGCTGTATGTCCCAGGGCACCTTCAGGACAGAAGCAGCAGCAGAAATGCGGCCACTGTTGAACTCAGCCGTGGCGCCGGAGCAGCAGCACGCTGCCCCGGCGGCTGCCTCGCACCTTGACGCGACCACGTCAGCGCACGTGACGCTGGAGGAGCAGGACGGGAGCTTCAGCGCACGGCAGCATGAAACCTTCCAGAAGGAGCTGCTGGCCGCTATCAAGCGTGGCTCCGTCCAGGAGGCCGAGCAGGTGCGCCGCGATATTTTGTGCACCATCTCCGACACGCGGATTATGATAGAGACGCCCCGCGAAGCGCTTGGCGAGCAATACGAGCGCGACGAACGTGCTAGTGTCGTCTGCGGGCGGTCGTGATGGCCGCGCGCGCCGTGATGGTCGCGCAGGCCGTGCTCAGCGAGCGACCCACGAGCGACCCACGCCTGCTCAGCGAAGCGCAGATCAGCTGGTGCCCGCTGCACATGGCCGTGCGGCTGGCGTGCTGGAGCGCCCCGCCGGCCCTGTGCGTGCTCCAGCGCTCGTGCCAGCGCCTTGCCAACGCGGCGCACGCCCTCCGGCAGCACCTCTGGCGGCCCGCCGCACCTCTCTCGCGCCAGCAGCAACACCAGCAGCTTCGCCACGGGCAGCAGCCACCGCAGGGCGCATCCAGCGAGGACGGCGGGGACGCGCACCACCACGCTTTGCTGCACGCCAGCGGGCAGGAGCGCACGGCGCTCGTTTCGCTGCTGCTCAGCTGCGGCTGCGACCCCTTCCTGGAGGACGACGAGGGGCGCACGGCTCTGGACCTGTGCACCTCGCGCTACCCGCACGTGGGCAGCGCCTCGCAGCGCGTCAAGCACAGCCTGGGCACCTCGCAGAACAAGCAGGTGCGTGCTCCTCCTCCTTGGCTGCTGCGCCGGCAGTGAGCTCGCTTTGCAGGACCCAGGCGCCATGGTGTGCGTGCGTGTTTGTGGCCCCACCGCAGGCGTGCGACCAGGTGCTCATGATGGTTCAGCCGCTCTGCTGGTTCGCCGCGCCGCTGCGCGCCCAGGTGGGCAGCAACACGAGGGCTGCTGCGTGCAGTTGGGGAGGGAGGGCAGGAGGGAGCATCACGGAACAGGCGGGGAGGTCGTTGGCAACCCTGTGAGGTTCCTGCCCACCTGGGCTTCCCCGCAGGTGCGGCCGTTTGGCAGCCAGGACTGGTCGCACGTGCGGGTG
>VFQP010004262.1_pt1 | contig 13489 bp, 7 predicted proteins | sample 3512351 | NCBI WGS metagenome assembly VFQP01 (sample SAMN10412372, study PRJNA504923) | tailings metagenome | isolation source: Relicate 1 Philex TSF1 revegetated site | place: Philippines: Tuba, Benguet | collected 2017-08-29 | reverse complement strand
CCCTGCTCTCCGACCCCGAGACGCTCATCGTGGGCATCACGCACCCGAAGGCCGCGTCGGCCGACGACGAGGCTGCGGACGCCGCATCCGCCGAGGCTGGCGCCGCTGCGTCGCCCGAGGTTGCTGCCGACGAGGCTGCCGAGTAACACCCCTCCCACGTGGACGATTTTTGGCTGGTAGTCGGGCTCGGTAACCCCGGGCCCGGCTACGCCGGTAATCGCCACAACGTCGGACAGATGGCGTTGTCCCAGCTGGCGGACCGGATGTCCGTGACGTTCAAGAACCACAAGGCCAACGCGGCCGTGGCCGAGGGGCGCAGCGCCGCATCCGGGCCGAGGCTCGTTCTCGCCAAGCCCAACACGTACATGAACGTGTCGGGTGGGCCGATCGCCGCGCTCCTGCGTTTCTACAAGCTCGAGCCCTCACGGCTGATCGTTCTGCACGACGAGCTGGACATCCCGTTCGACACGGTGCGGCTCAAGTTTGGTGGCGGGCACGGCGGCCACAACGGCATTCGTGACACCATCGCAGCTCTTGGCACGGGGGACTTCACTCGCGTGCGCATCGGCATTGGTCGCCCTCCCGGCAGGCAGCCCGCGGCCGACTTTGTGCTGCGCGACTTTGCTACCGAGGAGCGCGAGGTGTTGCCGAACCTCCTCGTGGATGCGGCGGATGCTGTCGAGCTCATCGCGACCGAGGGGCTCACGGCGGCGCAGCTGAAGTTCCACACCGCGAGCTAGCGGGCCCTCCCGCTGGTCGAGTGCCCCGCAGGGGCGTATCGAGACCCACACCCCCGGTAAACTCGTTTGGTGACTCTCGACGGAATTATCACGGGGCTTCCGCGCGCCCAGACGGTCGGGAGCGCCCTCGCCTTCGCCCGACGAAGTGCCGATTTTTCTCTCGTTGACGGCTTCCGGGCACCCCTGCTCGCGGGCCTGCTGACCAGCGACGAGACCCCACGTGCGCTTCTCGCGATCACGGCAACGGGCCGCGAGTCCGAGACTCTGCGCAGCGCGCTCACGAGCTACCTGCCGAATGCGACCGTGGTCGAGTTCCCCGCGTGGGAGACCCTGCCCCACGAGCGCCTCAGCCCAAGCGCGGAGACGGTGGGCAAGCGGATGCGGGCGCTCCGCAGCATCCGGGACTGGGCTGCGAACCCCGTTGGTCAGTTTGTTCTGGTGGCCTCTGTGCGTGCCGCGCTTCAGCCGCTCGCCGACAACCTCACCACCGTCGAGCCCATCGAGCTGGTCGCGGGTGGCCGTGGCTACGACCTCGCACACCTCTCCGCGCGGCTGGTCGACCTGGCCTACACCCGAGTCGACATGGTCACGCGTCGTGGAGAGTTCGCGGTGCGCGGTGGCATCGTCGACGTTTTTGCGCCGACCGATGAGCACCCCCTTCGCCTCGAGTTCTTCGGCGACGAGCTGGAGCAGCTGCGCGAGTTCTCGGTTGCGGATCAGCGCTCGCTGCCTACCCCCATCGAGCGGGCGGAGCTGTCGCCGAGCCGCGAGATCCTGCTGAGTGACTCGGTGCGGCAGCGCGCGCGGGAGATGCAACACGAGTTCCCGAGCCTGTCGACGATGTTGGCGAAGATTGGCGAGGGAATCCCCGTCGATGGCATGGAGTCGCTCGCCCCCGCGCTGGTTGATCGTCTGGTGCCGCTCACCCATTACCTGCCGGCGGATGCCGCCATCGCCGTGATCGCCCCAGAGCGTGTGTCGGGTCGCGCCGCGAGCCTCGTCGAAACCAACCGCGAGTTCCTCAGCGCCGCCTGGAACGCGGCGACCGCCGGTGCCGAGGCTCCCATTGACCTCTCGACCGGTGAGTTTGTTACCCTCACCTCGCTGCGGGAGTCCGCGGGTAGCCGACCCTGGTGGACCCTCTCGCCGTTCGACAGCGGGGAACTCGCCGAGGACGGCTACGTGCGGCTCGAGGCGACCGCCGTGCCCAGTTTCGCCGGCCAGCCCGACGGAGCCCTCGGCCACGTGGCTGAGCTGCTGCGTGACGGGTGGACCGTGGTGGTCGTTGCGCAGGGCACGGGGCTCGTGGATCGTGCCGCCGACGTGCTCGCCGAGCACGAGTTGTCCGCCCGCGAGGTGGATGCCTTCCCCGCGGATGCGGAGGGTGGCGTCGCCTACCTGCTCCAGGCATCCATCGACGCCGGCTTCGAGCTCGCCGAGACCAAGCTCGCCGTGCTCAGCGAGGCGGAGTTCTTCGGTCGCTCGGTGGGATACGACTCGCGCCAGGTGAAGAAGCTCGCGAGCCGACGCCGCAACGTGGTCGACCCGCTTCAACTCAAGGCCGGCGACTTTGTGGTGCACCAGACGCACGGCATCGGCAAGTTCATCGAGCTGGTGCAGCGCGAGGTATCGACAGGTGGCCGCAACGCCATCAAGACCCAGCGCGAGTTCCTCGTGATCGAGTACGCGCCCAACAAGCGTGGCTACCCGGGCGACAAGCTGTACGTGCCCACCGACCAGTTGGACCTCCTTACGCGCTACGTCGGTGGCGAGGCGCCCACCCTCAGCAAGATGGGCGGAAGCGACTGGGCCGCCGCCAAGGGCAAGGCGCGCAAGGCGGTGCGTGACATCGCCGTCGAGCTCGTCAAGCTCTACAGCGCGCGCATGGCCAGCAAGGGTCACGCCTTTGGCCCGGACACCCCGTGGCAGCGCGAGCTGGAGGAGGCGTTCCCGTTCGCGGAGACGCCCGACCAGCTGCAGACCATCGACGAGGTCAAGGCCGACATGGAGCGCCCCATCCCCATGGACCGCCTGCTCTCCGGCGACGTGGGCTACGGCAAGACGGAGGTCGCCGTGCGTGCCGCGTTCAAGGCGGTACAGGATGGCAAGCAGGTTGCCATGATCGTGCCGACGACGTTGCTCGTGCGCCAGCACATGGAGACGTTCGCCGAGCGCTTCGCGGGCTTCCCCGTGCACCTGCGTGCCCTCTCGCGCTTCCAGACCGACAAGGAGGCGAAGGAGACCATCGCCGGCCTCGCCGACGGCACCGTCGACGTCGTGATTGGCACCCACCGCCTGCTCAGCCAGGGAATCTCCTTCAAGGATCTTGGCCTCGTCATCATCGACGAGGAGCAGCGGTTTGGTGTCGAGCACAAGGATGCCCTGAAGAAGCTCAAGACCAACGTCGACATCCTTGCGATGACCGCGACGCCCATCCCCCGCACGCTGGAGATGGCGGTCACGGGAATCCGTGAGATGTCCACACTCGCCACCCCACCCGAGGATCGCCACCCGATCCTCTCGTTTGTGGGGCCTTACTCCGAACGCCAGGTCGCCGCGGCGATCCGGCGGGAGTTGTTGCGCGAGGGTCAGGTCTTCTACGTGCACAACCGGGTCAGCTCGATCCAGCGCGTTGCGACCCAGCTGGCCGAGTTGGTTCCCGAGGCGCGGATTGCCGTCGCTCACGGACAGATGTCCGAGGCGCTGCTCGAGCAGGTGATGGTCGACTTCTGGGAGCGCAGGTTCGACGTGCTCGTCGCCACGACCATCATCGAGACCGGCCTCGACATCGCCAACGCGAACACCCTCATCATCGATCGCGCCGACAAGTACGGCCTGTCGCAGCTGCACCAGCTGCGTGGTCGGGTGGGTCGTGGCCGGGAGCGCGCCTACGCGTACTTCCTCTACGACGAGCTCAAGCCGCTGACCGATACTGCCCATGAGCGACTTAACACCATCGCAGCCAACAACGAGCTGGGTGCGGGCATGCAGATTGCCCTCAAGGACCTGGAGATTCGTGGTGCGGGCAACCTGCTGGGTGGTGAGCAGTCGGGTCACATCGCCGGGGTGGGGTTTGACCTGTACTTGCGGATGATCGGCGAGGCCGTCTCCACGTTCCGGGGCGACGTGGCCGAGGGTCAGACGGAGCTGAGGCTCGAACTCCCTGTCGACGCGCACATCCCCGAGGAGTACATCGAGTCGGAGCGGCTGCGGTTGGAGGCGTACCAGAAGCTTTCGACGGCGTCCGCGCCCACGGCATCCGACGACGCGATCGACCGTGTGCTGGAGGAGCTCACCGACCGCTACGGCGAACCACCCGAGCAGGTGGGCAACCTCATCGCGGTCTCGCGGCTGCGGCGGATGGCGCAGCGGGCATCCCTCGGCGAGGTGGTCGTGATGGGCGACAAGCTGCGGGTCGCGCCGGCCCAGCTTGCCGACTCGATCCAGGTGAGACTGCAGCGGATGTACGCGGGAGCCCGGTATCTCGCGCAGGCCGGTGCGGTCATTGTGCCGCTGCCCCCGCAGCCCACGGACACGGAACTCATCGAGTGGACGAGTGCGCTGCTGGTGGCGATCTTCGGCGCACAGGTAGCGGAGTCGGCCGCCCCAGTGGTCGAGTAGCGGCGCACCTGTTGGTCGAGTAGCGGCGCAGCCGCGTATCGAGGCCGGGTTGGTTTCGATACGGCCTGCGGCCTACTCAACCGGCGGGGTGCCTGCGCTCGTTCTGTTGGTCGAGTAGCGGCGTAGCCGCGTATCGAGGCCGGGTTGGTTTCGATACGGCCCGCGGCCTACTCAACCAGCAGGGGTGCCTGCGGCCTACTCAACCAGCGGGGTGCCTGCGGCCTACTCAACCAGCGGGGGTGCCTGCGGGCAAGTAGGGCCTAATGGCCCATGCCACACGGAGGTTCGAGTGACAGCATGGGGACATGACGGCACAGACCACCACGCCCTGGCCCCTCCGCGACACCACCGACGCACCCGATCTGGATGCCCTAGACCTCTGGTGGCGCGCCGCCAACTACCTGTCGGTGGGTCAGATCTACCTCCTCGCCAACCCACTTCTTCGTGAACCACTCACCCGCGAGCACATCAAGCCGCGGCTCCTGGGCCACTGGGGAACCACTCCGGGCCTCAACTTCATCTACGCGCACCTCAACCGGGTGATTCGGGAGCGCGCCCTCAACACCATCTACATCACCGGCCCCGGCCACGGTGGCCCCGGGATGGTCGCCAACGCCTACCTCGACGGCACCTACACCGAGGTCTACAACTCGATCGACCGTAGCGAGGAGGGCGTGCGCAAGCTGTTCCGCCAGTTCTCGTTCCCCGGTGGCATCCCCAGCCACGTCGCCCCGGAGACCCCCGGGTCGATCCACGAGGGTGGTGAGCTGGGCTACTCGCTCTCGCACGCCTACGGCGCCGCATTCGACAACCCCGACCTGCTCGTGGCCGCGATCGTGGGTGACGGCGAGGCCGAGACCGGGCCGCTCGCGACCAGCTGGCACTCCAACAAGTTTGTTGACCCGCTCACGGATGGTGTGGTGCTGCCGATCCTGCACCTTAACGGCTACAAGATCGCCAACCCCACCGTGCTCGCGCGCATCCCCGAGTCCGAGCTTCTCGACCTCATGCGCGGCTATGGGCACACCCCCTACGTGGTCTCCGGAGGGTTCGACGGGGAGGACCCGCGCCTGGTGCACCAGCGCCTGGCCGAGACTCTCGACGTGGTGCTCGACCAGATCGCGGACATCAAGGCCCAGGCCGCCGCGGGCACCCTCACGGAGCGCCCCGCGTGGCCCATGATCATCCTGCGCACGCCCAAGGGGTGGACGTGCCCAGCGGTGATCGACGGGCATCCCGCCGAGAACAACTGGCGCTCGCACCAGGTTCCGCTGGTCAACGCGCGCGACACCGAGGAGCACACGCGGCTCCTCGAGGACTGGCTGCGCTCGTACCGCCCCGAAGAGCTCTTCGACGAGTCGGGTGCGCTGCTGCCCGAGGTCACCGCGCTCGCTCCGGAGGGTGACAAGCGGATGAGCGCGAACCCCATCGCCAACGGTGGGCTCCTCAAGCAGGATCTTAAGCTCCCCGACTTCCGCGACTACGCGGTCGACGTGCCACGGCCGGGTGGGTCGGTGAGCGAGGCGACGGGAGTGCTCGGCGGGTGGTTGCGTGATGTCATCCGTGCCAACCCCCACAACTTCAGGATCTTCGGGCCGGACGAGACGGCATCCAACCGACTCTCCGCCGTCTTCGAGGCGACGGACAAGCAGTGGGACGCCGAGATCTGGCCGATCGACATGGACAACCACCTCGCACGAGCCGGTCGGGTCATGGAGATGCTCAGCGAGCACCAGTGCCAGGGCTGGCTCGAGGGGTACCTGCTCACGGGTCGCCACGGTCTCCTCAACTCGTACGAGGCGTTTATTCACATCGTCGACTCGATGGTCAACCAGCATGCGAAGTGGATCTCGGTGTCGCGTCACATCCCGTGGCGCCGCCCGATCGCGTCGCTCAACTACCTGCTCAGCTCCCACGTGTGGCGGCAGGATCACAATGGCCTCTCGCACCAGGACCCGGGCTTCATCGACCACGTCATGAACAAAAAGGCCGACGTCGTGCGGGTGTACCTGCCGTTCGACGCCAACACGCTCCTGTCGACCTACGACCACTGCCTGCGCTCGGTTGACTACATCAACGTGGTTGTTGCGGGCAAACAACCCGCGCCCAACTGGCTCACGATGGACGAGGCGATCGAGCACTGCACCCGTGGTCTGGGAATCCTCCAGTGGGCGGGCACCGAGGTTCACGGTGCCGAGCCGGATGTGGTGCTCGCCGCGGCCGGCGACGTCCCGACCCTCGAGGTGCTGGCGGCGGCCTCCATCCTGCGGGAACGCCTCCCCGACCTGCGCGTGCGGGTCGTCAACGTGGTTGACCTGATGCGCCTGCAGAGTGCCGGCGAGCATCCCCACGGGATGAGCGACGCCGAGTACGACGCCGTCTTCACCACCGACAAGCCCGTGATCTTCGCGTACCACGGCTACCCGTGGCTGATTCACCGTCTCACCTATCGCCGGCACGGGCACGGCAATCTCCACGTTCGGGGCTACAAGGAGGAGGGCACCACCACCACGCCGTTCGACATGGTGATGCTCAACGACCTGGACCGCTACCGGCTGGTGATCGACGTGCTCGATCGGGTGCCGGGCCTGGCCGAGCGGGAGGGGGCACTGCGGCAAGAGCTACAGGACACCCGCCACCGCGCGCGGGCCTACACCCGCGCTCACGGCGAGGACGCGCCGGAGATCGCGAACTGGTCGTGGGAGGGTGCCGGCGTCGACACGGGCTTCGGCGCGACGGGCGACGACAACGCCTGATCGGCCCGAGCGCCGGATGTGTGGTCGGCAGGGTGTAGAACGGGTCAATGGCCCCACCTCGTCGCAACCGCCGCATCCAGCAGTCCAACTTTGGCCCGAAGCAGTACTTCGTGGCGGCGAAGGACATTGCGAAGCTCACATGGGAGACCACACCCGGCACGATTGTTATTCAGATCGCGGGCGCCCTGATCACGGCGATCCTGCCGATCGTCACGACCTTCTACGCGGCGCTCACCACAACCGCTCTGGGCGAGGCGTTTGCGGGTGACCCCACTGCCGGTGGCCGCGCCATCACGTACGTGATCATCACGGGTGTGCTTGGCCTGCTGCTGACCGGATGGCGCAGTCTCGAGCAGTACGTGCAGCGTCTGATGCGCTACGCGCTCGAGGCGAAGGTGAGCGACATCATGTACGAGCGGTTCCTGTCGCTGGAGTTCTGGCGTTACGACGACAAGGACACCATCGACATGTACGACCGCGCGCAGCGGTTTTCGCTGTTCTACGCGCAGGCGTTCACGACCCTGTCGCGGATGTTGTCGCAGGTGATCACGCTCGTCGCGAGTGTGATTGCGCTGCTTCTGGTGGGCTGGTGGCTCGCGGTGATTCTTGTTGTGGCGATCATCCCGGGGGTGTACCTGCAGTTCTCGTTGTCGCGTGCCCAGGTGCGCCACTGGAACTCGACGGTGGATGTTCGGCGTGCCAAGGGCACGATCGAGCGGCAGCTGTTCCAGCCGGAGCACATCGCTGAACTTCGTCTCTACGGCATGGTCCGGTACCTCTTGAACCTGCGTCAGGAGCTGCGCGACGCCGACGAGCGCGAGCGCATCGTGTTCGAGCGCAAGTTCATCCTCAAGCGTCTGGCGGCGGATGCACTCGAGCTTGCCGCGCAGATCGGCTCGCTCCTGTGGGTCACGTTCCAGATCATCGCTCAGGCGCAGCCGATCGGACAGTTCCTGTACGTGCAGCAGATTGTCTCGCGCGCGCTCACCGCCATGAACAGTTTTGTCACCGAGGTCTCGTCACTCGACGAGCAGCTGGCCAACCTCTTCGACTACCAGGAATTTATGGCGCTCGACGTGCGCCAGGGGGGTGACCGCGAGCTCGCAGGGCCGCCCGCTCGCATCGAGGTCTCGCACGTGAGCTTCCAGTACCCCTCCTCCGAGCACGAGGTGCTGAAGGATGTCTCGCTCACCATCGAGCGCGGTCAGCGCGTCGCGATCGTGGGTGAAAACGGCGCGGGAAAGTCCACGCTCATCAAGCTCCTCAGCGGGTTGTACTCACCATCGAAGGGGGAGATCACCCTGGACGGCACGCCACTCGGCGACTTCTCGCTCGACTCGTGGCACAAGCAGTTGGCGGTGCTCCAGCAGGACTACCTCAGCTACAGCTTCGCGACCGCGCGCGACAACGTCTATTACGGCAAGGTCTCCAAGCCGTTTGACCGTGACGCCTTCGACGCGGCGCTCACCAAGGCGGAGGCGGGGGAGTTTATTGCCAAGCTCCCCAAGGGTGAAGACAGTTATGTCTCGCCCTGGATGGCGCACAAGGACGGCACCAACGGCGTTGACCTCTCCGGCGGGCAGTGGCAGCGGATGGCGCTGGCACGCAACTTCTATCGTCAGGCGCCCGTCATCATCCTCGACGAGCCCACCTCGGCGATCGACGCACTCGCGGAGTCGCGCATCGTTAACCACCTGTTTGCGGACACCGCCCAGACCCTCATCATCATCAGCCACCGCCTGACCACCATCGAGCGGGCCGATGTGATCTACATGCTCAAGGATGGCCGGGTCGTCGAGCAGGGAACCGCGGCCGACCTCATCGCCCGGCGGGGCGAGTTCTTTACGATGTTCGAGTCACAGATCTAGGCCTGGTCGGGCTCCGGTTCGCGCTCGTCAAGACGCTGGAACGCCTGTCGCCAGCTGAGCTGCTCCGAGGCCTTGACTGCACAGACCACAAAGGTCAGCCAGCCAAACTCGACAAGAATGGAGCTCTCCGCCAGTGCCGTGGTCACAAGCGCAACAAGAACAAGTGCGGGCCACGCGAACACGACGCTCTTGCGACGGGATGCCAGCAGCCACGACCTGGTAAAGGCGAGCCCCACGAGCACGAGGAAGATCGCGAGTCCCACCAGCCCGAGCTGAAGCCACACGTCGACAAATGCATTCGAGGCGGACGTCTCGGTGCGGTTCGAGATGCCAGCAAACAGGCTAAACGGGGGGATGTCGGTGCGCCAGGTTCCGATCCACCCCCAGCCCTCGAGGGGGTGCAGCCCAATCAGGCCCCACGCCTGGTACCAGACCTCAAGCCGGTACGAGAGTTCCCCGCCCGCGTTCAGGAGGGTCACGATGGTGGAGCGGAACGCCCACGCCAGAACCGCGCCGATAGTGGCGGTGATCAGCAGGGCGATCTGCCAGTACCGGCGTCGCTCGGGGGCGACCCGCCGAAGACCGTACAGCGCCGCCCCCGCGAGACACACGACGGCGAGCGCCCCGATCGCGACGGGCGAGCGCGTGAGCAGCAGGGCGACGCCCGCGGCACCAAGCGAGCCGATCGCGAGCCCGCGCGGCACCGAGCGGGTTCGGTACTCCGTGCCAAACGTGATGAGTGCGATCACGGCGTAGATGCCGAGTTGGTTGCGGGTGCCCGCGAGGCCCTGGATGGGTCCCAGCGATGCGAGGTTTCCGGAGATGTCGAACAGGTCAATGGGGGTGTCGATCAGAACGCCCGAGATGATCTCGAGGGCGATGGAAACCCCGAGGAACAGCCGCAGCACGTCACCAAACGCGCGCACGATCTGGATCGTGTCGCGCAGGAGAGCGACGTAGAAGCCGAGCAGGGTGAACGCGCCGAGGTACGCCAAGGCCCAGAGAGTGGCCCACGTGTATTGGCTCCAGATGAGGGTCAGCCCGGTCCACCCGATAAACACGATGAGCGAGATCGGCAGCAGCCCACGCCACTCGATCGAGGTCCAGCGCGCCACGATCGACGCGCCGGCAAGCAGCACCAGGGTCGCCACGATCGCGACGAGGCCCGCCCATCCGCTCAGCTGCCGGATGGGAAACGCCAGGGCCGCGACACCAATCGACACCGAGGTGATGGCGGTGACCAGCCGCGGATGGCCGAGGAAGGTCCGCCCGGCGTCGAGAAGCTCATCTCGACCGAGGCTCACGGCGCCGCGTCCGCTCGGTCACCGCGCTTCGTCTTGACGGCGATCAGCACGAGCAGCAGCATCCCAAACTCAACCAGCAGTCGTGACTCGGCGAGGCTCTGCACCAGAAGCGCGGTCAGGATGCCGAGCGGCAGCAGCGAGAGCGCCCGGTAGGGGAGGGGGGCGTGGGGTGCCCGCTGCTCGCGATCAACGGCGAACGACCACGACCGAGCGAGCGTCGAGAGCACCAGGGCCGCGAACACCACCACTCCCACCACCCCGAGCTGGAGCCAGAGGTCGAGCCAGGTGTTGTGGGCCTGCAGCATCCGAACCCCGTTGCGGAAGGCGAGGTCGTCAAACGGGGGCGCCCACGGCACCCAGTAACTCACCCAGCCCCAGCCGAACGCGGGGCGCTCCTGCGCCAGGCCGATGACCTTCTCCCAGATGCCAATTCGGCCCGTGAGGTCGGAGCTTTTACCCAGCGCCCCCAGGATGGCCCCCCAGAAAAGCACCACGAGTGTTGCCCCGACCACGAGTGCACCACCAATGCCCAGGTAGGTGAATCGACGCGCCCGAGGGGTGCTTTCGCGGCGAAGAAGCAACACCACACCGAGCACAACGGCGACACCCACAAGCGCGATCGTCACGGTCGCGGAGCGAGTGAAGACCAGGGTGACCGCGGCAACCGCGAGCCAGGCAATCGAGTGCCAGCGGCGACGGAGGCGCCGATCGGCAAGCTCGATGGCAAACACCAGGGCGGCCAGCAGGGCAAGGAACCCGAGATGGTTGGCGTTACCCACGATGCCCTGGATGCGCCCCTCGTCGAACACCTCGAAGAGTTCGTTGCGTGACCAGTAGAGCATCGTGGGGATCTTGTCGTACGACTCGTAGTCCACGCCGGGCTGGCCAAACAGCGGCAGGACGGGCCGTCGCAACACCAGCGAGACGAACAGCTCGAACAGAAGGGATGACGCGAGCACAATCCGAAGCACCACGCCCAGACCCCGCAGGAGCTCGGCCCAGCTGTACGTGATGGCCAGCGCGACACCCGTGATCACGAGCATCCACGTGGTCAGCAGCCCCAGCGCGGTGGCGCCCGGGTAAAACGACCACGCCAGCGACAGGGTGGCCAGCGCGAGAAACACGATGAGGGGGTAGGGGAGTCCACCCCAGCGCCACGTTGATCGCTGCAGCACCAGCAGCGCGACAGCGGCGAGGGTCCCGAGCACGGAGACGACCCCAAACACCCACCAGCCCACGGTGTATCGCCACGCATCACCGGCGAGCGCAAGGCTCAGCGCGATGACGAGGTACACCAATCGCGCGCGGCTGTCCTGGATCACTCGCATTCCGTAAGGCTAGACGGTGCGGGCGCGTCGCACCTCCTAGACGAAGGCGGCGGAACCCGTGATGGCACGGCCCACGATGAGGGTGTTCATCTCACGGGTGCCCTCGTAGGAGTACAACGCCTCGGCGTCGGCGAAGGCGCGCATGGCTCCGTAGTCGAGCACAATGCCGTTGCCACCGATGGCCTCGCGGCACCACGCGACGGTCTCGCGCATCCGGCTCGTCGCGAACTCCTTGGCGAGCGCCGAGTGCTCGTCCCGCTGGATGCCCTCGTCGAGCATCTCGGAGACGCGGGTCACAAGCGCGATCGAGGAGGTGATGTTGGCGAGACTCTTGGCCAGTAGCTCCTGGATGAGCTGGTGGGATGCGATGGGCTTGCCAAACTGCACGCGGTCCTTGGCGTAGGTCACGGCGGCCTCGTACGCGCCGACCGAGTTGCCCACGGCCGCCCACGCCACCTCGGCGCGCGTGAGACGCAGAACGGATGCCGTGTCGCGGAACGAGTTCGCATTCTGCAGGCGGTTGGCCTCGGGAACCACAACGTTGGTGAGGGTGATGTCCGCGTTCTGGATGATGCGCAGCGAGCCCTTTCCGGCGATCGACGTCGCGTGATACCCGGGCGAGTTCTGCGGAACAATAAAGCCCTTGACCTGGCCGTCCGCCTCGTCCTTCGCCCAGATTACGGTGATGTCGCCGATCGAGCCGTTGCCAATCCAGCGCTTCGAGCCGTTGATCACCCAGGTGTCACCCTCGCGGCGTGCGACGGTGCGCAGGCCCTGCGCCGAGTCGGAACCGGAGAGGGGCTCGGTGAGACCGAACGCGCCCAACAACTCGGCGGAGGCCAGGCGGGGGAGCCACTCGGCGCGTTGCTCGGGCGAACCACAGGCCGCGATCGCGCCCATCGCGAGGCCGTTCTGTACTCCCACGAGGGTCGCCACACTCGCGTCGGCGCGAGCGAGTTCGAGGGCCACCCAGCCACGGAACACGGCGGAGTTCTCGAAGCGGCGGGTCTCATCCCACGCCATGCCGTAGATGCCGAGGTTGGCGAGGCCCTGGTGAACCTCGGGACCAAACATCTCGCCACGCTCCCACAGTCCGTTCACCGTGGGGCGCACCGTCTCGTCGAGGAAGGCGCGCAGGGCAACGAGCACATCCTTCTCCGCGTCGGTGAGGCGGCTCGAGAATCCGTAGAAGTCGTACTCGGCAGGGGCGAATGACATGGATGAACTCCGAAAGGGTCGGGTGGTGGCACTGCGGGCTACTCAATCATCGACGGACCCGCCGATTCCAGACGATTGTTAGGGTGATCCAATGCGCACGGAGGAGTTCCCCGGATGTTTGTAGGCATCACCAATACCCCGCGGGACTACGCGTGGGGGCAGCCCGGGGGAATCTCTCGGCTGTTCGACAGCGCGCCCGTCGCCACGCCCGAGGCCGAGCTCTGGCTCGGCGCGCATCCCGGGTCGCCGGCCCGGATTATTGACCCCACCCAGACCAACGGGGCGACCGACCTCGCGGAGTGGATCGCCTCCGATCCGGGCACCACCCTGGGCGACGCACACGCACACGGACTGCCGTTTCTCCTCAAGGTGCTGTCGGCCGAGTCCTCGTTGTCGTTGCAGGCCCACCCCACGCCGGAGCAGGCGGCCGAGGGTTGCGCGCGAGAGAGTGCGGCGGGCATCCCGCTGGATGCTCCGCACCGCAACTACAAGGACCCGTTCGCCAAACCCGAGCTCATCCTCGCCGTGAGCGAGCGCTTCGACGCGCTGTGTGGATTCCGCCCCACGGCCGAGACCCGCGAGGCGCTGGACCGCTGCATCGAGTGGGCGACTCCCGAGCAGTCGACGAGCCTGCGGGAGTGGCGCGACCGACTG
>VFQP010004261.1_pt1 | contig 13489 bp, 10 predicted proteins | sample 3512351 | NCBI WGS metagenome assembly VFQP01 (sample SAMN10412372, study PRJNA504923) | tailings metagenome | isolation source: Relicate 1 Philex TSF1 revegetated site | place: Philippines: Tuba, Benguet | collected 2017-08-29 | reverse complement strand
CTATTTACGCCTAATGTTATGATATTCCTAAGATTATTGTGTGGAAGTAGGCTATAGGCTTTGAAAATTTGGTATAAAGTTTGCAATACTTCATCAAAACTTGCTACTTTTGCAGTCAACAATGCAGAAAACAACTCATATATCACGTTTATTTAGCACCTTTTTTATGTGCCTGATGCTGATGTTTACCGTTTTTGGTAAAACATTTTCAGCCTCTCAATTACATTATTCGGTATCTAAACAAACCAAAACAGAACAATCTGAAAAGCAAAGAAGAGCTGCCAAAGAGTGTTCGGTAAGTGAATTGTCGGTTATGCAAACGTCGTCGTCGGTAACGATAGATATTTCGCAAGATTTTATTTTTGAATTACCGTCTATTACGATACCCGTTGTGGCTAAGCAAATAGCACCCAAGGCTATTGGTTTATGCCAAAACACATTCTACGAGATTCTATTCGAGCATTTTATATCCACAAACGCTCCCTGATTTATTCCTTTTCCCTTATTGATTTTATCGTGGCAAACCCTGTTTGCTATTTTCTGGATTGAGCTAAATACTTGTAGCCCATGCTATAAGCGGTTTGCTCCCTAGTTTCGTTTCACATTCATTTCTTAATAACTAAAACAAATGCGTTACAAAGGTGCCATTATTTGGCTGACTGGTATCATTTCAGCCTTATGTTTATTCTTTTTATCATTTACATGGAAAGCTAGTTCGGTTCGTGAAGATGCAATTAATTATGCTACTTCAAAAAGTGGTGAATTAGACCCTGCTAAAAAAACTCGTTATATCGACTCTTTGTGGAAACAGCCTATTTATTTGGGCTTTACCCTACAAGAAGTAACGAATTATGCTCTTCACAAAGGCCTCGACTTGGAAGGCGGTTTGCATGCTGTGTTGGAAGTGTCGCCAGTTGAAATCTTGCGTGCTTTGTCAGGCAAAAGCAATGACCCTAATTTTGAGAAAGCTTTAGAGAACGCTTCAAAAGCACAAGTAAACTCAACCAAACCATTCAACGAGATTTTCTATGAGGAATTTGCAAAAATAGCTCCTAATCAAAAATTGGCTACCATTTTTGCCAACTCTGTAAACCGTGAAAAATTAAACTCAAACTCGTCGGATGCACAAGTGAAAAAAGTAATCAACGACGAAGTGGATGGTGCTGTTGACCGTGTTTATAAAATTATTCAGGCTCGTATCGACAAATTTGGTGTTGCCAACCCTAACATCCAACGTTTGCCAGGAACAAACCGTATTCAGGTAGAATTACCAGGTGTAGATAATCCAGATCGTGCTAGAAAATTATTGTCGGGTGCTGCAAAATTGGAATTTGTAGAAGTAGCAGAAATTAATGAGTGGGGACAAGGACTTAACTCTTTGGGAGAATATTTGGCTGCAGAAGAAATTGCGAAAAAAGCTTCTATTGCTTCAGCAGCGGCAGCTCCTGCCAAAACAGATTCGGCAAGTAAAGATGGCGGTTTGGCAAGCCAATTGGCTTCTGCTGGAAAAGCTGCCAAGAAAGATACTGCCAAAAAAGATACTACAGCAGGTGCAGCTTTAACAAAACTATTTTTGCCTCTTGACAACCAAGGGAGAAGCTGGGGTGTTTTCCGTAAAGATACGGCTCGTGTAAACGAATTGTTCCGTCGCCCAGAAGTACGAGTTATGTTTCCTTCAAACCTAACTTTTGTATGGTATGCCAAAGGTATTCCAGCTACAAATGGTGATGAAATTATCCAGATTGAAGCTATCAAGAAAAGTGAAGGACAACCTGCGCCACTAGAAGGAGATGTAATTACAGATGCTGCTCAGGATTTTGACCAAAACGGTCGCCCAGAGGTAACAATGACGATGAACGGAACAGGTGCACGTATCTGGAAAAACTTGACCGCAGCTAGCATAGGTAAAAGAGTTGCTATTGTGCTTGACAACTATGTATATTCTGCCCCAGTAATCAATGGCGAAATTCCAAACGGTCGTTCTTCAATTTCGGGGTCATTTACAGTAGAAGAAGCTAAAGACTTAGCAAATGTATTGAAAGCAGGTAAATTACCTGCACCAACACGTATCGTAGAAGATGCCTTCATTGGGCCATCGTTGGGTCAGGAAGCCATCAACCAAGGTTATACTTCAATGGGCATCGGTTTGTTGTTGGTAATTATCTTCATGATTGGTTACTATGGTAGTCCAGGCTGGATGGCCAACGCCGCATTGTTGTTCAACGTATTCTTTATTGCAGGGGTATTGGTACAAATTCAAGCAGCTTTGACATTGCCAGGTATTGCAGGTATCGTACTAACCTTGGGTATGGCTGTAGATGCCAACGTATTGATTAATGAACGTATCCGAGAGGAATTACACAAAGGTAATAGCTTGTTAGACTCAGTGAAATTGGGTTATGAAAAAGCCTTATCGGCTATTATCGACGGTAACGTTACAACCATTTTGATTGGTGTTATCTTGATTATCTTTGGGTCGGGTTCTGTAAAAGGATTTGGTGTAACACTTTGTATTGGTTTGGTTACTTCAGTATTTACAGCCGTATATGTGTCGCACGTATTTGTTGATTGGATGGTTAGACGTAAAATTGCTGCTGGAAAAGACCACGAAGTAACTTTTGAAACATTTATCTCAAAAGACTTATTCAAAGGATTCAACTTTGACTTTATTGGTAAACGTAAATATTCTTACTGGTTCTCGTGGGGCTTAATTACTTTTGGTGCAATTGTATTGGTAGCTCAGGGTGGTTTCAACTTAGGAGTAGACTTCAAAGGTGGTCGTTCTTATGTAGTAGAATTTGCAAAACCTGTAGATACTGGCGAAGTAAAAGAAGCTTTGAAAGATGATTTTGAAGATAAAGGTGTAGAAGTAAAGACTTTCAATGGTGATACCAAATTGAAAGTAACAACGGCTTATTTGGTAGATGATGAAACAACAGCCGCTAACCAAAAAGTACGTAAAGCTTTGGAAACTGGCCTAACTAAATTTGCCGATGCAAAACCAGTTATCTTGTCGGAGTCGAAAGTCGGAGCAACAATTGCAGATGATATTTTAAGACAATCATTTGTTTCAATTGCCTATGCTTTGGTTGCTATCTTTATTTATATTTTGTTGCGTTTCCGCAAATGGCAATATTCATTGGGTGGTATAATTGCCTTGTTGCACGATACCCTAGTAGTATTGGGTATGGTAGGTATTACACGTTTGTTTGGTTTTGAGCTAGAAGTTGACCAAATCTTTATTGCTGCTATTTTGACCGTAATTGGTTATTCTATCAACGACACCGTGGTAGTATTTGACCGTATTCGTGAAGAAATCGGTATTGATGCAGATTTATCTAACAAGGAATTGATGATTAAAACCATCAATACGTCAATCAACCATACCATGAGCCGTACCGTAATGACCGCAACAACGGTATTCTTGGTAGTAACAGTATTGTTGTTATTGGGTGGCGACGTATTGAGAGGCTTCTCATTTGCGATGTTTATTGGTGTTGTGTTTGGTGCATATTCATCAATTTTCGTAGCAGCTCCAATTGTTATTGACCTAGGAACAGGTAAAAAGAAAGATACAGTAGCAGGAACAGTTACTAAGTAATTATCCTCAAAGACCTCACAGCCCTAAAAAGCTGTGGGGTCTTTTTTTGTTTAAAGACGAAATATTGACTATCTTGAAACGCGGTTTATGAAATTCTATTCTGTAATTACCTTCAATCACAATAAAATAAACTAAAACCTTTTCTTTATGAGTAACAGTATTTGGCGAAAAAAACCACTAGAAGCGTATGCCGCTGACGTGAAAAACAACCAGTTGAAACGGGTGTTGGGCAAATGGGCATTAACTTCACTTGGTATTGGAGCAGTTATCGGCGGGGGGATTTTTACCTTGACTGGTATTGCTGCACACGACTGGGCAGGGCCAGCACTGGCATTGGCTTTTGTAATGGCGGGTGTAGCATGTACATTTGCAGCACTTTGTTATGCTGAGTTTGCATCTATATTACCTGTTGAAGGCTCGGCTTATGCCTATTCTTATGGTACTGTTGGTGAATTTTTTGCATGGTTTATTGGCTGGAATCTTATTTTGGAATACATGATGGGGGCTACTACAGTAGCGGTAGCTTGGTCAGGTTATTTTGAAAAACTCCTCCATTTATTCAATATTTCATTACCGATATATTTGACAAACGACCCCGTTACGGCTGCCGAAAAAGCCGAAAAATTAAGAGCTGCAGGCGAAGTTGTTCCTGATTTTGCTTTTGCTATTAACTTGCCAGCATTTTTGATTGTATGGGTAGTAACTTACATCTTGGTAAAAGGTATCAAAGAAGCTGCAAGTACCAACAACCTTATTGTAATTATGAAAGTAGCTGCTGTAATCTTTGTGATTGTAGTAGGTGCGTTTTACGTTGATACTGCCAACTGGCATCCATTTATTCCAGAACCAGTAACTGATGCTTCAGGTACAGTACATTATGGTTTCAATGGTGTAGTTACGGCGGCCAGTATTATCTTTTTTGCTTATATTGGTTTTGATGCTGTATCTACTCAAGCTGGTGAAGCAATCAACCCAACCAAAGATATTCCATTTGCTATTATCGCTTCGTTGTTGATTTGTACATTGTTATATATCTTGGTTTCTTTGGTATTGACAGGTATGGTTCGTTACGATACACTTGACTTGAAAGCTCCTGTTGCTTCTGCTTTTGCAGGTGCTGGTTTGCCAATTGCCATGTATATTGTTACTATTGCAGCTACAGCGGGTTTAACTTCTGTAATGTTGGTAATGATGCTTTCTCAAACTCGTATTTTCTTGGGTATGGCCAAAGACGGTTTGTTGCCAAGAGGCTTGTTTGGGGCAATTCACCCAACTTACAAAACACCTTGGAAATCAACCCTTTTTGTAGGTGGGATTGTGTCGGTGGTGGCAGCATTAACCCCAATCGACAAAGTATCTGAAATGTGTAGCTCTGGTACATTATTGGCTTTTGCTATGATTTGTGGGGCTGTTTGGTTATTGCGTGTTCGTGAGCCAAATATTGAGCGTCCATACAAAGCTCCATTTTTACCAGTGGTTGCTACTTGTGGTATTTTGTGTAACCTTTACTTAATGTGGGGTTTGCGTACAGAAACAAAAATTTCATTCTTGATTTGGGGTACACTCGGTATTATAGTATATTTTGCTTATAGCCGTACTCACAGTAATTTGCACAACAAAGGAGAATAGAAGTTGGTAAAAGATATACTAGAAAGTCCTCATGGTGATTACACCATGAGGACTTTTTGTTGTTAAAAGCCCTATTCTTAGGCGTTCTGTTGTTCATGTTCTCTAAAACCTGTGGCAGTTAATTATTTTTAGCGTAATTTTGTGAGAAATTAATTTCATATCCCCATTAAGTTAGGCTGATACATAGCACAAAAATATATAATTCAACCTTAGCTGAAGGCATTAGCCCCAAAGCTACTGAATATTCCGATGGCAAACATACACGAAGAAATACAAAAACGCCGAACCTTTGGCATTATATCGCACCCCGATGCTGGTAAAACAACCCTTACCGAAAAACTACTTTTGTTTGGTGGGGCAATCCAAACGGCAGGGGCTGTAAAATCAAATAAAATTAAAAAAGGAGCTACCTCCGATTTTATGGAAATAGAACGCCAAAGAGGTATTTCGGTAGCCACTTCGGTAATGACTTTTGAGTACAATGGCGTAAAAATTAATATCCTTGATACGCCTGGTCACAAAGATTTTGCCGAGGATACTTACAGAACCCTAACTGCTGTCGATTCGGTGATTTTGGTTATCGACTGTGTAAAAGGGGTTGAGGAACAAACCGAAAAATTGATGGAGGTATGCCGTATGAGGAATACCCCTGTGATTATCTTTATCAATAAAATGGACCGTGAAGGGCAAAACCCTTTTGATTTGTTGGATGAGTTAGAACAAAAACTAAATATCAGTGTTCGTCCGCTTACTTGGCCTATTAATATTGGGTCAAATTTTAAAGGGGTGTATAATCTCTACGACAAATCGTTGAACTTATTTAGTGCCAATAAAACCAAAATAGAAAAAGAAGTTGTAGCAGTAGATATTTGGTCGGAAGAGCTTGATAAAAGAGTAGGTGAAAAAGATGCTAATCAGCTACGTGAAGACGTTGAGTTGATTGAAGGCGTTTATGAAGATTTTGACCGAACAACCTACCTATCGGGCAATGTAGCTCCTGTGTTTTTTGGCTCGGCTGTTAATAACTTTGGGGTACAAGAGCTTTTGGATACTTTCTCAGAAATAGCTCCAAGTACCCAACGCCGTCAAACTGACGTTAGAATTGTAGAGCCTGATGAGAAAAAATTTACAGGTTTTATCTTCAAAATACACGCCAACTTAGACCCCAAACACCGTGATAGAATCGCTTTCTTGCGAATTTGTTCAGGTATTTTTGAACGAAATAAATTCTATAAACACGTTCGGTTAGATAAAAATGTTCGTTTCAATAACCCTTACAATTTCATGGCTCAGGACAAAGAGGTTGTTGATGAAGGTTTTCCGGGCGATGTAATTGGTTTGTACGATACAGGTAACTTCAAAATTGGCGATACGCTTACCGAGGGTGAAAATCTATTCTATCAAGGTATTCCAAGTTTTTCTCCCGAAATATTCAAGGAATTGATTAACCTTGACCCAATGAAGGCAAAGCAGCTCGAAAAAGGTATTGAGCAGCTTACCGATGAAGGGGTAGCCCAATTATTTACTCAAAGCCAGTTAGGTAATCGTAAGATTGTAGGTACAGTAGGAGAGCTTCAGTATGAAGTAATTCAGTACCGCCTTGAGCATGAATACGGAGCCAAATGTCGCTTTGACCACCGTGATATAGCCAAAGCTTGTTGGATAACATCGGAAGACCCCAAGAAATTAGCTGAGTTTATTCGCTTAAAAGGTCAGCAAATAGCTACTGATAAAGATGGTAATAATGTTTTTCTAGCTGAATCTGATTGGATATTGAGAATGAATATCCAAAATAATCCAGATATATTATTCCACTTTACATCCGAGTTTAAAAGAGCCGTAGAAGCCTAATTCATAATATAAAAAAGCCTCTTGAGTAGTTAATATTCAAGGGGTTTTTTTATAACAAAACGATAATGATAAATATCAAGAAGAAGTAATGGGTTTGTAAAATAAAGCTATACTTTAATTTATTATTGTATTCATCTTTTATGTTGATTATTCTGCATTTATTTTGTATTTTTTCTTTAATTTGAGTTATCGGCTCAGTATTTCATCCATTTAGAATGAACCGTTCAAAAGGTATTAAACAATTGTAACAGTATTCTTTGGAAAATAATTATAAATTGCAATTGTTTAGTAAATATTGATCCATTTAATAAGCTCTTTTTGATTATGAAAAAAATTGTTATCCTTTCTTCAATGCTGTTTATGACAGTATGTACAAAATCATTAGCTTCAACTTCTGAGTATTTTGTTGATGATGCCGCTATTGAAACAACATTAAATCAAGGTGTAGAAGTAAATTACTTGACACCTGTGTCCAACGTAGAATCATCTACGCAAAATAGCCTTATGGCGGTAGGTAATGCTATGGCTTCGACATCGTCGGTAGCTGCTAGCAAAGACCCCGCTGTAGCATTCATTCTTGCTACATTTTTAGGAGGACTCGGTATTCACCGCTTCTATATGGGTACTGCTACACTAACGGGTGTGGGCTATATCTTAACCTTGGGTGGTTGTGGTATCGTAGCGTTTGTTGACTGGGTTGTATTGTTAATTGCCTTGGTAAACAACGAAGGTATCAGCAAATATGAAGATAACCCTAAGTTCTTTATGTGGGGAGGAAAATAATTTGAAAACTTTCAATCAGTAAAAAATTGAAATGCCGAAAAATCACATTCTCGGCATTTTTTATTTGACTAAAGCATTTTTTACTTGTTGATAATATCGTTGTTTGAGTTGTTCGTTTTTTTGTTGAGCCAATACGCCACTTCGCCGAACCCCACCAAAATAAAAGGCTTGGAAGAGACCAAAACCAGTAAAAAATCCTGAAAAATAATAGCCATCAACAACACTATAGATACCAAACCCGAGTGTTGCGGCCTGAAATACTAGCGAAATGACACCTTCGGCGGTATTGCCACTATAAAGCATTCCTGCTCCAGGTATAAAAGTAGCTAAGGTTTCAGCTTTTTTTACACTCCTAAAACGAGGTTTTTGAGCAAATGCAAATACATCATCAACATTTACTATAAGATGATGTTGTTGGGCATATTCTACCAATAAAGGCTTGGCTTCATCGTATCGAGCCAGTTTGGTTAAAGCCAGTATTTCCCAAAGTAAGGCTTTTTGGGTTAGGGTACTGTCTTTTACAAAGTATTTGAGCTGTTGAATATTGGTATAGCAATCTTCATACATATCGGCCAAAAAAGTACAAACAACCGCCTCGTACCGAAATAGAAATTGGCTGGTATCGGAAAGGTTGTTGAAATCAAACCTTTGTACGGTTTTTACAGCTTCATCAAATTGCCCTGCTGCTTTTTGGCCATACACTTTTTTTAGCAAGCATTCATTTTTTTGCCAAGCTTTAATATCGGCCGAAAGGCTGTCTGAATCGTTGTCTATTAATTCAAAATAACATTGCTCGTATGCTAAAATGGCTTCTTCAAATTGCTTATTTTTCAATAAACTATCGGCTTTTTGAAACCTTTGAGCATTTAGTTTAATTGAAAATTGTACGCAAAGGAATATGCATATCAAAAAGAATTTGTTCGTCAACTTTCTCATTAAATTCTTGTCGTTTTATTTTAACACTAAGGGCACTTCCCCAAATATTTCCTAGGTAAAAAAGGCTAAAAAGTCCACCATAAACAATAAACCTTGGGCTAGTAACACCATCTTTTCTAAGCCCTTCATAAGCCTGCAAGCCCAACAAGGTGTTTTGTAAAAAAGTAGAAATCGCTTGCCCAAGTTGCCCACCTGCATATATTTTGCCCGAGCCAGGAATAATAGCCGAAAAAAGAGCCGCCTTTAAAGGTGATTTTTTTTGTTGTTCCCGAATTGTTTTTTGGTAGTCGATAAAATTACCTTGTTGCTTCTGCAAAGGGTAATAGGTTTCGTTAAATTGTTTCTTGAGTGAATCAAATACCGTATGATTGCGTCGTAGCAAAGCTATTCCAGCCAACTCAAAAGTTTTGATAGGAGTACTAAGGCTGTCGGGGGCAATTGCCTGTAAAGTTAGCTCGGCCTCGCTGTAACGCTGTAAATAGCTATAGGAAATACTGGCAAAAAATAACGATTTGGTATAATTAAGACTACTTTTGGGTACTGCCGAAAAATACTTGGTAGACGAATCTAATTGTCTAAGCGAATAATGCGAAAAACCTTTCCAGTAGTTTAAGTCCAAATCTTGTTGTAGACTTTGAGGGTATTTTCTTTGCCACTGGCTCAACAACGTGAGGGCTTCCCTATGTTGGTCTTTTTCTAATAGGTATTGTAAAAATAAGCTATCTTTCTTGATTTGAGCCAAAGCAGTATGTCCGAGTATGAGCCAAGCTATCAATAAGCAATTGGGCTTTATACAATAGACAAGAATCGTTTTGAAATTCGATAAAATATACGTCATGCTATCATTTATACATTTTGGGCGTGTCTATTACCTTGCCTTTTTGATTAATTCGGAAAGGATTAATAGTAGTAGCACTAATACGATTACAGCGGGCAAGGCGGTCGGCACTAAGAGCCAACCCTTTGAGAATACCATATTCTTTGATGGCTTCTCGGCTAAATCTTGAGCAAGATAATTCGTAAAGGCAATTGGCCGAAAACTGGGGTGAAATAACCTTTTGATAAACCGTTAAAGAGCCATTGAAAAACCAAAGCAGTGGGTTGTAGCGTTGAGTTTTAGGGCTAGCCTGTGTAACAGTGCTAGATACGCTATCTTTAGTTGACAAGTAAGATAAATCGGTATCAAGGTTCTGAGCCAATAAATAGCCATTGCTCAAGAAGGTTATTATTGCCACGAGTAAGCCTTTATTTAACCACTTTTGCATTGTTAGGAATGGTAAAATTCAACAAATTGTTATTTACGGCCTCGTTCACTTTTACATCTGAATAGGTCGTTTTGGAAATAACAGAGTCTTTTGCTGTGAAAAAATCTATTTGAGTAATAGCCAAAGGAAAGGTTATATCACCGATATTCTGGTAATTATAATAATAAACCTTTTTCATAACTTGCCCATTGGCATCTATATACTTGGTATAGATAGGATTTGAGCCATTATGCACCAATTCTACTTGCTTGATACTTTTGCTGAGTTTGGATGGTGCAAGCCAAGTACTAATCATAAGATTTTTGTCAAACTTGGTGGCTTTATTAACAAAGCCCATGCCTCTAAGCCCCAAATCAGATTTTTGGTTGTTGAGAAAATAGAAAAACTGAGTAGTTTCGGTGCTAAACATATAATTGACCTGTTGCATCACCGTATTTTTGGCAGGGTCATAAATACTAACCTCGCCCTTAGAGTTGTTGATAATATATTGGTCGTTGGGTTGTGTAAAATGGCTTATCATTTTACCACCAGCCAATTGATACCCAATTTCGGCTTTGATGGTAGCAGTTTTCCCTGATTTGCTTGAGCGGGACACCATATTAACGCTAATTTTCTTGACGCTATTTGAAGATACAATCAGGGCTGAGGATACAAGCCCAATAAAGCTCAATACAGTAAATAATGGTATTTTTTTTGACATAGTTATAGGAAATAAAAAACCAAATTTACTTTCTTGGATACATAAAAGAAAGCAAATTTGGTTTTATGTAATAGTACTTCTTCGGATTAATTAGCAGGGGGGCATTACAATTGCTGGGTTTTGAGCCTAAATGCTTAATTACCAGGTTATTATTGAGGTTGATGATTCAGATTTGTACTACTCCATTACTTGCTGATTAGTATATGATAGTTTTTTGAAAATCAGATTGTTAGAAATTAAAAGATACGCCAGCCTGTATCCATGAGCCTCCCCAACCTACTTCGGCATAACCTCCAAGGTTTTCGGACAGAGGCATTCGTACACCTGCTCTTGGATTAAAAAACGGTAGGGTACGGTTGGCATAGGTAACTTGACCGTTTTGGTTGTTATAAACATAGTTATTTCTATCAAACAACAAGCCCACACTTAGAGCCACGTATGGGTCTATCGAGTTGTCGTTGATTCTGAGGGCATCACCCAAGTGATATGCTCCTCTGGCACCCACCCGCAACTGACCGTAATTGTAGTTGCCACTATACCCTGTCAATAGGCCTGCATTATAGTAAGTATAGCCAATCATGGGGCCAATACCAATGTTGTCTTGAATCCCAAATTCGGCGTTGGCATATCCTCCAAAAGCAAGTAATCCTATGCCTGCATTGATGATTCTGTCGCCTTGTTGCAAAGCTTGTGAAGATGCTAAATAAGGTGTAATCATTAACAGAAATGCCACCAAAAAAGATTGGATGTGTTTTTTCATTGTATAAATTGATTGTAAAGTTTAATAAATGCTTACGTTTATTAAAAACTTGTAGAAAAGATAAATTATTATTGAAAATCGAGTAAACGGCATTGAATAGCAAAAAATAATGCTTTTGACCACCTATTTATACACAAAAAAAAGCTACAAAGCCTAACCGACGTTAGAACCTTGTAGCCAATGATACTAGTTGATATAGTATTTTATTTCAATCCTAAATCTTCTTGAATAGCCGTAACTTTTGCTTTTAGGCTTTCTAAGGTTGCATTAAAGTCGTCTGGATTCACCAAAGGAGCATTTACCGAAACATAGAATTTGATTTTGGGTTCTGTACCCGATGGACGAGCAGACACCTTTGAGCCATCGGCCAAAATCAACTGAATAACGTTTGATGATTCCATTCCCAAACCTTCTGGAATAGCTGTAATATCGCCTGTTTTCAGGTCTTTTGACGTTAAGTTTTTATAATCCAATACCGTTACAGGTTCAGAGCCAGCTACCGAAGTTGGTAAATTTGCACGAAGGTTAGCCATCATTTGTTGGATTTCTTCGGCACCAGCTTTACCTTTTTTGGTCAACGAAATCAAACCTTCATAGTAAAAGTTGTTTTCTTGGTACATTTCTGTCAAGAAGTCAAACAACGACTTGCCATTATCTTTAGCGTAAGCTGTTAATTCGGCAATCATAGCACACGATGCCACAGCGTCTTTATCGCGTACGGCATCGCCAATTAAATAGCCATACGACTCTTCTCCGCCACCAATGAATTGTTCTTTGCCTTCTAGCTCACGAATAACCGCCGCAATGTATTTAAAGCCAGTAAGGGTATTATAGCATTTTACCCCTTTAGTTTCACACATTTTGTCGATAATATTGGTTGTTACAATGGTTTTGGCCACAAACTCTTTGCCAGTGAGCTTACCTGCTTTTTCCCATGCACCCAACAAATAGTAAATAATCAAGCTAGCCATTTGGTTACCATTGAGCAATACCCATTCACCTTGAGGGTTTTTTACGGCAGCTCCTACACGGTCGGCATCGGGGTCGGTAGCAATTACTAGGTCGGCATCTATATCCTTTGCCAAGTTCATGGCCAAAGTCATAGCTTCGGTTTCTTCGGGGTTTGGATATACCACCGTCGGGAAATCGCCATTAGGTTCTGCCTGAGCTTCTACGATGTTGACATTTTCAAAGCCTAATAAAGCCAAAGCTTTTGGTACTAATGTAATACCAGTACCATGAATAGATGAATAAACAATTTTGAGGTCTTTTTGACGAGCAATTACATCAGGATTAATACTATTGTGCTGAATGGTTTTTAGGTATTCCTTGTCAATTTCTTCGTCGATAAGCGTAATTAAGGCTTCATTCCCAACAAAGTTGATAGCATCAACCGAAGTAATATCGTTTACTTCTGCCACGATATTTTTATCGTGAGGGGCTACAACTTGCGAGCCATCGCTCCAATAAGCTTTATAACCATTGTATTCACGAGGGTTGTGCGAAGCCGTGATTACCAAGCCAGCATCGCAGCCCAAATGGCGTACCGCAAATGATAATTCAGGGGTTGGGCGTAAAGCCGAAAATAAATATACTTTGATGCCATTGGCCGAGAAAATATCGGCACAAATACGGGCAAAATAAGGAGAGTTATTACGAGAGTCGTGGGCAATAGCCACTTTAATTTCTTTGTCGGGCAGGCTTTTTTTAAGGTAATTAGTGAACCCTTGCGTAGCAGCTCCGACAGTATATTTGTTCATTCGGTTTGAACCCACACCCATTTCCCCTCTCATACCACCTGTTCCGAATTCTAATGCTTTGTAAAAAGAGTCAGTAAGTTCTGTTTCTTTTCCTTCGTCCAAAAGCGATTGGATTTTTGCTTTTGTGTCCTCATCATAGTTACCTGATAGCCATGCATCAATATTTTTTTGGGTAAGAGCGTCTAAACCTGTTGACATAGTTTT
>VFQP010004260.1_pt1 | contig 13492 bp, 9 predicted proteins | sample 3512351 | NCBI WGS metagenome assembly VFQP01 (sample SAMN10412372, study PRJNA504923) | tailings metagenome | isolation source: Relicate 1 Philex TSF1 revegetated site | place: Philippines: Tuba, Benguet | collected 2017-08-29 | reverse complement strand
TTCATCGAGATCCCGCTCCATGGCATGGCGAAGCGTTTCATCCTCGACCAGTTCGCAGCGCAGGATCATTCGTGTCATCGGGGTACGAAGATCGTGGGCGTAGGAGGCCTGCACCGCCAGCAGTTCGGCTTCCCGCTCCAGACACCCGCGGCGGGCGCCGTTGATCGACTGGATCAGCCGCACCACGCTTGCCGGCCCCTGCACCGGCAGGAACCGCGCAGCACCTTCCGATGGCATGCCCTCAATCGCCGCTGTCAGCGCCGCGATTGCCGCACGTAGGGCAACGACGTGCACCATGCATAGCGCGGCGACGATCGCCAGCCCGGCAGCACACACCAGCACGCCATAAACGACAACCTCCGCGAACAACGGCATATGGGCCAGCAGATCGTGCAGAGCCAACCATCCGCAAACCACCAGCAGAACCAGCAACACCATCGATGCCCGGATCTGGAAGCGGCCATAGTGTGCCAGGGCTTCGCTACACAGCCTCATGATGCGTGCGGCAACCGCGCCCGCCACCTGATGAGAAGAGGATAGCGAACACGATGGCGAGGACGATGGCGAGGAGGGGCCGTGCGTTGCTGTCGGTTGCATGGTCATTGTCATTCTCCGTTCACCGCCTCAGCGGGCGGCTCGGACGTATGACACCATGGTTCAGGTCAACGCACCATCAGACACGGGGTCGCCTACCCTATACGAAGATTTACTTCGCGCTCACTGCATGCCCGGTGCGGGATCCAGTACCTGCATCATGCGGACCAGTTCGGCCACCGAGCGCGCGTTCATCTTGCGCATCGCCTGTCCGCGATGGATCTTCGCGGTAATCTCGGCCACCCCCATCTCGGCGGCGATCTGCTTGTTCATGAGTCCGGCCGCCACATGATGCAGCACCTCGCGCTCGCGGGCAGTCAAGGACTCCCAGCAATGGCGCAATGCGCCCGTGGCCTGCTCGGCCTCGAGACGCTTCGCATCGCGGTCAAGGGCGGCCATCACCGCCTCGATCATGTCCTGGTCCCGGAACGGCTTGGTCAGGAAATCGATGGCACCAGCCTTCATCGCCTTGACAGTCATTGCGATGTCGCCGTGCCCCGTCATGAAGACGATGGGGATATGCGGCTGCCCGCGGTCCACCAGCGACTTCTGGAACGTCAACCCACTTTGCCCGCGCAGCCTGACATCGAGTACCAGGCAGGAGGGGCCTGGCGCGCGGGGCGCCGCAAGAAAGTCCTCGACCGATGCGAACGCTTCGACCTTGAGATCGATCGAGCGCAGCAGGCCCGTGAGCGCGCCGCGCACCAGGTCATCGTCATCCACGATGTGGACGGTTCTCTGGTCGGATCGACACGCCGTCGAGGACGTGGAGGAACGGTTGGAATCAGGCATGGTGCAATCGGTAATGCAGGGTGATTCGATGAAGGATAACGCGACGACAAGTTAGCAGAAGCCATCGCGGGGATCCCGCGTGGCATACGCAGATAGGGGCCGGCATATACGAAAGGATAGGCACCTCAGTGGGTCAGGCGCGCAAGCGTGAATGACGCACGCGTTCCGCCGGGCGCGCGAGGCAACAACGACAGCGTGCCATCGTGGGCCGCAACGATGGACTGGGAAATGGCCAGGCCCATGCCCATGCCGGTTTCCTTGGTCGTGAACAACGGTTCCAGCAGGCGGTCGGCAATCGCGGGATCGATACCGCAACCGGTGTCTTCCACGGTCACGCGCACCAGCCCGCCCGCTTCCACGGCGCAGGCAAGCAGCAGGTATCGTTGCGACGGCTCGACATCCGTCATCGATTCGGCACCATTGGTGAGCAGGTTGATGACAACCTGCTGCAACTGGATTCGATCGCCGTGCACGTAGATGCTGGCTTCGAGCCCACGGGTTTCGAGCGCCACCCCCATCCTTGAAAGCTGGCCTGCCACCAGTGTCGCGGCCTCGCGTAGCGCATCGCCCAGGTCGACGCCCGTGAACTGGGGTTCCGCCCTTTGCGAGCGCGCCCGCAGCCCCTGGATGATGCTCTTGGCCCGGGTGGCGCTGCGGCTGATATGGGCAAGCATGTCCCGTGCCTCACCGATCTCGGGAGGCGTGCGCCCAAGCCAGCGCAGCGCGGCGCTGGCCGATGTGTCGACTGCCGCGATCGGCTGCCCCACCTCGTGGACGATGGACGCCACCAGTTCACCCATTGCCTTGAGCCGGCTTGCGCGATCGAGCGCACCGAGCGCCGCGCGCAGTTGCTCCTCGGCCGCCGCACGCTTGTGGTTCTGCTCCACCAGGTCTTCGTAGAGTCTGGCATTCTCAAGCGCGAATGCAGCCTGCGACGCAATCACCTCCAGCACGGCTGCCTTGGTGGGCGTGAACACCTGTGTGGCAAGGCTGTTTTCGAGATACAGCACGCCGACCAGCTTTGCATAGCGCATCAGCGGTACGCATAGCACCGAGCGCGGGCGCTTGCGCTGCACGTAGATGTCCTGTGCAAACGCCGCCGATTCCCGCGCATCGCCAAGCACGATGCCGGCCTGCGTGCGTGCCACGGCATGCACCAGCGACACCGGCAGCACCTCTGCGTCGAGCGGACGATCCTCCTGCTCGATCGCGATATTGCCGTCCTCGACGGCAGCCACGGCAGGAACATGCCACTTGCCGTCGCGCAACAGTACCAGCGCACCGTGGGCGGCGCCGGCGCTTTCCAGCGCCGTACGCAGCAGCGTCTCGACCAGCCGCGCGGGCACGATATCGCTGGCCAGCGCATTCGAGATCCTCAGCACCGCCTGGACGTCAAGTTCCTGCAGGCGGCTGACTGCCGGCCCGATCTCGTCGGTGTCGAAGACAGCCGGATACCTGGCCTGAAGCTGCCGGGCCTTGGCCGAAGCGCCCCACCGCTGCCACGCACCGCGTGCGTGGCGCAGGTAAGCCTGCGCCGGCACGTCGTTGCCCCGCTCATCATGAAAATACCCGGCCCGCTCGGCAGCCAAAGCTTCCACCTGTGTGAAACCATGACGCCGCGCATGCGACACAGCACGTGCATAAGCCTCGCCAGCTTCCAGCGGCCTGCCTTCCACGCGCGCCAGTTCGGCACGCACCAGCGCCAGACGCCCGACAAAATTCTCGGGGCAAGCTTCGGCCCAGACCTCGAGCTGCTTCAGGTTCTGCTCCAGCGCCACGCACTGATCCGCATCGCGCGCCGGCATTGCCAGCAGTGCCAGCGCGCCATAGAACGCCAGGTCCCCGCTTTCCGCGAACGACCGCGCAAAGCTCGCGCAAGCCTCGGCGCGCTGGCGTGCTTCCAGCGCCGTCGGCAAGTCGCCGGACAGCAGAGCGGCCTGCAGCCGATAAACCCAGTATGCGAAGTCCACCAGCGTGGTGGGCGCGCCTGGCACCGGCATCGGCGCCAAAGCTTCGTGCGGGTCTGGCGCGCCATCCTGCAATTGCGCCAGCAACTGCCACTGCGCCAGCAATGCATCTACGACCAGCTGGAAATTGGCATCGCGCGCCAGCGCCAGTCCGCGCGCAACGGTTGCACGCACCTCATCGAGGAAGTCACCCGCGAACAGCATGCCGGTAGCTTCATTGCGGCTGCAATAGATGGCAAAGGTATGGTCACCGGCTTCGATCGTGATATCGAGCGCACGGCGAATGAAATCGCGCGCTGCCCTGGCAGGAATTGCCCAGGGCACCACCAGCGTCCCATAGGTCATGTACACGCGGCCACGGTAGCGCCCCAGTCCACGTTCATCGACCAGATGCAGGGCCAGTTCTCCGAACGCCTTCGCGCTCGCATAGTCGCCGTATCGAACCCCGAAGATCTGGTTCATGCAGACACAGACATCGGCCGATGCATCCGAGTAGCCATGCGCGATGGCCAGGTTGATGGCACGCAGCAGGATCATGTCGACCAGATGCTGATTCGTGTACAGCGCGGGCGGTATCAGGTCGGCAAAGATATCCGCGATAGCTCGCCACAGTGGATCCTGCGCAACCGGCAGATCGCGCAGTCCGGTCATGCCATGGCGATCCATTGATTCGCGCAGCCTTGCATACTCGCGATCGATATCGGCATCGTCGGGCGCGGCCGGCATGGCGATGCCTGCCTTGGCCAGAAATGCCAGCCCGACGTCGAGCGCCAGATCGAAACGGCCCAGCGTCGTGTACAGCGCAGAGCGCAAGCGCGTCAGGTCCGCGCCGAAGATGCCGTCGCCAGCCACGCCTTGCAGCGCTGCCAGCCGCGACTCGGCGCCGGCGAGGTCTCCGGTCATGAACTCGGCTTCGCCGCACAGCATGCGCGCAGCCAGGCCATCGGGGCTGATGCTGGCGTTCCCGAGGAAGCGCAAGGCCGCCCGGAAAAAACCGAGCGCGGAATGGTGCGCGGTGGCGGCCTTGGCCTCGCGGCCCGCAGCCAGGTTCAATAGTGCGAAACGCTCACGCTCCGTCTGATCGACAACGACCGGGAATGCCAGGTTGCACTGCATTGCCAGCGCGAATACGTCGCGCGCGGTACGGTCGAGGGTCAGCTGGCGTCGCGCGATGGCAAGATGAAGCTGTGGCCGCCCGGACTCGGGCGTTGCCGCATAGACGGTTTCTCGAATCCGGTCATGCCGGAATGTCCAGTTGTCATCCTCGCACTGGATACTTCCCGCGTCGGCCGCGGCCCGCAGACATTCGCGCAGTTGCGTCTCGCTCATTTCCGTGGCATGCGCCAGCAATGCCGTGGAAGCGGAATCGCCCAGGCAGGCAAGGATCCGTAATGCATGCTGCGTTTCCGCAGGCAACTGACCAAGTTCGTGCGTCAGCAAACCCGCCATGTCGTCCGCGCCGCGGTGTGCGGCAATGCGTTCGATGCTCCAGCGCCACAGCGCGGCTTCCTCGTCGTACGCCAGCAATCCATCGTCGGCGAGCATGCGAATCAGTTGCTGGATATGGAACGGGTTACGCCCGGTCTTGCGGCCCACGACTTCAGCCAGCCCATCGAGCAGACCCGCATCCTGGTGCAACACGCGCGCCATCCAGGTGCGCAAGGCGCCTTCGTCGAGCGGCCCGAGGTCCAGGCGCAATGCTGTTGCGGCATCGGCCAGACCGGGGAGGTGCAACGGATGGTCTACATCGATCTCCATTGGCCGGTATGCGCCGATCACCAGGATGGCCGCATCGGTATGGTCGCGCAACAGGCGCTCCAACACCTGCAAGGAACCCACGTCGGCCCACTGCAGGTCGTCGAGCACCATCACCAGCGGCCGCGCCGGCGTCGCAAAGCATCCGATCAGGCGTGCCATTGCCACCAGTACGCGTTCGCGTTCAAGCGCTGGCGATGCCTCGGGAGCCTCGGACGCTCCAGGCTGCGTGCCCAGAATCGTGGCGAGCGCTGGCACGAACCCCGCCAGCGTTCGCGAGACCGTAGCGGTCGCCTCGTCGATGCGGTCCCGCCACACGGCAAATTCCTGCTCGGGACATCCCAGCACGAATTGCAGCAAGCTCCCCAGCACTGGCATCAGCGCCGCATAGGGAACGCCCTGGCGCGCCGCTTCGCTCTTGCCCAGTGCAACCAGCGCTCCCCGGTCTGCCTGCATGCGCGCCACGGCCGTGCGTAGCAGCGTGGACTTGCCAATGCCTGAATGACCCGCGACCCACGCGACACGGCACTGGCCGGTCGTCGCGACCTGTTGATACAGCGCCAGCAGCGCGGCCGTTTCATGATCGCGCCCGAACATCCGATCGGTGCGCCGCAAGCTCTGCATGGCCGCGCTGGCATCGACCGCGAACGACGGAATATGGCCGTGCAGCCGGTACAGTGCATGGCATCGGTGCAGGTCAGCCAGCAGCTCCGCGGCACCCGCGTAGCGCTGCTCGGGCGACTTCTCCAGCAGACGCATCACCATCTGCGAAACCGGCTCGGGCACGCCTTCGGCGATCTCGCCCGGCCGCCGCGGCCGATGGGTCGCGTGCGCATGCACGCGTGCCGCGGTATCGACCGCATCGAACGGAGGACGGCCCACGAGCCGTTCATAGAAGATGCAGCCCAGCGAATACAGGTCGGCCCGCTGGTCCACCGGCACGTTCATGCGCGCCGCAAGTTCCGGCGCCATGTAGACGATGCTGGCATCGTCCCACTCGATACTGTCGACGCCGGCATCCGCGGACGTGCCACCATCGTTGCCTGACCGTGCCGCAAAGCCGAACCCTGTCAGGTACGCCTTGCCGTGGTCATCGACCAGGAAGCGGGTCGGACTCAGCGCGCGATGGATCACGCCCGCCGCATGCATGGCCGCCACGGCAGTGGTCAGGCCGATCGCCAGCGACAGAAAGCTGTCCACCCCTTCACGCAGCGTGTCACCAGCCGGAATCGGCTGGCCACCCGGGTCCGCAAGCACCAGCAGTGCGCCATTGCCGTGCGGCAGCAACGCCTGCGGAACCGCGGACCAGCCAACTTCGAGACAACCGCGCAGTGCGTACTCGCGTTGCAATGCAGCCAGCGCAGCGGGCGACGAACTGCCGCGGCCTGCAATCAGGACTGGCGGCGCATCGCTGGTCCAGGCACGCTCGAGGCGTGGCGTACCGGCGTGCAGATCGATGAAACTTCGCGTTGATATGCCGGCTTCAGTCATAGGAACTGGCGGACTCCCTGTACAGATCCGACGCCGTGCCACATGCGCATCGGATCATTTCCCTTTATCGTTCCCCGCCGCTGCGACGGGCATTGCTATTGTTTTGGGCTCCAGGAATGCCTCCAGTCCGGCAGCGCCGAACTCCCGCCCGATGCCCGACTGCTTGACGCCCCCGAAGGGCGCCAGCATATCAGGATCAATGCGGTTGATGAGCACCGTTCCGACCTGCAGACTGTCCGCAAGATCGCGCGCGCGTCGCGGTTGCGCCGAGAAGATGTAGCCATGCAGGCCATAGATCGAATCGTTCGCGATCGCGACCGCCTCCTGCTCGCTGTCGTAGGGCACGATCGACAGGACCGGGCCGAAGATTTCCTCGCGCGCGATATCCATGTCGTTGCGCACGTTGGCAAATACCGTGGGCCGGACAAACCAGCCCCTGGTGATGCCGTCTGGCCGCCCTTCGCCGCCGGCAACCAGTTCCGCGCCCTGCTCCTGGCCGCGCCGGATGTAATGCTGCACGCGGTCGAACTGGCCCTGGCTCGCCAACGGGCCAAGCGTGGTGACGGGATCGCGCGGGTCACCGACGACCATGCCGGCGACGATCGCCTGCACCTGCTTTACCACCTCGGCCATGCGCGTCCGTGGCACCAGCAGGCGGGAACCCGCCACGCACGCCTGGCCATTGTTCATGAATGCGGCATTGACTGCCATGGGCAGCGCACTGGCGAGATCGGCATCGTCCAGCACAATGGCGGCAGACTTGCCCGATAGCGCGAGACTGACGCGCTTCATCGTTTCCAGCGCCGCGCGCGCAATCGTCTTGCCCGTTTGCGTAGAACCCGTGAACGAAATCCTGGCGATGCCGGCGCTGGTACTGATCTCGTCGCCAACGTCGGCACCGCGTCCCAGCACAACGTTGAAGACCCCGGGCGGCAAGCCGGCTTCATGCAGCGCTTCGCAGAGGACCTGGGTCTGGATCGGGCTCAGTTCGCTGGGCTTGATGACCGAGGCGCATCCGGCGGCCAGCGCGGAAGCGAGCTTGCTGCAAACCGTGCCGGCCGTGCTGTTCCATGGCGCAATCAGCGCGGCCACACCAACCGGTTCCATGACCACGCTGGCGCCACCCGCGGCGCGCTCGAGCGGATAGTCCTGCAGAATCCGCGCCGCATTCTCAAAGCACTGCGACGCATAACGGCTGACCCATTGGGCCCGTGCCTGCGGCGCCCCGTATTCGTCGATGGTGACTTCCCGGATCCGGTCCGTATGCTTGAGCACTGCGGACTGCAGGCGCCGGAGCATGTCGATGCGTTCTGCCTTGCCGGTTGTACGTAGCATCGATTGCGCGTGACTGGCGGCGGCAATTGCGCGCTTCGCGTCCTCGCGGTTGCCCAGCGTCACGGTTGCGATGACTTCTTCCGTCGCCGGATTTGCAATCTCGACGGTTTCCGAACCCTGCACGGTCACGAATTCGCCACCTATATAGGCACTGTCCAGTCTCTGCATGATCTCTTCCATTTCATCCCATTCCGTTCCGTACCGGTCCCCGCGCTAACGCCCTGCATGGCTGGCCAGGGCACGCACGATCCAGGCTTCAAGCTCCGCGGCGTCGATCGGCTTTTCCACCAGATGCATGGCAGTACTGGCTTGCACGAGCCTCAGCAGCCTGGGCGACGCATAGGCCGTGATAAACAGTGTTGGCAAGCGGAAACCCGCACTTTCAAGTCGCTCCAGCAACGCGATACCGTCGATCACGGGCATCTGCACATCGCAGATAAGACAGCGCGTGCGGCACAACGCATCCGACTCCAGGAAGGCGATTGCCGACGCGAACGCGTGCGCCTCCCATCCAAATGAACGGACCAGGCTCGCGGTGGACGCCCGGATGGAGGGATCGTCATCGACAATCGAAACGAGTTCAGGAGTAGGTGGTGACAACGGCGTTCTCGCTCAGGATCGGTGCAACACGCGGGCCCAGGTCCACGCGTTGCCGTTTGCCCCAACATACAGCCTGCCTCCGCTTCGGCGCCATCATATGTCCGTATATCCGCATCGGGAGAAACCCCGGCATCGTGTCGGGCCTTGCAGTGCTTGTGGCCCTTGCCGGCAATGTAGAAGGCCCGCGTATCGCGCCCGTAGCATCGGACCAGCGTTTCTGTCATCCGGCGTATCGGCGCGCATTCCTGATACAGGTACATACAATGCATGTCTGCTTTTGTATCGGCATGTGTCGCAACGGCACGCCGATTCATGTCGATACAGGGACGGCGATCTCACGACATACGCGCAATACACGGTCACGCATCAATGGGAACCCGATCAACGGTCCCTGAGGAATGACCATGAAACCTGTGCAAGCCGCCGTACTTGGCCTGGCCACCGTCGCCACGCTGTTCGCAGTTGCTTCCATCGCCGCAGACAAGCCATCGGCCAGTGGAAATGCATCGCCGATCTATGGCGTGACACTTCCTGACGGCTATCGCAAATGGGAACTGGTGGGACCGGCGCTCGAAAGTGCTCCGCTCAACGAACTGCGCACCGTGGTCGGCAACCAGATCGCGATCGATGCCTACCAGCGCGGCCAGTTGCCGTTCCCCGATGGCGCGGTGCTGGTGAAGCTGGCCTGGAAGTACACCCAGTCACCGGACTTCGAACCCGCGCTGGTGCCGGCGCACGCCACCACGGTCCAGGTGATGGTCAAGGATTCGAAGAAGTACGCGGCGTCGGGCGGTTGGGGTTATGGGCGCTTCATCAACGGCAAGCCCGTGGACGAAGCGCAGCACCAGACGTGTTTCGCCTGTCATGCATCGCGGGTAAAAGATCGCGACTATGTGTTTACCCGCCTTGCGCCATGACGCAATTTGTACTCCGGACCCGCACGCACCGATGAGCGCAATCACGCCAAAATCAGCCTTTTGACGCAATCATTTGCGGTACGACTCCGGTCTTACGGTGTTTTTCAGCAGGATATGCCGCTATGCAGCACTAAAAGCGAGCCATCGACACCCCGAAAATGGTATGCTCGCAGGCTTCGCGCCGTCGTATCCGATGCGACCACGCGCGCGCCTGCACCTGCCGCCGGGCGCGCGGCATCCGCATCCGGACCGCCGGGCTGCGCCGCAGTACGCTCCTGCGTCTGCGGCCGCCCGTCAGGACGGCTGACGTACCGTTTGCGGCTGATTGAATGACTGAAAGCACCGATCCTTCGGGGGAGAACAACTACATGCTGCGTCTCAAGGCATCCACTACCCAGACCATCCTCGGCAGCGCGATTGCGCTGGCCCTGCTCTACGGCGGCGCCGCGCAGGCCCAGACCGCAACCGTGAAGGTCCTGTCGATCGTGGATCACCCTGCACTCGACGCGATTCGCGACGGCGTGCGCGACGAACTGAAGACGGCCGGCTACGACGCCGACAAGAACCTGAAGTGGGAATACCAGAGCGCCCAGGGCAACCCGGGCACCGCGGCACAGATCGCCCGCAAGTTCGTGGGCGACCAGCCGAGCGCCATCGTGGCCATCGCCACGCCGTCGGCCCAGGCCGTGGTGGCAGCCACCAAGACCGTACCCGTGGTGTACTCGGGCGTGACCGATCCGGTCGCCGCACAACTCGTGAAGAGCTGGGGCGCGACGGGCACCAATGTGACCGGCGTGTCGGACAAGCTGCCGCTGGACAAGCAGGTGTCGCTGATCAAGCGCGTGGTGCCCAAGGCCAAGACCGTCGGCATGGTCTACAACCCCGGTGAAGCCAACTCGGTGGTGGTGGTCAAGGAACTGAAGGACCTGCTGGCCAAGCAGGGCATGTCGCTCAAGGAAGCCGCCGCCCCGCGTACCGTGGACATCGGCCCGGCCGCCAAGAGCCTGATCGGCAAGGTCGACGTGATCTACACGAACACCGACAACAACGTGGTGTCGGCCTACGAATCGCTGGTGAAGGTCGCCAACGAATCGAAGATCCCGCTGGTGGCCGCCGACACCGACAGCGTCAAGCGCGGCGCCGTTGCCGCGCTGGGCATCAACTACGGTGACCTTGGTCACCAGACCGGCAAGGTCGTGGTGCGTATCCTGAAGGGCGAGAAGCCCGGCGCGATCGCCTCGCAGACCTCCGACAACCTTGAGCTGTTCGTGAACACGGGCGCCGCCGAGAAGCAAGGCGTGGCGCTGTCGCCGGACCTGGTCAAGGAAGCCAAGACCGTTATCAAGTAATACCCACCGGTTCCGCGCACCCTACCCTGCGGTGCGCGGACGGAGGCGCCCCGGTGGCCCTATCCGGGCCGGCCGGATGGCCTGCAAAGGATTTTCCCAATGTCCCTCTTTTCCCTGCTGGGCGCCCTGGAGATCGGCCTGATCTTCAGCCTTGTGGCGCTCGGGGTGCTGATTTCGTTCCGCATCCTCAACTTTCCCGACCTGACTGTCGATGGCAGCTTCCCGCTGGGTGGCGCGGTCGCGGCCACGCTGATCGCCGCCGGCCAGGACCCGTTCGTGGCCACGCTGGTGGCGATCGTGGCCGGCGCGATGGCCGGCTTTGTCACCGGCTGGCTCAATGTGCGGCTCAAGATCATGGACCTGCTGGCCAGTATCCTGATGATGATCGCGCTGTACTCGGTCAACCTGCGCATCATGGGCCGTCCCAACGTGCCGCTGATCACCGAACCGACCATCTTCACGATCCTGCAGCCGGAATGGATGCCCGACTACGTGCTGCGTCCCGCGCTACTGTTGGTGGTAGTCGTGGTGGCCAAACTGGCACTGGACTGGTTCTTCTCGTCGCAACTTGGCCTGGCCATGCGCGCGACCGGCGCCAACCCGCGCATGGCACGCTCCCAGGGCGTACCCACCGGCCGCGCCACGCTGGCCGGCATGGCGCTCTCCAATGCACTCGTGGCCCTGGCCGGCGCACTGTTCGCGCAAACGCAGGGCGGTTCCGATATCTCGATGGGTATCGGCACGATCGTGATTGGCCTGGCTGCAGTGATCATCGGTGAAACCATCATTCCGGCGCGCCGCCTCGTGTATGTGACGCTGGCCGTGGTGATTGGCGCGATCCTCTATCGCTTCTTCATCGCGCTGGCGCTGAACTCCGAGTTCATCGGCCTCAAGGCGCAGGACCTGAACCTCGTGACGGCGGCGCTCGTGACACTGGCGCTGGTGTTGCCGGCCACGCGCAAGAAGCTGTTTGCCCGCAAGAACGGAGGTGCCTGAGATGTTACGCGCTGAAAATCTGAAGCTGACCTTCAATCCGGGCACGCCAATCGAAAACCGTGCTTTGCGCGGCCTGAGCCTCGAAATTCCGGCCGGCCAGTTCGTGGCCGTGATCGGATCGAATGGCGCAGGCAAGTCGACTTTCCTCAACGCCGTCAGCGGCGACACCATGATCGACAGCGGCCGCATCCTGATCGACGACACCGATGTCACGCGCCAGCCTGCCTGGGACCGCGCCCATCTGGTGGCGCGCGTCTTCCAGGACCCGATGGCGGGCACCTGCGAAGCGTTGACGATCGAGGAAAACATGGCGCTTGCGATGGCGCGCGGTTCGCGTCGCGGCTTCCGCCCGGCGCTGAACAAGCCGTCGCGCGAACTGTTCCGCGACAAGCTGCGCCTGCTGAACCTCGGGCTGGAAAACCGCCTGACCGACCGCATCGGCCTGCTGTCGGGCGGCCAGCGCCAGGCAGTGAGCCTGCTGATGGCGTCACTGCAGCCGTCGCGCATCCTGCTGCTCGACGAGCATACCGCTGCACTGGATCCGAAAACGGCAGCATTCGTGCTGGAACTGACCGCACGCATCGTCGAGGAGAGCCAACTCACGACGATGATGGTCACGCATTCGATGCGCCAGGCGCTGGACTATGGCCAGCGCACCGTGATGCTGCACCAGGGACAGGTAGTGCTCGATGTATCGGGCGACCAGCGCAAGGGGCTCGATGTGCCCGACCTGCTCAAGATGTTCGAGCAGACGCGGCACGAGCAGCTCGATGACGATGCGTTGTTGCTGAGCTAGAGGTCAGGGTACTGGTGTGCCCCCCTCTCCCGCGCGCGGGAGAGGGGATCTTCCCTCAGTAGTTAATTCAAACCGTCCCGGCCTTGTCCAGCCACTTTTTCAGCTGGTCGGTAATCGCCGTGCTCGAAAACGAGCAGCTGTCCTGCGCGAATGACGCCGACATTTCCATACGGCGCAGTAATTCTTCCATTGCCTGACCAAAGACTGGTGGCAATGTCAGCGACGGCGACATGGTGCGCCATTGCGCGATCAGATCGCTAACCGGCAGATTGCCGGCCACGTGTGCTTCCAGAGTCTGGCGCATGGTTGCCAGGGTTGCCTGATTGGCGCTCATGAACGCGCCCTCCTTTCCTTGTAGAGTTCGCGGAACGTGCGGCCGCTTGGGGCCGGCATGTCGCGTGTTTCGGTCCAACCCTTGCCGGCCATTGGCAGGCTGGCAATCAGCTTGCTGCGCCCACCCATGCGCGACAGGATACGTGCGCTCACGCGCGTCATGAACGCATACAGTCCAGGCCGACGTGCCACATAGCCCCACGCCTGCAACGCCAGACGCTCCTGCCACGGCCGCAGATGACGTTCCATCTGCTTTTCACGCAGCTTGCGCAACAGATCGGACAGCGGAATCGACGCGGGGCAAACCCGGTTGCATTCGCCACACAGCGTGGCCGCCTGTGGCAGGTCCACGGCGTTGGCCAGGCCGACATAACTCGGCGTCAGCACGCTGCCCATCGGACCAGGATAGACCCACCCATAGGCGTGTCCGCCGATCTTCTGGTACACCGGGCAGTGGTTCATGCACGCGCCGCAGCGGATGCAACGCAGCATCTCCTGGAATTCGCCGCCAATCAGGCCACTGCGGCCGCCGTCGACCAGCACGAAATACATGTGCTCGGGACCATC
>VFQP010004259.1_pt1 | contig 13492 bp, 14 predicted proteins | sample 3512351 | NCBI WGS metagenome assembly VFQP01 (sample SAMN10412372, study PRJNA504923) | tailings metagenome | isolation source: Relicate 1 Philex TSF1 revegetated site | place: Philippines: Tuba, Benguet | collected 2017-08-29 | reverse complement strand
TGGCGAAGATGGCCGAGGGCTTGTTGAACCAGAAGCCGATCAGCAGGTACGACACCAGGCCCACCGCTTCCCAGCCGAAGAACAGCTGCAGGAAGTTGTTGCCCATCACCAGCATCAACATCGAGAAGGTGAACAGCGAGATGTAGCTGAAGAAGCGCTGGTAGCCCGGGTCTTCGGCCATGTAGCCGATGGTGTAGACGTGCACCAGCAGCGACACGAACGTCACCACGACCATCATCATCGCGGTGAGGTTGTCGATCAGGAAGCCGACGTGCGCCGAGTAGTTGCCGACCTCGAAGAACGTATAGACGTTCTCGTTGAACACCGGCGCGCCCTGCATCAGCTGCCACAGCGTGTAGACCGACAGCGCGCAGCTCACCGCGACACCGGCGATGGTCACCGAATGCGCGCCGGCACGGCCGACCTGACGGCCGAACAGCCCGGCGACGATCGAGCCCAGTAGCGGCGCCAGGACGATCGCGATCAGGATGCCCTTGGAAATTGTGTACTCCATGCCCGGGTCAGCCCTTCAGCGTGTCGAGTTCGGCGACGTTGATCGTGCGCCGGTTGCGGAACAGCGTGACCAGGATCGCCAGGCCGATCGCGGCCTCGGCTGCAGCCACGGTGAGAATGAAGAACACGAAGATCTGCCCGGCGGCATCGCCGAACTCGCGCGAGAACGCGATGAAATTGATGTTCACCGCGAGCAGCATCAGCTCGATCGACATCAGCAGGATGATCACGTTCTTCCGGTTGAGGAAGATGCCCGCCACGCTGATGCAGAACAGCACTGCGCCCAGCGCGAGGTAATGGCCCAGCGCGAGGCCGGTTCCGAACAGCTCGGTCATTTCGTCTCTCCCTCGCCCGCGCCCGCCGGGGGCTCGGCCACCGGACGCACCGGCTCCATCTTGACCACGCGCATGCGATCCGACGCACGCACCCGCGCCTGCATCCCCGGATTCTGGTGCTTGGCGCCCGGACGGCGACGCAGCGTCAGCATCACCGCCGCGATCACCGCGACGGTCAGGATGACCGCCGCCACTTCGAACGGCAGCAGGAAGTCGGTGAACAGACGACGCGCGATCCACACCGTGTTCGACACGCCCGCCTGGTCCACCACGTCCGGCCCGAACGGCACCATGCGCGCACGCACACCGATCAGCGTGACGATCTCGACCAGCATCACCACCGCGACCAGCAGGCCGACCGGCAGGTAGCGCACGTAACCCTCGCGCAGCGGTGCGACGTCGATGTCGAGCATCATCACCACGAACAGGAACAGCACCATCACCGCGCCGACGTAGACCAGCACCAGGGCGATGCCGAGGAACTCGGCACCGACCAGCAGCCAGGTGCAGGCCGTGGAGAAGAACGTCAGCACCAGGAACAGCGCCGCGTGCACCGGGTTGCGGGCACTGATCACCGCCACCGCGGACATCACGGTGATCGCGGCGAAGACGAGAAATGCAATCAGGTCGAAATTCATGACTTACCTGTACGCGGAGTCGGCGGCGCGACGTTCGGCGATCTCGGCCTCGAGACGGTCACCGATCGCCAGCAGCTGCGGCTTGGTGACGATGTTCTCGCCGCGCTTCTCGAAGTGGTACTCGTGCAGATGGGTCTCGACGATCGAGTCCACCGGGCACGATTCCTCGCAGAAACCGCAGTAGATGCACTTGAACAGATCGATGTCGTAGCGCGTGGTGCGGCGCGTGCCGTCCTCGCGCTGCTCGGAGTCGATGGTGATCGCCAGCGCCGGGCACACCGCCTCGCACAGCTTGCACGCGATGCAGCGCTCTTCCCCGTTGGGATAGCGGCGCAACGCATGCAGTCCGCGGAACCGCGGCGACTGCGGCGTCTTTTCCATCGGGTACATCAGCGTGTACTTGTCGCGGAACAGATACTTGAAGGTCAGCGCCATGCCGCCGAGCAGCTCGAGCAGCAGCAGGCTTCTGAACCAGGAAACGAACTTGGTCATGACTGCCCCGCCTCGAAAATCCCGTAATACGCCATCAGCGCGGTCACCACGATCCAGAAGATGCTGATCGGAATGAAGACCTTCCAGCCCAGGCGCATGATCTGGTCGTAGCGGTAGCGCGGGAACGAGGCGCGGAACCAGATGAAGCAGCTGGCGAAGAAGAACACCTTCGCGAACAGCCACCACCAGCCGTCGACCGACAGCAGCGGGATGCCGAGGCCCTGGAACGGCGACAGCCAGCCGCCGAGGAAGAAGATCGCGACCAGGAAGCTGATCAGGATCATGTTGGCGTATTCGGCGAGGAAGAACAGCGCGAACGCCGATCCCGAATACTCCACCATGTGGCCGGCGACGATTTCCGATTCGCCCTCGACGACGTCGAACGGCGCGCGGTTGGTCTCGGCCACGCCGGAGATGAAATAGATCACGCACAGCGGCAGCAGCGGCAGCCAGAACCAGTCGAACAGGCCCTTGCTGCCCGACTGCGCCATCACGATCTCGGTGAGATTGAGGCTGCCGGCGGCGACCATCACGCCGACGAGCGCGAAGCCCATCGCGATCTCGTAGCTGATCATCTGCGCCGAGGCGCGCATCGCACCGATGAACGCGTACTTCGAGTTCGAGGCCCAGCCGGCGAGGATGATGCCGTAGATGCCCAGCGAGGTCATCGCCAGCAGGTACAGCAGGCCGGCGTTGGCATTCGACAGGACCAGCTGCGCGTCGAACGGCACCACCGCCCACGCCGCGAATGCCGGGGCCAGCGTGATCAGCGGCGCCAGGATGTAGAGCACCCGCTGCGCGTTGGTCGGCTGGATGACTTCCTTGAACAGCAGCTTGAAGACGTCGGCGAAGGCCTGGAAGACGCCCATGCCGACGTACATCGGCCCGTGGCGCTGGTGCATCCAGCCCAGCAGCTTGCGCTCCCAGACCACGTAGAACGCGACCGCGAGGATCACCGGGACCGCGATCACCAGGATCTTCAGCACGATCCACAGGATCAGACCGATCGTGCCCAGCGACATCAGCCAGTCGTGCAACGGCTCGGTGACGTCACCGAGCAGCGTCGCGGTATTGGTCGCACTCATGCCGCCACCACCTTCACCTTGCCGGCCGACAGCGCCGCCGTGGCCCCGTAGCCCGATTCCACCCATGCCGCGCCCGGCGCCACGCGGTCGTCGACCGCCACCTGCAGCGTCGCGGTGCCCACCGCATTGGACACCTTCGCCATCGCGCCGTCGGCGATACCCTGCATACGCGCATCGTCCGGATGCAGCACGACGCGCGGACCCAGCGTCAGCGGATGCGACTGCAGCGCGGCTGCGCGGCGGGTCAGACCGTCGACGCGATAGATCGCCTGACTCACGGCGAGTTCGAGGCCGTCGCCATCGACGACCGGCGCGCTCGAACGCGCGACGTCGACCGCCTGCGCGCCCAGGCCGGCACGCAGCCCCTCGAGATCGGTGAACTCGAAGCCCGCGACGCCGAGCTCACCGCCCAGCGCACGCAGCACGCGCCAGCCGGCGCGGGCGTCGCCCGGCAGGCGACCCGCGGCCACGGCACGCTGCTCGCGGCCGTCGAGGTTGGTCAGCGTGGCATCGATTTCCGCCAGCGCGCCGATCGGCAGGATCACGTCGGCGATCGCACGCGTGGACTGGCAGGCGAACTGGCTGAACGCCACGACCTGCGCTGCGCCGAGGGCCTGCATCGCCTTCGCCTGGTCGGCGAAATCGAGGCCCGGCTCGATGCCGTAGATCACGTAGGCGCTGCGACGCTCGGCCAGCATGGCGTTCGCATCGCGCGAGGTCGGCAGCACGCCGAGGCGCGACAGGCCCACGCCGTTGGCGCCCTGCGGAATCCGGCACGCGGCGGCCCCGGTGTCGGCGGCGAGCGCCGCAGCCGCGCTGCGGATGTCGGCCGCGTGGGCGCTGGTTTCCGCCTGACCACCGACGATGATCGCCGCGTGCTTGGCGCCGCGCAGCGCCTCACCCAGTTCCGCGACGCGCAGCGTCTCGGCGATCCTGGACGGCGGCACGATCGCCTTGTCGGCGAGGTCGAAGGTGAATTCGAAATCGACCGGATTGACGACATAAATCTTGGCGCCGCGGCGCCAGGCCTGACGCACGCGCTGGTGCAGCAGCGGCACCTCGTGGCGCAGGTTGGAGCCGACGATCAGGATCGCATCGGCCTTGTCGAGTTCGGCGACCGGCATCGCGAACGGCTCGGCGATCGCGCCGTCCGACAGGTCGCGCTGTGCGATGCGGTGATCGAGATTGCCCGTGCCCAGCGCCTCGGCCAGACGCGCCAGCAGCGCGCCCTCCTCGTTCGAGGTCGCCGGATGCACCAGCATGCCGAGTTCGTCGGCGGGGTTGTCGCGCAGGATCTTCGCCGCGCGCGCCAGCGCCTCGTCCCACGAAGCCTCGCGCCATTCGCCGCCGTCCTTGACCAGCGGATGCAGCGCGCGGTCGTCGGCCGACAGGCCCTGGTGGGACCAGCGGTCGCGATCCGACAGCCAGCACTCGTTGACGGCTTCGTTGTCGCGCGGCACCGCGCGCATCACGTCGCCGCGGCGCAGATGCAGGAACAGGTTGCTGCCCAGCGCGTCGTGGCCGCCGAGCGATTCACGTGCGATCAGTTCCCACGGACGCGCGCGGAAACGGAACACCTTGTTGGTCAGCGCGCCCACCGGGCACACGTCGATGACGTTGCCCGAGAGCTCCGTCGTCAAGGGCTTGCCGTCGTAGGTGCCGATCTGCAGGTTCTCACCGCGCTGCATGCCGCCCAGTTCGTAGGTGCCGGCGATTTCCGCCGTGAAGCGCACGCAGCGCGTGCACTGGATGCAGCGGGTCATCTCGGTGGCGACCAGCGGACCGAGATCCTCGTCGGCGACGACGCGCTTGCGCTCGGCGAAGCGGCTGACCGAACGGCCGTAGCCCAGCGACAGATCCTGCAGCTCGCACTCGCCGCCCTGGTCGCAGATCGGGCAGTCGAGCGGATGGTTGATCAGGAGGAACTCCATCACGTTGCGCTGCGACTTCAGCGCCTTCTCGCTGCGCGTGACGACCTGCATGCCGTCCATCACCGGCGTGGCGCAGGCCGGCGCAGGCTTGGGCATCTTCTCCACTTCGACCAGGCACATCCGGCAGTTGGCCGCGATGGCGAGCTTGTCGTGGTAGCAGAAGCGCGGGATCGGAATGCCGGCCTTGTCGGCGGCATGGATGATCATCGAACCCTTGGGCGCGGCCAGTTCGACGCCGTCGATGAAGACGGTGACGTGGTCGGGCGGCAGGTTCGGATTGACGGGTTGCGCGCTCATGCGGCGACTGCCTTGGGCACCACGGTGCCGTTGCGCTGGTCGTCGACGAGGAAGCGCTTGTTCACGATCGCGTACTCGAATTCGTCCCAGAAGTGACGCAGGAAGCCCTGCACCGGCCATGCGGCCGCTTCACCGAATGCACAGATCGTGTGGCCCTCGATCTGGCCGGCGGCGGCGCGCAGCATCTGCAGGTCGTCGACCGTCGCGGTGTGGTCGGCGATGCGGCAGAGCATGCGATACATCCAGCCCGTGCCCTCGCGGCAGGGCGTGCACTGGCCGCAGCTTTCCTTGTAGTAGAACCGGGCGATGCGACGGCACGCGCGCACCATGCAGGTGGTGTCGTCCATCACGATGACCGCGCCCGAGCCGAGGCCGGAACCGGCCTTCTGCAGCGCGTCGTAATCCATCGTCAGGCCCATCATCGTCTCGCCCGGCAGCACCGGCATCGACGAGCCGCCCGGGATCACGCCCTTGATCGTGCGACCCTCGCGCATGCCGCCGCACATCTCGAGCAGCTCGGCGAACGGCGTGCCGAGACGGATCTCGTGATTGCCCGGCCTGGCGACGTGACCGGAGACGGAGAAGATCTTGCAGCCGCCGTTGTTCGGCTTGCCCAGCCCCATGAACCACTCGGCGCCGTTGCGCACGATCGCCGGCACGGACGCGAAGGTCTCGGTGTTGTTGATCGTCGTCGGCTTGCCGTAGAGGCCGAAGTTGGCCGGGAACGGCGGCTTGAACCGCGGCTGGCCCTTCTTGCCTTCCAGCGATTCCATCAGCGCGGTTTCCTCACCGCAGATGTAGGCGCCCGCGCCGAGCGCGTTGTACAGGTCGATGTCGATGCCCGAGCCGAGGATGTTCTTGCCCAGCCAACCGTTGGCATAGGCTTCGGCCGTGGCCTCTTCCAGATGCTCGAAGGGCTCGTGGTGGAACTCGCCGCGCAGGTAGTTGTAGCCCACGGCGGCACCGGTGGCGTAACAGGCGATCGCCATGCCCTCGATGACCGCGTGCGGGTTGTAGCGCAGGATGTCGCGGTCCTTGGCTGTGCCGGGCTCGGATTCGTCCGAGTTGCAGAGGATGTACTTCTGCATCTCGCCCTTGGGCATGAAGCTCCACTTCAGGCCGGTCGGAAAGCCCGCGCCGCCGCGGCCGCGCAGGCCCGACTGCTTGACCATCTCGACGACGTCGGCCGGCGGGATCCTGTCTTCGATGATCTTGCGCAGCGCGCTGTAACCACCCGTCTTGAGGTAGTTCTCGTAGGACCACGGCTTGTCGAAATGCAGCGTGGTGTAGACCGCCTGGTGATCCTTCGGCGCAGGCCCGACGGGCCCGTAACCTTCGGACGACTTGGGATGGTGATGTGCCATGTCCGCGCGATGCCTTACTTCAGACCGTCGAGCAGCTCGTCGACGCCTTCGGGCGTGAGCTTCTCGTGGTAATGACCGTTGATGACCACGACCGGCGCGCCGCAGCACGCGGCGACGCACTCTTCCTCGCGCTTGAGGTAGACGCGGCCGTCGGCGGTGGACTCGCCCAGCTTGCAGCCCAGCTTCTTCTCGGCGTGCGCGACCAGATCCTCGGCACCGTTGAGCCAGCAGCTGATGTTGGTGCAGAAGGCGACGTTGTTGCGGCCGACCTGCTCCGTTTCGAACATCGAGTAGAACGTCGCGACCTCGTAGGCCCACACCGGGGGCAGGTCCAGGTACTTGGCGACGCCGGCGATGAGTTCGTCGGTCAGCCAGCCCTGGTTCTGTTCCTGGGCCGCGAACAGGCCCTGCAGCACCGCCGACCGCTTGCGGTCTTCCGGAAACTTGGTGAGCCAGTGGTCGATGTGCGCACGGGTGTCGTCGCTGAGCACCACCAGCGGATCGACGTTGCGGGCATTCTCGAAATTGCCAGTCGCCTTCATCGGTCGACCTCTCCGAACACGATGTCATAGGTGCCGATCATCGCCACCACGTCGGACAGCATGTGTCCGCGCGTGATCTCGTCCATCGACGAAAGATGCGCGAAACCGGGCGCACGCAGGTGCACGCGGAACGGCTTGTTGGCGCCGTCGGAAATCATGTAGCAGCCGAATTCGCCCTTCGGGGCTTCCACCGCGCTGTAGGTCTCACCGGCGGGCACGCAGTAGCCCTCGGTGAACAGCTTGAAGTGGTGGATCAGCGCTTCCATGTCGTCCTTCATCTCCTCGCGGGAGGGCGGCGACACCTTGTAATTGTCAAGCATGACCGGCCCGGGATTCGCCCGCAGCCACGCCACGCACTGCTCGATGATCCGCGCCGACTGCCGCATTTCGAACACGCGCACGAGATACCGGTCGTAGCAGTCGCCGTTGACGCCGACGGCGATGTCGAAATCGACATCGGCGTACCTGGCATAGGGCTGGGTCTTGCGCAGGTCCCACTCGACGCCCGAACCGCGCAGCATCGGACCGGTCATGCCCCAGGCCTTGGCCTGCTCCGGCGGAATCACGCCAATGCCGACCGTGCGCTGCTTCCAGATGCGGTTGTCGGTGAGCAGGGTTTCGTACTCGTCGACGCGACGCGGGAAATCCTTCGCGAACGCCTCGAGATAGTCGAGCATCGACCCTTCTCGCCATTTGTTGAACCGCTTGAGCTTCTCGCCCTTGCGCCAGCGCGATTCGGCGTACTGCGGCATGCGGTCGGGCAGGTCGCGATACACGCCGCCGGGGCGGTAATAGGCCGCGTGCATGCGCGCACCACTGACCGCCTCGTAGACGTCCATCAGCTCCTCGCGCTCACGGAACGCATAGAGCATCACCGCCATCGCGCCGAGGTCGAGCGCGTTCGAGCCCACCCACATCAGGTGGTTGAGGATGCGTGTGATCTCGTCGAACAGCGTACGGATCCACTGCGCACGCTCGGGCGCTTCGATCCCCATCAGGGTTTCGATCGCGCGCACGTAGGCGTGCTCGTTGCACATCATCGACACGTAGTCGAGGCGGTCCATGTAACCAATCGACTGGTTGAACGGCTTGGACTCGGCCAGCTTCTCGGTGCCCCGGTGCAGCAGGCCGATGTGCGGATCGGCGCGCATCACGGTCTCGCCGTCCATTTCCAGGATCAGGCGCAGCACGCCGTGCGCGGACGGATGCTGGGGACCGAAGTTGAACGTGTAGTTGCGGATTTCCTGCTTCAGCGCCTCGGCGCTCGGCGTCGCGTTGGCGGTGTGCAGCGACGTGGTCGGAACGGCATTCATCACTTGCTGCCCTCCGCACGCCGGGCCATCTGCTCACCGCTCGCGGTCGCGTAACGGGCGTCGTCACGGATCACGCGCGGCACGCCGACGCGGGGTTCGACCGAAGTCACGGGTTCGTACACGACGCGCTTGCGCTCGGCGTCGTAACGCACTTCGACATTGCCGATCAACGGGAAATCCTTGCGGAACGGATGGCCGACGAAACCGTAGTCGGTGAGGATGCGGCGCAGATCCGGGTGCCCTTCGAAGATCACGCCGAACAGATCGAACGCCTCGCGCTCGAACCAGTTCGCCACCGGCCACAGCACCGTCAGCGACGACACCACGGGCAGGTCATCGCTGGGCGCGAAGCACTTCACGGTCAGCCGGCGGTTGTGCTGGATCGACAGCAGCTGCGCGACCACGGCGAAGCGCCGCTGCGGCACCGGAATCGCGGCGTCGCCCTGCGGCTGCGCCACCTGGCGGCTGCCGGTCTCGCCGAACTTGAAGCGCCCCGGGCCGCGTCCTTCGACGCCGCGGCTGAAGCCTTCGGAGGAGACATTGGTGTCCCACTCGTCGCTGCCGTAGCTGAGGTAGTCGGCACCGCACAGGTCGATCAGCGATTCGAAGCCGAACTCGCCGCGCAGCGCGCGGCAGGCCTCGAGCCAGTCGCCGGCGGTGGTGAGGGTCACCTCGCCGCGCGGCAGTGCGACGCCGACCTCGGCATCGGGAAAGCGGCTGCGCAGACGCGCCGCGAACTCGGTGGACGACTCACGCATCGCGCAGCCCCGTCTTGGTCTCGCCGAAATTGGTCGCCCGGCGGATCTTCTTCTGCAGCTGCAGGATGCCGTAGATCAGCGCTTCGGCCGTCGGCGGGCAGCCCGGCACGTAGACGTCGACCGGCACGATGCGATCGCAACCGCGTACCACCGAATACGAATAGTGGTAGTAGCCGCCGCCATTGGCGCAGCTGCCCATCGAGATCACCCACTTCGGGTCGGGCATCTGGTCGTAGACCCGGCGCAGCGCCGGCGCCATCTTGTTGACCAGCGTGCCCGCGACGATCATCACGTCGGACTGGCGCGGCGACGGGCGGAACACGACACCGTAGCGGTCGAGATCGAGACGCGCGGCGCCGGCGTGCATCATTTCGACTGCGCAGCAGGCCAGACCGAAGGTCATCGGCCACATCGAGCCGGTGCGCGCCCAGTTGAGCAGCGCGTCGGAACTGGTCGTGACGAAACCGCGCTCGAGCAGCGGGTTCTCGCCTTCGGGGCGCAGGATGTCGTCGACCCGGCCTTCCGGCAGCGGGTTGTTCATCAGGCGCGCGACGGTCTGGTTCACTCCCATTCCAGCGCTCCCTTCTTCCACACGTAAACAAAGCCGAGCAGCAGCATGCCGGCGAAGATGCCCATCTCGATCAGGCCGAGCACACCGAGTTCGCGGAACACGGTGGCCCAGGGCACGATGAAGATGATTTCCAGATCGAAGACGATGAACTGGATCGCGATGAGGTAGTAGCGCACGTCGAACTGCATGCGCGCGTCCTCGAATGCCTCGAATCCGCATTCGTACGGCGACAGCTTTTCGAGCGACGGGCGCTTGGGCCCGAGCAGGTTGCCAATGACCAGCAAGGCGATGCCGATCCCCGTGGCAACGATCAGGAACAGCAGGGTCGGCAGATATTCGGCCAGCACGCGGATGTTCTCTCGGCTACAGCCGCGCGAAGCGGCCTTGGCTCGGCGCCCGGGGCGCCGCACTAGCGAAGCGGTCAAACGCTTCACGCACATCGGGCGTCTGGCCGCAAAACGGCAAACGCCCGATCTGCGTCATTGTACCGTTTACAGAACCGGCGAGTAAACGATTCACCGCGCCCGCACACGCGAAATCCGCAGCGCGCGGCGCGCTTGCAGGGAGCGCCAGAGACCTTTACGCCACGGCGACGCATCCGGAGTCCACATACGAAAAACCCCGCTTGCGCGGGGTGCTTCGTCCGGACCGCGTGACCGCCGTCCGTATTTTCCGATGGTGCCCAAGGGGGGACTCGAACCCCCACGACCTAAGCCGCTACCACCTCAAGGTAGTGCGTCTACCAATTCCGCCACCTGGGCAAATCTCGAAACCTGTACCGTCCGCGCGTCAGCGCATCCGGGAGCCGCGCATTGTAGACGGAATCAATTCGTCTGGGGAGTCTCTTGCGACGATTCCGTCGCCGGCTCCGCCGCCGGCACGGCGGGGACGGCCGTGTCCGCAGCCGGCGCCTGCGGCACGGTGCCCGCTGCCGGGGCCTGCGGCACCGGACGATCGCCCGGCGCGGTGGCCGGCGCGGCCGGCGCGGCCGGCGTGGCGCTGCCCATGACGCCCAGATCCATGTCCATCGCATTCGGATTGGCGCGATGCACCGCGTACCAGGCCATGAACAGGGTGATCGCGAAGAACGTGATCGCCAGCCACTTGGTGGCCTTGGAGAGGAAGTTCGACGAACCGCGCGCGCCGAAGACGGTCGCCGAGGCGCCACCGCCGAAGCCCGAGCCGGCCTGCGCGCCGGCGCCGCGCTGCATCAGGATCAAGGCGATCATCGCGATCGCGATGATGACGAACAGGATGTTGAGGACGGTCAGCAGCATTGCGTGGGCGCTCGGGATGGGCTCTGGACGACGAGGAATGCCCGCTCGCGATGGCGGTCAGCGGGCGGCCGCAGCGGCGATGGCGAGGAAATCGTCGGCCGCGAGCGACGCGCCGCCGATCAATCCGCCATCGACGTCGGGCTGCGCGAAGATCGCGGCGGCGTTGTCGGGCTTGCAGCTGCCGCCATACAGCAGCGGCAACGAATCGGCAATTCTAGCATCGTGCCGCGCCACCACGCCACGCAGGAAGGCGTGCACCGCCTGGGCCTGCTCCGGGCTGGCGGTCAGGCCGGTGCCGATCGCCCAGACCGGCTCGTAGGCGACGATCGCGCCGTCGAATGCGGCGATGCCCGCATGGGCGATCACCGCCTCGAGCTGGGCGCCGATCACGCTCTCGGTGTCCCCGGCTTCGCGTTGCGCGCGCGTCTCCCCGACGCACAGCACCGGCACCAGACCGCCGTCGCATGCCGCCTTGAACTTGCGCGCCACCAGGGCATCGTCCTCGCCGTGGTACTGGCGGCGCTCGCTGTGACCGACCAGCGCGTGCGTCGCGCCGACATCGGCCAGCATCGCGGCCGAGACCTCACCGGTATACGCGCCGCCAGCGTGCGCACTGACGTCCTGCGCACCGATGGCCACGCCGCTCGCGGCCTGGGCCAGCAGCGGCAGATAGGGAAACGGCGGCAACACCAGGAGTTCGACCCCACCGTCCGGGCGTCCGGCGGCGATCGCCTCCACCAGCGGCGTGGCGAACGCGCGGCTGCCGTGCAGCTTCCAGTTACCGGCGACGATCCTGCGGCGCATCGGGCGCTCCTGAACAAAAAAGGGGGCACGAGGATAGCCGATGCGCGCGCGGCCCCTGTCCGCCGCGCGCGCCGGGGGCGCTACAGTCGGCGTTCGGTCGACGGAGCGGACACCATGGCGACAACCGGCTATGCAGTGGTCACCGGCGCGTCGAGCGGCATCGGCGCGGCGATCGCGCGCGCCCTCGCGGCCCGCGGCGTCCCGTTGATCCTGACGGCCCGGCGCCTGGACCGGCTGGAGGTGCTGGCCACCGAATTGCGCGACCGCGTGGACGTGCACGTGATGCCGGCCGATCTCGCCGACGCGGCCGCGGTCGCGGGCCTGGTCGACACCATCGGGCACCGCGGGCTCCAGGTGCGCATGCTGGTCAACAACGCCGGCTACGGCGTGCCCGGCCGCTTCGACGCGGTCGAATGGCGCCGCCACGCCGATTTCCTGCAGGTGATGGTGACCGCGGTCTGCGAGCTGACCTGGCGGCTGCTGCCGTCGATGCGCGCGTTTCCGGACGGCCGCATCCTCAACGTCGCCTCGTTCGCCGGCCTGATGCCGGGCTCGCGCGGCCAGACCCTCTACGGCGCCGCCAAGGCCTTCATGATCCGCTTCAGCGAATCCCTGGCGCAGGAACACGCGGATCACGGGCTGCGGGTGACCGCGCTGTGTCCCGGCTTCACCTGGTCGGAATTCCACGACGTCACCGGCACCCGGGCGATGATGGACCGCCTGCCCGCCTGGGTCTGGCTCGATGCCGACGCGGTCGCATGCGCCGGCCTCGATGCGCTCGATCGTGGCCAAGTGATCGCGGTGCCCGGCTGGCGCTACCGCCTGTTGCACGGCATCACGCGCCATCTGTCGGACCGGCAACGGCTGGCGCTGATGGCGCGCAACGCATCGAAGATCCGCCGCGTCGACTGACGCCGCGCCGCTGCAGGGCCACGGCCCCGGCGCGAGCGCAACGGAAGTCGGCGCCCGAAGGCGCCGTTCCCGAGGCAGAGCCGGTTACTTCAGCTTGATTTCGCGCAGGCGCTCTTCCAGATAGCCCTGTGCGGTGATGGGCTCGGGATAGCGGCTCGGATTGTCGGCCGTCACCGTGGAAGGCAGCACGTCGATGACGAAATCCGGATTCGGGTGTAGGAAGAACGGCACCGAGTAGCGCGGCTTGCGCGCCTGTTCGCCCGGGGGATTGGTCACGCGGTGCGTGGTCGAGGGGTACACGTGGTTGGTCAGTCGCTGCAGCATGTCGCCGATGTTGACGACGATGGTGTCGGCGTCCGACGTGAAGGGCACCCACTCGCCATCGCGTGACCTCACTTCCAGGCCCGCCGCGCTCGCACCGACCAGCAGCGTGATCAGGTTGATGTCCTCGTGCGCCCCGGCGCGCACGTTGGGGATGTCGTCGGCGGTGATCGGCGGATAGTGGATCGGGCGCAGGATCGAGTTGCCGAAGTCCGTCTTGTCGACGAAGTAGTCCTCCGGCAGGCCGATGTGCAGCGCCAGCGCCGAGAGCACCTTCGAGCCCAGCGCATCGAGCGTCTGGTACAGGCCGTAACCGTGTTCGCGGAATCCCGGCACCTC
>VFQP010004258.1_pt1 | contig 13493 bp, 25 predicted proteins | sample 3512351 | NCBI WGS metagenome assembly VFQP01 (sample SAMN10412372, study PRJNA504923) | tailings metagenome | isolation source: Relicate 1 Philex TSF1 revegetated site | place: Philippines: Tuba, Benguet | collected 2017-08-29 | reverse complement strand
GGGGAGGTACTTGGGATGGTGGGACAAATCGGCATCCATGAGGACGATGAAATCACCTGTAGCTTCCTTCATGCCTGCCAGGTAGGCTGTGCCCAAACCCAACTTGCCAGACCTGGTGAGGGGATCGACAGGGATGCGGGATTGGTGCGAATGCGGTGTTGTGTATGCCACATATAAACATACATACCCAATGTGTGCATTGCATTGATGCCTCCACACACACACTCACACCTTGTGACGAGTTTGAGGCAATCACTACCATATGACTTTTGGAGGCGGCGAACTACATCTTGGGTTCCATCTGGGCTGTTGTCATCCACAACTACGACCTCAAAATCGATGTTTGCCTTTATAAGGGTATCATGGAGCAGCCAAAATACCAAGGGGATGTTGTCCTTTTCGTTGTATGTGGGAAGTACGATTGAGTATTTGTGCTGCTGTGGTTGCTGCTTTTTGGGTGCCATGAGGAATGACAATTGCTATTGACGCATTAATGATTGAGACAATTTGTGGAATGGGGAACTTGATATTTCTGATGTTGTTCAGGCCACCAGGTCACCCCCCAGGATTGTGAGTATGTACACAAACGCACACACACATTCCAGGACTACCAGCACACTACCAGCACACTACCAGCATACTACCAGCACGTGCCAGCAATCAGCGACAGACAGGGAGTTATGATGTTGTGCCTGGGGAGCGAGCCTTCGTGAGGCACACGACCCCCCCAAGGGTTTTGTTGAGAGTCAAACACCTTTTCTCGAAACCTGCAACCCCACATATCACAGCAGTGGTGAAATTACATTCTCCTCTAGCTAACGAGATAAAAAACCAACAACAAGCCAACAACAAGCCAACATGTCAACAACAACGATGCTGCTCCATTCGTGTTCATTTCCCACATCAGCCGCACCTTTGCGTGCATCTGTATTCCCAAGAGCACCACGACATGCTCGTTCATTAGTTTGCGCACCCAGAGCGTCTGCAATAGTGGCCAATGCAGCAGCAGGGTATTACACAGCCGCTGACATTGCCCCACCTGCACGTGGTCACCACTTTTTGCACATTGATGATTTCAGCCAGGAGCAGCTTGAGGCCATGTTGGAGACTGCCAAGGTGGTCAAGGCAAAGCTCAAGGCTGATGATCAATCATACAAGCCGTTTGCTGGAAAGAGCCTGGCCATGATCTTTACCAAACCGTCCATGCGCACCCGAGTTTCCTTTGAGACGGTATGTTGTTTTAGGGTTGTTGTATACACATGCACACACACATAAGCACATGCATACACACACACACCACCTCCACAGGGATTTTTCAAACTAGGTGGGCATGCCATCTACCTGGGTCCCAATGACATTCAAATAGGCAAACGTGAGCTCACCAAGGACATTGCCCGAGTGGTGTGTCGCTATAATGACATGGTGATGGCTCGTTTGTTTGGGCATGAAGATATTTTGGAGTTGGCCGAGTATTCAGATGCCCCAGTGGTGAATGGGTTGACAGATTACAACCACCCATGCCAGGTGTGTGTTTGTTTGTGGGTGTGGGTGTGCGTGTGGTTATGGAGTGCGCATTGGTGGGTACCATTGTGGTGTGCATGTTGTGACTACGGTTGTTTTGACACACACACACACATGCTTGTACACACACACACACATGCTTGTACACACACACACATGCTCGTATGCAGACATACCCCTCTCATACCCCTCTCATAACCCCCCCCCCACACCAGATCATGGCTGATGCTATGACCATCATTGAGCAACGTGGGAGCATTGAGGGTGCCAAGGTGGTGTATGTAGGGGATGGCAACAACATCACACACTCGTGGATCCGCCTTGCACGTCGCTTTCCATTTCACTTTGTGTGTGTGTGCCCCAAGGTAGGTTTTGGCACGCAGAATAGTTGCCTCAGTGAGTGTTCAGGTTGCCGTCGTGGAGGGATTTTTGTTTTGCCTACTTGATTGGCACATGCCACCATCAATCATACCCCCACCATCACACCCCACCCGTTTCACCTTCTCTCACCCCCTCAGGGTTTTGAACCAGATGTAGCCACTGTGGATGCAGCCAATGCTGCTGGGTTGAGTACTGTTGAGGTGACCAATGATCCCATCGAGGGTGTACGCAATGCTGACGTGATCTACACGGATGTGTGGGCGTCCATGCAGGAAAAGGATCAAGCAGCCAAACGTGAGGCCATCTTCAGGCCATATCAGGTATGAGGGGATGGGGTGTTTGGCTGGTGTGAGGGATGGGGGGGGTGATGGTGCGAGGGATGGTGTGTGTGTGTGATGGTGTGAGGGAGGGGGTGGCGTGGATGTGTGATGCTGAACAATGTGAGGATGTGACATGATGACAGCAATGATTATGTTTAGTTGTGGTGGTGCCCCAGATACATGGCTTACCAAAGATGCATGCCTTGCGCACTTGCCATATCCAGGTCAATGCAGACATGATGAGTCGTGCGGGCAAGGATTGTCTATTCATGCATTGCCTACCAGCTGAACGAGGACGTGAGTGCACAGATGATGTCATAGAGGGTCCTCAGTCGGTTGTGTGGGATCAGGTGGGTCGTCGCATGTGTTTTGTGCCCATTTTTTGTTGTGCTGCACTACAATGTACCACAATGTACCACACACAGGCTGAAAACCGTATGCATGCTCAAAATGGCGTGATGATTCACTCGATGGGCCTTGCATGAGCCCCATCTGGTGGCAAGGGCGCCCCACCCACGTGGGGACGTTTTTTGCTAGTTTTTTGGCTAGTTGTTTTCCCTTGTAGTTTGCATTCCTGCACAATAGTTGAAACTCCAGACCGTGATTCGCCCGTCATGTGAGTGTAGCACGAAAACAACTGTGGTGTGTGACAATAACAACAAGATGGGATTCTTAGCGACTAGAAGGGCACGCTCCTCAAAGCCTACACGAATTCCATTGCATCTCATATTCCTGGTGTGTGTACACGATTTGTTTGGGTGCATTTCATCCACGTGTCGCTCAGGTTTTGGACACACATGAACACATCCACCACCACAACCACCACATACAGATCTTTGCATCGCTCCTTGCATTGTGGCTCATTGCCTTGCCAATATACGATGTATTTTTGGAGCGATCAGTGGCAGTAGACCCTGGTGCGTTGTCTTGCGGGTCATGCTTGACCCACCCACCATGTGAGCACCAGTGTGCACCACCCACCATGCCCACCAACACAGATGCCACATTCATCGACTCTGCCATTGATGGAGAGCAGCCGCATAGTCCAACATCCAACCTTGCACATCTTAGTGATCTAGAGGTTGCCAAGGCCAGCAAAACACAAGCAGATGCAGATCGAGCAGCACGAGATGCTGCGGTATGGTTGTGCGTGATACGTGTAAAGAGAGTGGGATTGTTGTGGGTGTTTATGGTACAGTACAGCATGCACTTTCTATGCATACACCATCTGCTTGTTTCATGCCCCCTCTCTTTTCACACGCTTGTATTCCTCACACACCTGTATTCCTCACAGCCGAGATTTGACAGGGACTATTGTGAGTTGCATTTTGGGCTCAAGTGGTTGCAAGACTGGAATACAACCATACACACAAAATGCTCACCACACCAATACAGCAAAGTGGCACACCGCACAATTGTCCAATGCAGGTGGGTGTGATGGATAAGTATATCGTGCTTTCCACATATACACGCACAGCACATAGCACATGTATACCACCACCTGTTCTTATCCTCGTACATGAAAATCCACTTGCACGTTCACCCTTGTCACACATCCCACCCTGTTGGGGAATCCTGTTTTGTTGCCCACCAACAAACAATATATCTCCACACACACACACACACACACACACAGGTCGGTCCATGACACACACATGCCCAATGCCAGTGCCCCCCACATCATGTGTGACGCCACCAATCTCACCATCGTCCCATCAAGCATGACCCGTGCATCATGCCCACACTACCGACCAGGCTACATGTGTCGCCGCCATAGCTACCATCATTATGCCCGGGGTGCGTTTTTGGTGCCATGTGAATGGCCATCGTTCCGCCTGGACGATTTTTCCAGGGACCATCTGATGGATATTTTCAGTGGATTTGAGATGATCGCAGAAGATGGCATTGTGCCATCACCAATGGCGGTAGTGGATGTGCCCGTGCTGCTAGTGACTAGAGAAGCACAGGAATACAACAATGTGTTTCACACCATGACGGATGTGCTCAATGCATACATCACGCTGCGCATGCTGGGGTGGGAATCGGGGCCGAGAGTGGTGGTGCTGTTGGATGCACATCCTCCGGGGCCATTGGATGGGCTCTGGGGTGGGGTGGTTGCGGGGGGGGGAAGGGAGGGTGCCAAGGACCCCTGGGGCGCGACAACAGCAGGTGTGGGGGTGGGGGGAAATACACACTGGTGACATGTATATACAAGTGTACATTACATATGTGGGAAGTAACAAGGTGGGAGAACCCAACACAAACCACCACTTACCACTGAAAATACAACCACACAGGTGGTCAGATGCTCTTGCAGCGGGTGGACGACCTCCCCAGCCCCACCCTCGTGCGCCATGCTGCCTTTGTCCCCCCTGGCTATGCAAGCCTGCTCTTTGCATTCCTATACCAGGACAACGAGTGTCCCATTCGAACATCCCTGTTTAAATCGTTTCGGGCATGGGCATTGGATGCCCTTGACATCGTGCCCCCATTGCCAGTGACCATCGACCTCAACGCACCTCTCAAAGTGATGCTCATCAGCCGGAGACCATATCAACGACACAGAAAGGTGTCGAGGCGGATGAGCAATGAGCGGGAGGTGGTCACAGTGCTGCGGGGGGTGCCCGGGGTGGTGGTGGATTTGGTGGATTTGACATCGGTGTCATTGGTGCAGCAAATTTCCCTGGTTGCCAAGACAGACATATTGATCGGTAGGACGACGGGTGTGCATGTCATTGGTGCAGCATCCCATGATCAGCAAACCATCATGCAAAACCATCATCATCACGCATTATCAATGACACAGGGATGCATGGCGCGGCATTGACGTACAGCCTTTTGCAACCACCCTATGGTGGTTTGCTGGAATTATGGCCGCAAGTGGATGGCATGTGGCGATGTTTTGAGCACACTGCAGAATGGTCAGGGCTGTTGTATCGGCGGTGGGCCAATGCAGACACAAGACGACATCAAGAGGGCATCGATGGAGACACCACCACGGTGGATGTTGAAGAGGTGTGAGAAAAGAATATGAAAAGAGGATGTGGTGATTTTGTGTACCGTAACAAACCCATCACCACCATAGGTCAAGGAGTTGTTTGTGGAGATGGTTGGCAAGGTGCGCAAACGCAAGGCAGCCTATGGCAAGGAGGGTGAGAATGGTGGTCAGGTACACGCATTTTTGGTGCGACGGTAATAGGAAACTTTACCTGATGGTGGGAAGCACATAGCACACAGTTTTGATCACAGCATGCACAGCATGCATATTTTTTACACAAGCAGCTGCTAGTGAAATTTTCAATTGTCAACAGGATTGCTATTCAATACACATGGTAGTATTCTTTGTAACACAATAATCCTTGTGCCAATCAACACGCACCACACCAAAACCCACCACACCATCTTGCAATATGGAAGCACTCTCGAGGATGGACGTACACGAGGAGTCGGCGGCAGAATACGACGACGATGAGCAGATGAACCTCCCCCAGGCAATTGAGAAGCTGCAGGTTGGTGTGTGGCTGCGTGGGCGTGCCTGCTTGGGCGTTCAATCACAATCCCAACCCCACCAACACTAGGAGCTGGGGATTGCCGCTGCTGATTTGAAAAAGCTACAGGATGAGGGGTTTCATACGGTAGAGATGGTGGCACACGCAAGCAAACGCGAGCTCTGTGCGATCAAGGGCATCAGTGAGGCCAAGGTGGAGAAGATTTTTGCAGCAGGTAATTGTGCTTTGGGGGGTGGATGGGGGGTGGAAGGAGGCAGTGTGGATGCACATGATGTACCACGTATACCACACCACCTCAAACCCCAACCGCACCCCCATCTCGCACACAGCGTGCAAGATGGTTAACCTTGGTTTTACCACTGCCACGGCTGTTGCCGAAGTGCGTCACCAGCTGGTCAAGATTGGCACTGGTTGCAAGGAGTTTGACAACATCTTGGGTGGTATGCTGGGACTCTATGTTGAGTGGGTACATGCCATGCACCACAACTAGACATTACCATGTACTCGCTCCAGGTGGCCTGGAAACGGGCTCCATCACTGAAATCTATGGCGAATACCGCTGTGGAAAGACCCAATTCTGTCACACCCTCTGTGTCACTTGCCAGGTATTCTTGTGTGTCGTTCATCTCATCTCATCCTATCCCATTGCAACACCCCCATTCCCACAACAACACAGCTGCCAATCCACCTCGGGGGCGGGGAAGGCAAGGCTATGTACATCGACACAGAGGGCACATTTCGCCCAGAGCGCCTGACACAAATTGCAGAGGCATATGGCCTGTCTGCCCCCGATGTTTTGGAAAACGTGGCCTATGCACGTGCCCACAACACCGAGCACCAAACCAAACTCCTTGTTGCTGCCGCATCCATGATGGCACAGTCACGATTTGCCCTCATCATTGTGGACAGCGTCACTGCACTGTATCGTACCGAATACAATGGGCGTGGTGAACTCAGCACACGACAGATTCACCTGGGTCGCTTTTTGCGTGCCCTGCAGCGCCTAGCTGATGAATTTGGCGTTGCAGTGGTGGTCACCAATCAGGTGGTTGCTGCCAACTTGGATGGTGGCAGCATGTTTGCGGGGCCCTCTGTCAAGCCCATTGGCGGCAATATCATGGCACATGCAAGCACCACACGGCTGTGGTTTAAAAAGGGGCGTGGGGAGAATAGGGTGGTCAAGATTATGTGCTCACCCTCACTGGCTGAACAAGATGCCAATTTTGGTATTGGTCCCCAGGGCGTGTGTGATGCCAAGGACTAAAAGTGTGTGTGTGTGTTTGAAAGGTGGTATATTTTTGGGCAACCATGATGCGTTTACAACAAAGCATATTGATGTAGCAAGTACTAACATCACTGACCGTGCAACATCCATTTCGCTCCCACATCCAACAACAACCAGCCTCTAATCCTCTTCACCCTCTTCACCAAGAATTGACCATGCACGTGCACTCGCTTGCGACGGTGGATGGGGCGACTGCTTGCGCCCAGTTGCCCATGGCAGCCATCCCGACATGGCACCCCCTTCATCCTCCACTTCCTCGGTCACCTCCAACACAGGCCGCTGCTGCATGCGCCAGATGGCTGCACGTGGAGGGAGGTCTGGCCATTGGGGAGGGGCGTCGGGGGTATGGCGGGGGAGATCCAGGGAACGCACATTGAGTGACTTTGCCAGAACGTCACCTTTTTTCAAGGGGGGTAATGTGTTTTTAATAGTGTGATATATGTGTGGTGAATTTGTGTGTGTATGACAATGTGCATGGTTGTAAACCCAATGTACATCCACTGGGTGCAAATATACACAAACCAACAACATACCAATTGTGCTGTTGGGTGAGGGCGCAGATTGTGTTGTGTTTTTCCCACCAACACCACTGCTACCAACAACATTGGTGGTTTGTGAGGGGAGCTGATCTGGGCGCAAGAGGGGGCGTGTACGGGGGGGTGGGAGTGGGGTAGTGGGTGGTTTGGGTACCTATTTTTGTGGGGGGGGGAGGTGTAGAACAGTATGGATGTGGTATGGTTGTTGTGATATGATGTATTCATCGCACATGTGGTATGATGTATTGTCAATACAATGCATGCCAGTATGAATACACCATGCACTGCAAACAAACAACCACGAGTAAAGGAAAACAAACAACCACTTTATTGTATGCAGTATCATACCACATTGCTTGCCGCTGGAGGAGGTGGTTGCTGCCCACCACCACCACTGGTACTGCTGCGTCCAATCATCGGTGCATTGCTCTTGTTTGCTGGTGCAGGTGTCACTGTGCCACCAAGTGGCGATGCACCACCCGTTTTTGTCACCCCACCACTCCCCACCGTCCCACCACCCTTTGTGGCCCCTCTACCCCTTGTGCTCGATGCAGGCGGCGTCTGCGCACCACCAACGCCCCCAGCAGGTGGTGCAGCAGTCCCCCCAGCCAATGCCGACATGGCCCCCCACACGGATGAGGGGAGGCGGGCCCCCCCCGGGGGGCCCGCCCCTCCCCCCGAGGACGTGGGTGCGGTGGGGTTGCGGCGGGCTGGGGGAATGACGGCTTTGGATTTGGGTGGTGGGGGTGCCATCTGTATACGGGTGGATGGGAGGGCATGGTTGCCCAGGGGTGGGCGCACGATCATGATGGTGGCTTCCACTGCAAGACCCTGCTGCTGATTGGATCTATTGGGGGGGGGGGGGGGTTATGTGGGTGTGTGAGGGTGTGGGGTTGTCAAAGATATGCAAGGGGGAAGTGTAGAACCATACATCGTGGCAACAACCATATAAAAATACATGAGAAACACACACACTATACCACCATGTGTATGTATATGCACACCACCGTATTAGCACTCCAATATGCACACCCACATACACACAAAACCATACCCTTCCACAGCATCCACAGGTACATGATGCGCACAAATCAGCATATTCTTTGCCACAGGTGCACTCCCCAATGCCTCCATCAAACTCCCAGCAGCAGCCTGCACTGCCAGCCTTGCTGCCGTCCCTCCCTTTCCCCCTTTCCCCCCCACTCCCCCACCCCCGAAGCCACCCCCCACCTCTCCCGGCAGGGAGATGCAACACAAGAGACCCGCCGCATCCTTAAGGCCTCCTTGTAAAAATGGGGAATCAGCAGCAGCAGCAACAGCATCAGCCGCCATGCACTGGAGGGCAGTGGCATCGGCACCAGTGGTGGAACCTGGGAGGGAAGCTGCTGCAGCATGTTGGAGGCCAGCGAGGCCCCTGCCCAGGGCAAAGGTGCCGGGGCGGGTGAGGAGCTGCTGGAGGGGGGTGGACATGCGTTGACGAAGGTTGCCACGTGCCTGGTGTGGGTGTTGGGGGAGAGGGAGTGGGGGGGAGGGAGGGAGATGTGCATACCATACAACCCACCACACACCACACAACACCACACAATACAACAACACACAACACCACACCTTGCCATGCCATGCAGCCCCCCCATTCGACAACACCAACAACTCTGGCACACGCAACGCAGCCGCAACACCTCGTACAGCATGTTCCAGTGCACCATCGGCAATGGCTATAGCTTGTGCTGCTGTGATGTTGAGACCTAGGGTGTTGTCGGTGAGGAGGGCTTGTTCAATGGTGATGGTGGTGTGGGCAATGTCTTGGAGCTGCTCTACAAGGGCACCCCTGTGGAGTGTGTGGGTGAGAGCGTGTGAGTGAGTGTGAGTGAGTGTGAGTGAGTGTGTATGTTGTGGAATGTGTGTGTTGGGGAGTGTGTGTGTTGGGGAGTGTGTGTGTTGGGGAATGTGTGTTTGTATAGAGTGTGTATAGAGTGTGTATAGGGTGTGTTTGTAAGAAATTGTGGGGATGGGGATGGGAGGTACATCACATCTATAAACATCGCACACCACATCATGTACACACCACATCATCCTCCCTTACCCTGCTTCGCTCTTCTTCGTCCCCTCAAATTCAAATGGCAAGGTCAACACAGCCACTGTAAAATGACCTGCATTACGAAGGGCCCGTGCCAGCTCAGCAATGGCCCGGGGTGTACCCGTTGGGCCATCTGCAGCAGACGCGATAATAAACACCACAGCACATCCAGCAGAGCCATCTTCGAACACAACTGGGCCACACATGCGGTCTACGTCGGCCGTGTCGAAAAATGCTGTTTTGATAGGAGAGGGGAGGGGGGTGATGTGACGGAAAGGTATGGATGTGAAAGGAGAGGGGGGGGGTGATGTGACGGAAAGGCATGGGTGTGAAAGGAGAGGGGAGGGGTGTGTTTAGCATGACTGAAAGGCATTCCACCATACATACATAAACACACACCTTCAAGGGACACATCATCAGTGGCATCACTCATGTTTGATGTTGGTGGTGCTTGCAACAGCGCACGGTGTGCATGGGGGGACAGGGTCCCTCCTTCAAGCTGCTTGAGGTCCCAGTCAACGTAATGCACATCAGTACATACACCCTGGGTGTGTGGAGGGGGGTGTGGGTGTGTGCAGGAGGGTGTGGGGGTGTGGAGGGGGTTGTGGTATGATACAGTGTGTATGATACAGCGTGTATGGTATAGCATATATGGCATAGCGTATATGGTATTTAGAGGGATGTGGTACCCTGTAATCTATGCATTTGTACATACATGGACATCATATTCTATACATGCCAACCTATACATTTCAACTCACATTTCAACTTCACACATATCAACCTACACGTAACAACCTACAAGTAACAACCTACACTATCACTACATAAACAACACACTATCACATACCACTTGCGTATCCCCCAGTCGCCCCAATACCCCAGCTGCACGCGGCCCCACACCAATCAACCTCACAGGCAGTGATGTCACACCACCCCCAGTGCCTGCACTCGACACCGACGATGACGTCACACCGCCACCACTAGCATTGCCTGCACCGGCTGCTGCTGCTGATGATGATGATGGTTGTGATGATGATGGTGACGGTGTGTTGCCACGAGCACCGGCTGGGGGTGCACCCAGTGGAGAGGAGGGGGAGGGTGCTGCTTGCATGTGTACACGTCGAGCATGACCCCATGAGCGTTGACCATGTGACTGACCATGACCATGCACAACAAACATGTGACGCATTCCACATGGCTGCGTTGTCATCGTGGTTGTTGCACATGATGATGGTGTGCTGCCATGATGATGATGATGATGATGACCGTCCCTGTGCTGCTGTTGTGCGCTTCTATTGTGTGGTATGAGATGATTGCGCATGTTCAGTGACTGTTATGTGACTGTTGGATGACTACTGTGTGTTGACTGTAGAATGATAGTGTGATAGGATCTTGCTGGATACCAGGCAGAAAATCAAGCACGCTATCTTGCTGTTATGGTTGTGCTATCCTGCTGTTATGGTTGTGCTATCCTGCAATCACGATGTTCCACGTGGTCCTCCCAGGTAGGTGTCTGGGTCTGGTACAGCGCTGTTGAATGTTGCTTGAGAGAAATCAAAACCTGGGTTCTGTGTGTAGACAGTATGTGGGTGTGTAGACAGTATGTGGGTGTGTAGACAGTATGTGGGTGTATAGACAGTATGTGGGTGTGTAGACAGTATGTGGGTGTGTGTATGATGTGGGTGTGTAGACAGTATGTGTGTGTGTCAACAGTATGTGGGTGTGTAGACAGTATGTGCTGGTATGTACATGTGTTTATGTTTCAGAGCCACATGTGCATACGCAGCAACACATACACACACACCCATCACACACCCCCACATCATACACACAACCACATCATACACACCCCCACATCATATACACCCCCCCATGTGCACCTCTTTTTGAAAGCGCTCGAGCATAAGGCGTTTACGTTCTTCTTCTAGGTGTACAGTGTCCAGGTCATGACCCTGCAGTGCTGCTGGCCATGACTGTGCCTGCGTAAGGGTGTGTGTTTTCTTTTGTGCGAGGAGGGTGTGAGGGTGTTTTCTTTGTTAGGGGAGGGTGTGAGGGAGTGTTTCTAGGTAGAATAGGGTGTGAGACTGGGTGCATTATGGGGATAGACACACAAACAGAGAGGTGTATGGCAAGTTGAGCAGAAAAAACAACACACAAAGCCACACCACACCAACTACCTGTACTGCCTTGGTGAGTTGTATATGCAGTTGGCCCTCGTCTACTGTCCAAAATGACTCAGCCTTCTTGACTGACCCAGCAAGTGTGTGCTGTGTGGGTGTGGTGGGTATGGTGAGGTGCCTGTGCATAGCCGGGGGGTTGCCCGATGGTTACAGATGAGGCCAAGCGCCCTGCATACATCAAGGTAGGGTGGGTTTCCTTGTATGCCAACAGTGAGCTTGGTGGGCGCAATGACAACAGCGAGCTGCTTGGCTGTCACGCCGGGGGGCAAGGTGATGTAGAGGTTGACGTCTTGGATAGTTTGATCCCACTGGGGGGGTGGCGGGAAGTGGTACATAGCTGTGTGCTGCATAACCTGCAGTGCCATCATACCTCGTAAATGGTCTGTCCGTTGTGAATAAACTTGTGTCTTTGGGAAGGAGCAAGCTTGTCCACCATCAGTGTTTCATCACACCAGTCTCTGCTGACATCAGGCTCCTAGTGTACGAGTGTGGGGATCAGGGTGCGTGGTGAGCGTATAGTCGGAGCGAATGGTGCATTGGCGTTGACAACGGCTAGACACGAGATTGATGATGGATCAACGTCAAAATAATGGGCATGCTGTGTTGCGTTGCTGTGTACATGAATGATCTAGTAAATTTGGTTGAGTACATCATGTGGTGGGCATGAGTTACTGGGGCATGGGCTAGGTCGTTTGTGGAATGCCAAGCAATCAAGATGATGATGATGATGGATACCTGTACATGGGCTTGATATGATCTGGCAGGATCGTGTAGCTGTTGGGCTGTTGTATTGTTGGCTTTCAGCTTTGCTAATTCATTAATTTTTTCTGCACCGACCATGTCCACACCTGGCGGTCACCTGGCCCACATGCATATGTACATGCGTTGGAACCCCACAGACCTCACCATGATGTACCCCTGCAACACATGTGCCCACAACACCTACTATGATGCGCAGTTGATGTGAGGATGTGAATGTGGAGTAGGTGAACATGGAGCCATAATGAAGCCACTATGAATAATCCCATTGCTATCATTTAAAGCCATTGCATACCATTTGTACCCATGGCGTACAACATCAAAAAACCACACACTATTTAAGCAACAAGCGCTCGAAATGGACATAACATAACGAACAACTGACAAAACACCAATAACCAAAACACCGACAACAAGTCAAACGCATCTACATCAACATGGGACTGCAAGAAAGAGACAGCGGATCGTCCTTTGAGGACATCGCCATCGACATGAGTCCTGCGGTAACCAAATCGGTTCGTTTGGAGTTCAACGAGGTACGCACACGAACAGTAGCAACACATGCACAACGCATGCACAAGCGCCCCTTAGTCATCATGCATCGCTGCCGGCTGATTATTTGGTTCTGGCTGTGCATGTAGCGTTTTTGTGGCCTCGGACGGTTGCAACCTGGGGAGCAGGCACAAACATCATCTTTCCTCCAACAACTCGCCCAGGTCACATTTGAGGTGACCAAGAAAGGCAACACCAAACACATCCTGCATGGCATCACCGGTGCTTGTGAGCCTGGCAGGTTATTGGCCATCATGGGCGCCTCAGGCGCAGGTATGTGTTGGTATACCGGGACAATGATGCACGCATGTACAACACACAACCTCAACACACAGGCAAGACCACGCTGCTTGACATCCTAGCAGCTGCT
>VFQP010004257.1_pt1 | contig 13496 bp, 13 predicted proteins | sample 3512351 | NCBI WGS metagenome assembly VFQP01 (sample SAMN10412372, study PRJNA504923) | tailings metagenome | isolation source: Relicate 1 Philex TSF1 revegetated site | place: Philippines: Tuba, Benguet | collected 2017-08-29 | reverse complement strand
GCGTTCGGGCCCGCTGGCACGTCCCGCGTGACCCTTGGTTGGGTGGTTGAGGGCGAAGGAGGCGGTTTCCACTTGCCGCCTGCGAGATTCATGGGGTCAGCGAGTCGTTTCGTTTGTCTTCTTGGCCAGCGTGGCGCCCCATGCCACCTGCTTGGGGCGCGTTTTGCTTCGAGGTGCGAGCCACGCGTGGGGGAGAGCGGGGGGGGAAAGGCAAAGAATACGAAGCACAATCACGTGCTTCCCGGCAACGGGCCAGCTTCTGATGATGTGAGGACGCGGTGTTTTTCTATCGCGGTGATGTGGTGACGCGGTGTTTTTCTATCAGGAACGGCTGGATGCGGATGTGGCTGGGCTGGGGGTGAGGGCGGAAGAGCGTGAGCGTGCCTGCGGCGGTTTACAGCGAGCGCGACTCGAGAGGGCTACGTATGAGGCTCGCCTGACATGGACAGGGCTGCTGCTCCTGCGCCCGCCTTCTTCGGGCCGTCTCGTGTATTTGGAGAAGCCGCCGCCTCTCCTTTCGGCCCAGCACCGACGGCACGTATGTCGCCTGACTCGACTGCGTGACTGTGAGTCAGTCAAGCTGAGACGCGGCCCGGAAGCTCAGTGAACGGAACACCGGTGACGCGCGTGGTCACTTCTGATCTTCTTAATCTGTGGTCTGGTCCTCCCACGAATTTGCGCGTGGGGCCAAGGGCGGGGTTGCGTGCATTTCCACTCGTACGGTCACGCAGTGCACGCAGGTTGCGCTCCGCTTCTTGGTTGTCTCAATCCTCGCTGCATGCCCTTCTCTCTCATGACAGCGGCGTGCACATGCACCCGCCGTGCTTGGGGTGGCGCGCGCTCCTGTGTGTGAGCCCGTGTGTCAAGGGCCACCTCGAGAAGATCTATATGCACGCCCCAGCCGGGCGCCTCATGGTCGGCGCGAACCCTCGCTGGTCACTTGCGCGCCTCCTCCCTCTCCTTCCGCCTGAGCCTTGCATGAGGACCTTGCACGTGGCAACACATGAAATTGAGCGACGTGCGCAGCTACCCCCAAAGCAACAAGCCCAGCGCTTCTCATCCACGCAAGGAGCCATCTCACACTTGAGGGCCCACATTTCCGGAAAAGGGCGGCACAGGAAGGATGAGGATGAGGGAGACGTGAGGTGGTCAGGGGCGGTGGAGGAGGCGTGAAGGCAGCGCGTGCGGCACGCTGATCAACATGGGGGTTTCAGTGCTACCTGAGCCGTTAATAGTCCGTGCAGTGACGCGCAGCAGCCAAAAGCGAAGGGGGCAGCGCACATGTTCCAGCACGTTGCCCACCTGGACTGTAAAGACAGGGAAGAGTTCTCACGCCGCTGGGCGCTGCCACTGCGGACGCACATGCGCGCCAGGCGCCACGTCGTGCTCGGTGCGCCCCGCCGCCACGCCCGCCACGGCCCCACGTCCAAGCACCGCCTCCATCTCCCTGCGGCGCTTCCCCTTGCTCGCCGCGGTGGTGGTGTCGCCGCCAGGGTCGCCACTGGGGCCGTCTGCCGGGCCCGTCAGCGGCGGCTCGTCCGCCGGCGAGGGCGGCGAGGGCGGGGGGCTCGGAGGGGGCGAGAGGACGCGCGACCCTGACGCGGCCGTCCTCAGCGGGGCGTTGAAGTAGCGAAGCAGCACGCGGTCGGTCAGGCCCGGGAAGACCGAGGTGACGGCGTCGGCACACGAGCCCGAGTAAGGGTCGTCGAGGGAGAGGTCCTCTCGGAGGTTGGTCGACGCGGCGACGGCGTAGTAGTTGCCGCGGACGTCGGGCTCCCTGCGTGGGCGCGGGCGGCGTAAACGTGGGGCGCGACGTGACGTGACAGTCCTCCTCCAGCCTCGAGTGCGTCTGCACCCGTTTGTGGCGGGTTGGCGCTGTTCGTCGCGTGCTGCGACGCTCCTCCCTGACCCCCGACTCACGTGATGCCGAGCATGATGGTGCGGAATCCCTGGTACGATCCGTCGTGGAAGAAGCGGTCGAGCGCCGTGTTCTGGAGCCAGCCCAGGGCGTAATTCCCTCCTTCCGCGGCGTCGGGCGCCTCCCAGGGCGTGTGCAGGTCGACGAACGCTTGCTGGCTGACGATCTTGTGCTGTTCGGCGGACAGCAGGCCCTTGACGCCTGCAGCAAGTCCACAGGTGACTTGACGTGGTGGTGTTCGCCGTGCTGTGGGTGCAGGGGCCGACGGCGAGCACGCTGTCCCCATGCTGTGCGTGCCACGCACCGCGGATGTGGTATGCGATCCATGTGGCCAGGTCGCGCATGCTCATCGTGAGGCCGCCGCTGGCGACGCGGAACGGCGCGTAGAACCACCTGGCAGGCGCGTTCGCACAGGCGCGAGGAGCACGCGCTCGTGCTGTGCACGCTCTCTGGACCCCACCCGCGCTGCCAGTCCCTGCCTGGGGCCACACCCACGCGTCATCTGCTAAGCCAGAGACAGCCCTGACAGCCAAAGCAACACTCACCAGTCGTACTCGCTGGTGCTCAAGGTCGGCGGCGCGGATCCCTTGTCGGCACAGTCGGCGCCCGTCACGCCCCGGTAGGTCGCCAGGGACTGCCCCGGCCCACCGTACATCATGGTCGTGCCGGCCGTGAGGTTGAGCGGCTTGAAAAACAGGCCAGACAGCAGCGCCTCAAAGTCAAAGGCCCCGCGGTTAAGGATCTCGGCGAACCAGCTACGCAAGCAGAGAGGGGAAGGGGGCACACGTCGACGCAAGGACGCTGATGCCGGTGGTGGGCGCCGTGCGGGCCCTTTGAGCGCACCTGGGCAAATCCACCACGCGGGCACCACTGCTGGGCGGTGAGGATCAACGGCAACTGGGCGCTTGCGCCGCGGTGCACGTGGGCGGTGCTGCTCACCTTGCCACGTCGTAGCCCACGTTGCTGTAGCTGTAGGTCCCCACCTCGCCGACGGGCGGGCGGGAGAGGTGGTAGGCGGCAAACGCGGCGCGCGCCGCCCTCCGCTCTGATGTCCTGTTGGTGGCCTTCTGCAGCTGCTCGCACAGCGTGAGCGTCTGTTCGTCGTTGCAGAGCGCATTGAAGTCGGTGTCGCGCGCGAAACCTGTGAGGCGCAGGCAGGTGAGGCCAGCAGGCTCGCCAATGCCCCCTTGCAGGACGGCGTGCGCTCATGGCTGTGATGGCTGGCACGTGCCCCTGGCTGCGCCGTCCTCCATTCCGCAAGCACCGCACGGGGCCCTGAGCTGCTATTGCCCCTTACAAAGCCTGCCCCTTACAAAGCCTGCCCCACAAAGCTCACCGGCACGGTGGTGGAGCACGTGGCGCAGGGTGACGTCCTGCCATCCCTCGTCTGGCTGGAAGCCCGCTGGCGGCGTGAACCTGGCCTTCCTGAGGATCGCCGGGATGGTGTCGTCCCAGCTCACGCGCTTGGCAGTGACTGCAGCCGCCAGCACCGTGGCGGTGAAGCTCTTCGAGCATGACGCGATGGCGAAGACGTCATCCACCTGGGTGGCTGCGCTCTGGCCCACGCGGCGCGGACCGCTGGCACCTGCGCAGATGCATCATGCCGGCGTCGTGGCACGATGAGCAGTGCGTTGAGAGGACGGGGAGAGGACGGGGAGCTCTGGTGTGCCGTGCTCAGCAGACCCAAACTCCTCGCCGGTGGGCGGCCGCACGCTCACCCTGCGCGATGGTCCGCACGGTGCCGTCCTTGTTGTTCACGCTGAGCAGAACGACGGCAGCGGCCTGCCCGCGAACCGTAAGTGCTCGGCGCACATCTGAGGAGACATCAGCCGGCGCGGACTGACTGGCCGCGCCCGCGATGAGCAGCGCGCAGGTGATGAGGAGCGGCAGCAGCATTTGCGCCGCTGTGCGGCCAGTCGGTCTGGATTCCCTTTCCTCCCCGGCCGGCCGTTTCGTAAGTTACGGGCAGGGCAGCGGCGCAGGAGGAGGAGGATCCGATGGAGAGCGTTGATGCCGCTTGACGCTGCTCTGGTGTCCCACAGTTCACTCTGCCAATCTGCTGCAGGCTCCTGAGCCAGCCCTTGACCTCTGCGGGGTTGAGCGGGTGTTCGAACGTGTTCGAACGCGGCGAAGCGACACGCGCTTGCAGAGCACAGTCTCCAAACGATGCAACGATGACAAGATTGAGTTCCAACAAGTCCACCTCTCTCCCCCCCCAATGCACACCCCTGGAGATCAGGAACAAGCCAGCGCGTTCACCACGCCAGCGCGGGGCCGCCGGCAAACTCGTGCTCGGACGCCCTGAGCAGCGCGCTGAGGCTCGACAGCTCGTGCGCCAGCTTGCGCCGCTCAAAGTACGCGCCGCAGTCCAGCGAGTCGCACACCACGCCGCCGTCCGCGTGCAGCGCCGACGCCAAGAAGCCGTTGACGCCCTGCGCCGCCGACACGCCCGGCTGCTGCTGCTGGGGAAGCTGCGGGCCGCCGCGCACGTGCGGGTGCTGCTGCTGCTGCACCGCCGCCGCCGCCGCCGCCGCCGCCGCCAGCGGCGGCAGGGCGTTGCTGTTGGCCTGCACCGCGCCGCCGCCGCCGCCGCCGGGCGCCGGCGGCGGCAGGCACGCGCCGCCGCTGCTGCAGTGCAGGCAGATGCGGGTGATGTGGCGGTGCTGCCGCTCCAGCCGCGACACGCGTGCCTGCAGCACGGCCAAGGTGGCCTGCGGCTCGGCGAAGCAGGCATCGCAGACAGAGCGGTTGGGCCGCGTGAGCGCGTCGCACACGGCGCAGTGGCGCGAGAGGTAGAACTGGTCGATGGTTGAGCTGCCCAGCAGGGACACCGCGGGCAGCAGCAGAGGCTGGTGCAGGCCGCCGCCGTTGCTGGCGCTGCCGCCGCCGCCGCCCTGCTGGTGGTGCTGCTGCGGCAGCGCCAGCGAGGCGGCCGGGCGCTTCTCCGGGCGCATGCGCGTCACGCGAGGCATGGCCGCGAACCACGCCCGCACGTCGGCGCCCACCTGCACCATCGTGAAGTGGCAGGGCGGCAGCAGCAGCGCGACGACAAGGTCGAGGCCGTTCTGTGTCGCGACCCCCTGGCGCGTGCACCAGTCGAGGCGCTGTCGACACGCACCAGGCTGAGGACGCGCTCGAGCGCGGGGATGATGGCCTTGGTGATGTAGTAGGTGCTGTCGAGCCGCCACGACCCGCCAATCTGCTCCACCAGCTGGTGCGGGTCCAGCGCCTGCGCACGCGGCGAGGGAGGCGAGGGAGCGAACGCGCCGGTGGAGCGACGAGCGAGCCGCAGGCGCACCGTGCTGCGTGTGCACTGCCACCCGAGAGAGCGGCGCACCCCGTCCACGAGGCGCGCTCCCGGCTCCTTGGCGACGACCACGTACGGCACGCGCGCGCCGTAGGGCGGCTCGGTGCGCGGGTCGATGTTCATGGCGCGCTGCGCCACCATGGCCCCCGGCGGCATCGTCGACGTCGACGCGTACGACCCCAGCCTGCGCGGCGGCGATTCGCACGCGGCCAGCACGACGTGCTTTCTGTGCGAAAGGGCCACGCGCGCACCAGCCCTCCACGCCTCGTGAGCGCGCCACGCACCTAACCTCCTTGGCGAAGATAAAGTCCTGGATGGAGACGCGCCCGTTGAGGATCTTGGCCCACTGGCGCGTGAGGTAGTCCTTGACCTGGCTCAGGTCGCGCGTCGCGAAGAGCAGCCGCAGGGAGGCCTCGAGCAGCTTGGACACGGCCGGGCACGAGTCGCGCCGCACCGTCTCGATGCCCTGCGTTGCAGTGGTCGCACTCGACGTCGCGCTGGACGCGACAGCTCGCGATGAAGCGCGCGGCCATGCCCCGCATCATCCTGCACGCACCTTGGCGTCAAAGATGGGCGCCGCCTGCGACGGCGACTCGTAGGCGAACCCCACGTAGCGCTTCTTGGTCTGCAGGATGCACGGGTGGTACACCTTTTCCATCTTGAGCGTCACGGGCGACGGGTTGGCCGCGGTGACGGCCGCTGCGATCTCGGCGCCGATGCGGAACGCCTCCTCGCGCGACCGGCCCTGCGCGCGAGGCAGGCTTGAGCGGCGCGCGCAGCATCGCCGCCGGGACTGGCCGCCCGCGCTCCCGCGCAGCGTCGCGCAGCATGCACACCATCTCGCTACCCCCCCCCACACACACCTTGAGCAGCACAAACATTGAGTCCGTGTCGCCGTACACGACGCGCGCGTCCCAGGCGGGGTTGCTCTCCACCATGGCGATGGCGTTCTCCAGCGTCTGGCGGGCTGCGGCACATGGTGGGATGCGCACGTGCAGCGTTCACAGGCATGCCACTGCCGCCGCTGCCGTCGCTGAGCTCTGGCCTGGCAGGGGCGTTGCGCTGCGCGTTGATGGTGGGTAGACGTTCAACAGGTGTACCGGAGTGCACGATGGAGTCGGCCAGCTCGGCAAAGGGCATGCGCCCCGAGAAGCTGGCGCTGGCGTACCCGTACCTGCGGTCGAGTTGAAGAGGGTGCGCGAGCAGCGAGCGCAGCGCAGCATCAGGTGCGCGGGAACAGGTCCATGCGCAGGGCGGGCGCGGCGCCTGCGCGGCAAGAGCGCGCGCGGGGTGTCGCTCGGCCCAAGCAAGCGACTCACGTGACGTTGGCAATCATCTTGAGGCCGAACTGACGCGCGTTGAGCACCCGCTGCAGCACCTGCACGCGAGCGCACCCCGGCGAGCACACACACGGTGGCGAAGGCGACAACAGCAGTCTGTGGAGCCAGCCCGTGCGGCCCCAACATGTTCGCATCAATGCGCAAAGCAGGCAGGAAGAGCAAAGGCTGGGCCGGCCCCGCCTCCCCACCATTGCCCACCGCAGGAACACGTCCAGCCGGCCGCGGCCCCCTGATACTGCACGCTTCAAGCTCAAAAAAGTGGGAGCAGAATGGCGCGTGCCGCTTCCTCTCACCCGGTCGGCGGCGTGCCTCTTGATGCCCTGCTTGGCCATCACGCGCGTGTCGAGGATCTCCTTGAGCATGCGCGGGAGCACGCCCGGCCGCGAGGCGGGTGACGCGTAGGCCACGCAGTTTGGCGCCACCACCTGTGGACAGGGGCGCACCAAGCGCACCGCACGAATGCACGCGTGCGTTGGCGCATCACGGCGAAAGCAGCGTGAGCAGGCCAGGCGGACAATTGTTGCTCGCGTAGTCGCCACGACGAGGCGCCTCGTGCAGGCGGCGCCGCACGCTGCGCCCGAGTCCGGTCCTGCTCTTGCTGGAGCCGCAGACTTATCTTGCCCGGCGCGCTCCGCAGTGCACATCTGACTGGCGCAGGGATGCAGGCCCAGTGTCCCTCACCCCTCACCAGCGTGTCGGGGTCGCAGGGGGCGCCCGGCGCCAGGTGCTCGGCGGGCGGCAGGTAGGTCACCACGCCCATGCGCAGGCCCTTGGAGGGCTGAAGCGGCTTGTCCCGCTCCTGCCCCGGCCCCTGCTGCTGCTGCTGCTGCCGCTGCATGGCGAGGGCGTCGAGGTTGGCGGCGGCGGCGCGCGCGTGCGAGACGCGGCCCACGCACGTGCTGTAGCAAAGGTTGTAGGCGATGATCTGCGCCCGGCGAGCAAAGAAGGACCCAGTTCGGCGAGCAAAGCAGGACCCTTGTTGTATGCATCGCCAAACGGACGCGTGTGTGCACGAGTGGTGGGGCGGCTTGTTCGTGCGCGTGTGCATCCTGCCCCCCAGGAGTGCGTCCTGCTCCCCAAGGCAAGGATCAGCCGGACCTGGGAGGGGTAGAGCGACTGGAAGTCGAGCACCACGACGGGCGAGCAGTAGAGCCGGCTCTCGGGCTCCATGACGAGCGGGATCACCTCGAGGGCCGGCTGGCCGCCCACCTGCGACAGCGCGCACGTCGTCGCGAGCGAGCAGTGGCTGCGGGCGAGGATCGCGCGCTCCCGCGGTTTGCTGGACCGCAAGCGAAGCGGGCGCGGCACGCAGGGCCGCACCTGCTCCCTGGTGGGCGAGACCATGAGGTAGTTTTGCGTGTGCGCCAGGCGCACGAGCAGCGACTCGACGCGGTACTGCGAGCCGCGCGTCAGCACGGAGAAGAAGTCGATGCCGTAGGTCCGCGCCATCTCCGCCGTCCGCCCCACCTGCGGCGCCGGCCACCACCAACGCGTCGCACCAGCACAGGTCGTCCTGACGAACACGCCAAGACGTCGGCTCACGAGCCGCAAGGTCCACGTGCGAGCGCTCTCACCAGGTCCAGCGTGTCGATCATGAGCAGGTTGAGCACGCAGTGCCGCCGCAGGTGCCTGAGCGCCCTCCACCGCCCGCCCGCGGGCCCTGCACGACGCACGCCGCGCACAGCCCTCGGCACTTCACGAACCATCTCGCAGGCGCCTCACTGGCGAACGGGAAGACTGCGCCACCCAGCCAGCAGTGTTGCCAGCACACGCCTCTACGGACATGTGCCGTCGCTCCAGGCCCCAAACAGCTCTCGCCCAAGCACCGCACACGCACCTCCGGCGAACCAGGCGGCCAGCTGCGCGGGCGGCACGTGCGGCACGCGCCTCCGCAGCACGGCGGCGCAGCACGCCTCGAACGAGTACATGTTGAGCTTGACCTCGCCGCGCACGATGCGCCACAGGTTGAGCAGGATGCGGCCGGTGCTGTGCAGGCCCGACGCGTTCTGCTGCCCGTACTCGTCGCGCTGAGCCTCCCGCTGGCCCTGCGCGGGCGCGGCACAGCAACGACCGTTCGCACGCCCGCGCTGCAAACCACCGTCGTTGTCCGCCCCTGGCTCCTCTGGACGCGAGGCGGCAGGGCGCAGTTCTCCAACCAGCAGAGAGGCCGAGGAAGACATCACACCAGGACCCCCGTGCCGCCACGCTGCGCCCGCACCTGGTGGTGCGGCGTGCGCGAGATGCCGCGCAGCAGGTTGACGCCCAGGTGAGCCGCCCTGCACGCACCACCACCACCACCACCGTGGCACTAGCAATTGAGACCCAGAACTTGCAGCGAAGCCCACCACTTGCGGGAGAGCTGGCCGGAAACAGGCGCCGACGCCTCTGGCGCCTCCACCAACGCAGCGGCTCTCACCGCTCCGCCAGCCAGCCCAGCGAGTTGCGCTGGATGTCCCAGCCCAGCACGATGTCGGGGTCCAGTGCCAGCAGCGCCCACGTCACGCCCTCGATCAGGCTCATCTCGTCCTGCGACGTATTCGCGCATGCCCACATGAGGCACGTGTGCAAAGGCACTGCGCCTCGTGCAAAGCGAAGGCTAGTGCAACACGACGACGAAGACGACGACGACGACAGGGCGCGAGCGTCAGCGCAGGCCCGGGGCGCATGGCGCAGGCGCCAGTCCCGGCGCCAGCCTGCAGGGCGAGCGCGGTGAAAAGACGCACCGGGAACGCCTCGATCTGCCACTCGGGCGGCAGGCCGTCCTCCAGCACCACCGCCCCGTCCGCCTTGGCGTGCGCCTGAAGCATCGCCGCCCACGAGCTGGCGCCGCTGCCCGCCGCCGTCGCCGGGCTGCCGTCCCCGGCGGCCGCCGCGCCCGCCGCCGCCAGCTGCTCTGCGGCGGCGCCGCCCGCCGCGCCGGCGCCGGCGCCGGTGCCGACGGGGGCACCTGCAGCGGTGGTGCCGGCGATGGTTGGCTGCTGCGCTGCAGCCGGGACGGCTGCGTGGCCTGGTAGCGCGACGGGTGCGGCTGCTGCGTGGTGGCCGATGGCGGGCTGAGCTCCAGGGAGCGGTGCGGGGGCGTCGACAGGGCCGGCGGGGGCAGCCGCGGCCGCCCTGGCCGCATGAGCGGAGGTTTGGTCGAGGGCGGAGGGTGCGGCGGGGTCAGCAACACCGGGAGAGCCGGCGGCGGCGGCGTGCGGCGCGGCGGGCTGCGGCGGGGACCGCGGCGGCGGCGCTGGTGCGGCCGGCGCGGCAGCCGCAGAGGGGGAGATGAAGATGCGCGTGGTGGCGCCGGCGCCGGCGTCGAGCTCTGCGCCGTGCTCCCACGCGACCATGACCACGCAGCGCAGCGCGTCGCGCTGGGGGTCTGGCAGCAGGTGGCCGCGCGCGTCGGCCAGCACCTCGAGCGCGACGAGCGTCAGCTGCTCGCCCTGCCCCGGCTGCGCGCGCTTGAAGCCCCTGCGTGACACGTTCCATTCGCACACGACAACCTCATTTAAACTTGCGGGTTGGGCGCGTCTCGCAACGCTCGACGCTCGCAGTGTCTAAGTCGATGCCCATTGCGCCCAAATGTGCAAGCGAGCGGGGACCGCACCGTTGGCTCGACGGCGTGGGCGGCACGGGGTGCGTCGCGCGCTGCCCCGGCGAGAAGAGCGACAGCTGCTGCGCGCGGCGCGGGCCCTGCTGCCGGGCGTCGGCGGCGGCGGGCGCGGTCGGCGCCACCTGCGTCTCCGGCTGCACCCCCGACGCCCTCGCCAGCGCACCCGCTCCGCCTCCTGCTCCTGTGCCTCCTCCAGGGCTCACGAGCGCTGCCCGCTGCTGCTGCGCCCCCTGCCCCCCCTGGTGCGCCTCCTGAGCCGTCGGTGCGGCACCCGGCACGTCGGCGGAGTGCTGGCTGCTCCGCGCCGCCGCCGCCGCCGCCGCCGCTGGCTCCTGCGCCAGCGGCTGCGTGGGCGGCAGGCTGCTCGACGTCGGCGGGTGCAGCTGCTGCGTGGCGGGCGCCGAGACGTCGGCGGCGTGGGCGTGCGGCGACGCCGGCGCGCCGATGCCCGGCGCCTGCACGTCGAACTCCCCGCCCTCCTCGCGCACGCCGCGCAGCGGGTCGGCGTCCGCCGGCGCCGCGTGCACGGCCGGAGGCCGCGCGCCGAACGACGGGCCTGCATGGCATCACCACCACCAGCACCATCGCGCTGCACACACGTGACGCGAAACAACGCGCAAGTCCAGCGCCGCAGGTCGCGGGGGTACTTGAGCTGTGGCGAGATGATGGAAAGGGAAAAGAGCGGACCTGTGAAGAAGAAGGAGGTGCGCTCGTCGTACTTGGGCGACGGCGGCGCCGCCAGGAAAGCCGCCTCCCAGTCCTCCTCGCCCGCGGTGCCTGCAGGCCGCGTCTGCCCCGCCGGCGTCTGCGCGGCGCACGAAAGCACAGACCACCTCCATCCCCCTTTGCGCACCCGCTCACGTGGCCAACGCAACACGCCTCAGGCAGCAACACCCCAGCACGGCAAATGCAGATGCCTCCTGAGCGGCCGGCGAGGCGCGCGCGAGCAAGGCATGTGCGCACCTGCTGAAGCTGCGACGGCTTGCCGCTCGCCGCCCGCGGCTCGGACGCCAGCATCTCCGGCGTGCCCAACAAGCTCATGGCGGCGCTGCCGCCCAGCCCCTCCTGCCCGCCTTGCGTGCCGTCGCCGCCGCCGCCAGGGTCGAACCCGCAGATGCCAAGCGGGTTGGCCGAGCGCCCCGCCGTGACCGCCTGCAGCCTGGGCGCGGCGGCGGCGCGCGGCGCGGCGCCCGGCGGTGCGTGCAGCACTGGCAGCAGCGCGCCGGTATTGGGGTCCATGCGGAAAGAGGGCGCTGATGGTGCGGCGGCGGCGGCGGTAGGCGCGGAGGCGGTGGCAGCGGCGCGCCTGGCGGTGGCCCACGACTGCACTTGGCGGAAGGAGGGCGGTGGGAGGAGCGGGCGGAAGGTGAAGGTGGCGGGGCGGGCGGTGCCACGGGGCAGGCGGCGCGGCGCGGCGGGCGGCGCGGCGCCCGCACCGGTGACGCTCGCTGCGCGGGCGAGAAGGCGTTGCATGCACGACTGCTCCTGCTGCCGTTGCTGCGGCGGCGCCGCCGCCGCCGCGCCCGCCGGTGGCAGCAGTGCCGGCGGCGCGTGGCTGGCCGGGTGCTGCCCCCTCGGCTGCCGAGCATACGCCTGCTGCTGCTGCTGCTCTGGCGGCGGAAGCTGCGCTGCGTCCTGCTCCGCCGCCGCCGCCGCCGCTGCGCCCGCCGCCAGAGCGTCGGCAGGCGCGGCGAGGGGGAGCGCGGGTGCCCTCACGTGCGCGGCGGCAAACTCCGGGAGGTCGTTGCCAGCGGGGATGCGGAACTCGCGGCCGGCAAACACCGTGGGGCGGGGCGGTACGTCTGCGGCAACGCCGTAAAACGGCTCCTGGTGCGCGATGTGCGGCAGCCCTGCCGCCTGCGACCAGCTTCCCGCCAGGTCCTGCGCGGTGGGCGGGGGCACGCGCGGCCGCAGCCAGCCTGATGGGGGCAGCCCGTGGGCCCCTGGGTCCGGCGGTGCGTGGGGAGGGCCTGGGTCCGGCTCGGTGCCCTTGCCGTCGTCGCCGTCGCCGTCTGGCGCAGGGCTGCCGCCGCCATCGCCGCCGCTGCCGCCCGGCCCTCCAAGCGCTGCCGGCGCCGCTGCCGGCGCGCCCTGCTGTGGCGCCTCCCGCTGCGGGGGCTTTCCGTCGATGTCCATCGGCACGCCGCCGCCGCCCGGCTCCGGCGCGGCAGCCCCGCCCTGCGTGTCGCCGTCGGAAGCACCGCTGCCGCCGCGCTGCCCGTGCACGGCCGCTGGGGAGGTGGGCAGGCTCCGGGCCGCGGCCGCGATTGCGCCGCCCGGCACGGCGGGACGAGTGTGGAGCGCGCCGCTGCTGGCGGCGGCGGCCTGATCCGGCGCCCCCGGGCTGTAGAGGGGAGGGAGGGGTTGCCCTAGCAGCAGGACGGGCGTCGCTTGGTGAGAGGTGGCGTGCGCAGCACCGCCGGCGGCGCTGCCGCTGGGGGTGACGAGCCACGCGGCGCGACGGGAGCGCGCTGCGGTGCCGGCGGTGCCGGCGGCGGCGGCGGTAGTGCTGCCAGGGGAGGCGCCCGGCACGGCGGCGTGTGCGGACGTTGGGGCCGCGGCGGCGGCGATGCTGGCGGTGCGGGGCTGGGAGGACGGGGCGGGTGCCGCCGCCGCGGTCACCGCGACGGTGGGCGCCTGGGAAGGCGGGGCGGTGGTGGGGACGCCGCCGTGTTGCTGCAAATCGCTGCGGAGCGGCGGGTGGGGGGCCGCGGCGGCGTCCACAGCAGCCGGCGCAGTGAAGGGCAGCGAAGCCGAGCGACCCAGGGAGCCGCCACCGCCCGCGCACTCAGTGTTCATCAGGGGCTGCGAGCTGCGCGCAACCAGCATGGTCGCGCCGCTGCGTTCCCCAGCGCCGCTGGCCGCGAGTCGCCCGGCGCTGAGCGGCGGCTGCGACGCGCCCGGGTGCAGCGGCTGCGTCTGCGGCTGCGTGGCGGGGAGCGGGCTGCCCTCCACCGCGCCCGACTGCCCCAGCTGAACTGCCGCAGCAGCGTTGACTCCTGTCAGCGCTGCCGCCTCCGCCCTGGCCGGCTCTGGCGGCGCCGCTGCGGCAGCCGTGGCAGCGGCGGGCACGCCGGCGCCGCCCGCGTGCTGCGTCTGGCTGTCCTGCCCAGCCGCCGCCGCCTGAGCGCACCCCACCACCGGCTGGCTCTGCGGCGGGGGTAAGGGCAGCGTGGACGGCGTGGCTGCTGGCGCGTCAGATGCGGCCGCGGCGCCGCGCTGCTGCGTTGCGTCGTGCGGCGAGGAGGGCGCCGCGACCGGCGCCGCTAGGGCTTGGCATGAGGGCACGGGCTGGCTCGCGGCGCCGTCGAGCTGCCGCCGCAAGTCGCG
>VFQP010004256.1_pt1 | contig 13497 bp, 13 predicted proteins | sample 3512351 | NCBI WGS metagenome assembly VFQP01 (sample SAMN10412372, study PRJNA504923) | tailings metagenome | isolation source: Relicate 1 Philex TSF1 revegetated site | place: Philippines: Tuba, Benguet | collected 2017-08-29 | reverse complement strand
GAGAGCTGCAGCGCCGCAGGGAACAGCATTGCGGGGATGACACTGTCCTCTCTGTAGGTTGGTGCCATGCCACCCCACCATCATGCAGGGGAGCCTGACCGCAGGCCGGCGCACCTGCGCCCGCGCTCCGCCCTCGAACGCTCGATCGTCCACTCAGGCCTCGCACGCGCGGCTCCTTGCCCAGACCAACGTTTCAAGATGCGCAGCATAGCAAATGTGAAACGGCTGAGCAGGACCGACGCGGGGCGGCGCGAGCCACTTGCACGTGGCGCCGCGCCGCGTGCACCCCCCCCCCCAGCAGCAAGGGACGCCTACGCCTTGTACGGCTCCTCCTTGCTCTCGATGACCTGCTCCACCGTCACGTTCTCAATCGTGAAGTCGCGCTCCGCGAAGCGCTCGCCGTACATCTGCCGCTTGAAGCCGTCCACCAGCGCCACGTACTCGGCGCGCCGCGCGCAGTACTCGTTCCAGTCGTCCAAGAGCCGCTGCCGCTCCTGCAGCACGTCGGCGTCCGCCTGCATCAGCAGCGCCTCGTCCTCCTCGTCGTACCTGCGCCACGCCACGTGAGCGCCACGTGAGCACCACGGTGTGAACACGCGCGCGCTGTCGGCGGGAGCACCCGCCCTGCGCTCCTCACGCCACAGCGGGTGCGCCGGTCGAGGCAGCTTGCTCCCCGCACGGGCGTCAGCTGAGCCGCCGGCAGCGCGTGCGCCCACACCCTTCGGCCGCGCTGTGCCTGAGCCACCCACCCAGGCACGACGTCCCCACCTCTGCCCGCCCCATTTTTCTTCCTCCCGGGCACCCCGAAGCGCAGCTGCTGCACAGCGTGCGCGCTCACTTCTTGGTGTACTGCTTGAGGTTCTTGGCAATCTCCTGCTCCTTCTCGGGCGAGAGCAGCGAGGGCAGCCGCGGCCGCCAGCTGAACTGGAAGAGCCGCTCCTTGGGCGAGGCGTACAGCAGCTTGCCCTGGAACGACCACAGGTTGAACCCGTTCTCCATCTGGTGCCCCGCCACGCTCGTCGCCACGTACCGCCCTGCACGCAGACGCACGCGCACACGCACACGCATACGGCGTCGGCGCCCGCCCCGCGACTCGAAAAAAAGGTCGAAACGCCGCCCCCCGGGATCCCGGCGCTCACGCCGAACCGCGACGCCGGCGCAGCGCCGCCCAACCCTCCCCGGCCCCACTGCCTCCCCCCGGTCCTCCCCCCCGCACACCCCGCCGTCCCCCAGCAGTCCCCCTCCCCCCCCGCCGCCGCGTCCACCCCCCGCTCCCCCGCGCACCCGTGGGGTCCCACTCAATGTCGGTGCACATGAAGTGCTCGGCCGTGGCCATGGTCTCCATGTCGTCCACGCTGATGAACTCGAGCTGCCCGTTGAAGGTCTTGAGGCCCGCCAGCACCAGGTGGTGACCCATGGGCGACCAGTGCACGTGCGTGCACGCCTTGTTGGGGAAGGTGTGCAGGTGCCGCACGGTGAGCCGCCCCTTGTCGTCGCGCATCGAGTAGAGCGAGACGGACGGCCGCGGCCCGTCGCCGTGCACAATGACGAAGCGGTGCCCGCGCGGCTCCCACGCGAACGTGATGATCTTCTCGTTCTTGTTGGGCAGCTCGAGCACCTCCATGGGGATGTCCTTGTCGCGGATGGAAAAGAGCTCAAAGCCCTGCGCGGCGTGCGCGTGCGCGTGCGGCGCGCAGGCGTGCGACGCGCTTTTGAGCTTGGCGCGGGCGACGCGAGGGCGCGCCGGGTGCAAGCGGGCAGGCGCCGCCCCACGCCCCGCCGCGCCACGTACCGTGTAGGTGTTCTTCTTGGTCTTGGTGAAGCGGTCCACCTTGACGGCCATGTAGTCGCCCTGGGGGTGCCAGCAGATCTTGACCTCGCTCACGTTGAACAGGTTCTTCTGCCGCACCTCGGTGCGCTCGGGCAGCTTGATGAGCACGATGCGCGCCGGCAGCTGGTTCTGCTCCGTCGTGTAGGCCGCCAGCACCGGCTCGCTCGGCGACCACTCAAAGTCCTGCGCGCGCCGCCACGCCGTTAACGTCGCGCCGCGTCGCGTCATGTCGTGTCGCTGCTGCGCCCGCGCGCCTCCCACGCGTGCGGCCCCAGGGAAGCCCTCGCTGCGTGGCCGCGCCACCCGCCCTCCCACAGCCCGCCGCACCGCAGCGCTGACAGCGACGCAGCTGGCGTGTCGCGCGCCACCCGCTCTTCGTCCTCGTGCAACCCAGCTCCTGCTGCTGCTGCTGCTGCCAGTCGCGCTAGCTCACCTGCACCCCGTCCAGCTTGAGCGACTTCTTGTCCAGCAGCACCATCTCTGGCGCCTCGTACACGCTGATCATGTTCTTGCCCAGCCGCGCGAAGAAGCGGTCCTCCCGGCCGCCCGCCCACTTGAACACGGGCCACTTGAGCGCGCCGCCGGGGCCCGCGTTGCTGCCCACGGCAAACTCCTCGGCCGGGCCCTCGAACACGCGCAGCTTGCGCGCCAGCCGCACGTCGTGCACCGAGAAGAAGGCCATCACCTGCGGGAGGAGGACGACAGAAGGAGGGAAGCGCCGCCGAACGCGCACACGCCGGTCACGCGCCGGGCGCCCCGCCTGCCGCCACGGCTTCTGCAGAGACAGGACCCGCGCGGTGGGGGCCTGCTGCATGCACGCTGGGGGCACTGCCAGCGGAGCGAGCGCGCGCGTCGCCGGCGTGGCCGCGCGGCACGGCTCGGGAGGCGCTCGACCTCCGTCTCTCTCTCGCGCACGGCGGCGTGGGCGCGCACCTTTTCGTGCGGCCCGTGCGGCTCCTGGCTGCTGTAGGTGATGAGGTAGCGCTCGTTGGGCGAGTACTCGAGCAGCCGCACGCCGGCGTGCGCAAAGCGGTTGATGCGCTCCCAGCCGGGCCCGCCCCACACGGCCGTGCCCTGCCGGTGCAGCGTGGTGATGTAGGTGCCCAGCGGCGACCACTGCACAAACGTCTCGGTCCAGTGCGCGCGCTTGTACACCTGCGGGCGGGCGGCGACAGGCGCGCGAGTAGGCGGGCCGTGCATCCGAAGCACACAGTCAGCCGCAGCGCCCTCCCTCGTGCACATGCCCTCCTCTCGCCAACGCTGGGCAGCGAGCGGCTGCGAGAGCGCTGCATTCCAGCCCTTGCACCGCATCCTCGGCGAATGCTGCCGCAAGCCACGAGCAGGGCGTGCATGCGTGGCGCGCGGCGCGTCGTGCAGTGCAGCGGGCGCCCGCCGTACCCCCTGGCGTCCCGGAGGCCCCGGAGGCGGGGCGGGGGCAAAGCGGGCGTCGGGGCGGCGCACCTCCTCGGACCGCGAGCGCTTGCCGTCGTTCCAGCACACGCACGTCTCGTCGCCGGCCTTGACGACAAACTGGTCGCGCCCCAGCTTGTCCGTCATCCACGAATACAGGTTGCCCTGCAGGCAAACCCCCAAGCACATGCACCACGCGCGCGCACACCACACGCCGTCTTCGCTGCGCCAGCGCGCCGCACGTCAAAAAAACTGAAAGAGCCGCCCCCACGACGCGCTGTGTGCTGCGAGGAGGAGAGTCCTCGCCCGCCCGCCTCCCTGCCCGCGCACGCGCGTGCCCGCTGCTGCCGCCGCCGCCCGCCCGCAGACTCACGTAGGACTTGAACTCCTTTGGCGGCGGCGGCTGGTACGTGTCGGGCACGCGCGCGTACTTGTCCAGGTCGTCGAAGAGGTTGACGGCAAAGGTGTGCGCCTTGTCCAGCTTGTAGCCGTGCGCCTGCTCGCGCGCCGCCAGCGCCTCCTGCGCGCCGCACAGGTGCCGCCAGGGGAGGTTGCGCACAGCGCGCGCCGCTGCGGTGGCGCCTCCGCCGCAACAGCGAGGAGGAGGGCGAGAGGAGGGAGTGGCTTGGTTGGGTGGTGCGCTTCGCCCCGAAGCGCACCTTGGGCGAGGCGAACTCGATGAAGGCGAAGCCCTTGGTGGTGCCGGACGCGTCCTGGGGCATGTAGAAGCCGCCTGCGGGCGCGCGGGCGAGGTGCCGCCCCCGAATTTCGAGCGGCTCAAGGTCCACCCATGGACGGCGCGCGCTGCTAACAGCAGCAGCGATACGCTGTGCTGCGATAACGCTGCGTAGCGGCGCGTTCCTGCTGCTGCTCTGCATGGGAGCCCTCGTTGCCGCTCGTGCGGGCGGCGCACCGTCGCGGATGGTGCCGATGCTGCCAAAGACCTTCCTGACCACGGCGGCCAGCTTGTCGTACTTCTCCTGGGGCACGACGGGCAGGTTGGCCACCACTGCGCGCAGGGCAGGAGGGCGCGGGCGTCCCGCCGTCGAGGCAGGTGCCGGCGGCGGCCCCGCGGTGGCCCGCAGGCCCTGGCAGATTGGCAGCAGGCCCGTGCCCGCAGCCTCTGGCCGCGTGCCGGCGGCGCGGCTGCCCCTGCGCGGGCACCTACCAATCACAGATCCAAAGCCCGTCGCCTCCTCGACCTGGTCCTCGCGAATGTCGTCCTCCTCCGAGGGGATGCCCATGTCGTCGTCGTCGGGAGGGTGCACATGCTTGATGTCGAAGTTCTGGAACGGGAAGCCGGGGGGGTAGTCGGGGAAGAGCTCCGAGGCCACCTCCAGAGCCTTGGGCGTGGCGGCTGCCGCAGGCATGCTGCCGAACCGCGCGGCAATCGCTCTGCTGAGGCCCTCTGGTCAAGCGCGCAGGTCGTCGCACTGGAAAAGGGTCGGCGCGGAGCTCGAGCGAGCGTCTTGCCGCCAGGGGCTTGCGTCCATGCCAACTCGCAGAGCTGCAGTCTGCAGGTTGCTCCTGCGGCCTCTGAGTCACGCAAGGCTGGGGACTTGCTCCATCCACTGCATGCGCCGAGCCAGGGCACTTGCAGGCTGTCCCCGCGCACAAGCACCGTCAAGTCACTGTCGTCGTTTGTCTCGGCACGCGCAAGGTCCACCACCACACGCACACTGCTCTCCCTCGCTCACCACGCTCATCAGCCACACAGACCGAGGACATAAAGAATGGCCCACCGCCGCCAGGGGAGATGCACCGCACACCGAGTCGGAGGCCCCTGCTGTGCACCTGCCCCGCACGCGCGCATCAGAGGAGTAAGGACAAGCGCCGAGGCCCCCGCTCCGCCGCACAAAATGACCCTGCAAGCACCTGGCGCACCTCCCCCGCGTCGTGAGGAGGAGGGCCGTTCGACCAAACCGAGAGAGGCACACACACCACGGTGGGCGGCGCCGCTGCCCACCGATCCTTCCCCGAGCCGCCCCAAGTGCCAGCCCCACAGGAGCGCACGCGGCGCGCTCCCCGACGTGATGATGAAAAACGACACCGGAAAGCACCCCTCTCCTACCCGTGCCGCGACCCAAGTGTGCCCGTGCAGCGTGGTGCCAGGAGGAAAAACACACCGCGCCTCATAAGCATACACGGGGCGCTGCCCACGACCGCCACGCCTCGGCTCGGCCCTACAGTACACCCAGAGTGTGCGGCAGGCGCAACTCGGTTGTGGTCACCGCCGGTGGTGGTGGTTTGTTGTTGTGTAATCTGCCGCACAAAAGCTGTTCTGAAGTTGCTGCTGCATGTTGTTCATTGTCGTCGTCGTCACTGGTGGTGGGGCGCGCGCCACCACCACCACCACACACCCGCGGAGCCGTAAGGCGCCACCGCCGCCGGCGCATTTTCGCATAGAAGCGCCGAACGAGCGCGCCAGTGTGCCGCCATGCCGCCGTGCGTCCCTGCTGTGCCGCTCTCCATGCTGGGCAAGTCGGCCTTGGTCAGGCCTCGTGGAGCTGCCAGCTCCTGAGCACCGAGGCTGCAGAGGCGAGGAGCCCAGCTGCCCGCCATGAGCCGGCTCCGCCTCACGAGCACGCCCGCCACACACGAAGCTGCGCTCCTCCTCCTCAGATGAGGAAGATGGCTCCGGCTGCGCACGCGGCGATGATGCACTCTGCCACGAGCACGCCAGGCGAGGCGAAGCTCTGCGGTCACACCACCAGGAGAGCACCAGGAGAGGAGCGCACGCATGAGCTGTGTGTGGCTGCTCCTGGTGCTGGCGCTTCCTGCACTGGGTGCCCGCACAGCACGCACCCCGAGCGGCACGATGTCGACCCGGAGCCACGTGTTGAGCAGGGAGCCCAGCAGCGCGCCGATCAAGAGGCAGCCCATGGTACACCCCACCGCCTTGCCTGCGCGCGCAATGGCACGGGCGCGGAGCACGCAAGCTCCACGTCACCCTGAGCGCGCAGATCGACCCTGCTCGAAGCTCGCTCTCGCTCGAGCGCGCCCACGAGGAGGACTCACCCAGCGACATTTTCTTCTGCGTGAGGCTCCAGATGCCGAGCGCCAGCGTGAGCGCGATCTGCGTGCCTGCCGTCTCGCCGAGCTGCGCCTCTGGCGTCTCCAAGATGCTCTGCGCCACCGCCCACGCGGCCAGCACTGAGAAGCCCACGGCTTGCGTGGTGAGCAGCGTGCTGCTCCTGGGCGTCGCGACTGAGATGTTGAGCGAGGACGCGCTGGGCAGGGCCGCGCGCAGCGTGCTCGTGGGCGACGACGAGCTCGGCGAGGTGGGCCCGCCGGTGGCCACCGCGCGCGAGGAGCCCGAGGAGCTGCGCTTGGGGGCCGGCACGTCGGCGTAACGAACCGACGTGGAGACCTCGAGCTCGCCGGTGAGCCGCTTCCGCAGGTGCTGCGCACGCACACGGGGAAGGGGAGCCCTTGTTTGCTTGCGCGCGAAGCGGGCCCCACACGCCCTTCCGGCGCACCGAACCCTGCACGAAGCGCCGCACCTGCATGAAGAGCATGTCAAAGGCCGTCTCCAGCTCCATCATTTGGTCCGCATCGGCGCTCTTCATCCGAGCGTTCTTCGCCTCGACCACGCGCTCGAACGGCACGCCCGGAGTCACGCCCAGCACCGCGTACGCGCGCTCGGTCGTCATGGTCGGCATGGCGTCCTGGTCCCCGCCGGTGGCGCGCGGCGGGATGGGCACACGCGCACGTCTCGCCGGCAGGGGAAGCAGCGGCGCTGGAGCGACGCGCCCGCCCAGCATCGCGCGACACCGGTGGTGCGCCATCGTGCGTGCTGCTGCCATTCGCTGGGGGAGTGCGACTGGCTCGGCCGCTCTGCTGCCTGTGCCGTTGATCCGCCCTTACTCAGGGCTAGCGCCGTGCTGTGCCGTGCGCTCGTGCTCCAGTCACAGGCACCATTCAGAGGCAGAGGCACTATGTGTGGGAGCGGGACTCACGCGCAGGCAGCGCACAGCGGCGCTGTGGAATCGCGCACAGCGGTCCAAGCTGGGCGCAAACGGGACCCCTAGTAGCCCTTCTGGGCGATGCAGAGTGAAGCTTCACAAGCACGTGGTCGGGATGCACGAGTCACCTGGCCCCCGGTCCCCCTCCCAGGCCCCAGAGGGGCGCAGCGCCCAAAGCACGCGAGTAGTCCAGAAGGGCGGCGGACGAGGCCACCCATCATCATCGTCCAAACCAAAGGAGAGCGCACGGTCAGCACACGGTCAGCCGCGGACCCCACGCCGCCACCGCACGTGGCCCCCCATGGGACGCGGGCCCCCCATTGGAGTGGCCCCGCGGCGTGCGTGGATGAATAGCGCTGGCGAGCAAAAAACCAGGGAGTGCGGTGTGTGCGTGGCGTCGATGGGGCGTGTTCCTCGAGGGGCAAACCCCGCGCAACTGCTTTCGTGACGGTGGTTGGGGGCCGTGGTGGCGTACGGACCGCTTGGCGCTGGGCCCACCGTTGGGGCGAGCGACCAAGCGGCGAGGCGCGCAGCCTGCAGACAAGAAGAAGACAGTCCTGGGGGGCGGCGGCGACGGCCCCCGGCGCCAAGCATCGCAATTGCCGCTGCATGGGCGGCGCCACGCAATGCGTCAGGCAGGCCGCCCCACCGCTTCAGGCATCAAGTCCGCAGGGGGGGGCGGCGCGGGGCGGCCACGGCGCACGCTCCCCCCCCCCCCCTGCAAGCTCTACAGCAGACCCCACTCCTCTCGTCTCTCTTTGTACAGGGCACAAAGGCTCCACAGGATCCCTCCTCAGACACCAAAGCGCACACGCTCTCTCTCTCAAGTCAAAACACAATCTCGGTGCACCACCGCCTGCACGGCCACGGCGCCACGCAACCCTCGCCCCAGGCGCCACCAGGCGGCGCCATTGTGGCGCCAAGCGGCCACCCCGGGCTCAGCAGGCGCCCACACGGCCGCTGAGAAGAAGCGAGGCGCATGCACGCGCGCGGCGCCGGTGCCAGCGCCGGCGCGCTCACATGCCGCTCGAGAGCGGCGGGGGCGGCGGCACGGGCGCCAGGCTGGGCGGCGGCAGCAAGGCGGCCTGCTGGTGCTGCTGCCGCAGCATCTGCTGGTACGCCTTGCGCCGCTGGTCCTCCAGCCGCGACGCCTGGCGGCGCCGCATCTCCTTGAACTCGCGGCACCGCGGCACCTGCGGCGGCGCCCAGGCACAGGCGACACGGGCGAGGGAGAGAGCGTCAGGCGCGGCGGGATGCCAAAGTGAGGTGCCTCGGCTGACGGACTGCCTGACTGACTGGCTGCAGTCTGCTGCTTGAGCTAGTCGGCGCCAGGCGGGAGGCGCGCCTGCGCTCCTGGCAGGCAGCTGGGCAGAGCCGCGCTTGTTGTGCCCACCCCGGGCGTGGGCTGTGAGCCGCAGATGCGCCTCGCTCCGCCGCCTTGCCGGCTGGCGCTGCAAGGAGCCGCCCGGCCCACAGCGCACGTGCACCGCGCGGGCGCTCTTGGTCGCAGCGCCCTCGCCCCCCCCCCCCCGCCGGCACGCGCCTCTCCGCCTCTCTCTCACCTGGCAGTCGTTCTTGGTGCAGCTCTTGGCGTGCAGCGTGAGCAGGCACCACATCTTCTTGCACGTGGCGCAGTTGCCCTGGATCTTGAGCTCGCACTGCACGGCGTGCCGGAAGAGCGCCTGCACCTTGCGGCACGAGGTGCTGGTGCACTCGGGGTTGGTGCAGCTGCACGCGTGCACCAGCAGCAGCATGGTGCGCTGCAGGTTCTCGTTGCGCTCGCGCCGCTCCGCCTCGGTCATGCGCATGCGCGTCTCGTCGTACGCCTGGCGCGCCGGCTGCGCGCGCGAGCACAACAGCGCGAGCGAGGCAACCAGGCGACGGGTGGGTGGTGCCGGGGGGCCGGAGGGGCGAGAGCGACCAGCGAGGAGCTGCATGCGCGGTGGTGGCCGACGCATACATCATTGGGGCGCCTTGCTCTAGAGGCGCCCTCAAACCTGGAGCGCGAGCTGGCGCCCTCCCTGGCCGCCTTGGCGCCACACCGCCGCCCCACCCTCCCCACTCGCACCTTGAGCGGGTGCTCGTGCCCGCGCGTGGCCTTGCAGTCGGCGCAAAAGTCAAAGTCCTGGCACACGGTGCAGCGGAAGCCCGTGCCGGCCTCCAGCTCGCGGTTGCAGCCGTTGCAGGTGCTGCTGAAGGCGGGCTCCGAGGGGTTGTGCAGGTGGTAGAGCATCATCATGCTGCTGTGCTTGGCGCGCCGCAGCGTGTCGAACTGGTAGTGGTTGCCCTGGCACAGCGACAGGAAGGACTGCGGACACAGGCGAGGGGAGCCAGGAGCACAGGAGGGCGCGCAACGTCAGGGCATGGCAGATCGGGAGTGGCTGCCCTGGCACAGCGACAGGAGGGACGACGGGGACGCTTGCAGGAGGGCGCCCGCAGCGCACAGCAGCACCTGCGGCGCCCACCCCTGCCGCCGCAACGCAAGGGCGGCTGGCCCCGCGAGGCAGCAGCACAGCCCGCCCGTGAAAAGCCCGCGCCGCCCTGTCCTGTCCTGTCCCCTGGGAGGCGGGGCGTCGCTCCCCGCCGCACCTGGCGCGTCTCGAAGAACTCGTTCTCCAGGTCGGGGTCCGAGTCCTTCTCCCGCGGCTCCTCCTGCACCACACGCCGAAGCAACACACGTGCGTGGCGGCGCAAGCAACACACGCCCAGGTCCGTGGCCTGCCACCAGGGCCGCACCCAGGGCCGCAACGCATCAGCACGCCCAGCTCCCCAGGAGTGGCTGGACAGCGACACGGTTGTGTGGGGCACCAAGCGCAACGCGCCGCTGCCTCACGGTCGCCATCCACAGCGCGCCGACAAGACCTCTGCGACCCCTCCTTCACGCGACATCCAGAGAAAGGAAAACGCCCGCAGGGCTGCGCAGCGCTGGCGAAGCGGAGAGGCGGCCGGGCGGGCGGCACGCTCCGACCGGCTCACCGGCTCGAGCTTCTCCACCGTGAGGTCGTGCGGCGACACGGAGGCGGGCAGGCGGCTCTTGAGCCCCGCCGCGTGGCGCACCACCTCCTCGCTGTGGCACTGCTCGCACAGCGACACGTCGCGCGCCGCCGCCGCGCCGCCGCCGCCCGCGCCGCCGCCGCCGCCGCCGGCCGCGCCGCCGCCGGCGCCGGCGCCGGCCGGCGGCTCGAGCTTGATGCCCTCAAAGGTCTTGCGCTCGGCGGCGGGCTTGGGCGCCGGGGCGCCCGGCGGCGCCTTGTACCTGCGAGAGCAAAGCAGCAGCAACGGGCACCGTGCGCTGCTGTGAGGCGCCGAGGACGCGCCGCGTGATGCCGTGGGGCACGCAGGAGCGGGGCAGGCGCTGCCGCTGCCATCGCCACGGCCTGGAGGGGCAGGCAGACAACTTCGCGTGCCTCGTGGCTGGGTGGTGGGCCCTGCCAGGTGCACGCCAAGCTAGAGAGCCGGTCCTCATCGCCACGGATGCTCTCAAAAGAGAGAGGAGAGGGGGGGGGGGGCTGCTCACCGGTGGATGAAGTTGCCGCCGAGCACGTGCCGCCGGCAGAAGGTGCACACCTCCTGCATGTGCACCACGATGAAGTCCTCCTTCATGTTGCCGCCCAGCACCTCGCCCAGCCGCTCCATGAGCTGCTCGTCCGTGGTGGCCGGCCCCGCGCCGTAGCGCTTGCCCTGCAAACGCGGCAGGGGAGGGGAGGGGAACGATCAGCGCGAGGCGGCCGCGCCGCAAGGCAACGAGCCCACGGCGAAAGGCAAGGCCGGAGCAGGCGGCGGGGGCGAGGGCGAGCGGGGCAGCAGCGAGCGGCGCTGAGAGAAACACACCTTGGCGGCGCGCGCGGCGGCGCCCTTGGCGTTCTTGGTGGCGAGCTGGCGCTCCTTCTCGGAGATGGTCACCAGCTGGTTCTCCGCCTCGCCTGCGCGCGCGCACGGGGCAAGCGAACCGCGACATCGGTCACGATCTAGCGATGCCGCCTCAAGGCGAATGTCCGACAGCGCGTGTCGCTTGCGTGCAGAGCGACACGGGGGTTTTGCGAGCGGCGCCGCACCCGGCCAGTAGTCGCCCTCGAGGTAGGGGATGAGCGCCGCCGAGCAGCGCTCCATGCGGTGGTCCTTGCCGCCCGGGAAGTACGTGTCCCACAGCGTGCTGAGCCCCACCACGATGCCCTCGGCCTTGGCCTGCGGAAGCGCCGCGCGCCGCCGCCAGCGTCGCACATCTCAACCCGAGCGCACGCGAGCAATCCAGCGCGAGCAGGGCGACGGGGTGGTGGGAGGCCTCGCGGCGTCGTCTCGCGGCGGTTGGGAGCGAGGAGGAGCAAGTCAAGCGGGCGCACCTGGCGCAGCATGTCGAGGTACCAGTTGCGCAGGCGGTCGGAGCGCGGCGTCTTCTGGCGCGAGGGGTGGCAGTACAGGATGTAGTCGTCGCCCTGCGCATTTAAGTTCACGCGCGCGACGGACACCACCACCGTAATCGCCGACTCGTCCTTGGCGAGTTCGACGATCGATCGGATCCGGGCCTCGTGCAGGGCGAGCGCGCCGTGACTCCAGGCTGCGGAGCCCGCAACACCGCCTCCTGCCTGACGGTGCGCGGCGCAAAAGAGGCTTGCCTGCATGGGTGGGCAGGCCCAAATGTACATTTGGGTGAAGCCCAGCATCTTGACGTAGGCCAGGTAGCCGATGAGGATCTGGTGGTACACAAAGGTGCGCAGCGCCACGTTGGCGTTGCAGCCCGGCACCGGGTTGGGCACCACCGCCTGCACCTGCGGAGCGCGCAGCAAACGCCGACGGACGACAGCTACGCCCCGGACGACTTCGTGAAGCTGCCGCCGCCACGGGTCCGTTCCAGCCTGGGCCGAGGCACGCGCTCCCGCAGCGGCAGGGGGCTGCTTGAGCGTGCTGCCCGTTTGGCGCGGTGCGCGCCTCTGGCTGCAAGTCCGCCGGCCTGCGACCCCCTGCCTGTGCCCCGGTCACAGTCGCGCCACCGCGCCTGTGGCTGCAAGTCTGCCGGCCGCGCCCCTGGCCAAAAGCGTCACAGTCGCACCCCTCGCACCTCTGGCTGGAAGTACTTGACGCTGTCCAGGTAGCTCAGGTAGACGCACTTGGTGTTTGGCCCCGGGCAGTCCTCGCCGTACTCTTGCACGTACCTGCGTTCGTGAGGGCAGCGACCTCGCACCGGCTCGCGCCAGCTCTACTGCCTCCCTCGCTGCCGTGGCGGCGCAACAGGAGGCACGCCGGTGAGCCCACGCCGGCGGCGCGAGAAGCGGCAGATCAGCGGCGGCACAGCCCTCCCCCACCCGCGTCTGCACCCGGTGGATAGCGCGCCGTGACCGGCGCAAGCCTCCGCAGGCGCGAGCACGCACAGAGGGGCACTCACATGCAGAAGAGGCAGACGTCGACGCCGTCGAGCGTCTGGAAGAGCAGCACCACGCGCTGGCGGTAGGGCAGCGCCGTGGGGTAGCTGTTGTCCTGCCCAAAGGCCTCGAGGAACTTGGGCTTGACCTCGCACTTCTTGATCACGTTGTTGACCACGCGGATGCTGAGGCCCTCGGACGTCGGCGTCTGCGACAGCTCGGTGCCCAGCTGCGGAACGACGCGGCAAAAGACAACCGGCAGGCGCAGGCCACGCGTGTGAAGGGCGCACCCGGCACGCACGCCTACGCCGGCGCGGGCGAGCGGCCTCGCAGCAGGCGCGAGAGCAATGGCGCGAGCGTCGCGATGCCGACAAACTCCCCGGGACCCGTGGCCCCGCACCTTGGCGGCGCGCGCCTGGCGCGCCAGCGGCAGACCGCATCGCAAACGCGCCCCTCCCACCACCAATGGGGCCCTCGTGCCTCCCAAGCCCCTGCAGCCTCGCACCTTGGCGGCGCGCGCCTGGCGCTCCAGCCGCAGCCCGCCCACCACGCGCTCCTCCAGGTAGCGGCTCAGCTTGCAGTGAGGCAGGTCCTTGCACTCGAGCATGGCCTGGGGCCGCGTCTGCGCGGCAGCACGAGGGGAAGAGGCAGCGCGGCGCGTGGGCGCGCACGCGGGCAAGCCTCAGCACGGCAACATTGCTTCGCCCGGAGCGGCACGCGGCGTGGGGCGCAGCCTGCGCTCCGTGCCCGGCCGCTCAACTCAAGGGCAGGGTCACGTGTGCCTTGCTGCTCTGCGGCGGCAGAGGCGCACGTAGAGGGGGGCGAGGGGTGCCCGTGGCTCACCTCGATGGGTCTCCGCTTGCCCTGCTCGCACGTCTTGATGAGGCAGTCGGGGCAGAGGTAGTGCGTGGCGGTGCTGTTGCGGCCCTTGTTG
>VFQP010004255.1_pt1 | contig 13511 bp, 14 predicted proteins | sample 3512351 | NCBI WGS metagenome assembly VFQP01 (sample SAMN10412372, study PRJNA504923) | tailings metagenome | isolation source: Relicate 1 Philex TSF1 revegetated site | place: Philippines: Tuba, Benguet | collected 2017-08-29 | reverse complement strand
ACAACATGCCAGGCATTGCGAGCGCCGCGACCTCGGTCGTCATTGCCCATATCGCTGCCGGCACGGTGCGCATCCGCGTGGGCGCCGGTGGCATCATGCTGCCCAACCACGCCCCGATCGTTATCGCCGAGCAATTCGGGACGCTGGCACGGCTTTTCCCCGGTCGCATCGATCTCGGCCTCGGCCGCGCTCCCGGCACCGACCAGGCGACCGTTCAAGCCCTGCGCCGATCATCGGGAAGCGTGGAAAATTTTCCGCAGGACGTGCTGGAGGTGCTGAGTTATTTTTCTCCTGTGCTGCCGGGTCAGTATGTGCAGGCAGTTCCGGCGGCGGGAACCGATGTTCAGGTATGGATCCTCGGGTCGAGCACGTACGGAGCGCAAGTCGCTGCCCAGCTGGGACTCCCCTACGCTTTCGCCTCGCACTTCGCGCCCGATCAATTGATACCCGCCCTCGATATCTACCGTCGCCGCTTCAAGCCGTCTAAGCAGCTCGACCGGCCATATGTCGCGGTTGGTGTAAATATCATCGGCGCTGAGACCGACCGCGAGGCGCTGCGTCTGGCGACCACGCAGAAGATGTCATTCACTACTCTCCTTCGCGGTGTGCTCGGGCTTAGCCAGCCGCCCATCGATGATATTGATACCTTCTGGACGCCCTCTGAAAGGGCGCAAGTGCACCGTATGCTCGCCCGCTCCATCGTTGGCTCTCCCGAGACCGTACGCGTCGGCATCGATGCCCTTGTGGCCGAGACCGGTGCCGACGAGCTGATCGTCGTTTCAGACGTTTACGATCATGCCGCGCGGCTGCGCTCGTTCGAGCTAATCGCAGCAACGCAGACCGCCGGCACTGAGGAGAAGGTCCATTCCATGCCGTGAGCGAGCCGCGGGCAACCGTGGGATCAGTTCGCCACGACGTCCGTTGGTATCAAGACGTCGGCCGATCTGGCCTGCGCGCGCTTATGGGGTCGTGCTCCGCTCATTCGTTACCCAGAAAGTTATCTTGAACTGGGTAATGTGGGATGCAGGCGATGAAAAGATTTCAATAAAAACAGTGCGCTCGCCGAGCGCACGTGGCGGAGAGAGTGGGATTCGAACCCACGGTGGGCTTGCACCCACGCCGGTTTTCAAGACCGGTGCCTTAAACCACTCGACCATCTCTCCGGATTGCCTCGCGCGGGCCCGCGCAGGCGGTTGGAACCTACACAGTCCGCGCCTGACCCTCAAGAACCGGTTAAGGGCGGAACGCCGCGCTTAACGGGATCGAAATCGCTTTCTGGCAAGCTGCCAAGGCTCGTCGGTGAAGACCGCAAAACAGCGGCGCCCGCGAGCGAACTAGGCAGGAAGGTCCCGTAAGGGGCCGAGGGATGGCGTTTATGGTAGTGCGTATGAACGGCGCGCGCGCAGGTGCGCCGCGGCAATCGAATTCCTGTGTCGGATCGCGTGGCATTGGGGGCATGCTTCCCCTGATCGCGCTTGCGGCGGCCGCGCTGGGCGGTTGCGCCAGCAGCCAAACCGTCGTTTCCGATCTTTCGCCCTCGAAGGGCTCCTCCGCACGCCAGCCGATGTTTCCCGAGTCCAAATGGGGTGTCTCGGCCAGCCGGCGCGTGGCAGGTGTCGACGAGCGCATCCAGAAGGGCGGCGGCACCTACAAGGTCGGCGAGCCCTATCAGGTTGGTGGGCGCTGGTACAACCCGCGCGAGCAACCCGATTATGACCGCATCGGCACCGCGTCCTGGTATGGCAACGACTTCCACGGCCGCCATACGGCTAACGGCGAAGTTTTCGACATGAATGCTCTGACGGCCGCCCATCCGACGCTGCCCTTGCCGAGCTATGCCTACGTGACGAACCTGTCGAACAACCGCACCATCCTCGTGCGCGTCAACGACCGCGGCCCCTACGTGGGCGAGCGCATGATCGATTTGTCGAAGGAGTCCGCGCGCTCGCTGGGTCTTTTGTCGGGCGGAACCGGCAAGGTGCGGGTCCGTTACGCCGGGGCGGCGCCGCTGGACGGCAACGACCGCCGCGAGCGCCAGTTTCTGGCCAGCCGCCCGTGGACCGGCGGCGCCGACATCGCGGCGCTCGAACGAACGGAATCGATGCAGGAATGGTCGCCGTACGGCCGGCAGGCCGAACCTCAGGACTGGCGCCCGCGCGGAAATCCGGGCGCCGTCGCCTCCATTGAGCGCCAGCCGCTCCCGGAGCCCTACCGTCCGCAGCAACCCGCGCGTGCGGCCTTCGCTCAGAGCTACGCCGATGCCGGCTATGATAGAGGCGCCTGGTCGCCGGATTCTTACCGCAAGGGCCTGAACTCGCGCTGAGCCCAGAGAACGCACACGACTCTCGAGGGCGCCTCTGACGCCCTTCCGCCCGCCTGCGGCCTGTCCTATATCCTCCCGCGTGACTAGGGACAGGGAACCAGTTCATGCCTCGTTACGTGAAGGAAGTTGCCGCGCTGGCCATCGCCGGCTTGCTCGGTGTTTTGGCGTCATCGGCCGTTGAGCGCAATCGGGCAGCCGCTCAGGACAGCGCGCCGGCCGCCCGCGTCGTACCTCCCTCGCGCGAGGTTGCCCAGTATTCGTTTTCGCCAATCGCGCGCCGGGCGGCTCCCGCGGTCGTCAACGTCTACGTCCAACGCCGCGTGCAGACCTTCTCGTCGCCCTTTGCCAACGATCCCTTCTTCCGCCAGTTCTTCGGCGACGCGTTCGGGCAGCCCTCCGAGCGCATCCAGAGCTCGCTCGGCTCCGGCGTGATCGTGAGCCCGGAAGGCATCGTGGTCACCAATACGCACGTCATCCGCGGCCGCGGCGAAACCGAAATCCGCATCGCTCTCGCCGACAAGCGGGAATTCGATGCCAAGGTGCTGACGCAGGACGACAAGACGGACATCGCCATCCTCAAGATCGAAAGCAACGAGCAGCGCTTCCCGACGCTGGAGCTCGAGGACTCCGACACCCTCGAGGTAGGCGACATGGTGCTCGCCATCGGCAATCCGTTCGGCGTTGGCCAGACTGTGACCAGCGGCATCATCTCGGCGCTCGCGCGCAGCGAGATCGGCAATTCGGATTCGCAGGTGTTCATTCAGACGGACGCGGCGATCAACCCGGGCAACTCGGGCGGCGCGCTGGTCGACATGTCAGGCAAACTCGTCGGCATCAATACGATGATTTTCTCGCAGTCTGGCGGCTCACAGGGCATCGGGTTTGCGATTCCCTCCAATCTCGTGCGGCTCTACGTGCAGGGCGCCGCGGAAGGCCGGAAGGTCGAGCGGCCGTGGCTCGGCGCGCGTCTCGAAACCGTGACGCGCGACACCGCCGAAGCGCTTGGGCTCGATCGCGTCGCGGGTGCCGTCGTGGCCCGTGTTTCAAACAGCGGGCCTGCGGCCGGAGCTGGCTTGACTGCCGGGGATGTCATCGTCCAGGTCGACGGCTTTGAGGTCGCGGACGCGCGCGGGGTCCAGTATCGCCTCACCACGCGCGGCATCGGCAGCACTGTGAAGATCGGCGTCATCCGCAAGGGGCAGCCCTTGACCGTCGAACTCACCCTTGTCGGCGCGCCGAAACCCGGCCGCGACGACGTCCGCAATCTCGCGGGCCAGCATCCGCTCGATGGCGCGCGCGTGTCGAATATCGGACCGGCCGTCGCGGACGAACTCGGCATCGATGAAACCGATGGCGTCGTGGTCGTCTCGGTCCGGCGGTCCTCGACGGCGGCGCGCCTCGGCTTTTTGCCAGGCGACGTGATTTCCGAAATCGGCGGAGCGAAAGTCGCAAGCGTGCGGGATCTTGAGACCGTTTTAGGGACGCGGCAGCGCATGTGGCTCGTGGCCGTGCGCCGTGGCGACAAGGTTTTCAATCTCCAAGTGCCCGGATAAGTAGGACGGGAATGGCCCGCCAAGCTAACATCCCCTTATGAGCAATCTCTTTGAAGCCGCTGGGTTGGATAAGGGCGCGCCGCGTCCGTTGGCCGACCGTCTGCGTCCGAAGACGCTGTCGGAAGTCGCCGGCCAGCCGCACCTCGTAGGGCCGGAGGGAACGCTGACGCGATTCCTGGCCAGCGGACGTTTGCCGAGCCTGATTTTGTGGGGACCTCCTGGTTGCGGCAAGACGACGATCGCGCGTCTGCTGGCTCACGAGACGAAGCTCGAGTTCGAGCAGCTGTCGGCGATTTTCTCCGGCGTCGCGGAGCTGCGGAAGGCGTTCGATCGTGCCAAGGCCCGTCGCGAGCAGGGGCGCGGCACGCTGCTTTTCATCGACGAGATCCACCGCTTCAACCGCTCCCAGCAGGACAGCTTCCTTCCATACATGGAGGACGGCACGATCACGCTGGTCGGCGCCACGACCGAAAATCCGTCATTCGAAATCAACGCCGCTGTGCTGTCACGCGCCAGCGTGCTGACGCTGAACCGCCTCGACGATGAAGCGCTCGAAGATCTCCTGAAGCGCGCCGAAACCGAGGAGGGCCGCTCGCTCCCGCTCGATACGGATGCGCGCGAAGCCTTGAAATCGATGGCCGACGGAGACGGCCGCGCCGTGATCAATCTGGCTGAAGAGGTCTTCGCCACGGTGAAGCCGGGCGCGAAGGCGCTGGATCGCGCCGCGCTTGTGAAGCTCGTCCAGCGCCGCGCGCCCCTCTACGACAAAGGCCGCGATGGGCACTACAACCTCATCTCGGCGCTGCATAAAGCCGTGCGCGGCTCCGATCCGGACGCAGCGCTTTACTATTTCTGCCGCATGCTGGATGGCGGCGAGGACCGGCTCTTCATCGCCCGCCGCATCGTTCGTATGGCGGTAGAGGACATCGGCTTGGCCGACCCCCAGGCGCTCGTGATCGCCAATGCGGCGAAAGAGGCGTTCGACTTTCTCGGCAGCCCGGAAGGCGAACTGGCACTGGCGGAGGCCGTGATATACGTCGCCACGGCGCCGAAATCGAACGCCAATTACGTGGCCTACAAGGCGGCCATGCGCGCCGCCAAGGAGCATGGCTCGCTCTCGCCGCCGAAGGTCATCCTCAATGCGCCGACCAAGCTCATGGAGGATGAGGGCTACGGCGACGGATACCTCTACGACCACGACCAGCCGGACGCGTTTTCCGGCCAGAACTACTTCCCGGACGAGATGAAGACGCGGCCCAAGTTTTACGACCCGCCCGAGCGCGGATTTGAGCGGGAGCTGGCCAAGCGGCTTGCCTACTGGGATGGGCTCCGCAAGAAGCGTTGAGCCACACCTGTGTCCTTAACTATAGGACCGGGCGCCCCGGCCATCTGGCCAACTTTCCTCCGGCATCCTATAGTCCGCCCGCACGACACAAGGCCGGTTTACGGGGCTCGGCTGGCGCCGACGGGCGGATCGTAGTAGGGAAGCGTTTCATGATTGAATTCAAAGATCTATGGCGCGGGCATCCGATCAATGAAAGCGTCCAGACTCCGTGCATCGCCCCCCATAACCTGACGAACCTCGAGGGCAACACGGTCCTCCTCGGCTTTCCGGTTTTCGCCAACCAGTGCGCGATCCGTATGGGCGTCGCCCTCAGGCGTGCCGGCGTACAGCCCTCGCAGCTCTCCGGCATCTCGCATTGCTCCGTGCACCCGCGTGACGAAATGCACTTCATCAACGCGAGCCAGCTCGCCAATGGCATCGCGCGCGCCAGCATCGCGGGCATCGGCCCGACGGAGAAATTCATCGGCGCCGACGCGGCGGAGTTCTATCCGAAGATCTTCGGACGCACCGGCATCATCTACATCCAGGACTATTGGCGCCGTTCATCGGACAGCGGTCGCCCGACCGGCGACCACATCGACGTATGGAACGGCTACCGCTCGTCGGCCAAATGGCTGATGGAGTGGTTCTCCTGGCTCGGCTACTACTCGAACTACGCCGACGCCGGTGAGATCTGGTTCTGGGAAGTGAAATAGAAATCGAACACCGCTTCGGACCGGTTATCATAGTGCGCCTGGAAGGCTGCCGGAGGATTGAATGCGCTATCTCGTTGCGATCGTTTTCGCCATTGTCGGTGCCGCTCTGGCCATGCACTTCCTGAGCGGACCGGTGGCCAACTGGGCAGCACTTCAGTTCAAGTTCGAGAGTTCGGACGAAGCCGAGAACATCAATCAGCTCGCGTTCATGGTCGTCAATCTGGCGGGCATGATCGTCGGCTGGACCATCGGATGGGTGATCGGCGGTCCGCTCCGCGGCGGCGCTCGCCCCAATTGATTTGCTAACGTCGGCGCCGGCCTTCCGGCGCGACCGACTCCCTTGGATGACAATGACAGACCGCGCACAAGAGCGCGTGGAAACCATCGAGGTTGCCGAGCGCGAAGCCGGTATGCGCCTTGACCGCTGGTTCCGCGTGCATTTTCCCGAGATCACCCACGGCTACCTGCAGAAGCTTCTGCGCTCCGGGCAGGTGAGGGTGGACGCCCGCCGCGTCGAAGCCAAGGAGCGCCTGGAAGCCGGCGCCAAGATCCGCGTGCCCAAGGCCGCGCGGACGCCACGCGAGGGAAGCGCCGCCGCGAAGACGGCCGCGACGCCCTCTGCTGCGAAGGCGGACCGCGAGCTGATCGAAAGCATGATCTTGTTCGAGGACGACGACGTGCTCGTCCTCAACAAGCCGTTCGGGATTGCCGTCCAGGGAGGCACCGGAACACGGCGCCACATCGACGGAATCCTGGCGGGGATGGTCGATCGCTTCGGCGACCGCCCGCGCCTCGTGCATCGGCTCGACCGCGATACGACTGGGGTTTTGCTGGTTGCCAAGCATCGCAGCGCAGCCGCCAAGCTCGGCCGCATTTTTCAGACGCGCTCTGCCGCAAAAACATATTGGGCGCTCGTCAGAGGCGTGCCAAAGCCGCCCCAAGGCAAGATCGAGGCGGCACTCGTCAAGGCGTCCGGGCCGGACGGCGATCGCATCCGCAAGGCCCGTCCCGGCGAGCAGAACGAAGCGATGCATGCAACCACGCACTATTCCGTGGTGGATCGTGTTGCGCACAAGGCCGCGTGGGTCTCGCTGAAACCGGTCACGGGCCGCCAGCATCAGCTACGCGCGCATATGGAAATGATCGGCCACCCCATCGTCGGCGATAATAAATACGACGGCGGCATGGAGTTGCTCGCGGAGAACATCGAGCCGAAGCTGCATCTGCACGCGCGCAGGCTCATCATCCCGCATCCGGCGGGCAGGGCGAAGATCGACGTATCGGCGCCTCTTCCGCCGCACATGCTTGGAACGTGGGACTTGCTGGGCCTCGACCCGCGCCGTTTCGAGAAAGACGACGGTTGACAGGATGCCCCCGGTAAAGCTCGTCATATTCGATTGCGACGGCACGCTGGTTGATAGCCAGCACGCCATCGTTGCGGCCATGAGCGATGCGTTTCAATCGGAGGGGCTTATCGCACCCGAACGCGAGCGCGTCATCGGCGTCGTCGGCCTTTCGCTAGGGATCGCGGTCGCGCGGCTTGTGCCGTATGGCGCCGATCTGGATCAGGTGGATAGGCTCGCCGAAGCGTACAAAGCCGCTTTCTCAGAGCGCCGCAAGCGGGCGGAGCACGCAGAGCCGCTGTACGACGGTGTGCGCGAAACACTTTCCCGGCTCGCTGCGCGCGACGACGTGGTCCTCGGCATCGCCACCGGCAAATCGCGGCGCGGGGTCGCCGCCGTGCTGGAGCGGGAAGGGTGGACTGACCTTTTCGCAACAATCCAGACAGCGGACACGCACCCATCGAAACCACATCCGTCCATGATCTTGAGCGCCATGAGCGAGACGGCGGCCGAAGCGGTCGACACGGTTATGATCGGCGACACGACGTTCGACATGGAGATGGCACGCGGCGCCGGCACGACGGCTATCGGCGTAAGCTGGGGCTATCATCCGGCCGATGCCCTACACGCCGCCGGGGCCCATCACGTGATGGCCGATTGTGCGGAACTCGAACGAACCCTGGATCAATTCATGTTTCGACGGCAGGCGGAATGAGCACTGACGACCCCAACTCTAATGGCAATACGAGCAAGGGCCACAAAATCCCGCCCAAAGACTCGCTGCGCGCGCCCTTGCCGAAACGCTTCTACAAGTCGGTAGCAGTCGAAGCCGCACCGGGCGGTTTCCGCGTGCTGCTCGATGGCCGTGGCATAAAGACTCCCGCCAAGCGCGAGTTCGTTGTTCCGGTCGAGCCGCTTGCCGAAGCCATCGCCGCCGAGTGGCAAGCGCAGGGCGAGCGCATCGATCCCGCGACCATGCCGCTGACGAAGCTCGCCAACTCAGCCATCGATGCCGTGTCGAGCCGCATGCAGGAGGTGGCGGACGACATCGCCGCGTTTTCAGCGAGCGATCTGCTCTGCTACCGCGCCGAGGCGCCGGAGGCCCTCGTGCGGAGGCAAGCCGGTGCTTGGGATCCGGTTCTTGCGTGGGCCAAGCGCGACCTCGGAGCCGACTTCCGCTTGCGTCAAGGTCTGATGCCTATCGACCAGCCCCCGCAAGCTCTCGACGCCATACGTCAAGCGCTCACCGGCCTCGATCCTCTAAGCTTGTCCGCGCTCCACGTGCTGACGACCATCAGCGGTTCGGCCCTCCTGGCTCTCGCCCATTACAGAGGACTGCTGTCCGTTGACGAAGCTTGGAGCGCCGCAACCGTCGACGAAACTTGGCAGAAGGAGCAGTGGGGATTGGACGCCGAAGCCGAAGCTCACGCCGCTGCACGCTTGGCCGAGTTCGCGGCCGCTAGCCGCTGCCTTCGTCTGACTCGTCGATAAGCACCGGCTGGGAGGTCTTCTGTGGCTCCGGCGCGATGAGATGCACCAGCCGTAGAATGGCGAATGAGAGCAGCGCCGCCAGGATCGCGAGCAAGTAGTGGCCCGCGCCGACCGCAACTCCGAGCGCGCCCGCCATCCACATGCCGGCTCCCGTCGTTAGCCCCCGTACTGAATTGCGGCCCTGAATGATCGTACCTGCGGCAAGAAATGCCACGCCCGCCGTTACCGCCTCGATGATGCGGATCGGATCCGTACTTCCGTCCGACTGAGACTGACGGACGGTCTCGTAGATCTCGAACGTCAGGACGGTAAAGACGGCTGCAGCTAAAGCCACCAGCATATAGGTGCGCAATCCTGCAGGCCGGTCTTTCTCCTCGCGATCCCATCCCAGCAGAGCTGCGAGCCCTGCAGCCATGACAAGTCGAAACGCAACCTCAAGGAAGCCGAGAAAACTCGTCTCTGATGCGAGTTCGAGAGAAGTCACTTGCGCCCCTCCCAGGCAACGTCCGGTGCGTCACGATATGCCAGTTCGTTTGACTGAGAAACGCCAATTTCGAATTTATCAGTCTCCGTCCTTTGATTTCGGAACCGTGATGTCGACACCTGGTGCTTGAACGCGCGTACCTTCGCTGTTGGTCTCGACGCGCGTACCCGGGGCTTCGACCCGGGTGCCGTCCTCCGTCGATACGGAGGTAGTCGTTGCGTTGTTCTGCGCCACGAGCACGGCGCCTCCGATAGCCAGGAACAATGCGATGACAATCAGCAACGTCGAACGGGACATGGAACTACCTTCCAATGAATTTCGCGGTTTTCCCAAAACGGTCGGCCAATGAACAAAGTTCCCCAACGCGCGTCCCTGCGTTAGGGATTCATTTACGCAAACGGCGCCAAATGGCTGAAACGCTAACGCCAGGAGATCAGCCCATGGTGTCGAAAGCAGCCGTAGCCGCGCGCTCCGTCGCCAAGCGTGACTTGCTTCACCGCAATGCAATGATCGCCGCGGGCTTGGTGGTGGCGGCAGCGCTTCTCCTCAGCGGAAAAGCCCGCGCATCCGACCTCGTGGTCGCCTACGATCAATCCCAGCTTCTGCGGCTGCCGCGGCCCGTCGCGAGCGTGATCATCGGAAATCCGTCGATTGCCGATGTCGCGATCCAGGGCGGCAACCTGCTGGTCGTGACCGGCAAGACTTTTGGCATCACGAACATCATCGCGCTCGATGCGGAGCGGAACATCATTCAGGACCAGCGCATCGTCGTGAGGCGCGATGAAGTGCGCACTGTTAACCTCACGAAGGGCGGGCTGCGTCAGTCGTATAGCTGCACGCCGAATTGCTCGCCGACGCTCACGATCGGCGACGATACCGCCTATTTCGACATGATCTCGAAGCACGCGTCGACGAAGACCCAGTTCTCCGCCGGGTCAGAAACGTCGGGTCGCGGCCCGGAAGGTCAATAGCTTCGGATTGAACGGCGCGCGCGCCTACGCGTCGTCGCCGTTCTTGGGCGTGCACATGGAGCGCTTGCCGCCGGCCTTGATGAAGGCGACGATCTCCATCACCGTCGGATGATCCTTGAATTCCTCGGTGACGTCCGCGACACGCTCGAGAAGCGTGCCCTCCTGTGCGAAGAGTGCGCGGTACGCCCGGCGCAGGTCATGGATCTCGTTGCGCGAGAAGCCGCGCCGCTGCAGGCCGACGATATTGAGCCCCGAGAGATAGGCCCGGTTGCCGAGCGCCATGCCGTAAGGGATGAGGTCTTGCTCGAGCCCGCTCATTCCCCCGAGAAAGGCATGGCTGCCGACGCGGGCGAACTGGATCACGGCGGCGCCCCCGCCAAGAATGGCGAAGTCACCGACCTCGACATGACCGGCCAGCATGACGTTGTTCGAGAGGATGACATTGTTGCCGACGTGGCAGTCGTGTCCGACGTGCGAATTGGCGAGGAAAGCGCACGAATTGCCGACCGTCGTCGAAAGGCCGCCGCCCTCCGTACCGGGGTTCATGGTGACGCCTTCGCGGATCAGACAGTCCGAACCGATATCCAGTGTCGACGGCTCACCTTTGTACTTGAGGTCCTGCGGCTGATGACCGATGGACGCGAACGGGAAGATGCGCGTGCGCGCGCCGATCGTCGTGCGTCCGGCCACGGCCACATGACTGGCCAGTTCCACGCCCTCGCCAAGCGATACGTTGGCGCCGACGACCGAGTACGGCCCAACCTTTACGCCGTCGGCAAGCTTGGCGCCGTCTTCGATGATAGCGGTGGGATGGATATCGGATTTAGCCATTCTTGCTCGCCGCGAATGCCCGGGCTTCTGCAGTGTCGGCGAGCATCGCGCTGATCTCGGCCTCCGCGACTGTCTTGCCGTCGACCTTCGCTTCTCCATAGAAGCGCCAGACGCGTCCGCGGTTCCGGATCTTGCGTACGTGATAGTGGAGCTGGTCGCCCGGCACCACGGGCTTGCGGAACTTCGCCTTGTCGATGGCCATGAAGTACACGAGCTCGGTCTTGTAGTCCTCGCCAAGGCTGTGAACGCAAAGCGCGCCGGCGGTCTGCGCGAGACCTTCGATTATCAGCACACCCGGCATGACCGGATACTGAGGGAAGTGGCCCTGGAAGAACGGCTCATTGATGGTCACGTTCTTCACGCCGACGCAGGTCTCGTCGCCGTTGATGTCGTAAATTCGGTCGAGCAGGAGGAAGGGGTAACGGTGCGGGAGCAGCTTCAGAATCTTTGCGATATCCGCGGTCGTTGCCGAAGGTTTCTTCGTCGCGTCGTCCATCCCCAGTACACTCCGTTTTGCCCTGAAGACCTCGCTCCGGGCATAGGTTCAAATATTCAGGCGCCGCCCTTGTCGTCGTCGGGACGGTCGCCGCCGCGGCGCGCCAGCCGCGTGATGGCGGCCACTTCGCGCGCCCACTGCTTGAAAGGTCGCGCGGGGGTGCCGGCCAGTATGGCTCCCGGAGGAACATCGTCCTTCGGGTGAGAGCCACCGGCGATTTGCGCTCCGTTACCGATCTTGATGTGTCCGACTGCGCCGGACTGCCCGCCCATGACCACATGGTCGCCAAGCTCGGTCGAGCCTGAAATGCCGACTTGGCCGACGATGACGCAGTGCCGTCCGATCACCACGTTGTGCCCGATCTGGACGAGATTATCAATTTTTGTGCCCTCGCCGATGATGGTATCCTTAAGCGCGCCCCGATCGACGGTTGAGTTTGCGCCGATTTCCACGTCGTCCTGGATGATAACTCGCCCGACCTGCGGCACTTTGAGGTGTCCCTGGGCGCTCATCGCGAAGCCAAATCCGTCCTGTCCGATCCGCACGCCGGGATGCAAAATCACCCGGTCGCCGATGAGCGCGTGCACGACCGAGACCAGGGGGCCGATATAGCAGCCGCGGCCGATCGTGACGCGGTAGCCGATCACCGCACCAGCCGCGATGCGGGTGCCTGCGCCGATGCGCGCCTCGGGCCCGATCACGGCGCCGGGCTCGATCTCCGCACCGTCTTCGATCACCGCCGACCGCGAAATTCTTTCTTCCGCGCCTGCTTCTGCACCCTTAGAACGCATGGCTTCCGGATAGAAGAGCGCGAGCGCCTTCGCAAACGCGCGATAGGGGCCCTTGGTAACCAAGGCAATTGTGCCCGGGGGGACGCGATCGGCAAACTGGGCCGAGACGAGGCAGGCGCCGGCTTGGGTAGCCTGAAGCTGCGGCAGATATTTGCGGTTGTCGAAGAACGACAGGTGGCTCGGCGTCGCTTCCGAAAGCGGCTGCACCCCGATTACGGTGCGCGCCGCATCTCCCCTGACCTCGGACTGCGTAGCGGCGGCCACTTCTTGCAACGTGAAGGGCCCGGCAGTGTCGAAGAATCCGGGATGATTCATGCGAGGGTGCCTTCAAGGTCCAGGTAAGCGTTGACGGGGCGGGACCGCGCAGGAGCGCGTTTCAAATTAGGCCTAGCCCGGCTACGGATCCGGGACGCGAAGGGGTTTTCCGATAAGAAGCACGATAAAGCAACAGCCTAGACCCTTTCCACCCCGCCAAAGCGGCACTCTCGAGATGTCCGCGCCTTTCTGTCGCCGCTGCGCGGCTGCGAACCGCTGCGGGCGACCCCTCGCGGTGCGCAACCGCGCGACGCCCCAAAAACACGAAAGCCCGGCAGCGAGGCTGCCGGGCTTTCCATTGATGGCCAAGTCTTAGAACTTGGTCGAAGCGCCGAAGCGGAAGAACTGTTCCTCGTCGAACTTCTCTTTCGCGATCGCTTTGGCGAAGTCCATGCGGATCGGACCAACCGGGGAGTTCCACATGATGCTGGCACCCACCGACGCGCGGAGTGCTGGGTCATTCCCCGCGAGCACGATCGTGCCGTCTGCGTTCAGTTTCTTCGCAAGATCGTTGGCGTCCCACAGCGAACCGGCATCCGCGAACACGGCGCCCGAAAGACCGAGGTCGTCGGGAACGAACGGTAGCGGGAAGCGGATTTCAGCGGTTGTCGCCCAGTAGCTCTTGCCGCCGACGGCATCCTTGCGCGGGCTCGAGATATCGCGCGGGCCGAAGCCGCCGCGATCGAAGCCACGGATCGTTTCACCGCCGCGGAAGTAGAGGTCCGTCAGGCGGACATCATCTCCGCCCCAACCCTCGATATGGCCACCGATGGCGCGGCCCACGAAGGTGATCTTCTCCGTGATCGGGTAGTAGGCTCGACCTTCGCCGTTGACGCGGACGTACTGAACGTCGCCGCCGAGACCGGCCATGTC
>VFQP010004254.1_pt1 | contig 13516 bp, 13 predicted proteins | sample 3512351 | NCBI WGS metagenome assembly VFQP01 (sample SAMN10412372, study PRJNA504923) | tailings metagenome | isolation source: Relicate 1 Philex TSF1 revegetated site | place: Philippines: Tuba, Benguet | collected 2017-08-29 | reverse complement strand
GGCTCCGGATCATAGAGCGTTGCCCGCTCGACGAGAAATGGCGCGCCCTGGCGAAAGTTGGCGGCACGCTCAGCGACGGATTGCCGACCGGCACCGGCATGTGCCGCAGAGCCGGCGTCGCGCGCGCGGGCATCGCGACCTTGGCCATGAGCCGCCGCAGCACGCGACGGCTGCGTATCGGTTGGGCGTTCGCTCATCCGCGTATCGTGCCACCTGCATTACCTGTCCCGTGGCAGCGCGACCATGTCTTTGCCACCCATCGGAACCCGGAACCTACGCAGCACGCTAAAACGCACCGAATCGCGCGATATTACCGCATCTTGTACTTGATGTCCGACCTGTGACCGGAGAGGGCAAAATCCGTTCAGGTGCTGTCACCTTGGAGCGCCAGAACAGTGCCGGATAAGTCGCCTTGACGCCCGCCACCCGATCCTCGAAGAGGGTAAGGAGAACATCGGAGGACGATCATGATCGGACGCCTCAATCACGTGGCAATCGCGGTCCGCGACATGGCGGCGGCGGTCGCCGTCTATCGCGACACGCTCGGCGGCGAGGTCTCGGAGAAAGTGGCTCAGCCAGAGCACGGCGTTTCGACGGTGTTCGTCATACTTCCCAACACCAAGATCGAGTTGCTCGAGCCGCTCGGGGCGAATTCGCCCATCACAAAGTTCCTGGAGCGCAATGCCGAGGGCGGTATCCATCACATCTGCTACGAGGTCGATGACATCATCGCAGCGCGCGACCGCCTGAAGGCCGCAGGCGCTCGCGTCCTCGGCGACGGCGAGCCGAAGATCGGCGCACACGGCAAGCCCGTCCTCTTCCTGCATCCCAAAGATTTCTGCGGCACGCTCGTCGAGCTCGAACAGGCCTGAAGCGCTTCCGACCGCGCACGGATGATCACGCCTCCGTGTTATATGCCGGCAGAGGTCAAGTCTTGACCGCGTCATCGCCTCACGCGAGAACTTAACCGCGTAACGCACGCTTCGCAGGGCCTCGGGAGGGCTCCCTCCGGATACTCTGAGATACCTTGTTGGCAGATCTTGCGAGCGAGGGCGTCGCCGTTGTGCTCATGATCATCGGGTGGCAGGCCTCATCTCCTGCTCACCCCAACTGGAGAAGGCCCCATTCCTCACGCGCCTGCAGCCATCAACGCTGTCGGCAGACGCGCCAGAGGGAAAAGGAGCCGCCGTCACAGAATGATGAAACGACTTGTGGAACTCGGACGCCGGCATCTGCCGGCCGTCACGCTGTTTGTTCTCGCACTAAGCATCCTTGCCGCAGGCCCAACGGCGGCAGAGCAGAAGCCCGCGACTCTCGAGCGCATTCAAGCTCGTGGCCACGTCATCTGCGGCTTCACGCGCGCAGCTCCCGGCTTCTCGACCGTCGATGCACGCGGCCAATGGTCGGGCTTTGACGTGGACTTCTGCCGCGCGCTTGCAGCCGGCGTGCTCGGCAAGCCTGAAGCCGTCAAGCCGTTGATGATCGCGCCCTCCGTGGCGCCGACCGCATTGATCTCCGGCGAGGTCGACATCCTCGCGACGGGCACCGCCATCAGTCTGACGCGCGAGACCGGCCTCGGGGTGCGGTTTCCGGGCGTCCTCTATCACGATACGACCCGGCTGCTCGTGAAGCGGGCGCAGGGCGTCACCAGCGCGCGCGAGCTTTCGGGCGCGAGCATCTGCACCGCCAATAATCCCGAGACGATCCAGGCGATCGCGAGCTTCTTCAAGACCCACGGCATCCGGCACGAGACCGTCGTCGTCGACAAGTGGGAGGAGATGATCCAGGCCTATACGAGCGGCCGCTGCCAGGTTCTTGGTGCCGATGCAGCCGTCCTCGGTGATCTGAGGCTGCGGCTCGCTGGCTCCACCGAGCATCACATCCTGCCCGAGGCACTGGCCATCACCATGCTGGGACCGGCGGTCCGTCGCGGCGATCCGGCGTGGTACGACATCGTACGCTGGACCATCCACGCTCTCGTCGCCGCCGAGCAGCTCGGCATCAACTCCGCCAGGGTCGAGAGCCTCAAGGCCTCCGTGCAGCTCGATGTCAGGCGCCTACTGGGCGTCGAAGGCGACATCGGCAAGCCGCTCGGCCTGTCGCGCGACTGGGTCTACCAGATCCTGAAATCGCTTGGGAACTACGGCGAGTTCTATGAGCGCAATCTGGGACAGCGCTCAGCATTGAAACTCGAGCGGCGCGCCAATGAGCTGTGGACCAAGGGTGGCCTCATGGTGGCGCCCCATCTCCGCTAGGCCGGCGCGCTGAACTGGCGCGCTGAGTGTCCGGTACTTCAGCGGGCCTCAGCGCGTCTTCGACGGTTCCTCGCACTTGCCGGGATCGAGGAATGTGATTTCCTTCAGCACGCCGCGCACGGCGAAGGAGCCGTAGTCGATCATCAGGCGGCGTGAGACGCCGTTGGCGTAGTAGAGGAAGGAGAGCTCGTAGGTCGGCACGGCATCCTGACGCTGGGTCTCGGGCTCGTAGTAGCTGATCGAGATCGGCCACGACGGCACGGTCAGAAGCGGCTTTGCGGACTCGACCTCCTCCAGACCTTCCACATTTCCGGGCGCCCGCTTGTTGCCGAGGAAAGACACGGTCGTGTAGACCTTGTCGCCCTTCTCCGAGCCGTCAAAGAGATCGGCCGTGAAAAGCCTCTCGCCGCGCTGGGCGCGGATGACGAGCTCGCGCGAATGCTGGATCGGGAACATGGCCTGAGGCGCGAGATCGAGCTGCTTGCGCGTCGGCCGGGTGAGCGCGACTTTGAGCCGACCCGTATCGTTCACGCGCGAGGCGTCGCCGACCGTCGTCTCGGTGAGCTTACGGTCCTTGTATTGGCTCGAATTGAAGCGGAAGGCGCGCGAGGCGGCGTCCTCCCAGCTCGTCGTGCGCAGGTCCGTGATGCTGGTCACGCCCTCCTGGTTCACCACATTGGTGACGAACCGCATGTTCTGCGAATACCCAACGCAAGGATTGCCGGTGATCTCGTAGACCATCCGGCCGGACATGTCGGCGATGCCCGAGCCTCCCTGCGCGCGATGAAGCACGATGTCGTAGACCGCGCGATGCGGCGCCAGAACGACCTCTGCTTCCGACGCTGCAGCCCCTGCCGCCGATCCTCCAGCAAGGAGAAGCACGCTGGCCACGAGGGGCAACCAGCGCATCCGGCACCATTTCACGGCCTCAGCCATACTTCCGGCCTCCGCGCTCCCTGAGCCCACCGTTGTCGCACAAGACAAGGGCGCTGACGGCGACTCTAACGGCGAGCACCGCTCTTCTCTTGCACGAGATATGCGCTTGAACATGCAAAACTTCGTGAGGAGTGAGCTATGCCAGATGCCTCTCCCCCGTCAACGGGATTGAGAGGACCTGCTCGCGGCAGGATCAAGGCAGGCGCGTGCGCGATCGTCACACCCCCACGGCGAAGTAACGCTCGATGAAGCGTTCATAGATCCTGGTGAGTGCCTGGAGGTCGGCCACGGCGACGCGTTCGTCCACATGATGCGCGAGCGCATTGGTCAGCCCGAACTCGATGACCGGGCAATAGGCCTGGATGAAGCGGGCATCGGACGTGCCACCATTCGTCGTGAGCGCCGGCTTGCGGCCCGTGATCTCTGCGACTGCGCCATTCAGGGTGTCGACCAGCGGGCCGGGCTTGGTGAGAAATACGTCGCCGGTGCCGGAGAAGGTCACCTCCCAGCGCGCGGAAACCTCGGCTGCTGCCGCTGCACAGTGTTCGCGCACCCAGGCTTCCGCCTTCGGCCGGGTCCACAGGTTGTTGTAACGGATGTTGAACTTGGCACGCGCCTCGTTGGGGATGACGTTCGTCGCCGTGTTCGGCACGGTCAGCACCGTGACCTGGAGATTGGACGGCTCGAAGTCGGCATTGCCCTGATCGAGCGGCGTCGAGGAGAGCCGATCGATCAGCCGTGCGAGCTTCGGTACCGGGTTCTCGGCGAGCGCGGGATAGGCCGCATGGCCCTGCTTGCCCGCGACGACCAGCTCGCCACTGAGCGAGCCGCGCCGGCCGATCTTGATCTCTTCACCAAGCGTCGTGGGGTTCGACGGCTCACCGACGATGCAGGCGTCCAGGACCTCGCCATTGTCGCGCATCCAGTCGAGCACCTTCATGGTGCCGTTGATCGAGGGGCCTTCCTCGTCACCTGTAATCAGGAAGCTGATGGCGCCGGGCAGCTCGCCACCATGGCGCTCAACGAGCCGGAGCGTCGCCGCGACGAAGGCCGCAATGGCGCCCTTCATGTCGACCGCGCCACGGCCGTACATCATGCCATCGTGGATCTCGGCACCGAACGGCGGATGGGTCCATTTCGCCGCGTCTCCGACGGGAACCACGTCCGTATGCCCCGCAAAGCAAAGGTGCGGCTGCTTGCGCCCGAGGCGGGCATAAAGATTGTCGACGTCGGGTGTGCCGGCCGTGCGCATGACGAGGCGCTTGCAATCGAAGCCCGCCGGGCTCAGCGCCTCCTCGAGGAGCGATAGCGCGCCTCCCTCCTCGGGCGTCACCGAAGGGCAGCGAATCAGCGCCTGGGCAAGCGCCACGGGGTCCTTGAAGTCGATAGTCATGGGGTGATCCGGTCGCCGGAGATGAGAGGTCGCGGGAGCGCGCCATAAGGCGCTCGCGACGCTGTAGCATCCGGGAGGATCAGAGAGAAGTCTGCCGAGGCTCAGTCGCCAGAGGCCGCCTCAGGCCGCCTCGATGACGTAACCGGCGCCGCGGACGGTGCGAATGACTTCCGCTTCCTTGCCGCGGATCAGGGCCTTGCGCAGGCGCCCGATGTGGACATCGACCGTACGCTCGTCGAGCTCGGCCTGGCGACCCCACACGCCATCGAGGATCTGCTCGCGGCTGAGCACGCGTCCAGCCCGCTCCATCATGAACTCGAGGAGGCGGTACTCGGTGGGCCCGAGCCGCACCTCGCGCTGTGCACGGCGAACGCGATGCGCGAGCCTGTCGAGCGACACATCGCCGACCGATATCACGTCGGAGATGCGCTCTGGTGAAGCGCGCCGCAGCATGGCCTTGACGCGCGCGACCAGCTCGGCAATCGAGAACGGCTTGACGATGTAGTCGTCGGCGCCCGTCGCAAGGCCGCGCACCCGGTCGCCCTCCTCGCCGCGCGCCGTCAGCATGATGATCGGGACAGCCGTCGTTTCCTGGCGCTGGCGCAGACGGCGGCAGAGCTCGATCCCCGAGACACCCGGCAGCATCCAGTCGAGCAGTACGAGGTCGAAATTCTCCTCGTTGATGAGAAGCTGAGCTTCCTCACCCGTCTCCGCGACGATGACCTCGAAGCCTTCCCCCTCAAGATTGTAGGTGATGAGCTCGACGATCGCGGGATCGTCCTCGACCACCAGAATCCTGATGCTCATGTGAGCCCGACCTTCCCTGGCCTCGCCAGGCGCGCCGTCGCTACGGATCGCCTGCCCCCGTGCCGATCTCAATGTCGCAATGCGCACGTGAAGCTCCGCTTCTTACAGCGTGGGTGCTGGCTTCTGGCCTCGAAAAGAAGGCCATTGGCGCACCACGCATCCCTTGCCACCGATCAGGGCTCCTCGGCCGTGATCAGCGTTGAACTCGTCTCGTCGCTCTTCGGACGCACGTCCATCATGGGCTGTCCATGCACGAGGAAATGCACGTTCTCGGCGATGTTGGTCGTGTGATCGCCGATGCGCTCGATATTCTTCGCGCCGAACAGAAGATGCGTGCAGAGCCCGATATTGCGCGGGTCTTCCATCATGTAGGTCAGCAGCTCACGGAAGAGCGAATTATACATCGCATCGATCTGCTCGTCGGCGCGCCAGACGGCGAGCGCCTTGTCGGCCTGCCGCTCGCTGTAAGCGTCGAGCACGTCCTTGAGCTGACGGAGCGCGAGCTCGGTCATGTTCTTCAAGCCGGTCATCAGGGGCTTGGGATGATTCTCGCCCGATATCGCGAGCGCACGCTTCGCCATGTTCTTGGCGAGATCACCGATGCGCTCGAGATCGCCGGCGATCTTGAGCACGGTCATGATATGGCGAAGGTCGTCGGCAAGCGGCTGGCGCTTGGCGATCATGACGATCGACTGCTCCTGGAGGTCGCGCTCGAGCTGGTCGATGAGCGCATCGCCGGCCACCACCTCGGCGGCAAGCGTCGGATCGCGCCGCTCAAGCGCCTCGAAGGAACGACCGAGCTGCTGCTCGGCGAGGCCGCCCATCTGCGTGATGCGCTTATCGAGCAAAAGCAGTTCCTGCTCGAAGGCCTTGATCGTGTGCTGGCGCATCATCGTCGTGCTCCGGAATGCTCGAGGGTGTGTGCGAGGCCAATCGGCTCGCCTCCCCGATTTGCGCTGCAATCTAGCGCTCTCAGCCTACAACTTTGTGACAGAATAACCTATTCACTTGTAACGATTATATTACCGTCAAATGGAGGCGCTCGGGCGGCGCGCCTGCTCGTCGATGACGAACGTGAATGTCGAGCCCTTTCCAAGCTCCGATTCGATTCGGAACTCGCCGCGGTGGCGGTTGATGATGTGCTTGACGATCGCGAGGCCGAGGCCGGTCCCGCCTTTCTCGCGGCTCGACTTGGCGTTCACGCGGTAGAAGCGCTCGGTCAGGCGGGGCAGGTGCTCGGGCGGAATCCCAGGCCCTTCGTCCTGGACGGCAATGGCAATGCGGCTCGTCGGCCCCCGCGCCTCGCGCCTGACGGCGATCACGACCGGCCTCCCAGGCGCGCCATACTTCAAGGCATTCTGGACGAGGTTCTGGACGACCTGCATGATCTCGTCGTTATCGCCGAGCACGACTGCCGGTCCATCGCAGGGCTGGAACGAGAGCGTCGCGCCGGCCGCGCGCGCGACCGGCTCCAATGCCTGTACGGCCGTGGCAATGGTGTCGTTGAGGTCGATGGCCGCGCGCGGCGGCACGTGCTCGCGCATTTCGACGCGGCTCAGCGACAGAAGATCGTCGACGAGGCGTGACATGCGCGCGGCCTGCTGGCCCATGATGCCGAGAAAGCGCGCACGCGCCGCCGGATCGTCGCTCGCACGCCCTTGAAGCGTCTCGATGAAGCCGACCAGCGAAGCGAGCGGCGTGCGCAGCTCGTGGCTGGCGTTGGCAACGAAATCGGCGCGCATTCGGCCAAGCCGGTCCTGATCCGTGAGGTCGCGGAGCGCAATGACGACGCGGGCCGCATCCACATCTCCCGACGCCTCAGGCATGGCCGTCAGCGTGATCCGAACGCGCCGATCGAACGGAATGCGCTCCTGAACCTCGATCGTGCGCTGGCGACCATCGTCCAGCACCTCGTCGATGGCCTGGAGGAAGTCGGGATCGCGGCTCAAGAGCGAGGGCTGCCCGCCGGGCCGCAGAAGTGCATAGAGCTCGCGCGCCGCCGGATTTGTATGAACGATCGTGCCGTCGCCATCGAGCGCGATGACCGGGTCCGGCACGGCATCGAGCGCGGCACGCCACCGGGCTATCGGCGCTGCGCTCGCGCCACGCTGGCCCAAGGACGCGCGTCCGTGCTCGGCGCCCGCTTCCTCTCCCTCCAGGGAGACGAGCGCTGCGAGCACGAGCGCCAGCGTCGCACCGAGCACCACCATCCACGCGGAGAGACCGCCGATGAGACCAACGGCGCCGCCGCCGATCGTAACGGCCGCCAGCAACGAGCCGCGCTGGCGCACGCGCCTGAGCGCGGTGTCAAACCCGAGCCGCAGCGTCTCACTGACCGTTCGCTGATCCATGCCGCCGAGCAGCCGCACGCCCCGCTCCTTTATCCGGTGCGTTGTCCTGCGCGGTCTTTTAGACCCTCATCGCTCACTCCGACAGCCCTAGTGTCCCGATCGCGAAGTTCGTCACCATCTGCTGCTGGATCTCAAACGAACTTCGCGATCGAAAGGACACTAGCAAGCGTATGATTCTAGTGTGGTTCAGATTCCGAAGTCCGCCTCCAACACCTGCCGCAAAGTGATGGCGGACTTCGGAATCACCACACTAGCGATAGGCGATCACCGCGAGCGACAGCGCGGCCCCGAGGCCGGCGAACACGAGGAGGCCTGCCCGGCCATCGACGAAACTGTCCGGGAAGAGCTGCAGAATGAGCGGCGCAATGAGCAGCACGGCACCACCGACGATGACCGCCCAGGTCCAGGGCAGGGTTGTCCAGGCAAGGCCGAGACCGACGAGCACAGTCGCCAACGCCAGGGTCATCGTCCCCCACAGGATCGCCGTACCGGCCGGCGACTTCAGCGCCTCCGGCCGATGCTCGCTCGGAAAGTGCCCGCTCGCCGTCAGGCCATAGAGCGATGCGCTCATGACCAGCAGCGCGAACGCCACCAGCGCACCCCATTGCACGAGCACCATTCTTCACCCTCCGTCCGCTGTCCTCGCGCCGCCGGCCAAGCCCCGCTTGCCGGGCGCGCGCCTGCTCCTTACCATACGGAAGATATATCACACCGAGGGAGTGGACCATGGCGAATGCACCGGCACCGGAAGCGGCAAAGAAGCGCGAAAAGCGGACGATCACCGAAATCCGCGACAGCAAGAAGACCGGCGAAAAGATGGTCTACATGTCCGTGCCGGACTACACGGCCGCCCAGTGGGCCGAGATGGCCGGCGTCGACGTCGCCGTTGTCGGCGACAGCCTCGCGATGATCGCGCACGGCCACAAAAGCACAATCCCCGCGACCATGGACATGATGACCATGCACGCGCAGGCCATAAGGCGCGGCGCACCAAATACGTTCGTCCTCGGCTGCATGCCCTACCAGAGCTACAACACCGTCGACCGCGCACTCGTGAATGCGACGCGCTTCATGCAGGAAGCGCTGACGGACGCGGTAAAGCCGCAGGGCGGCAAGAGCCAGGCGCACATCCTCAAGGCTCTCGTCGATGCCGGCATTCCGACCGCTTCGCACATCGGGCTCACGCCGCACACGATCGCGACCTTCGGCGGCTTCAAGATCCAGGGACGCACGGCCGATGCCGCGATGAAGATCCTCGAGGATGCGCTCGCGATCGAGGATGCTGGCTGCTTCATGCTCGAGTTCGAGGCGGTGCCGGCCAAGATCGCGCGTCTCATCTCCGAGCAGCTCACAATCCCAACGATCGGCATCGGCGCAGGTGTCGGCACGGACGGCCAGATCCTGCTCTGCCACGACCTGCTCGGCGTCTTCACGGACTTCAAGCCGAAGTTCACGAAGCGCTTCGCCAACCTCACCGAGGTCGCCGTCAACGGCATCAAGCAGTACGTGAAGGAGGTCAAGGAAGGCTCCTTCCCCGATGACGATCACTCCTACACGGTGAAAGAAGAAGAGTACGAGAAGTTCGCCAAGATGGTGCAGAAGCGGAAGCAGATTTGATTTGTTGGCCGCGGGCTGCTGGGAAGAGGTGCTGCCGCGTCCTGCCGTGCTGCTATGCCCGCGGCGGCCATGCGGATGGCGATTGAATGATGCGCCCCACTTCTCTTTCTCCCCATTGTCTTCAATGGGGAGAAGGGACATGGCGCGTTTAGCTCCAGGTCCATAAAAGACGGGGTTCCGGGGGTGTCCCCCGGGCGGAGCGCGAGGCCGCGGCCTCGCGCTCCGCCTGTGGCGCGACCATGAGTATTTCAGTTGCGGCGCTTGGCGACGCGGCTCAGACTGCGCCCGATAAACCGCAGCGCAGGAGAGCGCCACCCGTGAAAGTTATCGGCTTCGACCATCTCGTGCTGACGGTTGCTTCGATCGAGCGCACGGTCGCCTTCTACACGCGCGCGCTCGGCATGACGCACGAGGTCTTCGGGCCTGAGCGTCGCTCCGCACTGCGCTTCGGCCCGCACAAGATCAACCTGCACCAGGCGGACAACATGTTCGCCCCGCGCGCCGAGCACCCGATGACTGGATCGGGCGATCTCTGCCTGCTGGTCGACGACTTCGACGGCATCGAGGAGCAGCTCGTGGCGAATGATGTGCCGATCCTCGTTCCCCCCTCGGAGCGGACCGGCGCGCGCGGCACGCTGAAGTCGATCTATATTCGCGATCCGGACGGCAACCTCGTCGAACTCAGCACCTATGCCGATCCACGCCTCAAAGCAGCAGGGTCCGACGATGTATGACTACACCTGGTTCTTTCCCAGCGCCTTCGGTGCGGGCCTCATTCACTGGATCATTGTCGCCGGCTTAGGCGCGCTGTTCGTCACGGCTCTCGTGCATGATGCCCAGGCGCGGCGATGGCTCTGGCTGTTCGGCGACATTGCCTTCCCGCCGATTGGGATCGTGCGCGGCCTGCTGGTTTGGCTCGAAAAGATCTAGTGAATGTCTGACGTAGCTGCCCCCATCGAGCTGCTCACCACCACGGAGATGGCGGCGGCGGATCGCCTGGCCGTTGCTGCTGGCGTTCCTTCGCTCGATCTGATGGCCCGCGCGGGCGAGGCCGTCGCCGAAGTCGCCGGCACGATGGTCGGCATTGGTGCACGCATTCTCGTGCTGGCTGGCCCCGGCAACAACGGCGGCGACGGCTTTGTCGCTGCGCTGAGGCTCGTGCAGCAGGGCTACCGCGTGCGCCTTGCGCTGCTCGGCGAGCTCAGTGCCCTCAAGGGAGATGCGGCGCACTATGCCGCGCGCTGGCCGGGGCCGGTGGAGGCCGTTAGTGACGAGGGCATCCACGCGTGCGATCTCATCATCGACGGGCTGTTCGGCGCCGGCCTCTCTCGTGCGATCGAGGGCGCGGCGGCCGAGGCCATAACCGCGGTCAATGCGTCCGACGTGCCTGTGCTCGCGATCGACGTCCCGAGCGGCCTCGATGGGACAACAGGCACGCCCACGGGCCCCGTCATCCAGGCGACGCGCACCATCACGTTCTTCCGCCGCAAGCCCGGCCACATCTTGCTACCCGGGCACGAACTCTGCGGACCCGTAACGCTCGCCGACATCGGCATTCCCACAAGCGTGCTCGATCGGATCAGGCCGCACACGTTCGCCAATAGCCCGGCGCTCTGGCGCCACGCGCTGCCAGCGACAAAGGCGGACGCGCACAAATACACACACGGCCATGCCGTCGTCGTCTCGGGGCCCGCTGAGAGCACGGGCGCGGCACGGCTCGGCGCACGTGGAGCGCTGAGGATCGGCGCCGGCCTCGTGACCGTGGCGAGCCCGCGCGCTGCTTTCCCGGTGAACGCGGCGCACCTCACAGCGATCATGCTGAAGCCCTTCGACGTTCCCGAAGGTCTCGCCGGCGTGTTGGCGGACAAGCGGCGCAATGCCGTGCTGATCGGACCCGGCTGCGGCGTCGGAGAGGCCACCTGCCGCATGGTCGAGATCGCGCTTCGCTCCGATGCCGGCGTGGTGCTCGATGCGGATGCCTTGACGTCGTTCGAGGAAGCATCGGATGGCGCGCCTGCCGAACCCTCGCCGCTCGGCTTTCTTCCGGGCGCCGCGACGACCGCGCCCGCTGGCCCCGAGCGCCTCTTCGGTGCCATCAAAAGCAACAGCAAGCGGCCAGTCGTACTCACCCCGCACGACGGCGAGTTCCAGCGGCTCTTCGGGAAGCTCACGGGCTCTCGCCTCGAACGGGCACGACATGCCGCCGCCGAGAGTGGCGCCGTGATCGTTCTCAAGGGTGCGGATACGTGCATCGCCGCCCCCGATGGCCGGGCGGCCATCAACGAGAACGCTCCGCCCTGGCTCGCAACTGCCGGCTCGGGGGACGTGCTCGCGGGCTTCATCACCGGGCTGCTGGCGCAGGGCGTACCCGCGTTCGAGGCGGCAGCGGCGGCAGTTTGGCTACATGGAGCAAGTGCTGAAATGACCGGCCCTGGGCTGGTTGCCGAGGATCTTCCGGAAATGCTCGCGGAGGTTCTTTCTCAATTCAAATAATTGCCGCCCGCATTAATGCAACTTATAAGTGCATTATCAGTTCTCGGCAGAATTGCCGCTGTCCGGACAGCTTTCAACCAATTTGTTGCCGGAATATTAACGGGCGTATCAAAACGCTACAATTGTCTCTGAGTTTCCGCAGCTTAACGCAGTAAAATTTCCGTAAACTCTCTTGCATCTGATAAGAATTCCATCCTATAAGTAACCTTAAGGAAACGCTACCTCGCAAAGGCAAACCCGAGGCGACGTTGGCCTACTCTTATGGAATGGGGGAATTCTGTCATGCATACCTCCGCTAGGGCTTCTGTCGCGAGCCCGCGCGCTGTTCCGACACCTGCTATTATTCCGCAATCGTCCAATCGGAATTTCCTGGCCGATGTCCGCATCGAGCATGGTCCTCACCAGCTCCTGTCGCGGATGTTTCTGCGTGGAGACACGCTGCTCCGCGAGCGCGGCATCAACCTGCAGTTCGCGCCGATCGAGGCACTGCTGGAAGTCAACCGTCAGAACCAGGACAGCTGGCGGGCACTCTTCCCTGTCTTCAATCCGGAGCTCGGGGCCGTCGATGCCACGAACAGTTTCGCGTTAATTGGACGGGAGGCCTCCGGCCGCGTGATTGCTGCCCAGGGAGCTCGCCTCTACCGGCTCGGGAACCGGACGTTCAAGCAAGAAACCGACAGCATGCGGCTCTACTACCCCAATCCCGCGCGCCAAGCTCTGCCGGGCGAGAGCTGCGTCATCACGGCCCCCACGGCGGAAAGACTGACTGGCGATGTCATCTTCTCGGGTGCTGTCTGGTATCACCCCGACTATCGCCGCAAGGGGTTGACCTCGATCCTTCCCCGGATCACGAAAGCGCTGTCGCTGACGCGTTGGGGCTGTGACACCACGCTGAGCTTCATGGTCGACAAGGTCGTCGAGGGCGGCACTGCGCCGCGTGCCGGCTATCAGCACGTGGAGTGGGATATTTTGATGAAGAACACGATGTTCGGCGATGCGCGCCTAGCGCTCATCTGGTCGAACGCCGATGAGTTGATACAGTACTTCTCAGGTCTTCTGGTTTCGCCGGAAACGAAGGTCGATACGGTCATCGACCAGCGACCCGCCCACAACAATACGGCTACCGTCGCCCAGGGCTAGCGGCAGGATCAGGCGCTGGTACCGCATTCTGGTTCTACCGGAATGCGGCCAGTGCACGATCGCATCCACTTTCTCGATCTTGGGCTCCATGTCCCTCAGAGCATCGAGATAGCAGTTGGCGGCCCAGCGGCCATAAGTACGGTCGGGCATCTCCTCCATGGGCGCCCCCACGGCACATGTCCGCCAAGTGTCGTAATCTGCAAACAGGCCCTCGCCGAGCTCCTTGTAGAACAGACGCTGGCCGCTCCCCTCATCCTGGCAAATGATGTAGCGGTTGCCGAGGATGGAATCGATTGCCGAGTAGACCTCCGACGTCTGACTGGTCGTCGTTGCACGGCTCCACCGCTCCACCACCGAGAGCAGCTTGGGGTCGCGACGGATTTCCTCCCCCGCGATCGTGGTGGACAGGAAATCTTGCGGACGTTGACGCTTGGCCTGTTCGATCATGTCGTCGAGGCGAATGAGGGCCGCCTGATTGGAGCGCAGCATCTCGTTCTGCCACTCGCTGTCGAGCCAGGTCAGGA
>VFQP010004253.1_pt1 | contig 13532 bp, 21 predicted proteins | sample 3512351 | NCBI WGS metagenome assembly VFQP01 (sample SAMN10412372, study PRJNA504923) | tailings metagenome | isolation source: Relicate 1 Philex TSF1 revegetated site | place: Philippines: Tuba, Benguet | collected 2017-08-29 | reverse complement strand
TTCTTCTGGGCAGCCGCCCTGGTCCAAAGGTGCGGGGCCCGGACACCGCATGGGCCCACAGCAGGCTGCCCGCGCATGCACACCGCGGCCAGGCAGAGCCGGTGCGCTGGGTAACGACACCGCGGTCGGTCCCAGCCCTCGCCCAGCCGCCTGCTGCCACATGCCGCTTCTTGGCGCCAACCTGCCCAGTCCCGACCTCGTCCCCCACGCCTCTCGCTGTTCTCTCCCCTGCAGGCTGGCTGTGGCCCCAGTGAGCCGCCTGGTGTTTGGCCAGGAGCGGCGGGAGGGGGACCTGCGCTTTGCGCACCTGCGCCTCAGGCAAGGGCCCCTGAAGGCATTCCATTCACAATCCCTCTGTCTGAGCGACCGCGGCCATGAACTTCAGAGAACAGGGCGTAGCAATGTAGCAGCAAGGTTTGCAGTGCCGGTATGGCGAATGATGACTGGCCGCCCCCTGCATCGACGCCGCTGCTCCCTGGCCGTGCTGCAGGGAGTACGCCGCTGAGGTGGCGCAGTACGGGGCGGCCGCTGCGGAGCGCCGCCAGCTGGATGCTACCCTCGGTGCCGCGCTGGCCAATCAGGTGCGGCCCGGCCGGGGTGGGGCAAACCGCCGTGCCGCCCTTGTAGAGGCAGGTCTGAGGCAACACATTCGCGCATCCTTCCGCGCCCTGAAGCTGTCTGTATGCTTGCCAGGCACTGGCATGCCGGGCACGCTGAGCGCCAGGCCAGAGCATGCCGTGCACCCCACTGTGCGTACAGCTGGCCTGCCACCGGTTCACTCAGGCACTGCATCCTCGCCCGGCACTACTCATGCCCGCTGCTCTTTGTTGCAGACGCTCAGGGAAGTGCACTGCCTGACCAGCCCCTCTGTTCTCTTGTCCGCCTGCCGCAGCGGCGCCTGGTCCTGGCACGTACAGCGCTGGCTGCCTGCACCCGGGCGGTGGACTATGCAGGCGCCATGCTCAACTACGTTGTGGTGGCGGCAGCAGTGTTTGCAGGCGAGGGGTTGCACCTAACTGGCGGCGCCAAGGCTTGAGCTGGCGTCTCGCTTACTCGCAAGAAGCATGTCTGTCAGCTGCCAGTGCCATTGGCCCTGCCATTGTCTCACGAATGCAGCCATGCGGCCCAGTGGCTTGCAGGCATGGCCGGCAACGACGGCGGCCAGACCGCCCAGTTCGTGAGCAACGCCTCCTTCGCCACCCTGGCGCTCATCTACACAGTCACAGAGCTGCTAGACCTGTCTGACAGGGTGCGTCGCCAGCTGGCATGCTGCCTTGCCTCATGCCGCCCTGCCGCGCACATCGCTGCCGCACTGCGCGCGCTGTCAAGAGCTCGGCCCGGTTGGCTCGCTGTGGACGCATCTGCTCTCCGCCATGCATCCTTATCCACGAGTGCCAGGGTGCGCGCCAAGGCGCCGCATCGCTGCCTGGTGCAGCCTGCCCACGCGAGCGTCCTGACGCTCCCGGCTCCGACCTGCCCGTAGATGTCACGTCTTGGCGGCCTCACGGCCCGTGTGGGTCAATGGTAGGCGGCAACGGCGGCAGCAGGCACAGAAGGGATGCCATCGCGGCTCATGCCGGAGTCGGCGGCGGCCCGACAGGCGCTGCTGCCCTTGATGCCGCGAGGCTCTCCACGGATGGCCGGGAGCTGCAGCCCTCGCGGTTCGCATCCATGCTGCAGCCGCCGCGCATGCTCAGGTGTGGGGAGGGTGCTTTGAGGGGCCTGGCGACGTGGTCTGGCCTACCTCTGCTCCTGTACACGGCATTTTTAACGGCCAGCCAGGGCGGGTGCCTGACATTGCCTGCGTGTCCTGCCAGGCCGGCAGGCCTGTCTACACATGACCCTCCTCATCTGCCCGCCTCCCCACAGCTGTCTTGGCGGCAGCGTGGCACTGGAGGCTTCAGTCCACCTGTTGGGGCCTGATCTGCAGCATGAGGCGCGGGCCATCTTTCCGGATGCCCCAGCAGAAGGCCAGGCAAGCGCAGTGCCCGCTGGTGTTCAACTGCCGTACCACGGCAATACTCAATACTCAGCAGCCTAGTTTTCTCTGAGATCATGTCTGCGCTGTGGGGGGCAATTTTTTTAGGGGTTGTCGCACTTGGAATTGCGAGCACTGAAAATCTCACCACTGAGCCTGTGCTGTTCCAATGCTCCACATGCGCTTCCCACACCTGATCCATGATTGATGCATACCTTTTTTTCCAACCCCTTCCCTCTGCCCAACCTGCAGCTGCTTGCCTGCCTGACATTCCAGTTTGCGGCCGGCGGGCTGAGCCTGGCGCCCGACAGGAGCACCCCCACCTTGGAGCGAGCAGCCGCGGAGATGGATCGCATGCTGGATGCCTTCCTGCGCTGGGAGGCCGCAGTCGGGTGAGCTATGCTGCCGGCGCCCCTTTCTGGCCTGCCCAGGAAGCAACGCGGTGCACTGATCCACCCACAGGGCATCTTCCCAGCAGGCAGGCAGGGCACCTGCAGGGCGCATGGGTGGCGCGCCTCTCCCTGGCCCTGCTTGCTCCACCATCAGTCCTGCAAGCCCATTCTTCCCCCAGGGACGCGCTGAGGGCGGCTGGCCACTGGTGCGACAGCATAGACCCCCGCACAGGCCTGGCGCTGCATGGCTCTCGCGGGGGGCGTTGGAGCGAGATTGCAGGTGCGGCTGCCACCGCGCACGCCAGCTGGCAGCACAACGCTCCGTCCAGCTAGCGGCGTGACTGTGCCGCGCGTGCTCAGCAAGCTCTTCTACCCGAGCTCGCACCCGCAAGCCGTCACTCAGCCTGCAAAAGAACCTGCTTGCCCCAGGGATGCGGGCCACCGCCAGTGCAATCCCAGGTCCCGACCTGGCTTGCCCCGCCGGATTTGCGCTCCTCTTTCACTCTCCTCCCTCATCTGCTCCCGCTCGCGCCCCTTGCCTCTACCCGGCATGCCTGCAGCTGCACATGCCTTGCTGGGGTACGAGCGGAAGGACGCCGGCATCTGCCCAGTCGTGCTGCACCCAGTGCACGGTGAGGCGCTGTTGCCTGCTGCTGGCTTGCTGGCCGGTCAGCTGCATCGGGTGCCTTGACGCTGGGGCTGTCCCCTGTGCCTGCCTCCAGAGGCTTCCTCTCTTCGTACGCCGGGGCATATGAGAAGGGGTTCCCAAGCAACTTCCCATCTGTGTGCGCCCCGCACCCTCGCAGGCAGCAGCGCTTACCCAGCGACCCTTTTCACGAACGCGCCACCAGCGGTGCTCGCGGCGGTGCTAGCAGCCGGGGCAGTCTGCCCTGCAGGCCACCCTGCTGGCAGTAGGGAAGGCTGCAGCGTTGAGCCGCTGCTGTGCCTGCATGGTCTCGCCATCAGAACGCCTGTCGGGAGGCTGGCAGTTGCTGACCTGGACTTGCAGCTGCGCCCAGGGCAGCACTTGCTTATCTCAGGTGAGGTGCCCGCCGCTCTCCCAGGGCGGGTGTTCAAGTGCTCTTGGGCACTGGCCGGGGGCGTGAGCTGCTGCATTGAGCTGCTTTGGCGCTGAGCCCGCTGGGCGCCAGCCGCTATGCCACCCGTGCTCAAGCAGGCTTGCACCCCTGCTGCCTGCTGCTGCCACCACTCGCTTTTGCTCCCCGCACCCCAATCCCCACCTACCCCCCACCCCACCCCCCTCCTGTTGCACCCAGGCCCTAACGGCTGCGGGAAGAGCACGCTGGTGCGTGCGCTCTGCGGCCTGCATCCCGTTGAGGCAGGCAGCCTGCAGTTCCCCACTGCTGGCAGCACCTTGGCCCAGCTATGCCGCTGCGCCAGCGGCGGCGTGATGGTCGTGCCGCAGCGGCCGCTGGCCGCTCCGGCTGGCGGGCTGTGGCAGCAAGTCTGCTATCCAGGCAGCTGCGCCGCAGCAGGCAGCTTGGATGATAGCCCCGATGACGGGCGTTCGCCCAGCTTGGCAGGCCTGGGGCAAGAGGGCAGCAGCAGCAGCGGCAGCTCCGGCAGCTGCCGGCCCTCTGATTCCGAGCTGTTGGCACTGCTGCGGCGTGTGGGGTTGGAGACCTTGGTGGACAGGGTGGGCGGCAGCTTTACGGCAGCTGCCGACTGGGCCGCCATGCTGTCTCCCGGCGAGCTGCAGCGCCTGTCGATTGCGCGCGTGCTGCACAGGTGCGCCGCCAGCGCTCTCTTTGTGTGCACGATTCGTAGCCTCCGCGCTCTCTGCTGACCGGGCCACTCTTGGTGGGACTGGGCCCCAGTGCTGCTCTTGGACATGCGAATTATGGTCGACCCCAGTGTGTGGCCCTGTGCTGTCTTTGCAGGCGGCCTGCCCTTGCGGTCTTGGATGAAGTGACGTCGGCTGTCAGCGAGGCTGCAGCGGTACAGCTGTACTCTGAGCTGCACGCCGAGGGCATCACTTGCGTGAGGTGAGCCCAGCCGGGGCGGGGCGGGGCGGGGCAGGACAGAGCCAAGCTGGTGGCACGCCTGCAAATACAAGTCTACCAGATCAAGCCGGGGGGTGCACGTTCCAGTGCATTTCATCACACCGGGTCTTCCTAAGTATTCGCATGGCGTCGCTGCCCCTGTTGCTGCAGCATTGGGCAGGACTGCCAGCACCTGCGCTCCCTCCACCCGCTGCATCTGCGGCTCGGCAGCGGGCCAGAGGAGGGCAGCTGGCAGCTGAGCGACGCTGCACCTCATGCCTTGTAGCCAACGCCACCCCACTGCTGTTCGCACCGTGTTGCGTACCATTAAACGTGGCTGAATATGATCAAACAGACCTTCATCAAATAGAGTTGGTGCGGGTGGCTGCACAAAATGGCGCCGTGGCGAATGAAAGCCAGGGCCAGGCCGGAACACAGGTGCAGTGTGCGGCTGGTGCTTGGGCTATGGGTGAGAGTGGGGGTAGTGGCACGCCAGGACTGGCTTTCTAACTCTAGGCAGTGAGGGGCCGAGGGAAAAGGGAACAGGTAGGGAGAGAGAAAGGGGGCAAAAAGGGCCGCTGGCAGGAAAAAACAAGCCCGCAAGCCTTGCGCATTGGCGGGAGAGACTATCAAACAAGCAGCGTCTGGCGGGGGATGACCCGAGCCAGAGGGCAAACGAATTGCGAGGCAGTGGGAGAGAGGCAGGGACGAGAGGGGGAGAGCCTGGGAGCATGCTGGACAGCCACGGCTGGCGGGCTGGTGAGCTCGGGACAAACAAACAGGAAGGAACTTGAAGCAGGGGACAACAAGCAGGGAATCTTCCAGCAGATCGGGGGCACAGAGCAAGGTGCTGCTTGGCGGCGCAGCACAGGGGCCCCGGACATTTCTAGCATTAAAGCAAGCCATCCAGGCAGGACGCAAGGGGCAGTGCGGGAGTAACGAATCACACACAGGGACAGGAGACAGGGCAAGCAGGGTATTGTCAGGATGTAAAGCGCCTCTCGCTGTTAGTGCGGTAGCGGGAGAGGCGGGGGAAGGTCGGGAGCGAATCGCTGCCAGTGTTGCCTGGGGCTTCGGGGCTTGGGTCAGGGTAGCGACTCTGGAAGGCTAGCTGTTGGCAAGGTAAGAACAAAAGGTACGAAAATGGTACAGCGTGCCAGAAGCAGGCTCTTGACAGCCAAACTGGCCCCGATGAGGCATGAGCGTGCACATCAGGCTGCGGGGGCCGCCGAGCCGATCGGCCGAGCTTCCCACGCCCCCACCTGCCGCTGCGACAGGGCACCTCCTGCCACAGCTTGCGCAGCTGTGCGAGCGGATGGCATGTGTAGCTGCAGAGGCGGTATGCCTAGTACAGAGGCAGCTGCAGGCGCCACGCGTCGCCGTGTGCGCGGCCTCTGCTGCAGCTCTACAAGTGTCGGCTGCGGCTGCAGCGCGCGCATGGCCGAGGGAAGCAGGATGGGCGGGTGCCACTGACTGCAAGGTTTGGCATGAAGGGGGGTTGTGGCCTGAGGAGGTAAGGGAACATTCTGTGGGTGCACCCTGGGCAAAGACCGCCGGTTGCAGCGCAAACACCTGGGCGTATGAGCACACAATGCGAGCGCGCTCTGGTCGTCCCGCCAGCGGCAGCGCACTCCCGACGTGCGCTATGCGGCGCCGCTTGCCTGACGGTCGGAGCAGCCACTGTCGAGTACAGTGTTGGAGAGAGGGGCGTGCCTGGGAACGCGTGGCGGTGGATGGAGAGGATCTCCTCCGAGGGGGCCAGCACCTGCAAAAGGCGGAGGCGCCAGCGGCGGCGTGAGCGGTGCGGCAGCAAGCTGGCGCTAACGGCAGTTCACTCTGGCCTCGCGGCTCACCCTGCGGGGCTCCAGTGGCAGCGATGAGGCGCTGCATTCATCAAGGGATCTTGCAGGGCTCTGAGGCAGCGCTGGGAGGGCATCACGCGGGCGGGGAGGGTCGACTGGCTGCGTCAGCCCTCCGCCGCCCCACGGCGGTGTGTGGCACAACATTGCAGGCGTCGGCAACGGTGCAAAGGGAGAATAGGTTACGGAGAACGGGAACGTGGGCTCTGTAAATATCTGGCATATCTGCTGCATGCGATCGGGCGCGTCTGCCAGCGCGCTCGGTTGCCGGCTTCTAGGGCATCCACCAGCTGCATTGCCGTTCCTCGGATGAGGAGCGCGGCGGTTGGGCGTGGCGCTCGCAGCGGGAGGCACACTTGTCCTGCCGCACGTTCCGGCGCCTTTTTGCGGTGTACTGGGGATCCCACTGCAAATCACAGTGTATCAGAGTGCAGCTGGCGCATTCTCCCATGCCAATGCCCTAATTTCAACCTTACAACACACAACAGCAGGAAATTTAAGTATGGAGCGCTGACGTAAGCAAAGGAGGGCAGAGGAGCCAGGCCGCTCTATTGCTGATCATTGCACTTTTGTGATGGCATCAGCATGGAATCGGGGCACATGCTTCATGCTCCACCATGAAAGGTATTCGGCAGCTGGAACGTATGCGGCATCATGCCGGCACGTGAACCGAGCCCAGAGCAAGGCTGAAGCACACTTGCGGCAGGGTTCCACCTCATACGCTTGCTCGACTGCCTCCTGGCTGCTGCAGCTAGGGCCAGGGCAGGCAGTCAGTCGCAGCTGCCCTTGAGCGACACCGCCAGCTCCTCACTGCCCGCGGTGCTCAGCCCAGCATACTGCTCCAGCTGCTCTAGCGAGCGCAGTGCCACTCCCAGCTCATGCCTGAGCTTTGCTGGGTCGGACAGTGCCTGCGCCAGCGAGGCGGGACGAGGGGGCCAAGGGGACAGCGCGCCAGCGGCTGGTGAGGAGTGGTGGGCAGCTGGCAAACACATAGCAATCTGCAGTGCTGACCTGCTTCCGCGCCCAGCTGCGCAGCCCTGCAGGGGGGGGGGCCGCGGGGGGGCAGGCGGGCGTCGGCGGCCCACCTTGTGCTCGCGAAACTCGCGGCGTATGTCGTGAATGATTGCCTCGCGCTTCACGCTGGGAAAGAGCTTGGCAGCCTTGAGGATGCGCCGGTACAGCAGCAGCACCTGCGGCAGGGGCGCGGCGCGACGCGGCAGGGCAGCGGGTGCTGGGCGTGGCGGGCGCAGTGGCGGGCTTGCATGCTGACGCCTGGCACGTGGGGGAGTTGCAGCGGAGTGTGGCACAACTGCTGTGCTGACCTGTTCAGTGAGCAGGGCGCGGCAGGCCTGCCGGGCTGCTGGCCATGCCTACCAGCATGAGGGCTGGCGGCCAGGCAGGAGCAGCGCATCGACCCTCCGAGGAGGCAGGCATGAGCTTGACACCTGGCAAGTCCGAGTGGGCGCCACTGTGCATGCTCGCAGCTGCCCAGCCAGCCCATCAAGGCGCAGCTTGCCTGTGCAGGGCTGGCTCCCGACATCCTAGCCGGCGGCCAAGAACCCGGGGCCCCCCGCGCCAGCCAGCCACGCCCCGCCGCTGCTCCCGGCGAGCGCCAGTCACGCCCGTGCCGCCTTCAGCTGCTGCTGCCTGGCGTGGCAGTCCTTCAGCGCCTGCACCTCTGCAATACGCTCAGGCCGTAGCGCAGCGAGGTCATATGCTGAGCACGTGCCACAGGGGTGGGATGGTCGGCTGCACATGCAACAGGCCTGGGTGGCTGCCTCGGCGGCGCCCCCAGCGCCTGCAGCGTGAACCCCCCGCGGCGGAGCGTCATTTGAAGCGAGCATCGCCCTGCCCCCTCACCCTTCTGGCACCTGGTCCAGTCCCTGTCGTTCTCCCCAAGGCACTCCTGCACGGTGGCGGCAGGCATGCGTGCAGCGCTTGGCAGGCATCCCTGGGTGCTGCCGAGCACTCCACACCAGCACACCCCGCATGCTTCCATGCAGCATGCGCGCTGCACACGTTGCGCAGGAGGGCCAGTAACCTAAACAGCCTAAAAGCATGGCAGCGGGACGCATGCGGCTTAAAAGCATGGCAGTGGAGCGCGCCTCCAAGGCGGTGTACGGCTTGGCGCAGCCTGTCTGTTCAAGCAGCGGATCCACGTCCTCTGCCTCGGGCTGCGTCAGTCGCTGGTGCAGGTTGGCCGGCTTCTGGGACAGATCGGGTGGGGAATGAGCCATGCCCTGCAGGGTGTCGCAGGCGGCGCAGTTCCTTGACTGACACCAGGATTGGCACGTGGCAAGGTCAGGGTGGGCAGGCAACTGCAGCGGCGGCACCGGCGGCGGCGGCAACAGAAGCCCGGGGTTCGGGATCAGCAGCGAGTGGTGCGCCTGACAGCTCAATTATACGGGGGTGTAAATTTACAGTGATGGGCCAACAAGGCTTGGGGTTTGTGCTGGGGCCCATTCCGTTCACTCGCCTGCTCACCCTGGAAGGCAGCATGAATTTGCACGCTGATAGCAGTGTACCTGTAGTCGCTCTCTCGCTCAGGAGGGAAAAAAAATGCTGCCCAGGTGGCGTGAGCTGGCCAGCGCTGGCAAAGACAGTCTCATCTGACGCCGGAATTCTATGTGATCGGCGATCCAAAATCGCTCGACCATGCCGCAAACGCTCCCCGAGCTTTTACGGGAGCACGAGACTTCTGACGGTGGCCACTGGGTGCCGGCCGCCCTCAAAAGGGACAGGTAAAGACATTTGACGCTTGAACCAGACTTTTGCAAAGGTTGAAGATTTGCCACTGCCAGCGGTGCCACCGCCGCGACTGCCGCCGCCGTTGCTGCCACTTTGCTTCGAATGACCCCTCAAACCTGTCGCCGCCAAGCCTTGCATGCCGCCCACCCGCATCACCCCACGTCAGGCTACACACACTGGAGTTTAGCAATGCCAAGCTCATCCGCAGCGTGCACACCGGCGGAGTGGCAGCGCTAGACCTGGACCCTGTAGAGCACCGCTACCTTCTGGCAGGCGCTGGCGACGCCTCCATTGCAGTCTACGACATCCAGCAGCCCTCGGCAGAGGCAGAGGCCGCGGCGCAGGCCGCGACGCGAGACGCAGCCGGCGCCGAGGCCGCGCTGGCAGGCAATGCACGCGTGCTGCGCTCCAGCGCCCAAGCAGGCGTGGCTGCGTCCAATGCCGAGCACACCGAGCATGCCGCGCTGTTGAGCATCGGCAAAGCGGCTTCAGGGGCGCATCGTTTTAGCGTGTCGGCCGTTGCATGGTATCCCGTCGACACTGGGCTGTTTGTGTCGGGTGCGATACGGGAGGCCCGCGTGCTGCCAGCCAGCCTGCCTGCCTGCCTGCCTTGTCGCCAGCACGACATACAAGCCCAGCTGCGGCATGCCCAGTGCCTGTTGCCCGATGCCACACAGCCTGCCCTCACCCCCGCTGTCCCCTCTGCTGGGAAACCCGCCCGTGCTGAAGCCTCCTGCCTGTCCCCTGCCTCTCCCCAGGCGGCTTTGACAGCGAGGTCAAGGTTTGGGACACCAACAGCCAGTCCGTTGTGGTCTCCTTCTCACTGGCCGCCCGCGTGTACGCAGCCGCCATGTCGGCCACCGCCGCCAGCCACTGCCTGGTGGCCGTGGGCAGCGGGGACACGCAGGCGAGCTCCCGCCGCGTTTACGCCCGCAGTTTTAATACTCTCGGTTTGCGAGCACTTGGGGGAGGAAGGCTCCTGAACCGGCACCTGGCCCATGCCAGCGCTCGCAGCGCAGGACTGCTCGTGCCGCACCCACCGTGCCGCCCAGCCTTGCGCGCCCTGCGGCAGCCCAGCCTGCCCTCTGCAGACCCCTCTGCTAGCACGCCCGCCAGCATTGCGCTCAACGCCTCACCTCCCGTGCAACGCAGTTCTTCCTGACCAGCTTCTGCCCGCCCCAGTTGCCTGCAGGTTATGCTGTGCGACATCGTCTCAGGCGGCTTCACGCACACGCTCAGCGGGCACCGCGCCGCGGTGTGGGCGGTGGCGTGGTCCCCCACCAGCGAGTGGCAGCTGCTGACAGGTGCGCTGCTGGGAGAAGAGGAGTTGCCCGGGAAGGCAAGGCGGTACGGGAGGTGACCAGGCAGCTGGATGGCAGCAACCATCGGGGTGACAAAAACCAGCCAGCGAGCCGGTCAGCCAGCTGGACACTAGGCTGCCTGAATGCCTGCCTCGGTCTTTCAGCTCTGGCTTCTCGTAACACCGTTCCGCTCCCTGGTCTATCAGCAGGCGGGTGCGATGGGCAGCTACGGCTGTGGGACATCCGCAGATCCGGACCGCTGCACGTGTTCAATGAACACGACACGGAGCAGCAGCGGCAGCAGCAGCGGCAGCAGCAGCAGCAGGAGGCCTGGGAAGCGAGAAGACCGCCAGAGATGCACCCAGGGCGGCCAGCGGCCAAGGACCAGCGGCGGCAGGACGTGCAGCAGCCCGCCGTTGCCGCTGCTGCGCGGCACGCCGACGGCAATGGGCACCGGCAGCGGCGCCTGCAGCGCAGCGGCTCGGGTGGCGCCCACGGTGGCGCGGCTGCAGCAGCGGCCGGCGGCGGCTCTTCCGGCGGCAGCGACCGCATGTTTCTGCCCGACCGGGTTTCCAAGTACAGCACGGCGCACGGTGGAGCCATCACAGGTGCCGTGCCAATCGGCTGGAGGGCAGGCGAAAGAGGGAAGGAAAGCTGTTGGCATGCGCTCGTGCTGGCGAGTGCCCTTGCTGGGCATTCCGTCGCTTCTCGTGCCCAATCCCTCCACCCCAACCCACCCCACCCCACTCCATATCTATTTTGCACCCACACGCTTTTCTGACTTACTTTCCGACTCTTCCCTGTGCCCAGGAGTGGCGTCCACACCCAACGGCCTCCATTGGCTGAGCGCGGGCACAGACGACAGGGTGCGGCTGTGGGATGCAGCCACGCGCAGGCGAGGGGGCTGGGGGTGGGGGATTTGGGTCAGCGGGAGTGGGGTGAGGGGTCGGCCTGGCAGCGTGCGTGCGTGCCACGTGCCTGTCCTGTCGGGGGCGGCAGCTGCACAGCTGGTGACGCGCTGGACTGTCCTGCAGCCAGGTGTCCTGCTTGGCGGCGTCACCCAGCTGCTGCGCCCTCCACAGTGCTGGCATGCTGCTGACCTAGCACTGCCTTGCAGCGTGCACCTCGCTGCCCTGCAGCCCGCGGCCAGACTAGGCCCTTGGGCCGTGCGTTCTGGCAAATTTTTGGTGCTGTCCTTGCCCCGGCTGCAGGCACGAACTGGTGCACTTTGCGGGCGCGTACAACCGGGCCAGCCGGGCGCGCCAGCTGGCAGTGAGCGACGACTCCTCCACCCTGTTCCACCCCTCGGGCAGCGTGGTGCAGGCGAGTGCGGAGCCGTCGTGGTGCCACCCTGCTGCCCGGACGTCGGCTGGCTGGCTGGCTGGCTGGCTGACTGGCTGGTTTTGGGACGTATGTGCCCACAAACCAGGGCTTACACCTGCAGCTTATGGCTTGCTCATCTGCCGCAGCGCCTGTTATGCACTGGGTTGCCCGACATGCCCGCCCTGCCTCCCGGTGTATCTGGCCGCATTATTGAATAGCTGGTTGGTTTGACTGTCTTGGCTCAAGCATGGCTTGGCCTGCTGAATGGCATGCTTGTGCCACATGATGCCGACCAGCGGCTCACTTCACCCCACCTCACCCCACACTCCACCTTGCCAGATGTACGACATAGCAAGCGGGCAGCTGCTTCGCACGCTGGGCGGCGGCCATTTTGACACCATCAACTGCTGCGAGTGAGGTGGAGCCGGGTTGGCGAGGGCACCAATTGTGACCTGCACTGTGCATGACGCCCGGCCGGCAGCCGCAGGGCACACAGGCAGCTGGCGCCAAGGACGACCCCCCTTCTCCGCAGGTGGAACCCCTCAGCACAGGAGCTCTACAGCGGCAGCGACGACTGCAACATAGTGGTGTGGGCGCCCGCACCGGAGCGCACGACAGCAGAACGGGACGAGGGGCAGCCGCACGAGAGCGACGGCGATGCCTGGAGCGACTGACTGCTGGCACCAGTCGCCATCAGTCCTGTGTTTCTTCCCCAGACCCACACCAGTTTCCACCCCCGCGTCGCCCCTGCACCACACACACTGCCCCAACAATGATAACAGACCCCTCCCCGTCCACAATGGACTGATCGTATTCTGCGTTCCAGATCCTGGTTTTCACAGGCCTGAGTTGTAGGAGAGGCATCTGGAGGATGGTGCCAGTGCGGGCGGGCAGCGCGATGCAGTTAAGTTGGTTCATGAAGGCTTTGGGAGAGATTTAAGTTTGGGCAATTGGAGAATGGCACAAAACTGTGGATGATTGGATGTACAGAATGCGTGCTGGTGGAACGCGGGCACGGTGCTGGGCCAGCCATGGCAACCCAAGCGGCGTTTTGATTGGCTGCGGTCCAATGCGCAACTGTGCGCCAGGTGCCATGGCTGGTACAGCAAAGAGATCGGAACGAAACAGTCCCGTGGCTGGCATGAAAGCGAAGGGAAGGGTGCGCGTGCGGCAGTGCAAAAATGGATGGGCGCCCTGCCCAGTACAAAAGCTCGAGGACTGCTTTATCATGCAGGTTGGGTGCCGGCAGCGCGTGGGAAATGGTCTGCCCGCGGGGGCAGATTGGCCTGGCCTGCTGGCTCTGCTGACGCGTGGTTTTGGCCCTGGCTGGTGCGGAACAACACTCAATTCTTCTTGCCGCCGCCGCGCACTTTCACGTTGTCGCAGCGCTTTTTGTTGCACCACCCGCTGCAGCACTGGCTGTTGTTGCGGCAGGAGGCACCCTTGGCGGCGCAGGTGTTTGGGGTGCTGCACGTCGTACCGGTCCATCCAGTCGTGCACAGAGAGCACTGAGAAGCGCTTGTGCAGGTCAGGCTGCACGCAAGGAGGGGAAAGGATGAGGGAACACTGAGTGGGGCAGCTGGCAAGCAGCATGAGGCCAGTGAGGCAGGCAGGCCAGGCAGGCACCTTCCAGGCAGGTGCATACAGTCACGCTGCAAGTGCCCGAGTGCACTCACCAATTGGCAGGGCAGGATGAACAGGCGGCAGCGCCGCTGTCTGTGCTGCAGTACTGGCCAGACGGGCAGAAGCCGGTGGTGCAGGCAGGGGTGGCGCAGGCCGGAGCTCCAGTCCAGCCGGGAAGGCAGGTCTTGCAGGTGTTGGCGTCAGAGCATGTGGCACAGCTGGCTCCGCAGGCGGCGCATGACGGCGCTCCGTTGACGACAGTGCAGAACTGGTTTGCGGCGCACGAGGTGCCGCAGTCTGGCTGG